>Ga0123333_10004447_pt1 | contig 13126 bp, 11 predicted proteins | sample BioC12SIPDNA_3_FD_89957 | JGI IMG/M metagenome (GOLD analysis project Ga0123333, IMG submission 89957) | Anaerobic biogas reactor microbial communites from Washington, USA - Biogas_R2_B C12 SIP DNA | ecosystem: Engineered > Bioreactor > Anaerobic > Unclassified | place: Washington, USA...
CATCATCGCCCTGGCCTCGGTGCTGGGCAGCTTCGGCACCGCCGGCGTGCCGGGCACGGCGGTGATCATGGCCACGGTGGTGATCAGCGCCGCCGGCCTGCCGCTGGAGGCGATCGGCATCCTCTACGCCATCGACCGGATCCTCGACATGATGCGCACCATGACCAACGTGACCGGCCAGGTGCTGGTGCCGGTGCTGGTGGCGCGGCAGACCGGCCTGCTCGACCGCGAGGTCTACGAGCGGGCGTCGAGCAACGTCGGGGTCGAGGCCGGGGAAGCACCCGGGAGCGGCTGATCGGGGCAGGGCCCGGGTGGCGTCGCCTGCCCCGGCGCTTGCCTGGCGCCAGGCGTGCCGGCCGGGCATGACTTTCCGCCTACGGTGGCCCGGCGCCAGCTGCAGTAACGTGGGCCGTCCATACCGGGCAGGAGGTGCCCATGAAGTCCTTGCTTGCAGGCGTGCTGCCGTGGCTGCTGGCCGCGGCGCCGGCGTTCGCTTCCGAGGGCGACCGGTGGGAGATCCCGGTCGCGGTGAAGAAGCTCGACAACGGCCTGACCGTGGTGGTGTCCGAGGACCGCAGCTCGCCGGTGGTCGGGGTGAGCGTGGTCTACGGTATCGGCATGCGCCTGGAACCGCGCAACCGCACCGGCTTCGCGCACCTGTTCGAGCACCTGATGTTCGAGGGCTCGGAGAACGCGCCCGAAGGCACCTTCGACCGCGTGATCACCGGCGGCGGCGGCCGCAACAACGGCTCCACGCGGCCGGACTTCACCAACTACATCGAGGTCGCGCCCTCGTCCGCGCTCGAACCGATCCTGTGGCTGGAGGCCGACCGCATGCGCATGCTCGACTTCAATCCGGCCACGCTGAAGAACCAGCAGGACGTGGTGAAGGAGGAGATCCGGGTCAACGTGCAGAACCAGCCCTACGGCGGCTTCATGTGGCTCGACATCGGCTTCGAGGCGTTCGAGAAGTGGGAGAACAACCACGACGGCTACGGCAGCTTCGAGGACCTGGAGGCGGCCACGCTCGACGACGTGCGCGCCTTCCACCGCGACTACTACGGCCCCAACAACGCGGTGCTGGCGCTGGCCGGCGACATCTCGCCGGAAGAGGGCTTCGCTCTGGCGCAGAAGTACTTCGGCGACATCCCGGCGCGCCCGGTGCCGCCGGCGCCCGACTTCAGCGAGGGGCTGAACACGCGGGAGAAGCACGTGGTCCAGGCCGACAAGCTGGCCCAGGTGCCGGCGGTGGCGATCGCCTGGAAGATGCCCGGGCGCGGCAGCCCGGACCAGCCGGCGATGGCGGTGCTCGGTGCGCTGCTGGCCAATGGCGACGCCTCGCGCCTGTACCAGGGCCTGGTCAAGGGACGCGAGCTGGCGCTCAACGTCGATTCGCTCTATGGCCTGACCAGCGAGTGGGAGTACAACGGCCCGACGCTGTACACCGTGTTCGCGCTGTACAAGCCCGATACCGACGCCCACGCCATCGTGCGCGCGGTGGACGAGGAGATCGCGCGGATCGTGTCCGAAGGCGTGGACGACGCGACCCTCGCGCGCACCAGGACCGCGCTGCTGGCCGACTGGTACAACGGCATGGAGCCCTTCATCTCCCGCGCCGACACCCTCGCCAAGCTGCAGCTGCTGTGGGGCGACGCCGGCGTCGCAAACCGCATCCCGGACTGGATCGAGGCGGTGACATCGGCGGACGTGCAGCGCGCCGCCAGGACCTACCTCGTCGCGCCCAACCGCACCGTGATCGACCGCGTGCCCGAGGCGCTGCTCGCCGCGCGCCGCGACGACGTCCCGCAGGCCGAGTGAGGAGACCGCGATGAAGCAGACGATGCAGCTGTTCCTCCTCGCCGCCTGCGTGCTGGCCGCGCCCGTGATCGCGGCCGGGCCCGCGGTCTTGCCGCCCGACCTGCCGCCGTACGCGCCCGACAAGCCGCTGCCGGTGCCGCAGATCGAGCGCCGCACCCTCGACAACGGGCTGGAAGTCTGGGTGGTGCCGCGCGACGGCGTGCCGCGGGTGGACTACGTGCTGGCCATGCGCGACGCGGGCCATGGCGCCGACCCGGCCGACGCGCCGGGCTTCGCCGCCCTGTTCGCGGGCCTGCTGTCGGAAGGCACCGCGCGGCGCGATTCGCGCGCGATCGCCGAGGCTGCGCAGTCCTACGGCGGCGGCGTCGCCGCCAGCGCCAGCAACGACGGCGTCCTGGTGAGCGCCAATGCGCTGACCAGCCACGCCGCGCCGATGCTGTCGCTGCTGGCGGAGATCGTGCGCGAGCCCGCGTTCCCCGACAACGAGGTGGCGCTGGGCAAGGCCAACGCGCTGCAGTCGCTCAGGGCGGCGCAGGCGCAGCCGTCCTTCCGTGCCGCGCGCGAGCTGCTGGCGGCCACCTTCGGCGACCATCCCTATGCCCGCACCCAGCCCACCGAGGACTCGATCGCCGCGGTCACGCCCGAGGCCCTGCGCCGGGCGCACGCGCAGCGCTTCCGTCCGGACCGCGCCCTGCTGGTGGTCGCCGGCCGGGTCGAACCCGAGGAGATCTTCCGCCTGGCGCAGTCCGCGTTCGGTGACTGGACGGCGACGGGTCCGGCACCGGATCCCGCCCCGGCCGCGCCCCGCGAGGCGGCTCCGGCGCGCGTGCTCGTCCAGCGCGATGGCAGCGTGCAGGCCACGCTGCGCCTGGGGCGTCCCGCGCTCGCCGCCACCGACGCGGACTACGTGCCGGCGATCCTCACCGGAACCCTGCTGGGTGGCGGCTTCAGCAGCCGCGTGAACCAGAACCTGCGCGAGGACAAGGGTTACACCTACGGCGCCAGCGCCGGCTTCTCCACCTCGCGCATGGGCGGACGGGTGCAGGCGGGCGCGGACGTGCGCAACGAGGTCACCGGCGCGGCGCTGCAGGAATTCTTCTCCGAGTTCCGGCGCCTGGCCCAGGAGCCGGTGCCCGAGCAGGAGCTGCTCGACAACAAGCGCTACGTGGCCGGCGGCTACCTGATCACCAACCAGCTGCAGGGCGCGGTGGCGTCCACGCTGGCTTCGAACTGGCTGGTGGGCCTGCCGCCGGAGTTCCTGTCCAGTTACGTGCCGCGGATCCAGCAGGTCGATGCGGACCAGGTCCGCGGGATCGCGCGCAGGTACTTCGACCCGAAGGACCTGTCGATCATCGTGGTCGGCGACGCCGCGGCGATCGAGGAACAGCTCGGCGAGTACGGCCAGTTCCGCAAGGTCGAATAGCCCGCGGGATCCCGCGTCGGAGCCGGCCCCCATCCCGGCCTTCCCCCGCAAGCGGGGGAAGGAGCGGAACCCCGACTCCGTTGCCCGAGACCACCTCCCCCGCGTGCGGCGGAGGGTCGGGGAGGGGGCAGTTCCAGGCGTCATGCCCGACGGTGCCGCGTCGGACCTGGCCCCGTCCCGGCCTGCCCCGCAGGCGGGGGAAGAGCGGGGCCCCCGGCCGCGCCGCCCGATATCTTTCCTCAGCCGTTGCCCGCGGGCGCAGCCGTAGCCGCCGGCGCGCGTGCCGCCCACCAGGCGAACGCGGCCGCGGTGAAGAACATCAGCAGGCTGTAGACCGCCGCCGGAACCGACATCGCCGCGTTGCCCAGCACGCTGAGCGCGATGAAGATCGCGAGCGTGCCGTTGTGGATCCCGATTTCCATCGCGATCGCCACCGCCTGCCGTTTCGGCAACCGCAGCGCCAGCGGCGCCGCGTACCCCACGCCCATGCTGGCCAGGTTGAACAGCAGGCAGGCCAGGCCCACCACCGCGAACCAGGCCAGCAGCGTGCTCCAGGCCTGGACCACCGCGGCCACGATCAGCAGCGCCAGCACCAGCGCCGACAGCAGCCGCACCGGCTTCTCCATGCGCGCGGCGAAGCCCGGGGCGAAGCGGCGCACCGCCATGCCGATGGCCACCGGCAAGACGATGATCACCGCCACCTCGATGATCTTCCGCACCGGCGGTGGCACGTACTGCCCGGCGCCGAGGAAGTATTCGAGCGACAGGTTCAGGATCACCGGCAGGGTGGCCAGGCACAGCAGGCTGTTGATCGCGGTCAGGGTGATGTTGAGCGCGACGTCGCCGTGGGCGAGGTGGCTGTAGATGTTGGCGGTGGCGCCACCGGGCGAGGCCGCCAGCAGCATCAGCCCGACCGCCAGTTCCGGCGACAGCCGGAACAGCAGCGCCAGCGCGAACGCGACCCACGGCAGGACGCCGGTCTGCAGGAACAGCCCCAGCAGCACCGCGCGCGGGTACCGCGCCACGCGCCGGAAATCGTCGAGCGTCAGCCCCAGGCCGAGGCCGAACATGATCACGCCCAGGGCGAGCGGCAGCAGCAGGGTGGTCAGGAGGGACGACTGCATCGGCGAACTCCCCGGCGGGTCGGATCAGGCAGGCGGAGGGGCCCGGCGCCCGGCGGCCAGGCGCGCGGCCAGCCAGGCCGCGGGGACCGGCAGCAGCACGCCCGCCACGGTCATCCAGGCCGGGTGCGGCAGCAGGGCGGCGTTGAGCAGCACCCCGGCCACGATCAGTCCGCCCACGCACAGCGCCGCGCCGGTGGGATGGCGGCGGGCGACGCGGGCCGCGACGGCGGCGCCGACGAACGACGCGAGCGTCCAAGCCATCAGGATCCAGAGCTTCTTGCCGAGGGTGGCGGACGCCACGAGGCGGGCGAGATCCTCCTCGCGGTCGAGGTCGATGCCGGGCGGCAGCGGGAACAGCGACATGCCCAGGTACTCGACCAGCAGCACCGTGGCCAGGGCCACCACCAGGCCAAGCACGACGGCCACGACCGTGCGGATCATCCAGCGCTCCTCCCCAAGGCTGCGGGCAGTGTACGCGTTGGCCGCGCCGGCGCACCCCCCGACCCGCACCGGGCCGCCGCGCCCCCAACGAAAAAAGGCCGCCTTGCGGCGGCCTTTCGGGCTTCCGGCACCGGCGCTCAGCTGTCGCTGCCCAGCTGCGCCACCCGCCGCGCCTGCAGGAACCTGCGGGCCCAGTAGCCGGTATCGAGCTGGGACACGGTCACGTCGCGGCCGGTCCGCGGGGCGTGCAGGAAACGGCCGTCGCCGATATAGATGCCGACGTGGTCGACGCGCTTGCCGCGGCGGCCGAAGAACACCAGGTCGCCGGGGACGAGGGAGCTGCGCTCGACCTTCTCGCCGTCGCGCGCCATGTCGCGCGAGATGCGCGGCAGCTCGATGCCCAGCGCGGTGCGGAACACGTAGCCGACCAGGCCGCTGCAGTCGAAGCCCGCCTCCGGGCTGGTGCCGCCCCAGCGATAGGGCGTGCCGAGCAGGGCCAGGCCGCGCTTGAGCAGGGTCTGGGCCGGGCCTTCGGCGGGCTCGTCGCGCTTGGCGGTGGCCGGGGTGGCGGCCGCCCGCGCCTGGATCAGCTGGTCGACGTCGCTGGCGAACAGCAGGTCGCGCTCGGCGCCGCGCAGTGGATCGGCGATCAGGTTGCGGGTCACGGACGCGGGCGCGGCGACGGCATCGGCCGAATCGGCGGCCAGGCCGGGACCGGCGAGGGCGGGGACGGGAAGCAGGGCCGCGAGGGCGCACAGGAGGGAGAGTCGCAGGCCGGCCCCGGGCCGTTTGGGGTGGAGGCGGGCCTGGGCGGACGGAAGGGATGCGGACGTCACGCGGTCTTCACGGGCTGCGGATCAGCGGCGCAGTGTGCCGGAGTGAAGACGGCGTGATGTTAAATCACGGTTAGACAAACCTGTCCAAGCGTGTGATTCGGCTCACATTCCATGCGCCGGCCGTGCGTCGGGCGGCCGTGCGACCCGCATGGGCAGGGCGATTGGCCGCTGGCTGAACGCCGGATGGTCCGCCGGCGGCCGCTGCGTCCTCAGCGCAGTACCCGCTTGGCGCCGGTGTAGTGGCGGCGCCAGTAGCTGCCGTCCAGATGGTCCAGCCGCACGGTGCCGCCGCTGCTCGGGGCGTGGACGAACCGGCCCTCGCCGACGTAGATGCCCACGTGGGTGACCTGCGAACCGTTGCCGAAGAACACCAGGTCCGCCGGGGCAAGCTGGCGCGGTTCGATCTTCGGGCCCTGGAAGGCGGCCAGCTCGCGCGAGGTGCGGGGCAGGCGCAGGTCGAGCATGTCGCGGAACACGTAGTTCACCAGCCCGCTGCAGTCGAAGCCGCCCTCGGGGGTGTTGCCGCCGTAGCGGTAGGGCGTGCCCACCAGGCTGATGGCGCGCATGAGCACGGCATTGGCCGCCGCCGGGTCGCTGGGCGGCACGACCGGCCACTCCCGCGCCGGCGGCGTGGCGGCCGGCGGCGGGCCCGGGCGGACCTGGTCGCGACCGCAGCCGGCCAGCACGACGAACAGGGCGAGCAGGCCCGTCAGGCCCCAGATGGTCGGGCGCGGGGTTGGCGCCGGTGTGGTGGAGACCGGATAATGCGCGGCTCCGTCGTCCGTGGCGGGGCGGGTGCGGTTCGATCGCATGCGCTGCATCCTGCACGGGCCGTTCCTTCCAGACAAGTCGCGGCCCGCGCCGCGCGAGCGAGCGCCATGAAGATCGAGAAAGACCGCGTCGTCCGTTTCCACTACACCGTCTCCGAAGTCGGCCAGGAACCGCTGGAGTCGTCGAAGGAGGGCGGGCAGCCGCTGGCGATCCTGGTCGGGCACGGCAACATCATCCCGGGCCTGGAGAAGGCGATGGACGGGCGCGAGGCCGGCGAGAGCTTCAGCGTCGACGTGCCCGCCGCCGAAGCCTACGGCGAGCGCCGCGAGGGCCTGGTCCAGCGCGTGCCCAAGAAGCACTTCGGCGCGCAGAAGCTGGCCCCGGGCCAGCAGGTGGTGCTCAACACCAACTTCGGCCCGCGCGCGGTGACCGTGCAGAAGGTGGGCCTGAGCGTGGTCGACGTCGATCTCAACCACCCGATGGCCGGCAAGGACCTGCACTTCGACATCGAGATCGTCGAGGTGCGCGAAGCCGATCCGGTCGAGATCGAGCACGGCCACGTCCACGGCGACGGCGGCCACCAGCATTGATCCCGCGGCCCGCGCGGGCCGTGCCTGATGTGATGTAATCCCCCGGGCCAAACGGGGGGAAGCCATGTCGCGCCTGCTGCTGGCCGCGTTCGCGGCCATGCTGTCGTTGTGTCCATCGGCCATGCTGCCGGCGCGCGAGCCGCCGCCGTCCGGCGACGGGGAAGCCGCGCCGGGCAGGCCGCGCGCGATCGACCCCGCCGACCTGTCGGCCTACGTCGACGGGCTGGTGGAAGGCGCGATGCAGCGCGACGGGGTCGCGGGCGTGACGGTGGCGGTCGTCGACCGCGAGGGGCTGCTGCTGCTGCGCGGCTACGGCATCGCCTCGCAGTCGCCCCGGCGCGAGGTCGATCCCTCCGCGACCCTGTTCCGGATCGGCTCGGTGTCCAAGACCTTCACCGGCCTGCTGGCCCTGCAGCTGGTCGACGAGGGCCGCCTGGACCTGGACGCCGCCGCCAACAGCTACCTGCCCGACGCGCTGCGGCTGCCCGACGACGGCTACCCGCCGGTGCTGGTGCGGCACCTGTTCACCCACACCGCCGGGTTCGAGGATTCGGCGCTGGGCCACCTGTTCGTCGATCGTCCCGGGCGTGTGTTGCCGCTCGAGGACTACCTGCGCCTGCACCGCCCGCGGCGGGTACGGCCGCCGGGCACGGTGGCGGTGTACTCGAACTACTCGCTGGCGCTGCTGGGCGCGGTGGTGGCGCAGGTGGCGGGGATGCCGTTCGAGGCGTTCGCCGAGCGGCGGCTGTTCGAACCGGCAGGCATGCGCCTGACCACCTTCCGCGAACCGCTGGCCGCCGGCGACCCGCGCCGGGCCGGCGCCGCCTTCGACCGGCGCTGGGCGCAGGGCTTGCGCCGCGAGGGCGGCGGCTTCGCGCCGCAGGCGTTCGAGCATATCGCCCAGGTGGCGCCGGCCGGCAGCGCCTCGTCCACCGCGCACGACATGGGGCGCTACCTGCGCATGCTCCTGCGCGGTGGCGAGCTCGACGGGGTCGAAGTGATCGCGCCCTCGGCGCACGCGCGGCTGCTGGGGCCGGCGCTGTTCCGCAACGCACCGGAGGTGGGCGGTTTCACGTATGGATTCTTCGACTGGCGGCTCGGCCGGATGCGCGTGCTTGCCCACGCCGGCGCCACCAACTGGTTCCATTCGATGATGGTGCTGGCGCCGGAGGCGGGCGTCGGCATCTTCGTCTCGACCAACAGCGATTCGGGGCGCGCACTGGCCTCGCAGCTGCCCACGCGGGTGCTGGAGCACTACTTCGCGCAGGCGCGCACCGCGCCCCCGGCGCCCCCCGCGGCGGGCGTGGAGGCGGCCCGCTTCGCCGGCCACTACGCCAGCCTGCGCCGCAACGAGAGCACCACCGAGAAGGCGATGGCGGGGCCGCCGCTGCAGGTGGTGGCGGCCGGCGAGGGCGTGCTGCTCGCCATCGGCGGTGGCCATGTGCGGCGCTGGATCGCGGAGGGTGGCCTGGTGTTCCGGGAAGCGGAAGGGCCGGGGCGGATCGTGTTCCACCAGGACGCGGACGGGCGCATCGCCGGCTTCCACGACGCCGCCGGGCACGACTCGTACGAGCGCGTGCCGGCCTGGCGCGACACCCGCTACCTGCTGCCGACGATCGGGCTGGCCGGCGCGACCTCGCTGCTGGTGCTGGCCGGCGGCTGGCTGCGTCGTGGCCGGCGCGACCCGGCCGGGCCCGCCGCGCGCAGCGCCGCGTTCTGGATGCAGGTGTCGGCGCTGGCCTGGCTGGGCTTCTGCGGCGGCCTGCTGTGGTACGCACAGCGCACCATGGGCGACCCGGCCGCGGCGTTCTACGCCTATCCCGGCACGCTGCTCACGGCGCTGCTGTGGTCGGCGCCGCTGCTGTTCGTGCTGGTGGCGGTGGACCTCTGGCACCTGCGTGCGGCCTGGGGCGCGCGCGGCTGGAGCCTCGGCCGCAGGCTGCGGCACGTGGCCGCGGTCCTGGCATGGCTGCTGGCCGCGGCAGCGCTGTGGCAATGGAACCTGGTCGGCTGGAAGCTGTGATGGCCGCGCCGCCGGGTCCGCCATCGCTCCCGCCGGTGCCGGTGCCGGCGCCGGTCGACGCGGGCCGGCGCATCCATGTCCTCGATGCCCTGCGCGGCTTCGCCCTGCTGGGCATCTTCCTGATGAACATCGAGTGGTTCACCCGGCCGCCGCAGCACATGGGCCAGGGCCTCGACCCGTCCGCGACCGGAATCGACCGCATCGCCGCGCTGGGCGTCTACGTGCTGGTGCAGGGCAAGTTCTGGGTGCTGTTCTCGCTGCTGTTCGGCATGGGATTCGCGCTGATGTCCGGGCGCCACGGCGGCCCCGCGTTCCAGCGCGTGTACCTGCGACGCTGCCTGGCGCTGCTCGGCTTCGGGCTCGCCCACGGCCTGCTGCTGTGGAATGGCGACATCCTGCATGCCTACGCCATCGCAGGTCTGCTGCTGGTGGCCTTGGACGGCATCCCGCGCCGCCGCTGGCCCTGGCTCGGGGCGGGGCTGTACCTGGGCATGGCGGCGGGCGTGGCCGCGTACGGCCTGGTGCTGGACCTGGCGCAGCCGGGGTTGCAGCAGGAGTTCGTCGACATGGCCGCCGAGTACGAAGCCGGAGCGGCGGCCGCGGCCGCCGCGCTCTCCCGTGGCAGTTGGGCCCAGGCCGTGCGCGAGAACGCGCATGCCTTCCTCACGCTCACGCTTCCCGGGCTCGTGGTGCTGCTGCCGATGGTCCTGGGCGTGTTCATGCTCGGTGCCTGGCTGTACCGCACCGGCCGGTTCGAGGACGTGGCTGCGCACCGGGGCTGGTTTGCGCGGCTGGCGGCCTGGACGCTGCCGCCGGGGGCGTTGCTGCTCGCGTTCGCGCTGTCGGCCGGGACCGGCTTCGACGGGATGCGCGAGGCCGGGGCGATGATGCGCGCGATGGGGTGGATGTTCCTGGCCAGCTTGCCGTTGGCGCTCGCCTACCTGGCGTTGTTCGCGCTGGGGTTCGGCGCGCCCGGGCCCGGGCGGATCCTGCGGTGGCTGGCGCCGGCCGGGCGCATGGCATTGACCCACTATCTGCTCCAGTCGCTGGTGGCCGCGCTGCTGTTCCACGGGTATGGGCTCGGCCTGTGGGGGCAGGTCGGGCGCGCGGGGCAGGTCGGCCTGGTGCTGGTGGTGTTCGCGCTGCAGGTGCTCGCGAGCCACTGGTGGCTCGCACGCTTCCGCTTCGGCCCGATGGAATGGTTGTGGCGCTGGATCAGCTATGGCTCCGCGCCGCCGATGCGCGTGCGCTGAAACCCGCGCGTTGGAACCCGTGCCGAAAAAAAACTGCGCATTGAAACCATCCGAGGCGTCGCAGTACCGCGTTTACACTGCGCGGATGGGCGAACGCAGCGATATCCTCGTGATCGGGGCAGGCGTCTCCGGGCTGGCGAGCGCGCTGTGCCTGCTCGAACGCGGCCGCGGCGTGCGCGTGATCGATGCCGGGCGCGTGGGCGGCGGCAGTTCGCACGGCAACTGCGGCACGCTCACGCCCAGCCACGCGGGGCCGCTGCATGCGCCGGGCATGGTGGCCCAGGCCTTGCGCTGGATGTTCACGCCCGATGCGCCGTTCTACGTGCGCCCGCGGCTGGATCCGTCGCTGTGGCGCTGGCTGCTGCGCTTCGCCGCGCGCTGCAACCCGCGCGACTGGGCGGCGTCGGCGCGCCCGCGCGCGGCCATCCTCCAGGCGTCGCGCGAGGCGTTCCCCGCATGGATCGCCGACCATGGTCTCCACTGCGAATTCGCCGAGCCCGGCGCCGATTGCGTGTTCCGCGATGCCGCGCAGCTGGAGGCATACGCGCGCCTGCTGCCGGCGCTTCAAGAGATGGGCATCGCGTCGCGGCTGCTCGACGGCCGCGAGTACCTCGCCGGCGAACCGGCGCTGCGCGAAGGCGTTGCCGGCGCGGTGCACTTCCCGGGCGACGCGCAGCTGCGGCCGGACCGCTACGTGGCGGAACTGGCGCGGGCGGTGGTGGCGGCCGGGGGCGTGGTCGAGACCGGGTGCGAGGCGACCGGGGCCGAGGCCCTGGCCGATGGCGTGCGCGTGGCCACCTCGCTGGGCGAGCGCCGTGCACGCGACGTCGTGCTGGCCACCGGCGCATGGTCGCCGCTGCTTGCGCGCTCGCTGGGCCTGGGCTGGCTGCGCGGAGCGATGCAGCCGGGCAAGGGCTACTCGATCACCTACGCGCGGCCGTCGCGGGTGCCGCGCCGGCCGCTGACGCTGTACGAACGCAAGATCTGCGTCACGGTCTGGGAGGACGGCTTCCGCCTCGGCAGCACGATGGAGTTCTGCGGCCACGACGCCAGCCTCAACCGCCGCCGCCTCCTTGCGCTCGAGCGCGGCGCGGCCGAGTACCTGCACGAGCCGGTCGGGCCGGTGAAGCGCGAGGAATGGTATGGCTGGCGCCCGCTGTGCTGGGACGACCTGCCCATCATCGGCCGTGCACCCGGACACCGGCATCTTTGGCTGGCGACCGGCCACGGCATGCTCGGCGTGAGCATGAGCCCGGCCACCGGGCGCCTGCTGGCGGAACTGGTGACGGGGCAGGTGCCGCACCTCGATCCCGTCCCGTATTCGCCGGAGCGTTTCGCATGAGCCAGCCTGCCTTCGATTTCGACCTCGTGGTGCTGGGCGGCGGCAGCGGCGGCCTGGCCGGTGCCTTCCGCGCCGCCGGGCACGGCGCGCGGGTGGCGCTGCTGGAGCCGGGCGAGCTGGGCGGCACCTGCGTCAACGTCGGTTGCGTGCCGAAGAAGGCGATGTGGCTGGCGGCCGGCCTGGCCGGCGACGTCGCGGTGGCCGCGCAACTGGGGTTCGACGTGCCGGACACGCCCGCGCTCGACTGGCCGACCCTGGTCGCCGCCCGGCAGCGCTACATCCACGGCATCCATGACAGCTACCGGCGCCGCCTGGACGAGGCGGGGATCGTGCTGGTGCCCTCGCGCGGGCAGCTGGTCGATGCGCACACGGTGGCGTGCGAGGACGGCAACCGTCTGCGCGGACGGCACCTGCTGCTGGCCACCGGCTCGCGGCCGCGGCGGCTGGACGTCCCGGGCGCGGGGCTTGCCGGCGTATCGGACGACTTCTTCGCCTTCCACGCGCCGCCGGGCCACGTGGCGCTGGTCGGCGGCGGCTACATCGCGGTGGAACTGGCCGGCGTGCTGCAGGCGCTCGGTTGCCGGGTGGACGTCCTCGCGCGCGGCGAACGGCTGCTTGGACAGTCGGACGCGGAACTGGTGGAGCGGCTGCAGGAGGACTACCGCCAGCAGGGCATCGGCCTGCACCTGGGCCGGGAACTGGCGGCGATCGAGGGCGGGCCGGGCGCGCTGCGGCTGCGCGACCACGCCGGCGAGGTGTCCGGTACCTATGCGCACGTGATCCTCGCCGTGGGCCGCGAGCCGAACACGTCCGGCATCGGCCTGGAGCGGGCCGGGGTGGAGCTGGACCGCAAGGGCCACGTCGTCGTCGATGCCTTCCAGCGCAGCAGCGTGCCGCACATCGTCGCCGTGGGTGACGTCGCCGGCCGCGCGATGCTCACCCCGGTGGCGATCTCCGCGGCGCGTCGTGCGATGGACCGCGTGTTCGGCGGTCGCGACGATGCGCGGCTGGACTACGACGACGTGCCGACCGTGGTGTTCTCGCATCCGCCGCTGGCCGCGGTCGGCCTGACCGAGGCCCAGGCCCGCGAGCGCCACGGCGACGCCGCGGTGCACGTGTATCGCAGCCTGTTCCGGCCGATGCGACAGGCCCTGGTCGACCGGCCGCGCCACAGCCTGTTCAAGCTGGTGTGCGTGGGCGACGAACGCCGCGTGGCGGGCATCCACCTGCTGGGCGAGGGGGCGGACGAGATCCTGCAGGGCTTCGCGGTGGCGCTGAAGCGGGGCATCACCCTGGACGACCTCCACGACACGGTCGCGATCCATCCGACCAGCGCCGAGGAAGTGGTGCTGATGCGCTGAGCGCTGCGGCGGGGCGCGCAATCACGCAATGCGCGACGGCGCAGCGTCGCTGCTCCGCGCGCAGGCAGGGACTCAGGGCTTGCGCGGCACGGACACGCCCTCGCGGGTGTGCTCGATCGGGACGATGCCGCCGTCGGCGTCGTA
>Ga0123333_10004448_pt1 | contig 13126 bp, 14 predicted proteins | sample BioC12SIPDNA_3_FD_89957 | JGI IMG/M metagenome (GOLD analysis project Ga0123333, IMG submission 89957) | Anaerobic biogas reactor microbial communites from Washington, USA - Biogas_R2_B C12 SIP DNA | ecosystem: Engineered > Bioreactor > Anaerobic > Unclassified | place: Washington, USA...
CCGCACCTGCACCCCGTTGCGCACGCGCGGCCAGTGGAACAGCAGCGCGGCGTACGGATTGACCTGCAGTTCCTGGCCCTTGCGTCCGTCCAGGTGGGTGTAGAACACGAAGCCGCGCGCGTCGTGCGCCTTGAGCAGCACGATGCGCGCCGACGGCCGTCCGTCGCGCGTGGCCGTGGCCAGCGTCATCGCGGTGGGGTCGGGCTCGCCGGCGGCGCGCGCCTCGGCGAACAGGGCATCGAAGGTGGCCAGGGCCTCGGCCTGGAGATCGGCGCAGTCCATTGGGCTATTGTGGCCCGATGGCCACGAATGCGCATGCCGCTGCGCCGCATGGGTTCGACGCCGCCCTGGTGACGCGGCTGCTCGACGACGCGCACGCCGCCGGCGCGCGCGTGTACGGCATTTCCGGGCTCCAGGGCAGCGGCAAGTCCACCCTTGCGGCGCAGCTGGCCGCGGCCGCGGCGGCGCGCGGGCGGCGCACGGTCGCCGTGTCTCTGGACGACTTCTATCTCGACGCCCCGCAGCGCGCGGCGCTGGCGCGCGAGGTCCACCCCCTGCTCGCCACCCGCGGTCCGCCGGGGACACACGACGTCGCCCTGGCCTGCGAGGTCCTCGATGCCCTGCGCGAACGCCGGCCGGTGCGCGTCCCGCGCTTCGACAAGCTGTCCGACCGCCGCCTGCCGGTCGCGGACTGGCCGCAGGTCGATGCGGCCGACCTGGTCGTGTTCGAGGGCTGGTGCCTGGGCGCCACGGCCGAAGACACGTCCGCGCTCGACGCCCCGCTCAACCGGCTCGAGCGCGACGAGGACGCCGACGGCCGCTGGCGCCGCCACTGCAATGCCGCCCTGGCGCGCGACTATCCCGCGCTGTGGCGGCGGATCGACCGGCTGCTGTTCCTGCAGCCACCGGGGTTCGAGGTGGTGCCGGAGTGGCGCTGGCAACAGGAGCAGGCGCTGCGCGCGGCGGACCCGGGCGCGCGCGGCATGGACCGGGACGCGCTCGCGCGCTTCGTGCAACACTACGAACGCGTCAGCCGCCAGGCGCTGCGCGTGCTTCCGGCGCGCGCGGACGTGGTCGTGGAGCTCGACCGCGCACGCCGTCCGGTCGCGCTGCGCCTGCGCGACGCCCGCTGAACCGCGCGCCCGCTAGCGGACCTGGTCGCTGATGTCCTCGCTGCGCCAGGGTTCGGGCATCTCGCGCTGCGGGCACAGCCGCGCCGCATGCTCCCAGCCGCTGTCGGAGCGGAACGAGAACGAGGTGCGGTCGGGGATGTCGTAGTCCGCCACCTCCAGGCCGGTGCCGCCGTGGTCGCCGCAGCGCTGGTGCACCCGGTAGCGGTTCGCGCCGGTGCGCTCGATCCGTTCGTACAGGCAGAACGAGGTCACCCAGCGCATCCCGGCGCGGTTGACGAGGTGCACGCCGGCGGAGGTGGCGTCGTCGCACGGCTCGTCGGTGCGGACGTAGTAGCCGAAGTCCAGCGGCAGGGCGTCGACGACCTCGGGCGTGGCCGCCGGCTGCGTGGGCGCCGGGCCGGCCGCCGCGCCGGGCTGGCAGCCCAGGAGCAGCAGCAGGACGAGTGGTGCAAGGGTGGCTGCGAGTGCCTGCTTCATCGGTCTGCTCCCGTCGCCTCGCCGGTCACGCCGGCCGTCCGGCCGGCGCCGACGCCAGCGCCCGGTAGGACTCGTCGATCATCTTCAGGCTGTTGCGCACCTTCCAGTGCACCCAGCCCGCGACCGCCAGCATCGGGATCCCGAGGATCGCACCGATGATGGTGACGGTCAGGATGCCGCCGATGACCAGGAAGGCGAGCGAGCCGATCCTGGCCGGCTGCAGGCGCTGCACCAGCTCCTGTCGGCGCGACTCCAGCACCACCGGGTTGCCGGTGCCGGCCTGGGTGATGAATCCGGTGACGTATTCGGGGGTCAGGTTGAGCATGGCGTGCCTCGCGTCGGTTCATGGGGCCGGCCCGTGTGCGGGCGCGGCGGGAAAGCGCGTTCAGTCCTTGCGCCGGTAGCGGGTGCCGACCGGTCCGGACAGGGTGTCGTCGTCGACCCGGGTGAGCAGCAGCGCCGCGTCGTTGTCCTTCGACAGCCGGACCCGGATCCGGTCGCCGTCGATCTCGTAGGTCAGTTCGCGTTCGACGCCCGCCACCGGGCTGGACATCACCACCCGGCCGTCGGGATGGAAGCGCGCCTTCGGCCCCGCCGACCCGCTGACCCTGCGCACCCGCTACGCCCTTGTGCGCACCCTCGCCTACTCCAACACCGCCGCCCACATCACCGAGGCCGGCGCGCTGCTCGACGCCACCGACGCCATGCTCGGCACGGGCCTGCACGGCGACGACGACCTGGCGCTGGACGCCGCCTACGCCCGCGGTGTGTTCCATTTCCAGCAGCTGCAGATCGAACCGGCCATGCAGGCCTACCGTCGCGCCGACCGCCTGCAGCGCCTGCTGCGCCCGGACGACGCGCTGATGGCGGCCACGATCCGCGAGAACCTCGCCGCCGGGACCCTGCGCCAGGGCGACCTCGCCGGCGCGGTCGCGCAGCTGCGGGCGATGCTCGCCGACCCGCTGTTCGACGCGCGCCGGATCGGCGAGGGCAAGGCCGCCGGCCACCGCATCATGCTGGCGCGCGCGCTGCGCAACCTCGGCCGCTACGACGAGGCGCTGCCGCTGGCCGAAGCCGCCGCGGCCGCGACCGGGCGCATCCTGGGTCCCGACGACTACACCACCCTGGTCCAGCTCTCCACCGTGGCCAGCATCCACGACTACGCCGGGCGCTGCGGGCAGGCGCTGGAAATCGCCCGCGTGGTGCGCGCACGCATGGCCGCGCGTTACGGCGAAGAGCGCCAAGCGACCCTGATCGAGACCGGCAACCTCGGCTTCAAGGAATACGACTGCGGCGACCGCGAGGCGGGCCTGGACCACCTGCGTCGCGCCGAGCGCGGGCTGCGCGAACGCTATGGCGCGGACAACGTTGCCGCGCACAGCTTCCGATACGCGCTGGCGCGGGCGCTGGCCGACGAAGGCCGGCACGAGGAGGGCCTGCGGGCCGTGGACGGGCTCAGCGTCGAGGCACTGACCGCGGGCGATTCCACCCCCGGCTGGGAGCATCGCCTGCGCGCGCTGCGCGGCCGCCTGCTGCTGCAGGCCGGGGACCTCGCCGCCGGGCGCGAACTCCTGGCCGGGGCGCTGCCGGCGCTCGAGGCGCTCGGCAGCGAGGATCCGGAGGACATTGCGCGGCTGCGGGCGCTCCTGGCCACGACCGCCGGGGGCGGCGAGTAGGCGGAGCGGCCTCAGTCGACGACGAAGGTCACGCGCATGTTCACCCGCCACTCGGCGATCCCGCCGTCGGGCGACGTGACCACCTTGGTCTCGTTGATCCAGGCGCCCTGGATGTTCTTGATGGTCTCCGCGGCCTTGGCCAGGCCAGTGCGCACGGCATCCTCGACGCTGGTGGGCGACGAGGCGTTGAGTTCGATGATCTTGGCGACGGCCATGGACTTCCTCCACTGGTGCGACGCAAATGGTCGCGGGTGCAACAGACTGCACCTGCATCCGTTAAGGCAACGGCCACGGTCCGTGGACTGCTACGATTCGACGGATGAATCCCGCCCCCAACCTCGTGCTGGTCGGCCCGATGGGCGCCGGCAAGTCCTCGATCGGCCGCCGCCTGGCCGAGCGTTTCGGCCTGGCCTTCGTCGACGTCGACGGCGAGATCGAGGCGCGCACCGGCGCCAACATCCCCACCATCTTCGAATGCGAGGGTGAGGCCGGCTTCCGCGCGCGCGAGGCCGCGGTGCTGGCCGACCTGCTGCGGCGCGAAGGCCTGGTGCTCGCGACCGGCGGCGGCGCGGTGCTTGATCCGCGCAACCGCGCGCTGATGCGCGAGCGTGGCTTCGTGGTCCACCTCAAGGTGAGTCTCGAACGCCAGCTCGAACGCCTGGCGCGCGACCGCAGCCGGCCGCTGATCGCAGGCGACGACCGTCGCCAGGTGCTCGAACGCCTGTCGGCCGAACGCGCGCCGCTGTACGCCGAAGTCGCCGACCTGGGCTTCGACACCGACCATCTCATCCCCCCGCAAGCCGCGGGGCGCATCGCCCGGCTGCTCGACGAGCGCTGGACCCGCCCCGCCACCCCTACCCCGCAGGATCACACCGCATGAGCCAGCACCTCGGCGTCGACGTCGGCGGCGCCCATCCCTACCGGATCACGATCGGGCCCGGCCTGGTCGACGACGGCGCGCTGCTCGCCGCCACGCTGCGCGGTGGCGACGCCTTCGTCGTCAGCGACGACGCGGTCGCCCCGCTGTACCTGCAGCGCGTGCTCGACGCCCTGGCGGCGGCGCGCCCGGGGCTGCGCATCGGCCACTGGACCATGCCCGCGGGCGAAGGCTCCAAGACGCTGGCCACGTTCGGCCAGGCGATCAACGCGATCGCCAGCGCCGGCATGCGCCGCGACGCCACCGTGTACGCACTCGGCGGCGGCGTGGTCGGCGACCTGGCCGGGTTCGCGGCCGCGGCCTGGATGCGCGGCGTGGACTGCGTGCAGCTGCCGACCACGCTGCTGGCGATGGTCGATTCCTCGGTCGGCGGCAAGACCGCGGTCGACCTGCCGCAGGGCAAGAACCTGGTCGGCGCCTTCCATCCGCCGCGTGCGGTGCTCGCCGACACCGCCACCCTGCGCACCCTGCCGGCGCGCGAACTGCGCGCGGGCCTGGCCGAGGTGGTGAAGTACGGCGCGATCGTCGACGCTCCGTTCCTCGACTGGCTCGATGCGCGCGCCGACGCCCTGCTGGCCGGCGACGACGCCGCGCTGGCCGAGGCGATCGCGCGCAGCTGCGCGCACAAGGCCGCGATCGTCGAACGCGACCCCTACGAGCACGGCGACCGTGCCCTGCTCAACTTCGGCCACACCTTCGGCCACGCGATCGAGACCGCGCAGGGCTACGGTGGCCTGATCCACGGTGAGGCGGTGGCCGTAGGCATGGTCCAGGCGGCGCGCCTGTCCGAGCGCCTGGGCCTGGCGCCCGCGGCCGACACCGCGCGCCTGCGCGGGCTGCTGCAGCGCTTCGGCCTGCCGGTCGAACCGCCCCCGGGGCTGGACCCGGACACCCTGCTGGCACACATGCGTCTGGACAAGAAGGCCCAGGCCGGCGGCCTTCGGTTCGTGGTCTGGGACGGGGCCGGGCGCGCCCGGGTCCTGGCCGGGGTGCCCGAACCCGAGGTCCGGGCGGTGCTGGCGGGGTGACCGGCCACCCCGGCGCGGGGCGGCCAGGCCGTACAATGGCCGGCCCATGCGCCTGCTCCTGCAACAACGTCCCGAAGGCCGCGAAGCGCCGCGCTTCGTCCAGCTGACCCTGCAGCCCGACCTGCTGGGCGCCTGGACCCTGCTGCGCGAAAGCGGCCAGACCGGTGGCCGCAGCACCCTGCGCCGCGAGCAGTACATGGACCACGCGAGCGCACTGGCGGCGCTGGAGCAGGCGCGCGACGCGCAGCTCAAGCGCGGCTTCCACCTGGTCTACGCCGAAGGCGCGGGCGCGCCGAAGTGAACGCGCCCCCCGTGCCCCGGCCGTCCACCGGGACCGCCCGCCCCACCGCCGCGTTGCCCCCGCCACCGCGGACCGGCACGCGCCCCCTCCCCCTGCCTGCCGCCGGCGCTGGCCGGCCCGGAACGCCATGACCCCGCCCCTCGCCAACGACCGCTTCCTGCGCGCCCTGCGCCGCGAACCCGTGGACCGTACGCCCGTGTGGCTGATGCGCCAGGCCGGCCGCTACCTGCCCGAGTACCGCCAGGTGCGGCGCAAGGCCGGCAGCTTTCTGGCCATGGCCAAGCACCCGGAGATCGCCTGCGAGGTGACGCTGCAGCCGCTGCGCAGGTTCCCGCTGGACGCGGCGATCCTGTTCTCCGACATCCTCACCATCCCCGACGCGATGGGCCTGGGCCTGTACTTCGTCGAGGGCGAAGGCCCGAAGTTCGAACGCCCGGTGCGCAGCGCCGCCGACATCGCCCGGCTCGGCGTGCCCGACATGGAAGGCGAGTTGCGCTACGTGACCGACGCGGTGCGGGTGATCCGCCGCGAACTGCATGGCGCGGTGCCGCTGATCGGCTTCTCCGGCAGCCCCTGGACGCTGGCCTGCTACATGGTCGAGGGCGGCGGCAGCAGGGACTTCGCCCGGATCAAGGCGATGGCGCTCAACGACCCGCAGGCGCTGCACGCGCTGCTGTCGGTGAACACCGACGCGGTCATCGCCTACCTGGCGGCCCAGCGCGCGGCCGGCGCGCAGGCGCTGCAGGTGTTCGACACCTGGGGCGGCGTGCTGTCGCCAGCGATGTACCGCGAATTCTCCCTGCCCTACCTGCAGCGCATCGCGCGCGAACTCGAGCGCGGCGAGGGCGCGGAGCGCACGCCGCTGATCATCTTCGGCCGCGGCAACGGCGCCTACCTGGAGGACCTGGCCGGCAGCGGCGCCGAAGGCGTCGGCGTGGACTGGCTGGTGGAGCTGGGCGAGGCCGCGCGCCGCACCGGCCGGCGCGTCGCGGTCCAGGGCAATCTCGACCCGGCCACCCTCTACGGCTCGCCCGAGGCGGTGCGGCGCGAAGTCCGCCGCGCGCTCGACAGCTGGCGCGACGGCAACGGCGGCTCGCGCGAGGGCCACGTGTTCAACCTCGGCCACGGCATGTCGCCGGACATGGACCCGGAACACGTCGCGGTGCTGGTCGACGAAGTCCACGCCTACAGCGCGCGCTGAGGCGCGGCGCCGACACCCGGGGTCCGGCACCTTCAGTGGGGTGCCGGTCCGTCCCTGGCCGAACGGTCCCACTCGGCGCCGGCACCACGTAGCGCGGCCTTCAACGCGGCCGTCGTCGTTTCCGGCGGCCATCCTTCGATTCCCGACACGACTGCGCATTCGCGCATGTGGAAGCGCGGCGTCGCGCAGTGCTCGAAGAACGGGAAACCGTCGCGGCGGTCTGCGACGCGGATCGGGAGATCACCGTTCGCCAGGGCCCAGCGCCCCAGCTTTCGCAAGTCCGCGATGAGATCCTTGGGGGACCGGCAGCGTCCCATGGACTGCGATCCAGCGACCAGGGTCAGGGTCCGGCCGGATGTGTTCGATCGCGCCAGGCTGCCGCGGCATCCCGGATCCGGGCGCGGCTGCGCATCCTCCGATCACTCATCTCCTTGTCATGCAGCTCCCTGCAACAGCGAACTTGCCGGAGAGGCGGCGCCGTTTCCGACACGTACGCGATGAGCCGCAAGACTGATGCCCGCGTGACGCCACGCCTTTCCAGGGCCGGCCAGCGACGAACCCAGCCACCGATCGCACCTACGGATCGGGCGGCGCAGGCTCGTGCCGCACGCGCAGGAAGCGAGCGAACCGCGGCAGTCCATTGACGGTGTGGCCGCTGTAGCGATAGGTCACCAGGCTGCCGACCGGCGGCGGTGCGGCGCGCTGGGCATCGGTCAGGCCGCTGCCCAGGCGGAAGCGCACGCCGTCCCCGCGCTCGACCAGCAGCGCGCCGGTCATGCCCGCGTACTTGCCGCGGCCCGGCAGGTGCGCGACCACGCGCGCCTCGGCATCGGCATGCGGTTTGAGCTTGCGCAGGCCGTCGCTGCGCCCGGCGCGGTAGCGCGCGTCGTGATGGTGCAGCATCAGTCCTTCGCCGCCGGCGGCGACCACGGCCTGCAGCCGCGCCTGCAGTACCGCCGCATCGGGGACGCGGAACTGCGGCACCGGCTGCAGCCAGGCGATGGCGGCACCGTCGAGCAGTCTGCGCAGCTCCGACAGCCGTTCGCCGAAGCCGCCGGCGTGCCCGGGCAGGTCGAAGACCATGAAGCGCACCTGCCGCCAGGCGCCGTCGTCCCGATGCCCGGCGCGCACGAGGCCGCTGACCTGGTCGAAGCGGCCGCGGCCGATCCACAGCTCGCCGTCCATCGCCACCGTCGGCCAGCCGGCGACGAACCAGTCCGGCGCCTCGATGCGGCGGCCGCCGCGGGTCCACAGCGCGCGCCCGTCCCAGCGCCCGCGCACGCCGTCGAGCTTCTCGCTGACCCAGTAGTCGGCCGCCTCCACGCTGCTGTCGTAGTCGGTGGCCAGCATGAGCGGAGGCGGTTGCGCGGCGCCGGACCCGGCGGGCGCGAGCAGCAGGATGGACAGCAGCAGCAAGAGGCAGGCACGCATGGCGCGGTCCCACTGGGGCGATGCCCTCATCGTCCCGCCCGCACGGCCTCGCGCGTATCGGCCCCACTCCGACGCTCGGGTCGGATCATGGCGCGTGCGCGCGTCGGTCCCGACCCTGCGACTAGGCCGACGGCCTGGCCGGAAGCACGGCCGCCAACGCCTGCGCCAGCATCGCCCCGGTGACCGGCTTGCGCAGGAATGCGTCGAAACCCGCCTTGGCCGCAGCGGCCTCGGCGTCGGCGTCGGTGCGGGCGGTGACGGCGACCAGGGGCCCGGCGAAGCCGTTCTGGCGCAGCAGCGGCGCCAGGGCCAGGCCGTCGATGCCGGGCAGGTCGAGGTCGAGCAGGGCCGCGTCGAACGGCTGGCCGGCGATCTCCGACAAGGCGGCCAGGCCATGCGCGACGCGGCGGACACGATGGCCCTGGCCTTCGAGCAGGCCGGCGATCACGTCGGCGACGGCATCCTCGTCCTCGACCAGCAGCAGGCGCAGGCCGTGCGGTGCCCGCCCCTCGGGTGGAGCGTCCGGAGCGCCGGGTGGGGCGGCGGCGGAACGCAGCGGGAGCAGCACGCGGAACGTCGTGCCCTCGCCCGGCGCGCTCTCGAGTTCGATCCGCCCGCCCATCGCCGCGGCCAGCTCCTGCGAGATCGCCAGTCCCAGCCCGCTGCCGCCATAGCGGGCGCTGGTGCGCGCGCCCTCGGCCTGCTCGAAGCGGCGGAACAGGCGCTGTTTCTGCTCCTCGTTGAGGCCGGGGCCGGTATCGCGCACGGTCAGGCACACGCCGCCGGGATACGGTGCAGCCTGCAGCGCGACGCTGCCGCGCTCGGTGAACTTGGCCGCGTTGCCGAGCAGGTTGAGCAGGATCTGCCGCACCCGTCCGGCGTCGCCGAGGACCCAGCGCGGCAGCGCCGGGTCGATGCTGCAATCGAACCCGAGCCCCCGCCGTTCGAGCAGCGGCGCGTGGAACGCCGCGGTCTCGCGCACCAGCGCGTGCAGGTCGAGCGGCTCGTCCACCAGCTCCAGCCGGCCGGCCTCGATCTTCGCCAGGTCGAGCGCGTCATTGACCAGGCGCAGCAGGTGCTCGCCGGCGCGGCGGATCGACTCGACGTGGCCGCGCTGGCGGGCGTCCAGCTGGGTGCTCGCCAGCAGCTCGCTCATGCCCAGCACCGCGGTCATCGGCGTGCGCACCTCGTGTCCCAACGTCGCCAGGAACCGGGTCTTGGCGACCGAGGCCTGGAGTGCGAGTTCGTGCCGCTGTTCGGCCAGCTGCCATTCGTGGCGCCGCTTGAGCCGCGCGCGGTACTGCAGCCCGAGCAGACCGAGCAGCGCCAGCGCGGCCAGCGTCCAGGCCGCCATCGCCGCCGGCGTGCGCCACCAGGGCTGCTGTACCTCCAGCGCCAGGCGCCGCGCCGGCATCCAGTCGTCGTCGGCGGTGCGCGCCTGCACCTCCAGCCGGTAGCGGCCGTGGTCCAGGCGCGGGAACTGGCGCTCGCCCACCGCGCCGACCTCGACCCAGGCCGGGTCGTAGCCCTCGAGCCGGAAGCGGTAGCGATGGGCGTGGGCGTCGGTGAACGAGAGCAGGCGCGCGGACACGCGCAGGTCGCGGTCGTCGTGGCGCAGCCGGATCGGGGCATCGGGCGCGAAGTCGACCGTGCGGTCGCCGCGGCGCACGCTCACCGACTCGATCGCCAGGTTCGGCGAGCGTGCACCCTCCTGCACCTGGCGCGGATGGAACAGCAGCAGGCCGTCGGCGGTCCCGACCGCGATGTAGCCGCGGGCCGAGGGCTCGAACTGGTATTCGCTGAACTGCTGGCTGGGCAGGCCGTCGAGCACGCTGTACAGGCGCAGGCGGTCGTGGCCGGGGTCGTAGCGCACCAGGCCGCGCGGCGTGCTCATCCACACCACGCCCTGGCCGTCGGCGACCAGGCCGCCGGGCGCCACCGCCGGCAACCCCTGGCGCGCGTCGACGGTGCGCTCGGCCACCAGTTCGGCGCCGTCCCAGCGGTAGGCCACCAGCATGCCGTTGCCGCCCACCCACACCCGGTCGCCGGCGCCGAAGCCGAACGCGAACACCTGCCAGTCCGGGCCGCCGGGCACCGGCTCGAACCGGCGCGCGCCGGCGTTCCACATCAGCAGGCCGACGCGGGTCGCCAGCCACAGCGCGCCGTCGGGGCCGCGCGACATCTGGCGCAGGGCGTTGTTGGCGGGGAAGCCCTCCGGGCCGCCGGCCTCGATCACCTGGCGGACGCGGCCGTCGGCGTCGCGCCGCTGCAGCATGTCGTTCGCGCCCAGCCACACGCCGCCATCGGGTTCGCCCACGATGTAGCCCACGATGCCGCCGGGCGCGGCGTCGACCGCGTCGCTGCGATGCCAGCGCGACACCCGGCCGCTGCCCGGCTCCCAGCGCGTCACCGTGCCGTGGCAGCCGATCCACACGCTGCGGTCGACCATTTCGCGCGCCACGTACGGCAGCCGGTCGCCACAGACGCGCTCGAGCCGGTGCTCAAGCCGCGCCGAATGCGGATCGAGCCAGTCGAGCACGCCGCCGGTCCCCACCAGCCACAGCCCACCGTCACGCGCGGCGGTGACGCTGTAGACGAAGGCGTTCGCCGCCGAGGCCGGGTCGTCCAGCACCCGCCGCAGCACGGTGAAGTTGCGCCAGTTGGCCGGCAGGTGCCACAGCCCCATCTCGGAGCTGGCGAACCACAGACCACCCTCGCGGTCCTCCAGCGCCGCCGACCACGACGGACGCACCAGGCCGCGGCTGGTGTTGCTGTAGAGCGGGACGTCGTGCACCACACCGTCGCGTTCGACCGACAGCCCGCTGCGCGTGTCCAGCCAGTGCGCGCCCTGGCGGTCCTGCACCAGCATGCCCAGCGGCGGATGGCCCAGCACCGGGTCGCGCCAGGGCGCCTGCTCCATGCGCCCGCTGGCGGCGCGGTGCACGAAGGCGCCGGCGGCGGTGGCGATCCACATGTCGCCGTCGCGGTCGGGCACCAGCGCGTTCACCGCCGGGGGCGGGTGCATGTCGTGCATCAGGCGCTCGAAGTCGCGGCCGGTCCAGCGCGCCACGCCGTGGTAGGTGCCGACCCACAGCCGCCCCGCGGCGTCGGTCCGCAGCCAGGTCACCGAGGCCGAGGGCAGGCTGCGCGGGTCGCCCGGCTCGGGCATGAAGCGGGTGATGCGCCCGTCGCGGCCGAGCCGGTGCAGGCCACCGTCGGCGGTGCCGAACCAGATCGCGCCATCGGGCGTCTGCGCCAGCGACCAGACGTCGTTGCTGCCGATGCGCGGATCGCCATCGCGGCCGTAATGGGTGAAGGCCCGGCGCTGCACGTCGAGCATCGACAACCCGCCGTTCTGGGTGCCCACCCACACCCGGTCCTCGCGGTCGACCAGCACCGTCCACACGTGGTTGTCGCGCAGGCCGTCGCCCACGCGCCAGACGCGGTAGCCCACGCCGTCGTAGCGCGCCAGCCCGTCGCGGGTGGCGATCCAGAGATAGCCCTGGCGGTCCTCGGCCAGCGCATTGATGCGGTTGGACGGCAGCCCGTCGTAGACGCTGATCTGGCGCGGCATCGGCAGCGGCGGCCCGCCCGCCGCCACGGCGGTCTCCACGCCGGCCGCCGGCGGCGCGCACAGCGCCAGCGCGGCCAGCAGCCCGCCCGCGCATGCTGTCGTGACCAATCCCCGCACCCGGCCTCCCGGTCTGTCGTGCCTCCCTGGCGCCCGCGGCACGTGGCCCGGCATCCTCGCAACGCAACGTTGCCGGTGCAAGTGCGCGCGGCCGGCCTAGAATGCCCGCGTGCAAGCCGCCACCGCCACCGCGCCTTCCCCACGCCGACGCCGGCGTCCGCCGCCGGCCTGGCTGCTGCTGGCGCTGGCGGCGCTGCCGGCCTGGGCGCAGCCGCCCGCCTGGACGCTGGACCCGGTTCACACCCGGGTGCTGGTCGCGGTCGACCACGCCGGGTTCTCCAGCGCGCTGGGCACGCTGTCCGGGGCCACCGGCACGCTGCGCTACATGCCTGGCGACTGGACCGGCGCGGAGGTGGAGGTCGAGATCCCGCTGCAGCGCCTGGACTTCGGCGACGCGGCCTGGAACCGGGCCACGCTCGGCCGCGGCCTGCTCGACGCTTCCACCTACCCGGTGGCCCGCTTCCGCTCCACCCGGGTGGAGCCGATCGACGAGCGGCATGCGCGCGTCGCGGGCGTGCTCAATCTGCGCGGGATCGAGCGCGAGGTGGTGCTGGAGGTGCGCATGAACGCCGCCAGGCGCCACCCGCTGCCGCCGTTCCGGCGCACGGTCGGCTTTTCCGCCGCCACGGTGCTCAGCCGCAGGGCGTTCGGCGTCGACGCCTGGCCGTCGATGATCGGCGATCGGGTCGAGCTATGGATCGAAGCCGAGGCAACGCGCACCCGCGGCAGCCGTGACGAGGCGCCGGACGATCCCGATCCCGCGCAGGCCGCGGACGCCGCCGCAAACCACGACGCCACCCCGACTCCCCCGCCCTCCGACACCGATCCAGGACCATGACCCTGAAGAACACTCCCGAACGCTGGGGCGCGGTCAGCCAGGCCTTCCACTGGCTGGTCGTGCTGCTGATCCTGGCCGTGGCCACCGTCGGCCTGGTCATGGATGAACTGCCACGCACGCCGAAGTACTTCTGGGTGTACACCGCGCACAAGTCGCTGGGCATCACCGTGCTGGCGCTGATGCTGCTGCGGCTGGCCTGGCGGCTGTACGCCGGCGCCGCGCCGCCGCTGCCCGGCACGCCGCGCTGGCAGCGCGCGGTGGCCAGCGCCACGCACTGGGCGCTGTACGTACTGGCGCTGGCGATGCCGCTGTCGGGCTGGCTCTACGACTCGGCCAGCGGCCTGCGGCCGTTCCGCTGGTTCGGGCTGTTCACCATGCCCAAGCTCACCGGCCCGAATGAATGGCTGGCCGAC
>Ga0123333_10004449_pt1 | contig 13123 bp, 10 predicted proteins | sample BioC12SIPDNA_3_FD_89957 | JGI IMG/M metagenome (GOLD analysis project Ga0123333, IMG submission 89957) | Anaerobic biogas reactor microbial communites from Washington, USA - Biogas_R2_B C12 SIP DNA | ecosystem: Engineered > Bioreactor > Anaerobic > Unclassified | place: Washington, USA...
GCCGTTTTTGGACAGGTACACCCGGTCGTTGAACTCCAGGCGCAGGCCGGTGTTGAGGAACGCGTAATAGCGCAGCCGGCGGTCGACGTGATCCAGGTCGAAAGCTCCCTCCCCGAAGATTTCCGGATCGGGTTCGAAACGGATGAAGGTGCCGTCAGGTTCGTCGGGCCGCCGGCCCTTCGGCTTCTCGACGAGCTTCCCCCGTTCGAAAAATGCGGCGGCGAATTCGCCGTTGCGGTGGCTGCAGACCTCGAAGCGGCTCGAGAGGGCGTTGACGGCCTTGGTCCCGATCCCGTTGAGCCCCACGCTGAACTGAAACACCTCGTTGCTGTATTTGGCGCCGGTGTTGATCCTGGAGACGCATTCGATGACCTTGCCGAGCGGGATGCCCCGCCCGAAATCGCGCACGGAAACCCGGGGCCCCTCGAGGGTGACGACGATCCGGTCCCCGTATCCCATGATGAATTCGTCGACGGCGTTGTCGAGGATCTCCTTTAAAAGTATGTAGATGCCGTCGTCATAGTCCCGGCCGTCCCCAATACGGCCTATGTACATGCCGGTCCGTTTCCGGATGTGCTCCAGGGAAGAGAGCGATTTGATCTTGTCTTCGTCGTAATTGTGCGGTTGCCGTGTCGTCATATTAAAGTGGTGGATTGTACCAGCTTCATCCGGGAAATAACAGACTGTTGCGCGGCGTACTGCCGCGCTCGCCCGAAGGGACGGGCAGCGGCCCCCGGACCGGGCCCGCGACCTTTTGCCGCAGCGGGATGCCCGCATTATTTCTTTCCGAATCAGGGGCTCCGCCAGTATCCTATGCTCGGGTTGTTTTCGAGCGCACCGTCGCCGAATGCGGCCTCGGGGCTTTCCCGTGGGGAACGATCATTCTCATCATGAAGGAGACATACAATATGGGAACCATTCTGGGTGGAGCGGGCAATGTTCCAAAACTCGAAACCCTGCCCGGTGACTGGGCGGAGATGACGGCGGAACAGAAGCGGGCGCACCGGCTCAACCGCCTGCTAGACCCGCCGCATGCACAATTCGTCAGCAAGGAGGCCGAGCAAGCCTACAGGATCCGGGCGCAGCGGCTGGCGGATGTGTTCAACGTCCGGGAACCGGACCGCGTCCCGGTCAACCTGCCCGTGGGCAATCTGCCCTATGCGCTCTACGGGATCACCCTGCGTACGGCCATGTACGACTACGACCAGGCGGTCGCGGCCTGCAGGCAGTTCAACGACAGGTACTCCGAGGAACTCGAGCACTTTACCGCTCCCTGGATCACCCCCGCCCGCGTCATGGAGATTCTCGATTACAGGCTGTATTCGTGGCCCGGACACGGGATGCCCATGGACACGCCGTCCTACCAGTTCGTCGAGAGCGAATACATGAAGGCCGAGGAGTACGACGACCTCATCCGGGACCCTTCCGATTTCTGGTTCCGGACCTACCTGCCGCGCGTTTTCGGCGCCTTCGAGCCTTTCCGGATGCTGCGGCCCTGGACGGACCTGGTCGAGATCGTGAACCTGGTGCAGATGATGCCGTTTGCCAGCCCGGAAATGCAGGATACGCTCCAGAAGCTCATCGAGGTGGGGAAGGAGTATCAGAAATTCGGCAAGGCCATGGCCGACTTCGGGCCGTCGGGCCTTGCGCACGGTTATCCGGCCACCTTCGGCGCTTTCTGCAAGGCTCCCTTCGACACGCTGGGGGACACGCTGCGCGGGACCGCGTCAGTTCTCAAGGACATGTACCGCCGTCCGGACAAGCTGCTCGAGGCCCTGGATATCGTCGCCGACTTCACCATCCAGTCCGTGCTCACCAGCCCGAACCTGTCCGACATCTTCATGGTCACCTACCCGCTGCACAAGGGGGCGGACGGATGGATGTCCGAGAAGCAGTTCGAGACCTTCTACTGGCCGTCGCTGAAGAAGGTCATGGATGCGCTGATCCAGGAGGGGCTTATCCAGCACATGTTTGCCGAAGGCGGATTCAACACGCGCCTGGAAACCGTCAACGTTTTCCCCAGGGGTTCGGTCAGCTGGTATTTCGACCGGACGGATATGGCCCGGGCCAAGAGGATCCTGGGCGACCGGTGCTCGATCCAGGGGAACGTTCCTTCGTCGCTGATCGTGACGGGGACGCCGGCCGACGTGAAGGCCTTCTGCAGGAAACTGATCGAGGACTGCGCCCCCGGCGGCGGCTATCTGCTGTGCGCGGGGGCCGTCCCGGACAATCCCAGGCTCGAGACCGTTCGCGCCATGCAGGAGGCCGTCCTCGAGTACGGCTGGTACAGGAAATAGCCCGATGCTGCAAAGAAGGGAACACGCGGGGCGGGCCGACCCCCGTCACAGGGACGGGGGCCCGTTTGACGGGGGCCCGTCTGACGGGGGCGCGATCGCGCCCCCGGGGGTTGCGCGATGACGGCGGAGGATCTTATCCGGGCGGCAAGGGATTCGGGGATCTCGGAGGTGGCCATCGTCGCAACCGCCGACATCCGGTTCCATGAGGACTTCAGGAAAGCGTGTGAGAGAAACGCCTGCGGGAAGTACGGCACCAGCTGGATGGGGCCCCCGGCGATCGGCACGATCCGGGAGCTCGAGCAGAGGGCATCCCGCTACAGGCGCGGGTTGCTGCTGCAGACCAGACACCGGCTGCAGGGCGCTTTCGACCTGAAAGGCATGCTCTCCGCGGCCCGGGCGCATCAGTCCCAGTTCAGGAAATTCCTGGACACCGTCCGGAGCACCCACCCCGGCGAGCCGCTGCTGCCGCTCGATGCCGGGTGCTGCAGTTACTGCGAGACATGCGCCTACGAGGACGGCGAGCCCTGCCGTCACCCGGACCAGGCCCTGTCGTCGGTCGAGGCTTACGGCATGGATGTCGCCGCCCTGATGCGTCGAGCGGGCCTCGCCTACGGGACCGGGAAGGAGACCCTCTGCTTCGTGGGGCTCCTCCTGTTCGATCTCCAGGACGGGCCGGCGGCCTAGACACGCCCGCTCCGTGCGGCGGCCTGCCGCCTGAGCCGCTTCCGCCCGGTCCCGCCCGTTTCCGTTTCTGCAGAGCTGGCGCGCGGCAGCCCGCCGACGCGCAGTTCTTTCCGGGTTGGGGCATGCGCGAATCTCCCGGAAACTGGTATAATCAAGGCTTCGGACGGATCGGGTCCGTCAAGGGCACAAGGGACTGGAGCGGGAATGTTGGATACAGGCGGCGTCGGAAAGCTCGAGTGCATTGCGCGGGCCGTAAGGCTCAATATCGTTCATATGATCGGGGTCGGGCAGAAGGGGCACCTGGGCGGATCGTGTTCGATCGCCGATGTGGTTACGGCGCTCTATTTCCACAAGATGCGGCACGATCCCGCAAATCCCCGTTGGCCCGACCGGGACCGTTTCCTGCTGAGCAAGGGGCATGCGGCGCTGGTGCAGTACGCGGCGCTGGCCGAGGCGGGCTATTTCCCGAAGGAGGAGCTCCCGCGCACCAAGTGCCTCGGGTCCATTCTCCAGGGCCACCCCGACCTGAAGAGCACCCCCGGCGTTGAAGCCAATACGGGGTCTCTGGGACAGGGGCTCTCCATCGCCTGCGGCATGGCAGCCGGGCTGCGCCTCGACGGCCGCGACAGCCGCGTCTACTGCGTCGTCGGCGACGGGGAAATGGCCGAAGGGCAGATCTGGGAGGCGGCTATGACGGCCGCCGCCCGAGGCCTCGACCGTCTCGTCGCGATCCTCGACAGCAACGGCCTTCAGGCAATGGGGCGGATCGCGGACCGCTTCAACACCGGATCTCTCACGGAAAAATGGCGTGCATTCGGCTGGCATGTCCTGGAAATCGACGGCCACGACATGCGGGCCATCGTCGAAGCCCTCGATGCGGTCGATGCCGTTTCGGGAAAACCCAAGATGATCGTGGCCCGGACCGTCAAGGGGGCCGGAATCCCGTTTGCCGAGCATCGGGTCGAGTTTCACAACGGTCAGCTCGATGCCGCGCAGTTCGAAGCGGCGTGTGCGCTTTTGGGCGCCGGAAGGAGCCATTGATGGGCCGCATCCAGAACCCGCGCGAGGTCTACGGCAGGACGCTTGTGGAAATCGGAAGGGAGGATCCCCGTATCGTGGTGCTCGAAGCCGATCTGGGAAAATCCACCATGTCCTGCTACTTCGAGGAGGCCTTCCCGGACCGATTCTTCGAGATGGGGATCGCGGAAGCGAACATGACCTCGTTTGCCGCCGGGCTGGCGCTGACGGGGAAAATCCCCTTCACGAATTCCTTCGCCGTCTTCGCCGCCGGGCGCGCCTTCGACCAGATACGCCAGGGCATCTGCATTCCGGCCCTCGACGTCCGGATCGTCGGGTCCAGCTGCGGTTTGTCCGATTTCGGGGACGGATCGACCCATCAATCGGTCGAGGACGTGGCCATCATGCGATCCCTTCCGAATATGACCGTCCTCGCTCCCGCCGACGGGAACGAAACCAGGGCGATGACCCGCGCCCTGGCCGGCTTCGAGGGGCCGGTGTATATGCGGATCACGCGGAACGACCTGCCGGACGTGATGCCCGAGGACGAGCCTTTCGTAGCGGGGAAGCCTCACAGGGTCCGCCAGGGGAGCGATGCGGTCGTCTTTGCCAGCGGCCAGATGGTCGGCCTGGCGCTCGAAGCCGCCGGCATGGTGTCGGCCGAAGGCATCTCGCTGCGGGTCGTCAATGTCAGTTCGCTCAAACCGGTAGACCTGCGCGCTCTCAGGGCCCTGGCCGACGGCATGAAGGGGGTTGTCGCCGCCGAGGAGCATTCGCTCGTCGGCGGGTTGGCGTCGGTGATCCGCGAAGCGCTCGGGGGATTCCCGGTATCCGTGCAGGCGATCGGTATCCGGGACCGTTTCGGCTGCTCCGCCCACAGCTATGCGGACCTGCTCGAGGAATACGGCCTCACGCCTCGGCATATCGCCGATGCCGTCCGCGGGGCACTACGACACACGTCCTAGGAGGATGCATGCGCCTGGAAAACAAGGTCGCCCTGGTCACGGGAGGCTCCCGGGGCCTGGGCGCGGAAATCGTCCGGCGGTTTTTGCAGGAGGGGGCGGCGGTTTTTATCGGGGATATCCGGGAACCGGCCGATGCGGGGCAGGGGCCGGACGGTGCGGTCTTTTTGTCGCTCAACGTTACCCTGGAGGCAGGCTGGCGGGCGGCCATACGGGAAATCCGCTCCAGGGCGGGCCGCCTGGACGTTCTCGTCAACAATGCCGGGATCAATATCCGCCACGCCATCGAGGAGATGCCCGAAGAGTCGCTCGACGAGATGCTGGCGGTCAACGTCAAGGGGCCGTTTTTCGGCATCAAGCATGCGCTCCCCCTCCTGAGGGAGTCGGGGGGGGGCGTGATTCTGAATATGTCCTCCGTCTGCGGCCTGATCGGCCACCGCTACACCAACGAGGCGTACACGGCCACCAAAGGCGCCGTGACGCTTCTGACGAAGTCCATCGCTTCGCGGTACGCCCGGGACAACATCCGCTGCAACTCCGTGCATCCCAGCACGGTGGACACGCCCATGCTGCAGGCGATTCTCAAGGACCCCGAGCGGCGCGCGGAGCGGTACGATGAAATCCCCCTCGGCCGGCTGGCTTCCGGAGCGGATGTGGCCGAAGCCTGCGTCTATCTCGCCAGCGACGCGGCCGCCTTCATCAACGGTGCGGCGCTTTCGGTCGACGGCGGGCTGACGGCGTATTAGAGGCCGCCGTCGCGGTCCCGTCCGCGGCCGCGGAGGGCGCTGCTGGAGGAGCTACCATGGGTACGGCAAAGGCGCAGGCGAGGATCCAGAACCCGATTCTCCGGGGATTCAACCCGGATCCTTCCGTCATCCGGGTCGGGGACGACTACTATATCGCCACGTCGACATTTGAATGGTACCCGGGTGTCCAGATTCACCATTCCCGGGATCTGGTGCACTGGCGTCTTCTGGCCAGGCCGCTCGATCGCGCGCGTCTGCTCGATCTCGGGGGGACGCCGGACTCCTGCGGCGTCTGGGCCCCGTGCCTGAGCTACGCCGACGGCCTGTACTACCTGGTCTACACCGACGTCAAGCGCTACGGGCGCACGACGCAACCCGCGGGCTCCGGCGCCTCCATGCGGGACTTTCACAACTACCTCGTGACCTGCCCGAGCATCGACGGGACGTGGTCGGACCCCGTCTACCTCAACAGCAGCGGCTTCGACCCTTCCCTGTTCCATGACGAAGACGGGCGCAAATACCTGCTGAACATGCTATGGGACCATCGCCCGGGCAGAAACCGTTTCGCCGGCATCGTGGCCCAGGAATACTCCGCCGGGCGGCAGGCGCTGGTCGGCGAGTCCCGGGTGATTTTCCGGGGGACCGCCGCCGGTTTCACGGAAGCGCCCCATGTCTACAAACGCCGGGGGTATTACTACCTGCTGACGGCCGAGGGCGGAACCGGCTGGGATCACGCCGTCACGATGGCCCGTGCCCGGACGCTGGACGGCCCGTACGAACTGCACCCGGAAGGGCACATCCTGACCTCCAAAGGCCGGCCCGATGCCGCCCTGCAGCGCGCAGGGCACGCCGATCTGGTCGAAACCCGGACAGGCGAAACCTACATGGTGTACCTGTGCGGGCGCCCTCTCCCGAACAGGGGACGCTGCACGCTGGGGCGCGAAACGGCGATCCAGCGGATGCGGTGGGGCGGGGACGGCTGGCTGCGCACCGAGGACGGCCAGGGCGTCCCGCAACCCGATACCCCGGCTCCGGATCTGCCTCCCCATCCTTTTCCTCCCCGGCCGGAAAGGGAGGATTTCGACGAGGACCGGCTGCCCGTCGATTTCCAATGGCTGCGGTCTCCCAGGCCCGAAGAGCTCTATAGCCTGACGGAACGCCCGGGATTCCTGCGCCTGTACGGGCGGGAGTCCTTGGGCAGCCTGTACCGCCAGTCCCTGGTCGCTCGGCGGCAGCAGGCCGAGTGCTACAGCGCAGCGACCGCGGTCGAGTTTTCTCCGGATTGCTACCAGCAGATGGCCGGGCTGGTCTGCTACTACAACGGGAGCAAGTACCATTACCTGTACATCTCCCACGACGAGGTGCTCGGGAGGCACGTCCGGGTGATGTCCTGCCTCCCTGACCGGGCACAGCCCGACGTCTTTTCCGAACCCGTGCCCATCGCCGACGTCCTGAGGGTCCATCTCAGGGTGGAGGTCGATTACGAGCGCCTTCTGTTCGCCTTCCGCTGCGGCGGCCTGGACTGGCAGTGGCTGCCCGGGCCGTTCGACGCCAGCGTTTTGTCCGACGAGGCCGGCCCGCAGTGGAACCCCAACTTCACGGGCGCTTTCGTCGGCATGTGCTGCCAGGATATGTCCGGGAGCGGGCGGCATGCGGATTTCGATTATTTCACCTACCGGGAGCGGGAGTACCGGATTTCCCCGGAGAAGGGCCGGCCCGAAGGCGAGGCGCACGGTCGATAGCGCCGCTCAGTCCGAAACCATGGAGTAGCCGTCGAGGGGGATGCCGGGTTCCGCCGTCGGTATGAAGTGTTTCTCCATCAGCAGATCTGTCGCCGCGGCGGCTCTGACGGGGACGGAGTAGAAGTATCCCTGGGCACAGCGGCAGCCGAGCTGCCGGAGCTTTTCGGCCTGTTCGACGGTTTCGACCCCTTCGGCGATCACTTCGAGCCCGAGATTTATTCCCAGGGTTATGATGGTGCGGACGATCTCGTCGTTGGTCTCCATCATCCGGTCCACAAACGACCGGTCGATCTTCAGGCTGTCCAGGGGGAACATGTGGAGGTAGCGCAGGGAGGAGTACCCGGTGCCGAAGTCGTCGAGCGCGATCCTGATCCCGAGGTCCTTCAGCTGGACCATGCGGCGTATCGCGGCTTCCGGATCGGGCATCATCATGCCTTCGGTGACCTCCAGGACAAGGCTGCTGTGCGACAGCTGCGTTTCGTCCAGCACCATTCTGCAATGCTGGACGAGGTCGGACTGCAGGAAATGGCGTTTGGATATGTTGATGCTGATCGACAGCGGGTTCGTCGACGCAAAGCGCGTCTGCCATATCCGCGCCTGCTGGCAGGCTGTTTCGAGCACCCAGCGCCCGAGGGGAACGATCAGCCCCGTCTCCTCCGCGACGGGGACGAATACGCTCGGCGGAACGATCCCCTGGCTGGCGTGGTTCCACCGGACCAGAGCCTCGAATCCGAGGATCTTCCCCGTTTCCAGGGCCACGGCGGGCTGGTAGAAGACCTCGAATTCCTGCCGATCTAACGCGCGCCGCAGTTCCTTCTCCAGCTGCAGGCGGGCGACTGCGGTGGCGCGCATTTCCGAATCGAAGACTTCATACCGCCCCTTGCCCAGGGACTTCGCATTGTACATGGCTGTGTCGGCATCGCGGAGGATCTCCTCGGGAGTGTTGTACTGCGGGTGGTAGACGGCGATGCCGATGCTGGCGCTAGGGTACAGTTTCTGGTTGTTGACGACGAAGGGCTCGGACAACCCGGCCGCGATTCGCTCCGCCACGCGGGTGGCGTCGTAGGAGCCCGAGATGTCTTCCAGGAGGATGGTGAATTCGTCGCCTCCGAGCCGCGCGATGGTATGATTGCGCCCGTACCGGGCAACGGTGTCGCAGGTGCGGACGGTCGCCTCGATCCTCCCGGCGATCATGCCGAGCACCTGGTCTCCGATGAGGTGCCCCAGGCTGTCGTTGATGAGCTTGAAGCTGTCCAGGTCGAGAAAAATGAGGGCGAACGGCTTCTGGCTGTTGCGCTTGGCCCGTTCGAAGGACCGGGCGAGCCGATCCATGAAAAGGACGCGGTTGGGGAGGCCGGTCAGAACGTCCACCACCTTCCCCCGCGTAATATCGGTTTGGGATCCCGCCATCCGGTAGGCTTTCCCCCTCTCCCCCCGCACGGCTATGCCGCGTCCCAGCATCCAGAGATAGTTGCCGTCCTTGTGCTTGATGCGGTACTCCCCTTCATAATGCGGGGTCAATTCCTTCAGGTGCGCGGCGATGTCGGAGCGGACTCTTGGAGCATCGTCCGGATGGATTCTCCGGAACCACTCGTCGACGGTGTCCCCTATCTCGTCCTCTTTCCATCCCAGCATCGATTTCCAGCGGGGGGAGTAGTAGATCTTGTTCGTGATGAAATCCCAGTCCCATAGGCCGTCGTTGGCGGCCTGGGCCGCGAGAGCGTACCGCTGTTCGCTCTTGCGGAGCGCCTCTTCGGCCCGTTTGCGGGACAGCAGGGTGCGGATGCGCGCCTGGGCGATGGCAAAGTCGACCGGCCGGGTGATGTAATCGTTGGCGCCGCAATCGAGGGCTTCGCCGCTGTCGCAGCCGCCCGATCTGCCGGCGATCAGGACCACGGGCAGCCGGACGGGGTCGCAGCGCATCCGAAGGGACCGGAGGACGTCGAGCGCATCCGGACCGGTGATGTCCGCGTCGAGAAGCACCAGGTCGACCCGGTTCTTCTCGATCCAGGCCAGTGCCGACGCCCCGCTCTGGACCCAATGGGCTTCGAGCCCCGAACGGGAGAGGAGGCGCACCATCCACTCGCAATCCGCACGTCCGTGCCCGGCCACAAGCAGCGTATCAGTTCTGGATGTCGTACATTCCGTTTTCAATAGGCACACTGTCCCGCGTCACGCGGCCCGGTTGGCCGGCCGCGGGCAGAACCGGTTGCTGCATGTTGCCCGGGACTCGTCATCGGGGCGCAGCCCTGCCCGGGACCTGAGGCCGCAATGCCGCCTCCCCGGAATCATCCTTCGAACGGAGGGGCATCGCCTGCAGGTTTTCACGCGAATGCGCGCCGCCACGAACCCCAGGGTTCATCGGCGCGGTTCACTTATGCTTTTCGGCCGATTCGGCCGATTCGGTTATCAGTTTATTTCCGGCTGCGGGTGGGATTTCCTGCCGGGGAATGCGTGGCATGGCGGATCGACGGTCGGAAGGATCGATACGCGGCGTGCCATCAGGGCCCGGCGGGCGCAGGCCAAGCCCGCCGGGCCCTGATGGCTCTGGTTCCATCCTCCCGAGGACCCCGAAGGGGGATCGCCTACCAGCCCGAGGTGGTTCCGTAGGGCATCATGTTCCCGATGGCCTCGATCTCGTGGATCTGGCCGTTGGAGATCTTGTAGATGTGCATGGCCGGCAGGTTGAATTGCCCCCAGTCGGCGGCCACGCTGGTGACGCCGTCGACGCCCTTGATCTCCATTTCCTTGAGGCTGCCGTCATGCCAGAACATGGAGAACCCTACGGCCAGGCCCTTCTGCTCGTCGGCGACGGGAATGCGCCGTTCCTTGATATCGGTGATGTAGGCGAAGGTGCCTGTGCTGATCTGCCCCTCGCAGGAGCGGGGAAACTTCGACATGTTCTCGAACATGGCGATCATTTCAGGATCGGCCTCTTCGGGATTGTCGCTTACCGGCGTCTGGAGCGGCTCCCTTTCCCCGGCGGTCGTCATCCCGTTTTCCCTGCGTTCGCAATCATTTGCGAAAGGAGTGAGCGTGCCGTCCTCCCCGGTGAGGGCGTCGTAGTAGGTCAGGCCGATACGGATCAGGTCGTCGCGGGTCGTTTGCTCCGCCGGCGGGACATCCTCGAGCAGGGCGGGACGCGGCGCCTGCAGGTTCGCCAGCGAGGCCTCCCTGAGGCCGTCATCGCGGACGATCAGGTGTTCGGCCTCCGTGATCCTGCCGTCGACGACTTTCAGCCGGATACCGGCGAGGCAGTTTTTGTCCCCGTTTTCCTTCATCAAAACCAGGGATGCGACCTGCTGCGCCACGGGGTCTGCGGCATGGATCTGGAAATCCCCCGGAGCAGCCGAGGCGGTTTCCCAAAGGCCCTGGCCGGGGTCCATCGCCACGGTATTTTCGACGAAGGCGACCTCGTCGGCCAGGGGGACCATGGCCGGATCGTGCTGGACCATGGCGGCCAGGTAGCTGTGCATCAGATCGACCAATCCCTGGCGGTCCAGGGCTTTGTTTCGGGGCGTGCAGGCGCCGAGAAGCAGCACGGCGGCCAGTGCGGCCCATGTGAGTATCCGTTGTTTCCGTTTCATTTCACTACCCTTTCGTCATGAGTTGGTGCCGGGTATTGCAGTCGGAAACAATAGGGTAGCCCCGGCGGGACGGTTGTCAAGCATAAAACAAAACGTCCATGGGCGCACGCGCGCAAGGAAAGTATCGGGCCGGTCCGGCCCCTGCGAAAGGAGGGGAAAAAGTGCAGGCCTGCTTCCAGGACAGGGGGCCGCGCGGCCCACGCCTGGTTTTTAAACGGCGGACTGGATGTGGGCGTCGACCGCCTGGCGGACGGCACGGATGTGCTCGGGGGTGGTTCCGCAGCAGCCCCCGACGATCTGCACCCCCAGGCGCAGCATCTCCGCGGCCTTTCCCGAGAAGAATTCGGGGGTTTCCGGGTACGCCAGCCCGTCTCCGGACTGCACCGGCAGCCCGGCGTTGCTCTGAATCGCAACCGGAATGCCGGCGTGCTGCACAAATTCCCTGGCGATGGCGAGCATGGCATCGGACCCGTGGCCGCAGTTGGATCCGACGATGTCCGCCCCGGCCTGGCGCAGCCTTCGGGCCGTATCCTCGATGGTGGTCCCCATCAGGGTGCGGAAGCCCCGGCTGTTTTTTTCGAAGGTGACCGACGCCATCACCGGGACGGTGGCGCGGATATCCTTGGCTGCCCGCACGGCAAGCTCGGCCTCGGCAACATCCGTCATGGTTTCAATGCAGACCAGGTCGGCGCCGCAGCCAAGGAGCACCTCGATCTGGGCGCGGAAGCTCTCGTAGATTTCTTCCGGGCCCGTGTCCCCGAAAGGTTTCAAAAGCCTGGCGGTGGGGCCCACGGAGCCGGAAACATACGCCCTGTCCCCGACGGCTTTGCGCGCCGCCTCTACTGCCACGCGGTTGATCCGTTCCATCTCCCCTTCGAGCTGGAAGTGCCGGAGCCGGAGGGAGGAGCCGCCGAAACTGTTCGTGGTGACGATCTCCGCGCCTGCTTCCAAATAGAGGGACGACACCTCCTCGAGAAGCTCGGGAGCCTGGAGGTTCACGGTTTCCGGGGAACTGCCCTGCCGGAGACCCCGCCGCATGAGCATGGTGCCGAACGCCCCGTCCCCGACGATGATGTCGCCGCGACCCAGACGCCGCAGTATGTTGTCCATCGATCCCTCCTGCCGCATTCAGAGTACCAGTGTTTGCGGGCGGCATCAATCCCGGAATCCGGACTGCAATGCCGGCGGCGGGCCCGTTGGGCTCCGGCAGGGGTCATGCCCGCGGCGGGTTTTCCTTTTCCAGTTTGGCCAGTCGTTCCACGCACTTGTGCTCTTTGCAGTTGCCGCAGAACGGGAATCCTGGGCTGAAGCGGTGGATGTCCATGTCCCCGGCGACCAGGACTCCCGAGATCGATTTCAAGGGGTACATCGCATGGTTTGCTTTAAGGTCGATGCCGATCTCTTCCGGGCGCACGACTTCGAACAGCTTCCGCTGCCCGGACAGATGCCACCCGCAATGCCCGGGGCAGTAGTACTGGCATGCGGGGATTCCCCCCCCACGCCCGGAACCGGCGAGAAGATCGACGAACCGCCTGCACATCATGCCGCCGAGCCGCTCCCCCGCGGACGAATTGACCGCGTCGAGCAGGTACCCGAGCGGCGCCTCTCCCTGCTGGAACAGTTCGCTGCTTCTCGCCAGGAGCGCGTCCCCCAGGGTCGCCACGAAAAAGGCTATGGCGTCGGCTTTCGGGACGATCCTCCGGACCGGTCCGTCCGGGTCGTTCGCGCCGTCGGCGTCGAACACCGCCGCGAAGTCCCCGACCGGCCATTGCTCGAGGATGCCTTTCGGATCCGCCAGCCGGCGGAACATCTCCATGGCCTGGTCCAGCAGAGCGAGAATGCGCTCGGGCACTTTGCGGCCGACCATGCGCTGGGCCCGCAGGACTTCCTCCACGGCGGGGATAACCTCTCCGGGTTCGAACTGAATCACTTTTCGTATCATCTTCATCGTATACCCCATGCAGATTTTGCCTCGAATTCCGGGCCCTGGCAAATGCTTTTTCGCCGTCGGCCGCCCGTGCCCCGAATACATTTCCTTTGCCTTCGGGAATGACTGCTTGACTCGGAGGGGTCTCTGCTGCGAAAGTA
>Ga0123333_10004450_pt1 | contig 13123 bp, 10 predicted proteins | sample BioC12SIPDNA_3_FD_89957 | JGI IMG/M metagenome (GOLD analysis project Ga0123333, IMG submission 89957) | Anaerobic biogas reactor microbial communites from Washington, USA - Biogas_R2_B C12 SIP DNA | ecosystem: Engineered > Bioreactor > Anaerobic > Unclassified | place: Washington, USA...
AATGGCACTGCTGGATGTTGCCATTCGGGTCTATGGTCGCGCTTATGCTGAAAGCTGGTTTCCATATCTACGCGACCTTAAGGTGGCCATCCTGTTACCAGATCACTTCGTCGTTATTAACACCTTCGTCAAGATCCTGCGACCTCATAAGACAGGTGCCAAGGACCATTTTGGCACGGGTCTGGAAGGTCCAATGGGCAATACGATCGCGTATCGGGAGCTGGTTCATTATGCAGGAGCTCTGCACTTGGCCATTCTGAGCGAGTCAGAGGACGCGCCTCCCCCTCTGACGACATTGCTATCTCACATAAATTACCTTGGAAAACGGGGCGGTTTCGTGCAATGGCTAGGAACGCAGACCGTGGCGACGTTGCCGGATGATTATAGCCTCCTCAACCCAGAACCAGGAGCCCCGTTCCTGGCCACTGGCCTCTTGCAGATGATGGACGACTGCGGACCGAAGATGACGTTTGCAGATGCCAATGTGTATAGCGGCAGGAGACTTAGGGTAGGCGCGGCAAATGGGCGCCTCCTTCAACCTGTGGTGTTGCCATATCAATTGGAACGATCCAGCCGTTCCTTTAGTCTTTACGGTCGTATATCAGACAAATCACGTTCGTCACTGTCTTGAAGACGATGGCCTCTAATCTCACCATTACCCACCTACGCTTCGACGCCGTCGCCGAAGAAGGAATCCGGCTCAACGGTCTCATGGCCGGTAACTATCTGCGCAACGGCATGGCCTCGGTGATGTTGCGGGCGACCTGTACGGAGACGCACCGCACAGCCCGGCCGACGCCGGAACACGCCGCCCATTGCCCGGCCTGCTGGCTGCTGGCTGCCCATGTGGAGCCGGGTAAGGTCCGCCGGGCATACAGCATGGCGCCGCCGCTGCCGTCACGGCAGCAGGTGGAACCGGGCGAGCCGTTCTCCTTCGGCATCTCGCTTTACGGGGAAGGGCTGGGCTTCTTACCTTACTTTGTGCTGGCGCTGACAGAAGTCGGACGTCTGGGAGTAGGGCCAGGGAGAGGCAGTTTCCGCATCCGGCAGATACAGGCCGTCGAGCCGTTACGAGGGCTGATTCAGGATGTGCTGCGACCGGATGCGCAACTCGTTCAGGTTCCGTCGCTCCATGTGGACTGGCAGGCGGCACATGCGGCAGCCTCGACACTTGCAGGTACGCTACGCCGCGACGAGGTCACTCTGCACTTTCTGACGCCTGTTCGCCTGACCGAGCAGGAGCGGCTGGTGCGAATGCCCGATTTTGCCGTGCTTTTCCGGCGGCTTCTGGAACGCATTGACGAGATGGCCCGCCAGTGGAATCTGGGCGGACGCCGCACCCCTGAGGAGCTGGAGTTACTGTACGGCTGCGCCGAACGTGTGCGCCTTGTAGATGCCGATGTGAAATGGATGGACTTAAAAAGCTACTCGGGTCGTACAAAGAAAGAGCGCTGGTTCAGTGGTTTTGTTGGTCAGGCAACGTACCGTTCCCAGGACTGGTTGAACCTATTACCATGGCTGGTCCTCGGCCAGGGTGTGCAGGTGGGGAAAGATACGGTTCGGGGAAATGGAATGTTCATGTTGGCACAGGGTGACGGGTACTGGAACTGGCTTGGAGACTTGCAGGCAGTGTCGTAAAAGAACAGCTTGACCGGCAGTAGACCAGCCAGAGACGGTCGGAGTAATTTCGAGTTACCTGTTCGGGTTCCTTAAGTGCTTCGTGCTAAAAGGCAGTCGAGCCCCAGTAAGTGCATCCATAACTCTGCCGGCTTCCGCCTTCGTCCAATACCCTCTCTTCGGCTTCTGGATGCCAAACTTCTTGCAGCGCTTCTCCACCGCCTGGTCCGACACGCCGAACAGCTTTGCGACCTCCGTCACCGGCATCCCCCAGACCAGCCCCTCCAGTTCATCCGCCGTTACGTTGAACCGGCGGCTAGCCTAGTCCGCGCACTTCGCCGAGCAGTATCTCCGGTGATCCTCGGGCGCCGGCGTCTCAAACGGCTTCCCGCAACGCTGGCACGTCGACGACACCGGCGCGGCCGGCCTGCCCGGGATACACGCTCGCAGCTCGGCGGGCGTGACCAGCGCTAGGTTCTCCGGCCGGACGCCGGTCCGTCGCCGTTCAGAAACAGACCTTCTCACCGGCAGCGAGCCGCCGGCCGAACTCGACGGACATCACATGCCGCTGGAGCGCGGCATAGCCGTCCCGTCGGGCGAGCGGATGGCTCGGGCAGGAGAAGTGCAGGTAGCCGCCGTGATTGTGCAGGTTGAGGGAGCTGAGGTCAAGGGCAAAGCGGCCGGCCGTCAGATGGGCATTCCCCTGGGGCCTTTCTGCTTCTCCATGTTCCGCAGCGCGGCTTCGGCAATCGTGCCCACGGCCCGGAACAGGCTGTGCTGGCTACTTCGCTTATCCAGAGCTGGAGTCACCGGAGTTTTCTAGCACACGCGCCTTCCTTTGCCAGGCTGGCAGCAGTTCTACTCGTTCGCATGCGGACAATGAATGCTCTGATGAGGTAACCGATGTAACAACCAGGACGCCGGAATGGACCAACAGAGAAAGCGATCGCCGGCCATCCGCAACTACCTGGGAGCCTATCTCTCTTGTTTCCGATGCCCGGACAATCAGTGCAGATTAGGGGCGCGAGAGTACGAGTGGTGAAGGCCACCGAGAATGGCCGTAGATGTAATCTTCGTGGCATCTCCGTCCGCCACCGGTTGAAAAGTGGGCTCGACCGGGTCTGGAATATGCTGCCGGAGCCCTTGATGCGGTCGAAGGTGATTATAGAAGCCGACGTACTCCTTCACCGTCCGCTGTAGCTGCTGTCGGTTCAGAATGAGCATGTGATCGACGCACTCTCGCTTCAAGCTTCCGATAAGGCGCTCACAGACAGCATTGGCACGTGGAGACTGAACAGGCGTCTTCAACTCTCTGATGCCCGCGCTCCTGGCGACGGCTGAAAACAGAAACCCGTACTTCTTGTCCCGGTCGCGAATCAGGTATCTCGGCCCCATGTCCCAAGGAGTCGCTTCCCTTAGCTGTTGCGCCGCCCAGTTGTCAGTAGGTGAGCGGGTCACAGCTGCGTGGCCAATGCGCCTCGTTTTCAGTTCGATGATGAGAAAGATGTAGAGCGGCCGAAATAGCAGGTCGTGGATGACAGTGAAATCGCACGCCCAGATGCCGGCAGTGTGATGCCTGAGGAAGGTGGCCCAGGTCTGACAAGAATTTCTGCCGCGCTTCGGCAGGTATCGCTGTACCGTCCGTTTGCTGATTTTGACGCCCAACTTCAGGAGTTCGCCGCGAATGCGCTCTGCGCCCCACAAGCGATTCTCAGCCGCCATTTCTTTGATGAGGTCGATGGTTTCCTGGGGGATACGCGGCTCCGGCTTCCCTTTTCGCGATTTGCGTCGCCAGTACAAGCGGAATAGGTCCCGATGCCAGCGAAGAAGAGTGTCCGGCTGGACGATGTGCAGCGTGTTCTGCCAGTATCGGGTGAAATGAGCCAACAAGACGAGACGAATCCGGTCACCATTCGTTAGTTTCGGCCGTTTGACCTGCCGCCGGAGGACGATCAGTTGCTGACGAAGCATTGCGTTCTTGGCGACCAGATCCGAACGACTGCGTGCCATGTCGGCTAGGATTCCGACCGCGAACGAGGCCGTCGTCGGTTTGGTCCAGTGTTTGAGGGTCTGATTCAGCCTGCTGCCAAGTAAGGCCCAGAGGATGACGATGTGAATAGCCATGGCCGCATCGTATTACAGGATCGCGCAGCATGGCAGCCCAAATGGGTTGGCGTGGCACTTTGGAATCCTGGACGGAAATGACGTCGGATGAGTTAAGTAGCCAGCACAGGGAGGCCAGAGAGCCGCTTTATACGACCGACGTCCACGCATTTCTGGCCCAGGATATAACGCTTGTCGTGGAGGCTGCCTCGCAGGCTGTGTGCAGGGAGATTGCGCCGCAGGTGCTGGTGCTTGTCGCGGGAAAGGACCTCATGCCGATGAGTGTGGGGGCTTTTGCCGACGAGAGTTTTCTGCAACAGATGCGCGACCTGGCCCGCGAGCACGGGCGCTGCGTTTACCTGCCGTCGGGGGCGATTGGCGGGCTGGACGCACTCTCGGCCGGCGCTATCGACGAATTGGACGAGGTTGTCCTGACGACGACGAAGCCACCTCACGCGCTGGAGCGTGCGAGTATGGAGCAGGACGTGGATCTGACGACCATTACGGAGCCAACCTGTATTTACGATGGTCCCGCGATAGAGGCCGTGCGCCTTTTTCCCAAGAACGTCAACGTGGCTGCGGCGCTCAGTCTGGCGGGCGCCGGCGTAGAGCGAACACGGGTGCGAATCGTGGCCGATCCAGAGGCTACGGGGAATAGCCACCGCGTGGAGGCTCGCGGCCGTCTCGGGGCGTTCACGATCGAGCTACATCTGCACCCGTCGCCCGACAACCCGCGTACCAGTTATCTGGCTGTGCTGAGCGCCATCAGAACGTTGAAGAATCTGAGCGAGCCGATACGGTTTGGCGGCTGACGCGAAGCAGTGGCCGGTCTACGCACGATCGGATATTGAGGATGGTCGCTCGCGGCGCCGATTTTAGCAGCGGGGTGTAAGAAGACTCGACATGGTAATCAGCTGGATTGTGGCTGCGCTCCATCTACTGGCATTAGGGATTGGCCTCGGCGCTATCTGGACGCGAAGTCGCGCCCTGAGAAGGCTGCCTGACGAAGACGCGCTGCGGCGGGCGCTGGTTGCCGATGCTTTCTGGGGCATCGCGGCCCTGCTGTGGATTTCGACGGGGCTGGCGCGGGCATTCGGCGGGCTGGAAAAGGGCAGCGCCTACTACCTGGGCAACAGCGCCTTCTGGCTGAAGATGGGCTTGCTCGGGCTGATCCTCCTGCTGGAAATCTGGCCGATGACGACGCTGATCCGCTGGCGCAGGCAGCGGTCTCGCGGCGAGGTCGATACCCGGCACGCCGGCACGTTCGCCGCCATCAGCGTGGTGCAGGCGGTGCTGGTCGTGGCGATGGTGTTCGTCGCGACGGCGATGGCCCGCGGGATTGGCGCATAGGTCCGAAGCTCGGTCAGGGCGCCGGGTGCGGTCGCGTGTGCTCCAGGAACCAGGCATAGAGCGCCGGATCGGCATAGGTCGGCGTCCAGGAGTCGTGGCCGACGCCCGGATAAATCGTGAGCCGCGCCTGCCCGCCGCAGGCCTGGACCGCTTCGACCATCAACTGGCTCGCCCGCAGAGGAATGGCCTCGTCGGCCTCGCCGTGAAAGGCCCAGATCGGCAGATCCTTCAGGTCGCAGGCCAGCTCGGCCGGGGCCCAGCCGCAAATGGGGGCAACCGCGGCGAAGCGCCGGGGATAATGAGCGGCGAGCGTCCAGGCGCCTTCCCCACCCATGCTGTTGCCCGTCAGGTAGACGCGACGGTCGTCTACATCGTAGTTGTGGATAATCTCCTCCAGCAGCGCATCGACGGCCTCCAGCCGGGGAGGCCACCGTTTGTCGTCGGGGCATTGGGGCGAGAGGGTGATGAACGGAAAATCGGGGCGCCGCTCCAGCAGGGCCGGCAGGCCCGTCCGTTTAACCGTGTCAATTTCTGAGCCGATTTCGCCCAGGCCGTGCAGATAGAGGATCAGGGGCCACTTCCTGTCCGGCTCCTGACCATAGCTTTCGGGCAGGAAGAGCAGGTAGTTGAGGGCGCCGGCTCCGGTTGAGACGCCCGCTCCCTGCGCGCCCGGCCTGATTTTGTCGTGGGAAAGGGTCATCTGTGGTCTCCTGTGTCGCGTGCCGCGCTTTCCGAGCTTCCGGTCGGGCAGACGCCGGGCTGGAAACCCGGCCTACGGAGCAGCGCCGGTTTCATCCAGCAGATAGACGCGCGCTTCATAGGGCCGGAGGAGCAGCCGGCCGGGGCTTTCGCCCGCCTCGGCCGGGTAGTTGGCGATGAGAAGACGGGCGTTGTCCAGGGAGGGGCCGGAGGGGGCGCTGAAGGCAGTCGTATCCGCACTGAAGTTGAGGATGACGAGCAGGCGCTGCCTGTCGAGGGTGCGCGTGAAGGCGTAGATGCGCTCGTCGCCGTCGTCAATCAGCTCGTAGCTGCCATAGACGATAATCGGATGCGTTTTGCGCAGGCGGATCAGCCGCTGGTAATAGGCGAAGATGGAGTCGGGATCGCGGCGGGCCTCGGCCACGTTGATGGTAGTGTAGTTGGGGTTGACTTTGATCCACGGCGTGCCGGTGGTGAAGCCGGCATTGGGGCTGTCGTCCCACTGCATCGGGGTGCGCGCGTTGTCGCGGCTCCTGGCGTAGATCATCTCCATCACGCGCTCCGGCGCCATGCCCCGCTCTTCGACGTAGTCGCGGTACATGTTCAGCGTCTCGATGTCCCGGTAGTCGTCAATGGAGGGAAAGCGCACGTTGGTCATGCCGATCTCTTCGCCCTGGTAGATGTAGGGCGTGCCCTGCAGCATGTGGACGAAGGTCGCCAGCATCTTGGCCGATTCCACCCGGTAGCGCCCGTCATCGCCGAAGCGCGAGACGGCCCGCGGCGTGTCATGGTTGGACAGGTAAAGACTGTTCCATCCCATACCGGCAAGGTCGTTCTGCCAGCGGGTCATGACGCGCTTCAGATCGGCCAGCGGCGCCGGCCTGTAGAACCACTTAGAGGGGCTGCCCGGCTCCACGTCGAGGTCCATGTGCTCGAACTGGAAGACCATGTTGAGCGACCCTGTTTCCTCGTGGGTAAGCGTAGCGGCCTGGGCCGTCAGCACGTTAGGCGTCTCGCCGACGGTGATCAGGTCGTAGGCGGAGAGCACCTCGCGCTTCATCTCCTGCAGGAACTCTTCGAGGCGCGGGCCGTGGATGAAGTATTGGCCGCCGAACTCGTAGCGCTCGCCCGTCACCGGCGGCGCGTCCGGCAGTCCGGGCACCTTGGAAAGCATGTTGATGACGTCCATGCGGAAGCCGTCGACACCCTTCTGCAGCCACCAGTGCATCATGTCGTAGATGGCAGCGCGCACGCGGGGGTTCTCCCAGTTCAAGTCAGGCTGCTTCTTCGAGAAGAGGTGCAGGTAATATTCGCCGGTGGCCTCGTCATATTCCCACGCCGGGCCGCTGAAGTAGGAGCGCCAGTTGTTGGGCTCACGGCCGTCTTTGCCGGGTCGCCAGATGTAGAAATCACGGTAAGGGTTGTCTTTGGATTTGCGCGACTCCACAAACCAGGGGTGCTCGTCTGAGGTGTGGTTGACGACGAGGTCCATCATTAGCTTGATGCCGCGCCGGTGCAGCCCGTCGCGCAGCGCCTCCCAGTCGGCCATCGTCCCAAATTCGTCCATGATGGCCCGGTAGTCGCTGATATCGTAGCCGTTGTCGTCGTTGGGGGATTTGTAGACGGGGGAGAGCCAGACGACGTCGATACCCAGCTCCTGCAGGTAGTCGAGCTTCTGAATAATGCCCTGCAGGTCGCCGATGCCGTCGCCGTTGCTGTCGGCGAAGCTACGCGGATAAATCTGGTAGACGACGCTCTCTTTCCACCACGCTCGTTTCATGTTCAGAGCACTCCTTTTTGGGCGTAATTGAGGTCTGTAGCAACCGGTCTGGCCTCCTAGTAGGCCTCATGTGGAACCGATTCTCAGGGCTGCAACTATATCACGGGGCCGGGCTGGAAGCCCGCCCTCCACGGGCAGCCGTTTAATTTGATCCTTGACAAATGTGTACAGAAAGCTTATCTTTTTCTTAGGTATTTTGCTATTTTCAGGGTCAGAAACCGGCAACTCTCCGAGTTTCCGTTTTTTTAGGCCAGGAGGTGAAACGTTTCACTTGCGGCCCGACCAAGCGAACACCTCTCTAAATCAACCAATTACCAGACAGCGCGCAGAGCAGCGCGGCCTGACGGCGGTGCGCCCACCCTTGCGAGGGTGCAGGGTTGTCCGGACCGCAGCGATTGAGCAGCCTCCCATTGTCTGGAGCGAGCGATGGACCGGAAATTCGCCAGCGCCTACGGCTATTTCTCCGACAACGGACGCGAGTACGTTGTCACGACCCCCTGCACGCCCCGCCCCTGGGGCAACATCATCAGCAACGGCGACTATGGCCTGATGGTCTCGCAGAACGGCTCCGGCTATAGCTGGCGCGGCAACGCGGGGCAGAACCGGATCACCCGTTCCTTTCAGGACCTGATCAAAGATAACTGGGGCAAATACTTCTACATCCGCGACCGCCAAAGGAACGTTTTCTGGTCGGCTACCTACAAGCCGGTCATGCACCCCTTCCAATCGTTTTCCGCCGTCCACGGCATCGGTTATTCCGTCTTCAGCCAGGAAATCGAGGGGATAACGAGCCGGCTGACCGTCTTTGTTACGCCCGAAGACCCGGTGGAAGTCTACCGGCTGGAGCTAAAAAACGGCGGCGAAGAAGCCCGCATGCTGGACGTCACCAGTTACGCCGAATGGGGGCTGGGCTTCGCGCCCGACGAGCACCGGGAGTTCCACAAGCTGTTCGTCGAGACCCGGGCCGACGTGGAGCGGGGCGCCGTCTACGCCCGCAAATGTCTGTGGGGCTTCCCGGACGAAGAAGGGCGGCACAACAACGTGGACTGGCCTTACACGGCGTTCATGGCGACGAGCGAGCCGCTGCGCTCCTTCGACTGTGACAAAGAGAGCTTCTTCGGCCTCTACAACAACGACGACCGACCGCAGGCGATGCGCGACGAGCGGCTGGCAGGGCGTTGCGGGCGCTTCGGCGACCCCATTGCCGCGCTGCAGGTCGCGGTTGAGCTGGCGCCGGGAGAGTCCCGGACCATCGTCTTTACGCTGGGCGCCGCCGAGGACGGTAAGGAAGACGCGGCTGAGCTGGCCAGTCGCTACACCGGCGTGGAGCAGAGCGCCGCCGCGCTGGAGGACGTACACGCCTTCTGGTCGCGCTTCATTGACACGGAAAAGGTGGAGACGCCCGACGAAGCGCTCAATTTTATGACCAACGTCTGGCTCAAATACCAGTCGATATCCTGCCGGCTGTGGGGCAAATCGGCGTTCTACCAGGTCTCGGCCGGCTATGGCTACCGCGACCAACTCCAGGACAGTCAGATATTCCTGGTCAGCGAGCCGGAGTACGCCCGGAAACAGCTTCTGATGCACGCCGCGCAGCAGTTCGTCGAAGGCGACGTGCTCCACTGGTGGTTCACGATTCGCGGCGGCGGGCCGCGCACCAACTGCTCCGACGATCTGCTCTGGCTGCCGTTTATTCTCGACGCCTACCTCAAAGAGACGGCTGATTATGGCGTTCTCGACGAGCGGATTCCCTACCTGAACGGGCCGGAGGAGCCGCTGTACAACCACTGCAAACGGGCCATCGAGCGTTCTTTCTCCCGCTTTTCGCCGCGCGGCGTTCCGCTGATGGGCGATCACGACTGGAACGACGGGCTGAGCGCGGTGGGCACCCTGTTGAAGGGAGAGAGCTTCTGGGTCGGTGAGTTTTTGTACATGATCCTCGGCAGCTTCATCCCCCTGGCGCGGCGGCGAGGCGACGAGGCGTTTGCCCGGCGCTGTGAGGTCGTCCGCGAGAGCCTGCGGGAAGCGGTGAACCGCTACGGATGGGACGGCGACTGGTATCTGCAGGCGACGACCGACGCAGGGCTTCTGCTCGGCTCGGCGGAAAACGAAGAAGGGAAGATTTTCCTGATGCCCAACATCTGGGCCGTGATCAGCGGCATCACCGACGAGGAGCGGGCGCAGACGGCGATGGCCTCTGTGACGCGCCATTTGCTAAAAGATTACGGCACGCTGTTGAACTATCCGGCGTTCACCAGGCCCCGGCCCGATATTGGCTACGTTACCCGCTACGCGCCGGGGCTGCGCGAAAACGGCGGCGTCTACACCCACGCCGCCACTTGGTCGGTCTGGGCCTACACCCTCGTGGGGCAGCCGGAGCTGGCCTACGAAGCCTACCGGCGGATCTGCCCGCCCAACCGCAGCGCGGATATTGAGAGGTACTGGGCCGAGCCGTACGTGACGCCGGGCAACATCGACGGGCCGCTTTCGGAATATTACGGGCGGGCCGGCTGGACATGGTACACCGGGTCGTCGCAGTGGCTGCACCGCGTCGCCACCCATTGGATTCTGGGCATCAGGCCGCAGGAGGACGGGCTGCTGGTCGATCCGTCGATCCCAGCGGAGTGGCCCGGCTACCGGATCACCCGGCGGTTCCGCAACGCCGTCTACGAGATCGACGTGCGGAATCCGGACGGGGTCAGCCGGGGCGTGCGCTCGGCGACGGTAGACGGCCAGCCGCTGGACGGCAATCTGCTCCCGGCGTTTGGCGATGGCAAGACACATCAGGTGGAGATCATTATGGGTTGAACGTGACAGGAGATGACTGAAGGGCCGACCGGCCGGTATAGGGGTGGCGGCAGTCCCACAAGGAGCCGCCCGAGATGGTGTATCGGCAAAAGCATAAGGAGTTTAGAAGGATGAAGAGCCATTCGAGATTGTTTTACCTGTTGGTGATGGTGGCGCTTATGGCCCTGCTCGTGGCCTGCGGCGGCACCAACGAGCCACCGGCCAATGCGCCGGCCGAGGAGACGAATACGACGGACGTGGCCGAAGAGCCCGCCGAGGAGATGGCCGAAGAACCAGCCGAGGAGCCGGCTGAAGAAGAAACAGTTGGCGACCCCGGCGCGGAGGTTACCCTGCGCTACGCCAACTGGAACCTGGGCACCGAGGAGGAGAACAACCTGCAGCGGCGCATGGTCCAGGCCTACATCGACGCCAACCCGCACGTGAGCGTGGAGTTCGTGGATATGTCGGCCGAAGGCGGCTGGGAAGCGGTGCTGACCTCGTACGCGGCGAAGGGCGAGCTGCCCGACGTGTTCATGGCAAACAACGTGCCGCTCTACGTGCAGAACGGCTGGCTCGCCGACCTGACGGAGTATGTACAGGACGACCCGGCGTGGGCTAACGTCCCCGAGGCGCTGGTGGACACCGTCACCTATGGCGGTCGCGTCCTCGGCCTGCCCGCCGCGCAGTTCGTTATGGGCTACTTCGTCAATCAGGACCTTTACGAGGAAGCGAACCTCGACGCGCCCGCCTACGGCTTTACCGTGGAGGAGTTCGAGGATGCCGTCACTTCGCTGCACAACCCGTCCCAGGGCGTGCTGGGCCTGGACGAGTACGAGTTCATGATAGGCTGGTATCCTAACACGCAGGACCCCAACCTGAAGTGGTTCAGCTACGACGGCGAAAAGATGAATTACAACTCGGCTCCCTTCAAGGAGGGCATCGCTTTCGCCGGCGAGATGAAGCAGTACACCTGGCAGGGTCAGACCGAGGAGCAACTGGCCAACTTCCAATCCACGGGGCCCTGGGAGCTGTTCCTCAACGAGGAAGTCGGCATGCGCTGGGACGGCTCCTGGGCGGTGCCCGGCATCGTGTCGGGCGCTAACTTTAACTGGGACTTCGTGGGTATTCCCGGCGGCAACCAGGCGATGGTCGCCGACGTGATCGTCGTCTCGGCGACGGCAGCCAACCCGGAAGAGGCGTTCGCCTTCGCCAGATGGATGACCTACTCGCCAGAAGCCTATGTCACTGAGGTGGAAATTGCCCGCGAGATGGGCACGGCTCCGAAGATGCCCGTCTCGGTTGACGACGAATCTCTGACCATATACAAGGAGTTTGTCGACGTGCCGGGTATTCACGCCGCCCTGGACAACCTCGACAACAGCCTGGTCGAATCCCTGGCCAAAGTGATCCCCGGCTACATCAACGCCCGCTGGGAGGGCAAACCGGGCATCAACATTGGCGACCAGATGGACGTGAACATGGCCTACATGTTCGCCAACGCCAACGAGGGCATGTACAAGTTTGAGGACTACTCTGCGCAGCTAGAGACGTTTGCCAACCAGATCCTGAGCGACGCCACTACGCAGATGAACCAGTAAGCGTAATCATGACGGGAAGGAGGGCGCTGCCGGTGCAGCGCCCTCCTTCACAAGATCGGAGTGACGGCTAATGAGCCCGGTCATTGAAGCTCAATTCTACACGCCTCGCCTGCCGGTCAACATCGTGGCGCTGCCCAACGGCTACGAGGCACAGGCAATGCGCGCCCTGATCGAAATGCTCGGCGGCGTGGTGACCATCCACTGGATTGGCACGCCGGGGGATTTCCTCAAGGTGTTGGGCCAGGGCGAGACGGCGCCCGTTACCTGTTGATCGCCGGGCACGGGGACGTAGCGGAGGGATTCTGGCTGGACCGCTACGCCGATTTCATCGACACCTTGATGCTGCGCGGCGAATACCTGCCGGCCGAGGCCATCGAGCCGGTCGTGGATCTGCCGGGCTGCACGGTCATCGCCACTTCCTGCGGAGGCGGCAGCGCGGCGATAGGCCGGGCCTTTACGCAGAATGGGCGCATCAATGCTTACATCGGATCTCGCGTCCATCCCGGCGGCGAGATCCACGTTTTATCGTGAACTTCTTCTTCAACGTGATGGTCAAGAAAATGTCGGATAGAGACGCCTGGTACGGGGCGATGGTGGCGACCGATCATCCCAAGATCTACCAGACGAGCCTGTACCTGCCGGGCGGCATTGAAGAACGGTACGAGGGCGTTGAGGGCGGGGCGCCGGTATCTGTGCAGCCGGCCGAACCGTACCTGGTCTCTCACGCCGAGGAATAAGAGGCCAGCCTAACGCCGAGGGTAAAGAATGGCGCCGAAAATCACGCGACTGATTGGGCTGCTGGGGATGGTTCTCCTCGTGGGTGCCTACCGGCCGCCGACCGGGCAGGATGCGACGGCCAGTGGCCGGCCTGCGCCGCTGGCTGTGCCGGCCGGGCAGGTCGTATCCGGCTCCCCCGTGGAGATTCGCGCCGAGGCGTATGGGCTGCGGCTCAGCGACCACGAAGCGGCGGCCCTCTACGAGAAGGGCAGCGTCTATCTGCAGCCGGGCGACCGGATCGCCTTTGACGTGACTATCGAAGAGGCAGGGCTGTATACGGTTTCCTTCGACGCCGCCGCGCCGGAGTCCTTTCTCACCCGCCCGGAGGGGCAGCTGCTCATCGACGGCGACTACCCGTCGGCTGACACGCAGCGCATTGTCTTCCCGATCTTTTACGAGAACAGCCGGGAGG
>Ga0123333_10004455_pt1 | contig 13113 bp, 11 predicted proteins | sample BioC12SIPDNA_3_FD_89957 | JGI IMG/M metagenome (GOLD analysis project Ga0123333, IMG submission 89957) | Anaerobic biogas reactor microbial communites from Washington, USA - Biogas_R2_B C12 SIP DNA | ecosystem: Engineered > Bioreactor > Anaerobic > Unclassified | place: Washington, USA...
CACCTCGACCGGAGGCCGACGCGAACCGGGTGCCCGGCCGCCGGTGACGCGTGCTGTTCTGCCGACCTCTCGCGACCTGTCATACTCGCTTCGCCGGCCCGGGTCGCCAAGAACTTCATAGGCTTCCTGCACCTCCAGGAAAGGCCCCGCCTCCTGCCCTGAGGCGTCCGGATGCAGTCTGCGTGCCTTGGCCCGGTATGCGTGCTTGATTTCAGCCTGCGTAGCGGCCTCGCTAACTCCCAGAATGATATAGTAGTTTTTCGCCATTGCTCAGCCCCCTTCATCTGCAACCACAAAGACCAGCGCCTCGGCGTCCGGCAGCCAGAAGTGCGCTTGCAGCGCGCAGCCTCTGTTCTTGATGCGCCCTGCATCCAGCGTGCCAGCGCCGAGGCGATGCGCACAGCCTCTGCTCGAACAAGCGGTTACTGCAATCGCAGAAGGGCAACTTCATGGAGTTCTGCTGCCAATTTGACAGAACCTCCGCCTGCCAGGCTCACGCCAGACCACCGTAAGTTGCGGCCAGACCGAATCCTAATGCCAAGCCGTCTTCGCTGGCACAAAGCTTGCAGGACGCCGGGAGAAGACATAGCTGATGATCCAGGGTCGATACGAGGTCCGCGCAGAAGGGATGTTGCGGGCTACGGGCGGAGCTTTGAGCTGAACCCACAATTGAACCGCAGGCCGAAAGACCTGCGGCCCTTGAGCACTGGGTCCCCCCCCCGCCCAGTAGATGGCCGCAGGCAATGGGAGCGGTGCGAAGGTCTCCCCCGCCTGAGCGCCGCTCCCGCTTCTCTATGGGCTGGACCAACGGATGTAAACGCCGGGAGAAGACAGCATGAAACAAACGGAATTCGGCCAAGTGCAAACGGCCGCGTTGGTGGGAACCTACGTTCCCCGTCAGTGCGGGATTGCGACGTTCACGAAGGACCTGCGGGACGGCATCGACGCAGAACTGGGCGAGCGCGAAACCCTGGTTCTCGCTCTGGATGACAGGCCCCAGGGATATCGGTATCCCGGCGACGTTCGCTTCGAGATTCAGGCCAGCCAGCCACAGGACTATCGGGCGGCGGCCGACATGCTGAACATCAACCAGGTGGACGTCGCCATCATCCAGCATGAGTTCGGCATCTACGGGGGGCCGGACGGTCGACATGTGCTGGAGTTCATTCGTCGCCTGCGCATGCCAGTGATTACCACGATGCACACGCTTCTGACGCAACCGACGCCCGGGCAGGCTGCCGTCATGCGAGAGTTGGCGTCTGGCAGTGACCGGCTGGTTGTCATGAGCCGCTACGGCGAAAGCATTCTCAGGGACGTCTACGGCGTTGAAACCTGTAAGATCGCGCATGTGCCGCACGGCATTCCGGATGTGCCTTTTGTGGACCCCAACTTCCACAAGGATCAGTTCGGCTTAGAGGGCCGCACGGTCATGCTGACGTTCGGCCTGCTCTCGCCCAACAAGGGAATCGAGACGGCCATTCGTGCCATGCCGCAGATCATCAAACGCCACCGGGACGTGGTATATGTTGTGCTCGGCGCGACGCACCCGCACATCCTGAAGAGACATGGTAGCGAGTATCGTGACTCCCTCGAACGCCTGGTGGACCAGTTGGGTGTTCGCGACCACGTGGCGTTTCACAATCGGTTCGTGACGCTGGAGGAGTTGTGCGGCTACATCGGCGCGGCGGACATCTACATCACGCCGTACCTTAGCAAGGCCCAGATCGTCTCCGGTACGCTCGCCTACGCCCTTGGAGCCGGGAAGGCGACGATCTCCACACCATACTGGTACGCCGAGGAGATGCTCAGCGACGACAAGGGGAGGCTGTTCCCCTTTGGCGATTCGGAAGAACTGGCACGGACCGTAAACCACCTTCTTGAGGATGACACCAGCCGCAATGCAATACGGAAGAAGGCATACCTCGCGTGTCGGCCCATGGTATGGCAGGAGGTAGCCCGGAGCTACCTCCATCTTGCCGGCGATGTCCTGAGGCGGCGGGCGGAGCACCCCCGGCCGGTGTTCTATTTCCGCGCTCGAACCGAGCCGAATGCGTCGCTGCCCGAGCCCAGCCTGGCGCATATTCGTCGTATGACCGACCCGACCGGCATCTATCAGCACGCCATCTACGCGGTACCGGATTGGCGTCATGGGTACTGTACGGATGACAATTCCCGGGCACTGGCGGCTGCCCTGATGCACTACGACCTGCACGGGGATGACTCTGTCCTGCCTCTGGCGGATTCATATCTGGCGTTCCTCCATTACGCATTCAACCATGAATCACGGCGTTTTCGGAACTTCATGAGCTTCGACCGGCGCTGGTTGGATGAGGTGGGTAGTGAAGACGTGCACGGCCGGGCCCTCTGGGCTCTGGGGCTGGCGACCGCATTGGCTCCCAACGACGCCTTGTTGTCATTCTCCACGCGGCTGTTCAACGAGGGCCTTGAAACGGCCACGTCCTTTGATGCGCCCCGGGCATGGGCGTTCAGCCTGGTGGGCATTCACGCCTACTTGCGTCGTTTCCAGGGCGACACGAGTGCCCGACGAATTCGGGAGGTTCTGGCCGGCCGCTTGTATGCGCTTTTTCAGGAGAACGCCACAGCCGAGTGGCCATGGTGTGAGGATCTCGTGACTTACGCCAACGCCAAACTGCCTCATGCGCTGATTCTTTGTGGACGGTCGCTTTCGAATGAAGAAATGCTACAACAGGGCCTGCGGTCGCTGGAATGGCTATTGAACCTCCAGGTTTCACGGGATGGCACTGTCAGCCTGATCGGCAACCGGGGATGGCTGGCACGATCGGGGCAGCGTGCCCGATTCGACCAACAGCCGATAGAAGTGATGTCCCTGGTCGAGGCCTGCGCGGAAGCCTATCGCGTGACGGGGCAGGAATGCTGGACGAGCCGGGCCCGGCAATGCCTCGGGTGGTTCCTCGGCAGCAACGACACGAAATCGGTTCTTTATGACTACCACACCGGTGGATGCCGCGACGGCCTGCACGCAGACGGTCCCAATCTCAATGAGGGGGCCGAGTCCACCCTGGCCTGGCTGATCGCCTTGGTGACTGTGCGGAGTCTGGAGCGTGAGGCAGACTTGTCCATGCCTCGCGATTCGCTGGTGGCCGCAACGGCTGAAAACACTGGCGACGTGAAGCTGACGCCGCCTTCTCCGGGTGGGCATGCAGACACGGAAGCTCGGATGGAGAGGGGAGGTCGGCCATGACTGAGTTGCCTGCCCCATTGAGGGAAATTCTGCAGGAGGCTCTTCGACAGGGCGCGACGGACATTCACCTGGATGACATGGAGGACTGCGCGATCCTGCGAATGCGCGTCGAAGGCGAGATATCCCGCTGCCGGACCATACCGGTTGAACAAGCGCAGAAGATCGTCAATCAGCTCAAGGTCGCCGCAGGAATGGAACCCGGAATGTCCATTCTTCCCAGGGAAGGGCAGTTTCATTGCTGTCTGGAGAGCCGGGAGATCGATGTACGTGCTACCGTGGTGCTCAAGGCGGATCGCAGAGAGGCCGCACACCTTCGCATCCTGACGCCCCCGCAATGGCACCGTGATCTGCGCCGTCTTGGCCTGGATGACGAACAATCGGAGACAATACGGAAGAGCCTCGAGGGATTGCACGGCCTCGTGCTCATCGCAGGCCCCTCGGGCTCCGGTAAGACGACGACCGCCTACTCGATGCTTGCCATGCTCGATTGCGACCGCCTGGTGGCGGCCTCCATCGAAGACCCTGCCGAGTTTGATCTGCCGAATGTGCGGCAGGTGGAGGTGGACGAGAGACGAGGACTGACCATGGAGGAAGGGCTCCGGAGCATCCTCCGGATGGACCCGGATATTGTTCTGGTCGGGGAAGTTCGGGACAGGGCGTCAGCGGAGATCGCCGGGCGAGCCGCCTTGGCCGGCAGACTGGTGCTGGCGACGATTCACGCCCGGGACGTCGTGTCGGCGATTCAGGCGATGCATTACCTTTCGGTGCCTTACTACGTTCTCGGCTCCGGCCTCCGGTTGATCGTGGCGCAGAATCTGGTGCGTCGACTATGCCCTCGATGCGTTCGCATGGAAGTTCCCGGCGGCCTTGATCAAGAAGTGTTTGAAACACACGGCCTTGAGCTTCCCAAACAGGTGCCGCATGCGGGAGGCTGTGACCACTGCGGCGGCGACGGGTATCTCGGACGAACCGGGGTCTTCGAGGTTGCGCCCGTCTGCGAAGAAGCGAGTGACGCTATTTCCCGCGGCGCTGGACGAACCGAGATACTGCGAACCTTGCGACAGGCGGGTGCCGAGCCCATCGTTGTCGATGCCTTGAAGAAGGTTCAGGCTGGGACCATGAGCATGGAGGACGCCCTGCGTCTTGCAGGTCCAGGCGATAGCCATTCAATGAACAGTTTCGCGAGCCATGAGCATGTCTCGAAGGAGCAGGAAGAACGTCGATAGGTTGCTCGCGTTTCTGCGTGGGTCGAAGAGTCTTGCCATTCTGCTTCAGGACAGGCCGGACCCCAATGTCCCAAGCAGCTTGGACACTTCATTCTCATTGCGGCAATGGACGGCCCGGCGAGCGATGCCCTCCAGTTCCGCCAGATCGGATTCGCACAGCGTCCTTCGCACCGCCGGCGAGCGCCGGGGAGCCATGCTCAGCGAGCGAAACCCCAGCCCCACCAGCAGACGGGCGAGATCGGACACGCCGGCGAGCTCGCCGCAGACGCTGACCTCCCTCTCGGCTGTCGAAGAACCCTCGGCAATGTGCCGCAGCACCCGGACCATGGCCGGGTGCAGCCCGAGCCGCCCGGTAAGCCCTTCGGTGTTCCGGTCAGCCGCCAGGACGTACTGCACCAGGTCGTTCGTACCGACGCTCAGGAAGTCGGCTTCGGCGGCGATGCGGTCCAGTTCGAACACGGCCGATGGGGTCTCGATCATCGCACCAATCTGCGGTACATCGTCCAGTTCGATCTCATGGCAGGCCTGGCGGAACAGGTCGGCCGCTGCGCAGAAGTCATCCGTGCCGAGAACCATCGGGAATAGAACTCTCACGTTGCCGGTCAGGGCTGTTCGCGCGATCGCCCGCAACTGTGTCTGGAACAGTTCCCTCTCGGCCAACGAGAACCGCAGGCCGCGCATGCCCAAGTTCGGGTTGGCTTCGAACGTGTCGACCAGGAAAGCCGGCTTCTTGTCGCCGCCGAGGTCAAGCGTGCGGATCACCGTCGGGCGAGGGGCGACCGCCGCCGCGATGGCCGAGTAGACCTCCTCTTGCTGCCGTTCCGTCGGCGGCACCGCTCGGCCGAGAAAGAGATATTCTGTGCGGAAAAGACCAATGCCCTCAAGCGACGCCATCTCCGGCAGACTCGCTTCCTCCGGCCGGCTGATGTTGGCCAAGAGCTGGATGGTTGTGCCGTCTCTCGTTGTGCACGGGCCGGCGTACTCGTCAGCCGCGCGGGCGGCTTCGTCATCCCGCCGCGCCTTGAATGAGACAAAGGCATTCTCGGCTTCTTCGCTCGGGGTGACGGTCACCTCGCCGCTCTGGCCGTCCACGTGGACATGGTCTCCCGGCTTGATGACTTCGGTCGCGTGGGCAGCGCCCGTCACGGCCGGGATGCCCATCGCACGGGCCAGGATCGCCGCGTGGCCCGTCTCGCCGCCGTGTTCCATGACGATGGCGGAGACATGCTCACGGTCGAGCCCCAACGTGTCCGAGGGAAAAAGCTCGGCGGCGACCAGTATCGAGCCGGGAGGCAGGTTCTTGAGATCCTCTTCCGGGCCGTGTCCCAGGTGCTTCAGCACGCGGCGCTTGACATCGTGAACGTCCTTGGCCCGTTCCCGAATGTATTCGTTCTCAACCTCCTCCAGGGCCTTGGCCAGGTCTGAAATTTCCGCATCCACCGCCTGCTCAACGTTCACCAGGTCGCGATCGATCCGCTCGCGCGTCCGTCGCCGGAAGGATTCGTCATGCAGAAGCGAAAGGTGCGCCGCGAAGATGTCCGCCTCGGCCTGGCCAAGCTCGGACTTGATCTTCGACCGCAACGACTGGAGTTCCTCGGCGGAGCGCTCCATCGCCTGGAGAAAGCGGTCGTGCTCCGCATCGACCTGGTCGCGATCGATCTGATAGCGCGGCACGCCGCCCGCCGGCCCCCGGTTGTAGACGAAGGCCGTCCCCTCGGCGTAGCCGGGCGAGGTCGGTTGGCCTTTTAGCGTCTTCATTTACTCTCCTGGTCGATCCATCTGAGGTCGGTTACCGGCCTGCACCTGCTCTGCCGCTCGGTGCGCATCGGTCAGGCGCACCGGTCGTTTGGACAGCGGACGGTGCAGACTCGCCAGATACCCCCTCACGAGACGCTCCATCTCGTCTGGCAAGCCGTCCAGATGCTTGCTGGCCACCTGGCAGCCGGGCAAAGCCGGGCACCGCGCCACGTAGCTCCCATCCGACCTGGTTGTGATGGTCACGGCAAGCTCCATGGTCGGCTCCTTTCGCCCTGGCCGTCGGCCTCGTTCGAGCTTGGGCGACAGAGCGGGCGGCTCTACATCGGTTCGACCTCGCTCGCATCCACCCACGTGCCGCATCGCGGACAGCGGCACTTCGAAACCGGCCCGGCCGGGGAGGAGAAATCATGTTCCTCGATCACCGAGTCGGCTTCTATGATGAAGTCCGTCTCCGCAATCTCGGTCTCCGCGTAGCCTTCCACGGACCCGCAATGCGGGCAGCTCAGTTTGTATACATCCAAAGGCATCATTCGCTCCTTCACAAGACCAAGCTGTCAAATACCAGAGCAATTGGTTCCGCGCGCTACGTTGCAACCAGCGTGCCAAGTCAAGGCCCCTACGCCCATCTGGCTGCTCGTCAAGACTTACGCACCAAGCCCGTTGTCTGTTCGGGAATTGGCCTCTGCAAGATTGGCAGAATCGCGGTGAATTCCTGTCGCCCAATTCTGCTGTGTGCCGTTGCAGAATCGGCGGATGGAACTGCCAGAAGTGCAGCGCCTCGGCCCGGTGCCTGGACATCTCCCCGCATCGTAAGTGTCAACGGGAGTGAAAGATGTGCAGGCCTCCCCGGAACTGGCACACACTTTGCAGGGAGCCGGAATGAGCAGGTGAGTTACAGCATCTGCATGAGAAAGCGTTTCTGATTCCTGCTTCCGAGATGTGAAGCTCCGGAAAGAAGGTGGGACATGAGAAGCAAACTGGTCATGCTGATTGCATCGGTGGCTTTGTGGGGAATGGTGCTGACGGGCAAAGCCGCGTGGGCGGGAGCGCCCGCATCGTCCGTGGCGCTGCGGCTCATGCAGCCCAAAGCAGCCCCCGCCCCCGCTTCGGCTGATGAAGGCCCGGCCCTTCAGGCGGCCCCGGCAACGGAATATCCTTGGGCGCAACCGCCCATTGGATCACAGAGCCCGGATCGCTTGCCGGACTGGCCGGACCGCCAGCCGGCGTGGTTCATCCCTGATCGCCACCGTGATTTAACCCAAACCGGGCAACGGGGGCGTCCGCTGCCGCATCGCAAGCGGAGCCCAACTGAACCTCGATGCCCGGCCGGGACGATTCGCGCCCGTCGACACGCATGGCGCGGAGCGGCCGGGGCGCAGTGCGCTGTCCACTTGACGATCACCTCCCGGTCGCCGCCCTGACTCGCCCGCGCAAGCGATGGCACGCCGAATGAACGAGAAAGGGATAACAATGGATGTTTGATTCCCTGTTGGGAACGTAATGGGAGGTGAGAAACGATGACCTTGAGAAACAAGAATAGAGCTGCCGGCCGGCTTCGTCGCCGCACGAGCGGCGGATGGCCGACTACGGGATGGTTGGCCGCATTCCTCCTGATTGGCTTCTTGGCAAGTGCATCGTGTTCGCTGGCTGAGGATGCCTCGGACAATGCGGCCGAAGCCCCCAAGCAAACGACGATCACAACCGGCAGTGGGCAGCAGTACAAGACGACTGTCCATAGGGAGACTGAGGGAGAACTGAATCCGGAGGACTTCCGCCAGGCGTCTCTGCTGACCTCACGCGTCGTCAGTCACCTTAACCTTGCCGCTCGCAATCTTGCCGATGAGCAATCGGACGATGCCAAGGCCGAACTGGAGCGGGCAACGGGCTGGTCAAGGTCGTGCGGGAGCTTCTTCCCACCACCACCGTGACAACGACCGTGACGGACGCGCAGGGTGAGGAAGTCTACCGCTACGTCGACCACGTGCAGGATGACCGCATTCCGCTGTTCGAGGGCATGGTCGCCGTTGAAGTGGTCGAGCCGATCGCTGAGGCCAAGGAGGAAACCGCAGAAATCCGCGGCCTTAGGCTGGCGGACGCGGAACTGCTTCACACCTCGGTCCTCGTTGATCTGGGCTATGTGGAGCGCAAGATCAATCGGGGCATGAAGCTGCTCAGTGACAAACCCGAAGATGCCCTGGCGCAACTTGTCTTGGCCCAGACTCAGGGCATCCGGTTTGCCGTGAACAAGGAAGACGATCCGCTGGTCTCCGCTCAGCATGCGCTCCAGTTGGCGGAGAGGATGGTGAAGCAGGAGCGGTTCGAGGCCGCCAAGGCGAACCTTCAGATCGCCAAGAACCACTTGGTGCTGTATCGCGGCCTGATCGCCGAGAGTGAGAGCGACAAGGTCCGTCAGCTGGAGCAGGACATTACGAAGCTCCAGGGCGAGATTAAGAAGGAAGGAGCCGCGGGTGATATCCGCGGGTTCTGGGACCGTGTGGCAAGTTGGTTCGTTCGAGAGCCCGGGGAAGCGGCGGCGACAAACCGGTGAGCAGGATGACGACGCCAAGGATTGACCTGATCCGCTGGGAACGCCGTGCTTCACCAGAGGGCCGGTACAAACGGGTGGGGAGCGAGCGAGTCTCCCCCCGCTTGCTCAAGGAACGCCGGCCGGCGTTCCGCCCCGCCCGTGCAGAGTGTTTTGAGAGTACGAACTGGTGCGTGAGGCAGGTTCGCGAGGTGGTGCGATGAGTATACGACGAAACAACTCGGAGTCAGTGCGCCGACAGTTGTGCCGACCGTCTCGACGTGGTGGTCGATGCCGGAACTCGCGCCGCCATCTCAGCCACGCCGAATTGGAGACGTTCAGGCGACGCCTGTTGGAGAAGAGGCGGACCATCCTCGGCGACGTCAGGTTGATTCACGAGGAAACCCAAGCCAGTGGGCCTGAGTCAGCCACCCCAGGTGACCTAGCCGACATTGGCGGCAGTCTGGTGAACGTGGAAACCGAGGCCCACCTGCTGGACCGTGAGGTCCGCCTGTTGACGGAGATTGACGAAGCCATCGAGCGAATCGACCAGGGAAATTACGGGCTTTGTCTGGCTACGGGAAGGCCGATCAGCAAAAAGCGACTGCAAGCCCTTCCGTGGGCCAGGTACTGCGCGGAACACGCCCGTGATGCGGAAAGTCCGAAGACAGCGGGCAGTCGGCCGGGCGCGGCAGTTGCTGACGTTGCGCGACGCTCGCTGCCACAAGTTACGGCCGGAACAGAGGGAGAGACGGGTGAACGCTGACTTCAGGAGGTGGTTGCGGTGTCAGACGAATCGAACAAACGGAGCGGTCCGGAGTCCTCCGGCCGAGGCCGCCGGGTTTCACGGAACTGGCGGGACTGCCGTGCGGTGAAACCAAGCGTTATGACCGCAGGCATTCCTATGCCGCCGCCGTATCCGGATACAGGACAGGCGAGACTGTGGGATCACTTGATACGCAGTGAAACCACCGTTGAAGGCCCAAGCATAAGCGTAACGTAGGCCTTTTAGCAGTGGCCCCAAAGGGCACGGACGGACATACAGCAATGATCGCAATGCCGAGTCCAGACACGATCAGACAGAGCATCAGCCGAATGGGCGCGTCGGCCATTGCGCGAGGCGCGGGGTTGGCGATGCGTGTTCCGTACCTGCGCGATGCGCTGATCGGGAGTGTACTGCGCCGTCTGGACAGGTCTTACGAGCACGTCGAGGACGATTCCGAGCTCCTGACCAATCTGCGCTGGTTCGGCGGTCACCTGAGGCCATTCCTGGACCGACTGGTCCGGGAACGCCCGGCTGCCGCCGAGGCTATTTTGCGGTTCCTCGGCACCTGGATATGCGACATGCAGCGCCGGACGGAGGGCGTCCGCAACGGCCAGCCCATGCCCTGCACCGTGGTCATTGAACTTACCGACCGATGCAATCTGAACTGCCCCGGCTGCTACGCCAACAGCAGTACCGACGGGCACGACCTGTCGTACGACCAACTCCGGGCGATCATCGAGCAGGTCATCGACATGGGCGTCACGCTGGTGACGATCTCCGGCGGCGAGCCCTTCCTTCGAGAGAAGCGAGACCGAGTGATCAGCCGCCTCGCCGCGGAGTTTCCGGAGCGAGGCTTCCTGGTGTACACGAACGGAACGCTGATCGACGCCCAGACCGCCGACCGATTGGCTGCAGTCGGCAACGTCTTCCCGGCGATCAGTGTGGAAGGCTTCGAGCACCAGACCAACGCACGCCGAGGCCATGGTGTTTACCAGGCCACGCGAAAGGCCCGCGCCCTGCTGGCTGAACGGGGTGTCATGTGCGGTTTTTCGGCGACCGTCACACGCGAGAATGCCGAAGCGATCTGCCAGGACGCTTTCATCGAGCAGCGCATCGATGAGCACGACATGTTCGGCTGGTTCTTTCTGCTTCAGCCGATCGGCCGATCGCCAAGGGTGGACCTCATGCCGACGGCCGACCAGCGTGCCATGCTCCGCGAGACAATCAACCGCTGGCGCGCTGAGCAACGGCCGATCTTCCTCGGAGACTTCTGGAACGACGGCCCGTTGGTCGGCGGCTGCATTGCGGGCGGGCGCTACTACTTCCACATTCGCGCCAATGGCGACATCCGGCCCTGCGTGTTCTCGCCGGTGACCTGTGGAAATGTCTTCGACATCCTCGAGGGCCGGAGTGATCACGCGAGTCTGGCCGACTTTATCCGCGACAATCCCGTGTTCCGCGCCTATCGCCGGCATCAGGCGGAGATCACCGACCGCAATCGCCCGTGCCTGCTGATTGATCATCCCCAGGCGTTCCGCAACATCGCTGGTCAGCCGACATGTCGGCCAGACAGCACCATGCCGCCCGGTTACCTCAATGGCAAGATTGCCGCCGCCATTGACGTGGCCGCCGAAGAGTGGGCTGAGCGATCGGCGAAGCTGCCACCATTTGCGACCGAGACTTCCCCCGCTGTTGAAGAGGAAATGAACGAAATGCAACCAACTTCATGAAAGTATTGAAAGGAGCGTGAACTATGCGATTGGCAAGAAGAATGCTCCCGTTTGGCCTGATCGGGCTGCTGATCGCCAGTACGGCTTTCCTCGGCCCACCCGTAGCCCGGCAGATCGCCTTCGCCGTCGAAGCAGGCCGGCAGGAGGCGACCATCACTGCCCTGGAAGAACTGAGCAAGCACGACAAGATGTCGGCCCTGTTCCGAGCCGTTTCAAACGCGGTCAAACCGGCCGTGGTGGTCGTGCACGTCAGGCAGAAGGTCGCCTACGAGCCGATTCCATTCCCGGAAATGGACGACTTTTTCAAGCGGTTCTTCGGCGACGACCTGCCGGGCTTCCAGGGCCCGTTTCGCTTCCGTTGGGAAACGCCCCAGCGCCAGCAGCCTAAGCGTGAGTTCTATCAGCGCGGGCTCGGCAGCGGTGTGATCGTGGATGCCGAAAAGGGATACGTCCTGACCAACTGGCACGTGGTGCGCGACGCGGATGAGGTGGAAGTCGTCCTGCACGACAGCCGGAAGTTCGAGGCCGAGTGGGTCCGCACGGACAAGCAGACCGATCTGGCCGTGCTGAAGATCAAGCCTGACCGTCTGACCGAGGCCCGCCTGGGCGACAGCGACGAACTTGAGGTCGGCGATTGGGTGCTGGCCATCGGTGCCCCCGAGGGCCTGCCGCAGACCGTGACGGCTGGGATCATCTCTGCCAAAGGGCGCACGACCGGGCGGGACGGATACGAGAACTTCCTTCAGACCGACGCGGCCATTAACCACGGCAACTCCGGTGGCCCGCTGGTGAACATGCGCGGCGAGGTGGTCGGCATCAACACGGCCATCGTCTCGCGAACGGGCGTGAATGAGGGCATTGGTCTGTCGATCCCCTCGAACATGGTTCGCAACATCATGAACCAGTTGATCGATACGGGCGAGGTGGTCCGCGGCTACCTGGGGGTGACGATCCAGAACGTCGACGAGGGATTGGCCCGCAGCTTCGACCTGCCGGGCACCGACGGGGCGCTGGTCTCCAGCGTGATGGAGGACTCCCCGGCCGAGAAGGCGGGTCTGAAGGAAGGCGACTTCATCACGGCTGTAGACGGCAAGAGCATCGCGAACGTCAATGAGCTGCGCAACCGCGTGGCGGCCATCCGGCCCGACAAGACAGTCGAACTGGAAATCTACCGTGACGGCGAAAAACGAACCCTGGACGTGAAGATTGGCCAGCAGCCGGCGGACTTCGCCTCGGCGTTCAGTGAAGGCGCACCGAGCCTGCACGGCAGCGAGGCGGCGGGTCGGTTCGGCCTCAAGGTCGCCACCATGGGCGAGCAGTACGCCGAGAAGTTCGGCATCGACGCGGACCTCGACGGCGCGGTGGTCCTCGAGGTCACCCCCGGTTCCGACGCAGCTGACAAGGGCATCCAGCCCGGCGATGTGATCACACACGTCAACGGCAAGGTGGTCGATTCAGCCGATAAGTTGACCGACGCTTTGGCCGGCGACGAGGCCAAAGACGGCGTGCGTCTTCGCATCCGCGATCGCCAAGGCGGAACGCGGTTCGTGTTCGTTACACCGACATCGGCGTAAGCACCCGGCGAGGGACTGGTACATGCTGGGCAAGGGCGCGCCGCTCCGGGTGCCGGCGCGCCCCATTCACGCCAACGGCACGGGCGCATCTGAACTCCTCCAGCGGCCAGAGGTACACCTGACATTCGGGGCACATGGATAGACCGTTTCGATTCGAGGAGCACAACCTCCAATCAGCCCGCGGCGGACAGAGCGGGAAAGCAGTTGACAGCAAACAGCAGTTGCCCGGTCAACGTCAACAAACCGAAGCTTCAGCTCTCAGATGGACATGACAGCTGTCCTGCGGTCTCCTGAGCCCCGAGCGTGCGCAGC
>Ga0123333_10004456_pt1 | contig 13109 bp, 8 predicted proteins | sample BioC12SIPDNA_3_FD_89957 | JGI IMG/M metagenome (GOLD analysis project Ga0123333, IMG submission 89957) | Anaerobic biogas reactor microbial communites from Washington, USA - Biogas_R2_B C12 SIP DNA | ecosystem: Engineered > Bioreactor > Anaerobic > Unclassified | place: Washington, USA...
GTTCAGCGTCACGCTGGCCGAGCGAATCCCCCGCGCGACGCTGGTCACCATCGACGGCGCGGGACACATGCTCCCGCTCGAACGGCCCGGCACCGTCGCCGCCGCCGTCCAAGATTGGCTGAGGGAGACACTATGCGACGCCTGCTCCACCATCTGGTTGTGGGAAGCACCTCCACGATGGGCCGGCCCCTGCTGCGGGCGGGCTTGAACACGCTGCGCCGGACCGCGATCGACACGGCGCTCGGGGCTGCGGTGGAGGCAGTGCCGCGCCCGGTCCAGCGCTCGCAGGTCCAGGTCTTCAACGTCGTCCCGCCGGTCACGGTCTACATTCGCGCCAGCAATTGCCGGGTCGCCGTGCGGCGCACCACCGAGTCGAAGGTGACGCTCGAAGCTCACCTGGCGAGCGCGTTCGGGCTGGAGCTGGCCACTGAGCAGGACGATGCGGGCGTGTACATCATCGCCCACCGGAAGCCGGTGGTGGGCCAGATCGGCCACGTCAACCTGACAGTGACCGTGCCGGCGGACTGTCACCTTGCCTTCCACGTGACGCCGGGCGACATCGTCCTGGAAGGCATCGATGGCATGCTCGAGCTGCCCCCGGACGCCTTCCCTCCGCCGGACAAATAGCGGCACAGCTCCGCTCTCAGGCGAAATTTCACTCTAGACGCTGGCTTGAGTCTCGACTATCCTTGAGATGAGACTTGTCAAGTGGCGAACAGCGTGTTACCCTTCGCACGATTTCCGCCCAGTTGGATCAGCCCGGCTCTTGCAGAACAGGTATAGGCCAGTCTTCACAGGTGAGTTTCGTGAGCAAACTTGTCATTGTTGAGTCACCCACCAAAGCGCGCACCATCGGCGGTTTCCTGCCCGACGATTACCGGGTCGAAGCCAGCATGGGTCACGTCCGCGATCTGCCGGCCTCAGCCGCCGAAATTCCCGCCAAGCTCAAAGAGGCGGAATGGTCACGGCTGGGTGTGAACGTCGGCGCCGATTTCGAGCCGTTGTACGTGGTGCCCAAAGACAAAAAGAAGGTCGTCAAGGCGCTCACCGCGGCGCTCAAGACGGCCGACGAGCTCATCCTGGCGACGGACGAAGACCGCGAAGGTGAGAGCATCGCCTGGCATCTGGTCGAGTTGCTCAAGCCCAAAGTGCCGGTCAAGCGCATGGTATTTCACGAAATCACCCGCGAGGCCATCGAGGAAGCGATTAAGAACTGTCGCCCCATCGACAGCCAGCTCGTCGAGGCGCAAGAAACGCGCCGCATCCTGGACCGGCTGGTCGGCTACACTGTCTCGCCTCTGTTGTGGAAGAAAGTCGCGCCGGGCCTCTCCGCCGGGCGCGTGCAATCGGCGGCGGTGCGCCTGCTGGTGCTCCGCGAGCTGGAACGGCGCAACTTCAAATCCGGCTCTTACTGGGATCTCAAGGCCACGCTTGACGCCCGCGGCCAACAGTTCACCGCGCAGTTGGTGACTCTGGGCGGCGTGCGGCTCGCCACTGGCAAAGATTTCGACGAAAACACCGGCAAAATCCCCAAGGGCAAGAAGATCGTCCTACTCGACGAGAGTCAGGCGCGCGCGCTGGCCGACCGCCTGATCAAGGGCGACTGGCAAGTCACCGACGTCAGCGAGCGCGATCAGAACCGCTCGCCCGCGCCGCCGTTCACAACCTCGACACTCCAGCAGGAAGCCAACCGCAAACTGGGCATGTCCGCCCAGCAGACGATGCGCGTGGCCCAGCGGCTTTACGAACGCGGCCTGATCACCTACATGCGCACCGACTCGGTGCATCTGGCGAGCCAGGCGCTCAAGACGATTCGCCAGTGCGTCACCAATAAGTACGGAGCGGACTACCTCAGCCCTTCACCGCGCCAGTATCGCACCAAATCAAAAGGCGCCCAGGAAGCGCACGAGGCAATCCGCCCGGCTGGTCACCGGATGCCCACCGCCGACGAGCTGCGCCTGGACGGGCAGGAATACGCGCTGTATGACTTGATCTGGAAGCGAACCATCGCCACCCAGATGGCCGACGCGCGCCTGCGCCTGAGCACAGTGACCGTCACAGTCGACGATGCCGAGTTCCGCGCGACGGGCAGGCGGGTGCTATTCCCCGGCTTCTTCCGCGCGTACGTCGAAGCCGACGACGATCCGGCCGCCGCCCTGGACAACCAGGAGGCGATCCTCCCGGAGCTCAAGACCGGCGAACGGGTCGATTGTGTCGAGCTGGAGCCGGTCCAGCACGACACCAAGCCCCCGGCGCGCTACACCGATGCCACGCTCGTCAAGGCGCTGGAGAGCGAGGGGATCGGCCGCCCCAGCACCTACGCCACGATCATCGGCACGATCCAGGATCGCGGCTATGCCACCAGGGCCGGCAACCAGCTCGCGCCGACTTTCATGGCGTTTGCAGTGAATGACCTGATGGAGCGCCATTTCCCCGATCTGGTCGATATGCAGTTCACCGCCCAGATGGAGCAGGCGCTGGACGATATCGCCGAGGGCCATGCCGAGGGAAGGCCCTATCTCAAGTCGTTCTTCCTGGGCGACAATGGCCTGGATCAGCAGGTCAAGGCCAAAGAGCAGGAGATCGATCCGCGTGATATTCATGCCCTGGTGCTGGACGACATCAATGCGCGCGTGCGCGTGGGCCGCTATGGCGCCTATCTCGAGCAGGAAAACAACGGTGACACCATCCGGATCTCCCTGCCGGACAATCTGACGCCAGCCGATCTCAACGCCGCCGAGATCGAGCGGCTGCTGCGCGAGAAGGAACAGGGCCCCACCCCTCTCGGCCGCGATCCGGAGACCGGGCAGCCGATCTTTGTGCTGGCCGGCCCGTACGGTCCGTATGTCCAACTGGGCGAAAATGGCGATACCAGCGGACCCAAGCCCCGTCGCGTGTCGCTGCCCAAGGGTGTCAAGCCCGAAGACATCTCGCTCGACCAGGCCCTCCAGCTGCTCGCGTTGCCGCGCGTGTTGGGGGCGCATCCTGCCACCGGCGAGCCGGTCGAGGCCGGGATTGGTCGCTTCGGGCCGTACGTGCGCCACGACGGCGAATACCGCTCGCTGAACAAGGGCGAGGACGTGCTGACCATCAAGCTGGATCGGGCTCTCGAGTTGCTGGCCCAGGAGAAACGCAGCCGCAAGCAGGCGCCCGCCGCGCTGCGCGAGATCGGCCCGCACCCGGTAGACGGTGAGCCCGTCGCGATCTTCACCGGGCGCTATGGCCCCTATGTCAAGCACGGCAAGACCAACGCCTCTCTGCCCAAGAACGCGGACCCCAGCACCCTGACGATGGAGCACGCGCTCGAGCTTCTGGCGGCCAGGAAAGAGAAAAAAGGCCACAAGAAGCGCAAAACCGGCAACACAGCCGAATAACCTCGCATTACAAGCGCCGCAGCGACCGATCGACTGCGGCGTTATCATATCCACCTGTTTCTCGACTGAACCGGCACGATTTCAGCCTCATCCATCCAAACCCGGAAATCGCCCGGCGGGTTGCTGATGACCTTCCAGGGGGTATAATGAACACGCAAGATCGCCCCCCTGGGAGTCAGCGACGCCATGAACGATCCAGCCGATAATCCCACTGTTCAGCACGCGCTCGAACATCTCAACTGGATCATCGACGAGACCGTCGCAAGCCTCCGCAGCCAGAGCGCCGTCCTCCGCCAGCAGGGCATGAGCCTGCCGCCGGGTGCCCTCGACAGCCTGCAGGACGTCCGGCGCGATCTCGACGCGCTGGCTGGGCAGGTCTCCGGCGAGATCGTCGAGCGCGACCAGCTTCGTGCCCTGGCCGAAACGGCAGGGCTGGTCACTTCGTCGCTCGACATCAACCAGGTGCTCAACAAGGTGATGGACACGGTCATCACGCTGACCGGCGCCCAGCGCGGTTATATCGTGCTGCGCGAACCGGCCACCGGGGAAATGGCTTTCCGCGTGGCGCGCAATCTGGAGCGCGAGACCATCGACGAAGGGGAATTCATCGTCAGCCGGTCGATCGTGAGCCAGGTCGCCCAGACCGGCGAGGCCGTCATCGCGACCAACGCCCAGACCGATCCCGACTTCAGCGGCCACGCGAGCGTCATGATCCACGGGCTGCGCTCGATCCTGTGCGTGCCGCTCGTCGTGCGCGGCACGATCACCGGCGTGGTGTACGTGGACAACCGGATCCGGGATGGCCTGTTCGGCGAGACCCACCGCTCGCTGCTGATGGCGTTCGCCAACCAGGCCGCCGTCGCCATCGAAAACGCGCGGCTGTACCAGAGCGTACAAGACACGCTGGCCGAGATGACCGAAATCAAAGAGCTGATGGACAACGTGTTTTCGTCCATCACGAGCGGCGTCATCACCACCGACACCGACCAGATCGTGACCACCTACAACCTCGCCGCCGAGCGCATCCTGAACGCGCCGGGCCTGACCGTGCTGGGCCAGCCGCTGGGGCGCGTGCTGCCGGTCATCTACGCCTACATCCACGACCTGCTGCCGGAGGTCGTCCAGCACGGACACGAACACACCATCGAGATCGACCCGACCGTGCCGGGCCGGGGCCGGACTCATCTCCGGCTGAAGATCACGCCCTTCAGAAACCAAGACGCGATCGAGGGCATTACCCTCGTGCTCGACGACCTCACCGAAATCAGGCAGCGCGACGCCACGCTCGACGTGGCCCGGCGCTACCTGCCGCCGACCATGCTCGACCATATCCAGAGCCTGGACGGCCTGGGGCTGGGCGGCGAGCGCCGCGAGATCACGATCCTGTTCGTGGAGGTGCGCCCCTTCAACCGGTTCCCCCCTGCCCTGGCGCCGCACGAAATGACCGATCACCTCAATCTGCACCTGACCGTGGGCGCCGACGCCATCCACAAGTTCGCCGGCCTGATCGACAAATTCATGGGCAACGAGATCATGGGCCTGTTCAATACCCAGCTCAATCCCGATCCCTACCACGCCTGGAACGCCGTCCAGGCCGGGCTGATGCTGGCCGACGAATTCGCCAGGCTCCTGGCCGATCTGGGCGAGGAGCCCATCCCGTATCACACCATCGGCATCCACACCGGCATCGCCACGGTAGGCAACGTCGGCAGCCAGACCCGCCGCGAGTTCACCGCCATCGGGGACTCGGTCAATCTGGCCAAGCGCCTGCAGGAAAACGCCCAGCCGGGCCAGATCATCATCAGCGGCTACACGCGCCAACACTGCGAGCCTCGCCTGTCCGACCCCGCCAGCGGCATCCAGCTCATCGAGCTCCCAAGCGTCCAGGTCAAGGGCCGCCGCCAGGCCACGACCGTCTACGAAATCCGGCGCGCGCAGCCGGTCCGCGAGCGCTGACCCATGCCGCCCGCGACCCAATCCGCGCCCGCCGCTCTGACCCAGATCCAGGGGCAGATCGCCGCCCTGGAACAGGTGCTGCGCAGCCAGCACGAGACCCTGCGCCAGCGGGGGATCATCCTGCCGGCAGATGTCCTCGAGAAGCTGTATTACGCCCAGACAGACCTGGCCCGCCTCGAGCCGCACCTCGCCGGGCATTCTGCCGAGCTGGAACGGCTGCGCGCGCTGGCGCATACCACCCAGATCGTGAATTCCTCGCTGGAGCTTGACGGCGTGCTCGAGCAGGTGATGGACACCGCCATCGCCCTCATCGGCGCGGAGCGCGGCTTCATCGTACTGCAGTCATCGCGCACCGGCGAGCTTGAATTCCGTGTGGCGCGCGACAACCAGCAACATACGATTGAGCCGGACCGGTTCAACATTTCGCGGACCATCCTCACGGAAGTAGCCCGCTCCGGCCAACCAGTGATTGCCCAGGACGCGCTGCTCGATCCGGCCTACGGAGCCAAAGCCAGCATCGCGGCCCAGGCGACCCGCTCGATCCTGTGCGTGCCGTTGATCTTCCGGGAGCGCGTCACCGGCGTCCTGTACGCGGACAACCGGCGCGTGGCCGGGCTGTTCGGCGAGAAAGAGCTCAACCTGCTGGCGGCATTCGCGCACCAGGCCGCCATCGCCATTGAGAACGCGCGGCTCTACGACCGCGCCCGCCGCACCCTGGACGAGATCACCGAGATCAAAGAGATCATGGACAACGTCTTTGAGTCCATCGCCAGCGGGGTGATCACCACCAATAACGCGCACACCATCCTGACCTGCAACCGGGCTGCCGGACGTATCCTCAATGTCACGCCCGGCACCATTGTGGGACGCTCGCTGCAAGACGTGTTTCCCGCCCTCTTCGAGCGCGCTCATGGCCTGATCGACGCGGTGTACCGCGATCAGACGCCCCAATCGATGGAGATCGAGCCAGTCATGCCGGGCCGCGGGGCGGTGAATTTGCGTATCAAGCTCACCCCCCTGCAGGACGTGAACAACATCACCTATGGCCTCGTCATCGTCGCCGACGATTTGACCGCGATCAAGCAGCGCGAAGCCACCCTGAGCGTGGTGCGCACCTATCTCTCGCCGCGCCTGGTGCGCCACATCCAGAGCATCGACGACCTGGGCCTGAGCGGCGACGAGCGCGAGGTCTCGATTGTGTTCGCGGACGTGCGCGGCTTCACCACGTTCAGCGAGCACCTCCCGCCCGAAGAGCTCATGTCCGTGATCACGCGCTACCTCACCGTGGCGTCGGACGCCATCGAGCTGCACGACGGTATCATCGACAAATACATGGGCGATGCCGTGGTTGGGCTGTTCAACACGCAGCTTAATCCCCAGGATGATCATGCCGTGCGGGCGGTGCGGGCTGCGCTGTCCATGGCCTATGACGTGCGCGCGCTGCACGAAGTGCTCCCGCCCGAACAGCGCCTGAGCTACGGCATCGGGATCGATACGGGCACCGCCATGCTGGGCAACGTAGGCAGCCCCAGCCGCAAGGAATTCACGGCGATCGGCCGCCCGTTCAACTTCGCCAAACTGTTGCAGGAGAACGCGCAGGCAGGACAGATCATCGTTAGCGAGCGCACGCACAGCCTGGTCCAGCATGTTGTCGAGTGCGAGCCGCGCCACCCACGCAGCACCAAGGGTTACGCCGATTTTCGTGTCATGTATCGTGTCCTGCGAGTCAAAAAGAGCCCGGAGTAATGCCGTACGCGTCCGCCTCTCCCGATCCGCAGGCCGAGATAGCGCGCCTCAAGGCGGACATCGCCCGCCAGGAGACCGAGCTGACCGCGCTCGAAGCCGACCTGCTCGACCTGCGCCACGAGCTGCGTGAATTCCAAGAACGCTATGACCGGCTGGTCAAGCCTTTGCTCGACCGGCTGCAGATTATCCGCGGCGTGATCACCGAACTGGAGGCCCAGGCCAGTCCCCCGCCGCAGCTTGGCCCTGTTCCTGACCGCCCCACACTGGAGTCGATGTGGACCCCTCCGCCCGATTACGTCCCGGTCGAGGAGCAGTTCCGCCGCGCGTGGCAGGTGCCCAGGCAGCGCGAGGAATACGCCCCTCCCAGCGCCGCGCGCGAGGACGGACCGGCGAGCGAGGCCCCAGAGGCGGCGATCAAAACCTTGTACCGGCAGCTTGCCCGGCGCTACCACCCGGACCTGACCACCGATCCCGCCGAGCGGACCCGGCGCAACCGCCTGATGGCCGAGATCAACGAGGCATACACCCGTCGCGATACGGAAGCCCTGCGCGCGCTCGCGGGGCAGCCAGCGGGCGCCGCCCCGGTCGAGCCGCTCGCTGCCATCCAGGTGCGCCAGTTGCGCCAGATCGCCGCTCAACTGGCCGAGCGCATCGACCAGCTCAAGGCGGAACGAATCGAGCTGATCAACAGCGACCTGATGGCGCTCAAGCTGGAACAGACGCTAATTGGCCGGCGCGGGCGCGACGTGCTGCGCGACATGGCCGACGGGCTGGAGCGCGAATACCAGGCGTGCCTGGATCGTCTCGACGAGCTGCGCGGGATGTGAGGCGCTTCGCCCTTGATCGCGGGCCAGTCTGGCGCTACGATCCTCCACTGCGACCGGGCGCACCCGCTGCAGCGTGAGGGCATAGGGAGTGACAGTGGTGGAAAGCGTGTTAGGGCTGGGATTCCTGATGGCTTCCGGGATCATCGCGCTGTATTCAGGCAGTTTCTTCGTCCTGATCGCGCTTTACCTGCGCACGCGCCGCCAGCCGCCCACCGCGCCCGACGTGCCCGACGACGAGTTGCTGTCGGTCACCCTTCAGCTTCCGATCTTCAATGAGCGGCACGTCGTCGAGCGGCTGATCGATGCCATCGGCGCGGTCGACTACCCCCGCGACAAGCTCGCCGTACAGGTGCTGGACGACTCCACGGACGAGACGACCGCCCTGCTCCACCGGAAAGTGAGCGAATGGCGGCGCAAGGGGCTGTCCATCGAGCTGATTCACCGGCCGGACCGGTCCGGGTACAAGGCCGGGGCGCTGGCCCATGGGCTGGCGCGCGTCACAACGGACTGCGTCGGCGTGTTCGACGCCGATTTCATCCCCGCGCCCGATTTCCTGCGGCGCACGATGCCCCACTTCAACGCCGATCCGGGCGTCGCCCTGGTGCAGTCGCGCCTGGCGCATCTCAACGACAGCTATAACCTGCTCACGCGCGCCCAGGTACTGGCGATCGACCAGCACTTCGCCGTCGAGCAGGTGGCGCGCAGCCGCGCCGGGCTGCCGATGGCGATGAACGGCACGGGCGGCATCTGGCGGCGGGAGGTCATCCAGGACGCAGGTGGCTGGTCGGCGGACACCCTCACTGAGGATCTCGATCTCAGCTACCGCGCCTTTCTGAGGGGCTGGCGCTTTCGCTATGTCGTGGACGTCGCCGTGCCGGGCGAGGTGCCGCCGCAGCTCACCGCCTACAAGACCCAACAGGCGCGCTGGGCCAAAGGGTCGACGCAGTGCCTGCGCAAGCACGCCGGGGCCGTGCTGCGCGCGGACCTCACGCCGCTGCAGAAATGGATGGGCCTGCTCCACCTGGGCCAGTACGCGATCCAGCCTGTGGTGCTGCTCCTGTTCCTGCTCACCCCGCCCGTCTTATTGACCGGCGTGCTGGCGCGGCTGCCGCTCGGTCCCCTGGGGATCGCCGGGCTGGCCCCACCGCTGATCATCGCGCTCGGCCAGATCGCGCTGTACCCGGACTGGCCGCGGCGGCTGGCCCACTTTCCCGCGCTGATGCTGCTGAGCACGGCCATGATGCTCAGCAATTCCCGCGCTGTGCTCGAGGGCCTGACCGGCACCGGCAGCCGTGCCTTCGTCCGCACGCCCAAGTTTCGCGTGGTGCACCGTCACGACCGGCCCGCCAGCCAGGCGTATGCCATCCGGCCCGACTGGACGACCGCCGGCGAGCTGGCGTTGGGCGGGTATGCCGTGCTCGGGCTGGCGATCGCGGCGGACCGGTTCCCGGCGATGGTTCCGTATATGATTGTGTATGTCGTGGCGTTTGGGTTCCTGGGCGTCGCGAGCCTGTGGCAGGCGCGCGACCTGCCGCGCCGGGCGTCCCAAAAAATCAGCCCCGACGATGTCTCGTTGGGGCTGTGAACCTCGTGCTGCGGAAGGCTTACGCCTGTTCGGCCTCGCTCACGGGGATATACGCGTGCTCCTCGAGGTACGCCAGGACCTTCGCCACACTCTCTTCAACCGTCTCTTCGTGCGTGTTGAGCTGGATGTCTGGATTCAGCGGCTCCTCGTAGGGATCGTTCACGCCGGTGAAGTTCTCGATCTCGCCCGCGAACGCCTTGGCGTACATGCCCTTGACGTCGCGCGCAGCGCACACTTCCAGCGGCGCGTGCACGAACACTTCGATGAAATTGGTCGTTTCACTGGCCACCATGGCGCGCGTTTCGCGGTACGGCGAAATGAACGACGCCAGCACTCCCACGCCGTTGCGCGACAGCAGCTTGGCGACGAACGTCACGCGCTCGATGTTCTTGTCGCGGTCTTCTTTCGAAAACCCCAGGTCGCGCGTCAGACTCTGGCGAACCGTATCGCCATCCAACCGCTCGACCTTGACCCCGCGCGCCCGAAGCTCAGTCTCCAGCGCCTTAGCGACGGTCGTTTTGCCCGCGCCCGACAGGCCGGTGAACCAGAGAGTGAAACCTTTTTGCTCAATCATGTCGGTAGATTGTCCTCGACTCTGGCTGCTTCACACGGAAACAGCCGGCATCCACATGCAGGCGGCCCTGGCGGGCCGCGACGTCCGCCATTGTACCACACTTATTCCGGCAGAAAAGGATCGACTCCGTGCCGCCGGAAAACTAGACATTTGTCCACAAGTAGACTATTGTTTATCGCAACCACTCGGCAGGCATACGCGCACCATACCGCAAGGAGGGATTCGCATGAGTCGCAAGACACTGGGGGGTCTCATCGCCATCATTGGCGCCATCCTGATCGTCGCCGGGCTGGCGTTGATGTTGGTCGTCGTACCCGGCATGAAGCAGTTTCCGGAGGACGTCGATACGACGCGCAGCTACAGCGGCACCATGCCGGTACTATTGAATGCGGAATCCTTCGAGTTCATGACCGATCTCGACGTCGAACTGAGCCGCCACTTCCGCACGGAGGAAGTCGACGGCGACGTGGCCCTGGTATTCGAGGAGCAGTTCTTACTCACCGGGGGCCAGCCGTTGCAGCAACTGGTCAAACACTACGCCATCGACCGTAAGACGATGGAATTCGCGGATACTTACCCGGAAGAGTGGGCTTCCCGTGAGGGGTTTTGGCCGCGCGAGGGGCTGGTGCTCGGCTGGCCGATCGGCACCGAAAAGAAAGACTATGTCGGCTGGAGCGACGATTTCCGCGATACGGTGACGCTGGGCTTCGCAGAAGAAGTACAGCACGACCGCGCCGGGATCACGACCTATTACTTCGCCGCCAGCGCCCCTCCCAAACTGATCCATCCGGACGCCGTCACCGCGATGGGGCTGCCCAACGAGCTGCCCAAGGAGCAGTTCGCCGCCTTGATCCAGGGCGCGGCCGTGAGCGACGCGCTCAAGAATATTCTCCCCGTGCTGCTCGATCAGTGGGAAGAAGAGACGATCCCGCTGCAATACTATTACGAGTACGAGGCCGAATACTGGATTGAGCCGGAGACCGGCGTTTTGATCGACACGCGCAAGCACGAGCTGCGCAAGGTCGGGTTGGGCGAGGAGTTCCTGCAGATCTCGCCGCTGCTGGCCAACATGAGCGAAGAACAGCGGGCCGGGTCGCGGGTCACCGTCTTCGACCTGACCTATCAAGCCACCGATGAGAGCGTCCGGGATGCCAAACAAGACGCCGATGATGCCGCCCGCCAGATCGAGCTGTTCGGCACGACGATCCCGATCGCCGCGATCATCCTCGGCGCGCTGCTGATCGTCGTGGGCGGCGTGCTGGTGCTCAGCAAAGTGCCCACGGCTGGCTAGCGGTCACCGTCTGGCCGGTCGACATGCCGGGCAGACTCGCCCCCCTATTCCAGCACCTCAATCGAGCCGATCTCGACCGGGATCGGCTCGAAGCTTCCCCCCATGTCGTACAGCAGCATGCGCACGTCAACCGTGCCCGCCGGAACCTCAGCGGACACCCACAGCGTGAAGCGGCTGAGGACCGGGCTGCCCGGCTGCCAGTGTTCCTGGCCGAACCACGGCGCCACCGGCGGCTGGTCGAGCTGGCTGTAGAACGTCCCTTCCTCGTCGTATAGCCGCACGCTGACGCGCATGTCCGGCATGACCGTGTCGCCGCGCTGCCACCACGTGTGCACGTGAACGATCCCCCCGCGCCGCGTCGGAGCCGTCTCCACCACGTACCCGCCCAGGTAGATCGGGCCATCGGGCGGCGTCTGGACGCTGGGGCGCATCGCCCCTACACGCTCGGCCAGGGCGCGCGGCTCGTCGTGGAGATCGTACAGCGACACGTACACATCTCCGAACGGGCGGCCAATCGGCTGCGGATCGCCGACCGCCTCAAGAATGCCCGCCACCAGGTCCTGCGGATCCATGATGTGCCCCTGCCATGCCACGACCCACGCCCGCCGCGCGTTTTCGCGCGCGACCAGAGCCTGCAGATCGGTCACCGCCTCGTCGAAAAACAGCGTGCGCTCGACATCGGTCAGCTTGTCGGGCGGCAGGCCGATCCACGGCATCGCCGCGCCATAATACCCCGCCGCTGTGAACAGCGTCCCGTCGCGCAGCACCAGCACGTCGCCGTTCTGCGCGTTCTGATTGATATAGGCAAACGCCTCGCGCAGGTGGCTGTCGTACACCGGGCGCAGATCGGCGCGGGCCGGCAGCCAGACGAGCGCCAGCGCGGCAATCCACACCGGCCAGCGGAGCCAGCGCCGGGGTGCGACCGCCGCCAGCCCCAGCCCGATGAGCAACGCCGCGCCCAGCCACGCCGGCCAGCCGTGCCTGCCAGAGAGCTTGGCCTGCACGGTATAGACCATGACCACCAGCCCGGCCAGCGGCACGAGCGTCAGGCTAGCCGACAGAGCAGCGCCGTGCAACCGGGCGCGATCGCGCCGCCGGCTGAATGCCCACGCCGCGCCGCACGCGATGGCCAGCCCGGCGATCGCCGCCGCATATGGAAAGCGGCTCTCCGGCAGGAGATTCTGCCCGTAGGCGAAAAAGTCCACATACGTTCGCAGTGCCACCTCGGGCGCGATCCGCCCCTCGTAGGCGGTCCCGGCGCGGATATCCCGCCCGGCCAGCGCGACCACCCAGGGCAGGTAACCCAGCGCCAGACCGAGTCCCAGGTGCGCGAGCAGCGTGGCGCGCCGCCGCGAGGGAGCGCGCAGGGTCCGCCAGGCCAGATAGACGCCGTGCGCCGCCAGCGCGACGAAACCAGTGTAGTGGGTGTAGACCAGGGCCAGGGCCAGCGCCAGGTACAGCCCCACCCGGAGCGCATATCCTCGATCGAGCGGGCGCTTCCCGTCAGCATAGCGCTCCCACAGGCTCCACAGGGCGACGCTGGCGGCGGCGAACAACGCCAACGCCAGCCCGTAAGCCCGCACCTCGTACGCAGCGTACAGATAGCCCTGGCTCAGCGCCAACGCCGCGGCGGCCAGCCACCCCGCCCCCGCTCGCCCCGCGACGCGCTGCCCGAGCGCGATCAGACCTGCCGCGCTGAGCATGGCGCACAGAAACGAGAACGCCCGCAGCGCGAATTCGCCGGTGCCGGCGCCCA
>Ga0123333_10004457_pt1 | contig 13108 bp, 8 predicted proteins | sample BioC12SIPDNA_3_FD_89957 | JGI IMG/M metagenome (GOLD analysis project Ga0123333, IMG submission 89957) | Anaerobic biogas reactor microbial communites from Washington, USA - Biogas_R2_B C12 SIP DNA | ecosystem: Engineered > Bioreactor > Anaerobic > Unclassified | place: Washington, USA...
CGCCCGCCTGCCGCACCGTCACGGGCGCCAGGCTCACGTCGAAGCGCGCCGCCAGGGGCGCCAGCTCGACGTCGCCCGCCAGCGTCAGCGGCCCGAAGCGGCCGGTCACGCCGCGCACGGCGCCGCCCTCCAGCACGCCGCTGGCGCTGCCGCGCAGGTCGATGGGGTCGGTGCCGCCCAGCGTGCCGTCAGGGTCGAGCAGCGCCAGGTCGAGGAGCACCGGGTCCTGGTTCTCGACCGTCACGCCCACGGCGAGGCGCGCGAGCGGGCCGTTGGCCGTGAGGCTCAGGCGCAGCGGCCGGCTGAGGGCGGGCACGCGCAGGTCGGCCACCGACAGGCCCGCGTCGAGGCGCCCGCCGCTCAGCACCGCGGCGCCGGTCAGGTCCGTCGGGGCGCCGTCGCTCAGGGCCGAGGTGGCGCTGAAGAAGGCCTGGAGGCCGTCGGCGTCGAGGCTGCCGTCGAGCTCCAGGGTGGCGGGCCGCCCCAGCAGCGCGCCGCTCCAGCCGGCCGCGAGGGTGCCGGTGGGCGCGGCGTCGGCGGACCGCGCGCCCATGAGCGCCCCGCCGAGGTCGACGCGCGCCCGCAGCCGCTCGAGCGTGCCGCCCGGCGCCACCCCCGCCACGACCAGCTCGTCGAGCCCGACCGCGGTGGCGCTGACCTCGAGGCGGTCGCCCTGCGGGCCGGGGGCGAGGGTGGCGTTCAGGCCGCCCTCGCCGAGCCGGGCGACGAGCGAGCCGCGCGAGCCGTTCCCGGAGCCGAGGCTCACGCTCGCGCTCAGGGCCTCCAGCGGCAGCCCGCCCAGCGAGCCGGCGCCGGTGGCGGTGGCGTCGATGGCGGGCCGCTGCCAGCCTCGCACCCGCGCCTGCACCTCGGCGCTGCCGCTGACCGCCACCGGCGCCTCCTCGAGCCCGAGCAGCGCGGCCAGCCAGCCGCCGGCCGCGGCCAGGTCGGGGGTGGCGCGGGCCGTCACGTCGTACAGCCGCCGCGCCACGTCGACCGTGCCGCTGACGGTCACGGGCCCCTCCAGCCCGCGGCCGCGCAGCTCGGCGGTGATCAGGGGGTAGGCGAGGTTGGCGCGGCCGGTCACGTCGGTCACGCGCACGCCCGCCTGCTCGACCACCCCGCCCACCACGCTCAGCTCGGCGTTCACATGGCCGCGGCGCACGCTGATCGGCCCGCTGACGGTGCCCGCCACCGCACCCGGCCACCAGTGGCGCGCCACGCTCACGTCGGCGCGCCGCACGGTGCCGGCGAAGTCGTAGCTCGGCAGCGCCAGGCGCCCCTCGGCCTCGAGCTCGCCGTCGGCGGTGGTCACGCGCGCGCCCACCTGCAGCCCGCCCGGCTCGGGCTCCAGGCGCAGGTCGCTGAGGGTGGCGTCGGGCAGGGTGAACGGCACGTTCTGCACGCGCAGGTCGATGTCGCTGACGTCGACCTCGCGCAGCACCACGCGCGGGGCCAGGCCGCCGCCCCCGTCGCCGGCGGCCGCCTGCTCCACGAGCTCCTCGAGGTCGCTCAGGTCGACGTCGCCGCGCACGCCGCGCAGGGTGACGTCGAGCGGCAACTCGCCCCCCAGCAGCGACGGCAGGAAGTAGCGCAGCTCCACGCGGTCGACCTGCACCTCCGAGCCGAGCCCCTCGAGCGTCACGCCGTTCAGCGCCACCCGCCGCCAGGCGTTGCCCTCGGCGGCGCGGTAGTCGAGCTCGAGGCCCGAGCCGGCCAGCAGCTGCGTGGCGCGGTCCAGCAGCGCCCGGCGCACCGGCGGCAGGCCGGGGGCCAGGGCCGCCAGCCCGAGCAGCAGGGCGACGAGGGCGGAGGTTATGAGTACGCGACGAGGCATCGATACCGGGGTCGGGGTTCCGTTCTCGGCGAGGCGTTCGGGGTGGCGGCTACCGGGCGGCGGAAGCCCGTTCCCTACGCGCTAATCGTGACGGCAAGCCTACCACGGGCGGATGAGAACGCCCGGCCCCACGACGCCGCGCGCGCGGGCCCTGGAGTAGCATGGCCGGGCCATGGACCAGGCCTCCTCGAACCCCGACCTGCAGCGCTTCACGGCCATCGTCTCCGGCCACGTCCAGGGCGTCGGCTACCGCGCCTTCGTCAGGAGCCACGCCTCCGACATGCGCCTGGCGGGCCACGTCGAGAACCTCGCCGACGGCCGCGTCGAGGTGGTGGCCGAGGGGCCGCGCTCCGACCTGGAGCTGCTGCTGGTGCGCATGCGCCACGGGCCCACGCACGCCGAGGTGACGGGCATCGAGATCGAGTGGGCCGCGGCCAGCGGCCTGCGGGGGTTCCATGTCTACTGAGGGCCCAGCGGCGCTGGCGGGCGTCGAGGCGCCGCAGCCGCTCGCGCCCGACAGCTGGGGCCCGAGCCTCGGCGTGCTGGGCCGGATCGCCCGCGAGCGGGCGCACGACTACGCGGGCGCGGCGGTCGCCTACCCGGCCACGGCCGGCGCCGAGCCCACCGCGGCGGAACGCCCGCGGCCGGCCTTCGCCGCCAGCCTCCTGGCCGCGCGCGACGCCGCCCGCGCCGCCTCGCAGCCCCTCCAGCTGGCCGTGATCGCCGAGGTCAAGCGCGCCAGCCCCTCGCAGGGCGCCATCGCGCCCCTCGACCCCGTGGAAGCCGCGCGCGCCTACCGGGCCGGCGGCGCCGCCGCGCTGAGCGTGCTCACCGAGCCGCGCCACTTCGGCGGCGAGCTCGCGCACCTGGCGCAGGTGGCCGCCGCCGTCGATCTGCCGCTGCTGCGCAAGGAGTTCGTGGTGCACCCCGCCCAGGTGGTCGAGGCCGCGGCCAACGGCGCCAGCGCCGTGCTCCTGATCGTGGCGCTGCTCGGCGAGCGCACCGGCGCCTACCTGCGCTTCGCGCACGCCCTCGGTCTCGAGGCGCTCGTCGAGGTGCACGACGACGCCGAGCTCGACGTGGCGCTGGCGGCCGGCACGCGCCTGCTGGGCGTCAACAACCGCGACCTCACCACGCTGCGGATCGACCTGGCCACCGCCCCGCGCCTGATCGCGCGCGCCCGCGCCGCCGGCTTCGACGGCGTGGTCGTGGCCGAGTCCGGCTACCGCGCGGCCGTGGAGCTCACGGAGCTCCACGGCGTGGCCGACGCCGTGCTGGTGGGCACCAGCCTGGCGGGCAGCGGCGACCTGGCGGCGGCGCTCGAGCGCCTGCGCGGCGTGGGCGCCTGACCCGCGCGGGTCTCGCGCCCGCCACCGACGCCCACGCCCCACCCGAGCCCGCGCGCCCCGGCGCTATACTTCGCGGCATGCCCACCCCAGGAACCAGCTCCAGGCCGTTCGACGTGAGGCTGCCGAACGGCCTGCGCGTGCTGTACGAACCCATGCCGTGGCTGCCGACCCTCAGCGCGACGCTGCTGCTGCCGTTCGGCTCGGCCACCGACCCCGCCGGCGCCGAGGGCTCGGCCAACGTGCTGCACGAGTGGCTGCAGCGCGGCGCCGGCGACATGGGCTCGCGTGCGCTGTCCGACGCCTTCGAGGACCTCGGTGTGCGCCGCAGCGGCGGCGCTGGGCGCGAGACCAGCACGCTCGGCGTGTCGTTCCTCGCCGAGGACGCCGCCCAGGCGGTGCCGCTGTTCGCCAGCCTGGTGCGCGCCCCGCGCTTCGAGGAGCCCGAGTTCGAGCCCTCGCGCGAGCTGGCGCTGCAGGAGCTCGAGTCGCTCGAGGACGCCCCCACCCAGCGCCTGTTCGAGGCGCTCAGCGCGCGCTTCTTCGCCAGCCCCCAGCGCCGCTCGCCCTACGGCGACGCGGCCGGCCTCGCGGCCCTCACCCCCGAGGGCGTGCGCCAGGACGCCGCACGCCGCCTCGGGCCCGACGGCGCCGTCCTGGCGCTGGCCGGCGGCGCCAGCTGGGAGGAGCTCGCGCCCATCGTCGAGGACGCCTTCGGCGGCTGGACGGGCGCCACCGAGCCGATCCCGACGCCCGAGCTGGCGCCCACCGCGCGCCACCACGTGGCCGCCGAGACCTCGCAGGTGCAGCTGGGCCTCGCCTACCCGAGCGCCCTGCCCGGCACCGACGAGGGCTACCTCTACGCCCTGGCGCTCAACGTGCTGTCGGGCAGCATGGGCGCGCGCCTCTTCACCGAGATCCGCGAGAAGCGCGGCCTGGTGTACTCGGTCAGCGCCGGCTCGCGCGCGCTGCGCGGCTTCGGCTACACCCTGGGCTACGCCGGCACCACCCCCGAGCGTGCCGCCGAGACGCTCACGGTGTTCCTGGCCGAGCTCGAGCGCCTGGCCGCGGGCGTGTCGGCCGACGAGCTGGAGCGCGCCCGCACCGGCATCCTGGCCTCGGTGGTGATGCGCGGCGAGTCGAGCGGCGCCACCGCCGCGCGCCTGGCCTCCGACGCCTTCCTGCTGGGCCGCGCCCGCACGCTCGACGAGATCCGCGGCAAGGTCGAGGGCGCCACCCTCGAGCAGGTGAACGCCTACCTGGCCGCCAACCCGGTGCCCGAGCCCACGGTCGTCACGCTGGGCCCCGCGCCGCTCGAGGCGGGCGCCGGCGCGCCCGCCGCCCCCGACACCCCCGCCCAGGAGGAGCGATGACCAGCGGCCTGCGCTTCGACCACGCCGTGCTGCCCAACGGCCTCACCGTCATCGGCGAGCACAACCCGCGCGCCGTGACCACCGCGGTGGGCTACATGGTGCGCGCCGGCGCGCGCGACGAGACCCCCGACGTGTCGGGCGTGTCGCACTTCCTGGAGCACATGTGCTTCAAGGGCAACGAGCGCTACAGCGCCGACGACATCAACCGCGTCTTCGACGAGCTGGGCGCCGACTACAACGCCTACACCAGCGAGGAGCGCACGGTGTACTACGGCGCCGTGACCGCCGACAAGGGCGGCCGCCTGCTCGAGCTCCTCACCGAGCTGCTCGAGCCGAGCCTGCGCCAGGACGACTTCGAGATGGAGAAGAAGGTCATCCTGGAGGAGATCGCCATGTACCAGGACCGCCCCGCGCAGCGGCTGTTCGAGAGCGCCAACCAGCGCTACTGGAACGGCCACCCGCTGGGCAACAGCGTGCTGGGCAGCGTCGAGAGCATCACGGCCCTCACGCGCGACGCCATGCAGGTCTACTTCGACCGCCGCTACGCCCCCAGCAACGTGCTGCTGGTGCTGGCCGGGAACTACGACTGGGACGCCATGCTGGCGCAGGCCGAGCGCCGGACCGCGAGCTGGCGCGACTACCAGGTGGTTCGCGAGCGGCCGGCGGCGCGCCCGGCGCGCGGCTACGAGGAGCTCGTCGACCCCAAGCTCACCCGCCAGCACGTGGCGCTCTACGCGCCGGGCGTGCCGGTCGAGAGCCCGCAGCGCTTCGTGCCGGTCGTCCTGGCCAACGCCATCGGCGACTCCAGCGGCAGCCGCCTCTACTGGGAGCTGGTCGACAAGGGCCTGTCGGACAACGCCTGGCTGGCGCACGAGTCGGGCGAGGGGGAGGGCGCCTTCGTGGGCTACCTGTCGGTGGCGCCCGCCAAGGCCGAGGAGGTGCTCGAGCGCTACCAGCAGGTGCTGGCGCGCGCGCAGGACGAGGGCCTCACGCCGGAGGAGTGGCGCCGCGCGCAACGCAAGATCGCCACCGGCCTCACCTTCCGCGCCGAGACGCCGCTGGGGCGCCTGATGTCGTTCGGCACCGCCTACCAGACGCTGGGCGTCTACGAGTCGGTGGCCGACGTGGTCGCCGCCGTGCTCTCCACCCCCCTCGAGGCGGGCCTGGAGCTGCTGCGTCGCCGGCCGTTCGACGACGCCTACGTGCTGGCGCTCGGCCCCGGCTGAGGGCGGCGACCGCCGCCGGCTGCGCCAGGAGCCTTAACGCAGCGTGAGCCTCCCTCCGTCCGCGTGGTGGGAGGCTTCTCATGCGCTCGCAGTTACACTCGGGCCATGTTCCGGAAGCCCTGGGGGGTCGACCTCCGCACCCTGCTGCTCCCGCCGCGCACGCGTGCCGCGCTGCCGCTCGTGCTGCTGGCGTGCCTCACGCTGCTCGCGGCGCCGCGGCTGGCCGGCGCCGCCGAGCCGTTCGCCGCCCTCACCGTCACGCCGCACGGGCGGCAGCTGTACGACATCACCACCGGCGTCACCACCATGCCCGACGGCGGCACCGTCACCGACACCTCCACGGGCGTGGCGCTGGTGGCCGAGAACGTCGTCTACCTGGCGGGCCGCTACATCGAGGCCGCCCGCGCGATGGTCGACGGCGAGTTCGGGCGCGTGATCGCCGCCGAGCTCCACGTCGACCTCGAGTCGGGGGTGCTGAAGGCCAACGGCGACCTGAGCCTCGAGCGCGACGGCCTCAGGATCACCGCCGCCACGCTGCACTACGACGCCAACAGCCAGATCGCCGTGTTCGCCGGCGGGGTGCAGGCCAACGACCCCGAGTTCCAGGCCGACCGCCTGCTGCTCGACGTGGTCAGCGGCGACGTGCTGCTCGACGGGCGCTACGTCTACCAGGGGGCGCTGTTCACCATGGCGTCGCCCGAGGGCGGCGGGCGCCTCGAGCTGCGCTTCGTGCTGAAGGACGGCGAGCCGAGCTACGACGCCGCCACCCAGGTGCGCCCCGAGCTGCTGCGGCGCTTCGCGGCCTTCCTCTGAGGCCGTAGGCGCGCCGCGCCGCGGCCCCGCCCCGCGCGGGTGGGTCATTATGGCTGGGTGAGCCTCCGCCACCTCGCCGCCGCGACGCTCGTGCTCGTGCTGGCCGCCACCGCCGCGGCGCAGTGCGTGCGCGGCCCGCGCACCTCCGAGGTGACGCTCCCCGACTTCCTGGCCGTCTACTTCGACGACTTCCGCTCGTTCTCCGCCGAGGACGCCGCCGAGTTCTACGGCGGCGTGTGCGTCACGGCCGTCGGCGGCGAGTGGACGGTCATCACCGAGGAGGTGCGCCTCGACGACCTCTCGGGCGACATCCGCCTGCGCGCCCCCGAGCCGACGTTGTACCTGGGCGAGTGGCAGATCCACGCCGACCTGCTCGAGGCCGACACGCACGCGCTGGCGCTGCAGAACGCCGAGCTGGAGGGCCCCGACGCCAGCGGCAGCGCCGAGCGCCTCACGCTCGACCTCGCGACGGGGGAGATGACGCTGGTGGGCCTGTCGTTGGCCGGCTCGGCCTTCGCGGTGCGCGGCGAGCTGGCGGTGCTGGAGGGCACGGCGCTGCGCGTGGAGCGCGCGGGGCTCACCACCTGCATCGGCATGGAGGTGGCGCCCTACGAGGTGGAGGGCGAGGTGGCGCTGGTCGACCTGGGCCAGCGCGAGGTGCGCATCCGCAGCGGCTCGTTGCGCGTGGGGCGCGTGACGGTGCCGCTGCGCGACGAGGTGGTGGTCAGCGAGGCGGCCTTCGCCGACTTCGAGCTGCCCGTGCGCGTGGCGTTCGTGGCCGGCGGGCCCGAGCGCGCGGGCGCCGGCCTCGACGTGCGCGTGGTGGGCATCCCCGCCGCGCCCGGCGTGGAGCTGGTGGTGGGCGCCACCGGCCTCGACGAGGAGCACGTCACGCGGGGCGTGGTGCTGCTGGAGCTCGAGGGCGAGGTGCCCGAGGCCGTGGGCAGCAGCCAGGTGAGCGCCGTGGTGGGGGTGGAGGCGAGCGCGCCCTACCTCGACCTCGAGGTGGTGCGCGGCCTGACCGGCTGGCTCGACCTGGAGCTCGGCGTCGCGGCCGGCGCCCGCGCCGCCAAGGCGGCCCGCTACGAGGGACGCCTGGGCCTGAGCGCCGCGGCGCCCCTACCGCTGGCGGCGGTGCCGTCGCTCAGCGGCTCGGTCGGCGCCGACCTGTTCGCGGCCGCCACGGCAGTCACGGCGGGCGCCACCGAGCCGCAGCCGCAGGCGGTGGGGCCGCGCCTGGGCGGCGCGGCCAGCGCCAACCTGGCCTGGCGCGCCACGCCGGGCAGCACGTTCGCGCTCACGGTGGGCGCCGAGGCCACCTACTACCCCGCCACCTGGGCCGGCGACGCCCCCGCGGAGGCCGCCTGGCAGTGGGGGGCGCGCCTGAACCCCCGCTGGCGCTACGCCGGCGGGCCGCTGGTGCTGGCGCTGTCGTACGACGCGCGCTTCACCAACGCCGGCTCGCCGTTCGGCACCGCCGTCGACCGCCTTACGCCCTTGCAGCGCCTCGAGGGCAACGTGCAGGTCGCCGGCGCGCTGGCGGTCACCGAGGCGGGCGCCTGGACGGGCGCGCTGGGCGCCACCGCGGTCTACGACCCGCTGGTGACCAGCACGCCGGCCGGCCTCAAGCGCCTCACCCTCGACGGCAGCGTGGTCTACGGCCGCGAGCCGTGGACGTTCCGCGCCGCCGCCAAGGCCGAGCTGTCGGGCCTGCTGGCCGCCACGGGCCGCGACCCCTACGTCGAGCTCGACCTCACTGCCGCGCGCACCGGCTGGCCGGTGTTCGAGCCGGGCGCCGAGCAGCCCGCCGTGCCCCACGGCACCTTCGAGGTGGGGCTGCTGACGCGCTACTCGCTGGAGCCGGCCGCCGAGGGGCTGGAGCTCCTGGAGCTGGGCCTGGCGGTGCCGTTGGCGTTCGACACCTTCGAGCTCAGGCCGTACCTGGCGTTCGACTTCGCGCCCACGCTGCTGGAGGGCGCCGCGCCGGGCTGGAGCGGCTACGGGCTCGACGCCACCTTCATCACCTGCTGCGGCTCGTTCACGGTGGGGCTGATGAACGACCGCGGCGCCTTCACGGCGGGCATCGGCATCGACCTGGAGCGCCGCCCGCCGCCCGCCCCGGTTATCATGCCCGCCGACCGATGAGGAAGCCCCTACGCATCATCGACCGCTACCTGCTGCGCGAGAGCCTGCCGCCCTTGCTGTTCGGCCTGGTGCTCTACGCCAGCCTGGCGGTGGTGACCGTGACCATCCCGCGCATGCAGTGGATCGTGGGCACGCCGGTGGTCGAGCTGGGCGGCTGGCTGGCGATGCAGCTGCCGCAGGCGATGGTGCAGACGTTCCCGATCGCGCTGGTGCTGGCGGTGCTGCTGGCGTTCGGGCGCCTGGCGAGCGAGAACGAGCTGCTGGCGCTGCAGGCGGGCGGCGTGCCGCTGCGGCGCACGGCGGGGGTGTTCATCGGCCTGGGGCTGGTGAGCGCGCTGATCGTGCTGTCGATCAACCAGTGGGTGCTGCCCTACACCAACACCCAGGTGACGCGCCTCTACTGGGAGCTGACGGCTGGACAGACCGGTCTGTTCCGGCTCGCGCGGCAGGCGCTGCCGGTCGACGACTTCACGCTGCACTTCGAGCGCGCCGAGGCGCGCGGCGAGGTGATGGGCGACGTGCGCATCGAGCGCTGGGACGGCGACGTGCTGACGCTGCTGCGCGCCGAGCGCGCCCACTTCGAGGGCGTGGACCTGGTGCTGACGGGCTACCGCATCGACAGCCTGAACCTGAGCGCCCTGGACGCCGAAACCGCCGACGCGGCCGCGGCGCTGGCGGAGCTGATCCGCGTGCGCAACGTGCCCGCCGACCCGGCCGCGACCCTCACCATCACCACGTCGATGGACCTCGACGAGCTGGTGACGCGCTTCGGCCAGGGCGGCTTCGAGGACGCGCGCTCGATCACGCGGCTGTACGAGGACAGCCGGCGCCCGAGCCTGTCGGCCGACGACCGGCGCCAGTCGGCGGTGCTGCTGCACCGCAAGCTGGCGGAGCCGTTCACCAACCTGGCGCTGCTGCTGGTGGCGGTGCCCCTGAGCCTCACCTACGCGCGCACGCGCGGGGTGGCGTTCGGCCTGAGCCTGGTGGTGACGCTGATCTGGTACCTCTTCTACACCTTCGGCCAGCTGTTCGCGCAGACGGGGCAGCTGCCGGTGTGGCTGGGCGCGTGGCTGGGCAACATCGTGTTCACGGCGCTGGGCCTGCTCTTGCTGGTGCGCCGCACGCGCTGATCGGTGCGCGCGCGGCGCGCGGGCGCTGGCGGCCGGCCGCGGGGAGCGGGGCCCGGGGGGCGCGTCCGACGTCGGGTCGCGGTGCGTGTGGCGAGGGGCGGAGGGTGGTAGGTGTGTTCTCGGGCGGGTACCGAACCGCGACACGCTAGGCCGCGGGACGGCGCAGTACGTAACGCGTGACGGCGCCGAGCGCGCCGCGCTCAGGCGCGTTCAGGACGGGAGCTCAGGGGCGCGTGCCACAGCGGCACGCGAGCGCCGCCGCGGAGTGAGCCGGTTGCTGACGCACCGCCGAACCGGGCGAACCGCCTAGGACCGCGCCTTCCGCGCCAAGTTCGCGTTACGTAACGCGCGAGCCCGCGCCTAGCGTGTAGCGGTATGGAACCCTACCGGAAAGGCACCCTAGCCCCTACGCGCCTCGCCCCCGAGGACTACAAGACGGAGCACGACCTCGTCGAGCTCTTCGCGCTCGCCCACGAGCAGGGCATCGTCACCACCAAGGAGGCGGGTGCGCGCTGGATCCCGCGGCTGCACCTCAGCACGCTCGTCGAGGCAGGGTACCTCGAGCGGGTGGGCCGGGGCGTGTACCGCTTCGCCCTCTGGCCCTGGAGCACCGCGGAGCGCCTGGACGCCGCCGTCGCGCTGCGGCCCGGGGGCGTGTTCGGGCTGCTGACCGCGGCCTACCTGCACGGGCTGCTCGCGCACGAGCCGCCCGCGGTGTGGCTCTGCCTGGAGGCCGGGCGGCGGGTGCCGTGGGTGGAGGGGTTCGCGCTCGAGGTGGTACACGCTCGCGGCGGGGTGCCCGAAGGGGACGTCGAGGTGGTGGAGGCTCCAGAGGCCCCTCAGGCGCGTACGGGACTAGAGGCCAAGAAGGCACACGAGGCATGGAAGGCGCACGCGGCGCACGAGGGCCCCACGGCGCCGATAGGGCGGTCAGGCCCCGCGAGGCCCCCGAGGACCACGCGGCGCGGCCCGCGCGCGGCACGCGCGTACCGCGTCACCTCGAGGGCCAGGACCGTCGTCGACCTGTTCCGCTTCCGGCGGCGGGTGCCCGAGGAGCTCGCGGTCGAGGCGATAAGGGCCTACCTCGAGCAGGGCCACGACCGCGCGGCCCTCGAACGGACCGCGAGCCAGCACCGCGCCCGCACGCTGCTTTCGCCGCACCTCCGGCGGTACACCACCTGAGCGCACGTAAGCCCCGTTCTGGTCGGCCCCGACGCTATAATCCCCGCCTCATCGGTGGTAGGATATGCAGCCTGATGGTGGTGACGCTGCCCGACAGCCTCAAGGAGGCCACCTCCTACCTGTCGCCCGAGGACGCGGCGGTCGTCGCGGAGGCGTACGCCTTCGCCGAGGAGGCGCACCGCGGCATGAAGCGCCGCAGCGGCGAGCCGTACATCATCCACCCCATCGCCGTCACCGAGATCCTCGCCGAGATGAACCTCGACGTGGCCGCCCTCATCGCGGGGCTGCTGCACGACACGGTGGAGGACACCGACGTCACCTTCGAGCAGATCGAGGAGCGCTTCGGGCCCACCGTGCGCACCATCGTCGAGGGCGAGACCAAGATCAGCAAGCTCGCGGTGCGCGTCTACGAGAACGAGCAGGCCGAGAACCTCCGGCAGATGCTGCTCGCCATGACCAACGACGTGCGCATCATCCTGGTCAAGCTCGCCGACCGGCTGCACAACATGCGCACGCTCGAGTTCATGCCGGCGCACCGCCAGCTGGCCATCAGCGAGGAGACGCTCGAGATCTTCGCGCCGCTGGCGCACCGCCTCGGCATCAACCACATCAAGAACGAGCTCGAGGACATCGCCTTCCGCTACCTCGACCCCGAGCGCTACCGCCTGCTGCAGCGCCAGGTGCGCATGCGCCACGTGGAGCGCGAGGACTACGTGCAGCGCAGCATCCGCATGCTCGAGGAGCGCCTCACGCAGGAGGGGCTCAGGTTCGAGCTGTCGGGGCGCTCGAAGCACCTCTACTCGATCCACCGCAAGATGGAGCGCGACAAGCGCAACCTCGACCAGATCTTCGACCTGATGGCCATCCGCGCCATCCTCGACCCCGAGCCCAGCGGCAACGGCATGGCCCGCGAGGACGCCGAGAAGGCCGTGTGCTACCGCGCGCTAGGCATCGTGCACAGCCTCTGGACGCCCATCCCGGGGCGCTTCAAGGACTACGTGGCGGTGCCCAAGCCCAACGGCTACCAGAGCCTGCACACCACGGTCATCGGCCTGCTGGGCCAGCCCATCGAGGTGCAGATCCGCACGCGCAGCATGCACGAGGTGGCCGAGTTCGGGGTGGCGGCGCACTGGGCCTACAAGGAGGGCGTGGTCGACACCGACGAGGTGCAGAAGCGCCTCGACTGGATGAAGCAGCTGCTGGAGGTCGACACCACCGCCGACGACGCCGACTCGTTCGTCGACGCCGTCAAGACCGACCTGCTCTCCGAGCGCGTGCTGGTGTTCACGCCCGCCGGCGACGTGGTGAACCTGCCGCGCGGCTCCACGCCCATCGACTTCGCCTACCACGTGCACACCGAGGTGGGGCACCGCTGCATCGGCGCGCGCGTCAACGGCGAGATCGTGCCCCTCAACCACGAGCTGGCCACCGGCGACCGCGTCGAGATCCTCACCAACCGCTCCAGCCAGTACGGCCCGAGCCAGGACTGGCTCAACATCGTGGTCACGCGCGGCGCCAGGCAGAAGATCAAGCACTACTTCCGCACCCAGGCGCGCCAGGAGCAGCTCGAGAGCGGCCGCCGCTCGCTGGAGCGCGCGCTCAGGCGCCGCAGCCTGCCGGTCGCGAAGCTCACCACCAAGGCCAAGCTGCAGGAGGTGGCCGACAAGCTGCTGCACTCCGACTCGCCCGACGACCTGTTCCTGGCCATCGAGTCGCAGCGCCTGTCGCCGAAGCACGTGGTGGAGGCGCTGGTGCCAGAGCTCGCCACCGAAAGGCGCAAGAGCCCGGTGCACGAGGCGCCCAAGAAGAGCGTCAGCGGCGTGTTCGTCGACGGGCTCGACGCCCCGGCGAACCTCGCCAAGTGCTGCAGCCCGGTGCGCGGCGACGACGTGATCGGCTACGTCACCCGCGGGCGCGGCATCAGCGTGCACCGCGTGGACTGCCCCAACGTCAAGCACCTGATGCTCACCGAGCACGACCGCTTCGTGCAGGTCACGTGGGACGCGCCATCGGGCGAGGTGTTCCCGGTCGACTTCGAGGTCATCGGCATCGACCG
>Ga0123333_10004458_pt1 | contig 13106 bp, 11 predicted proteins | sample BioC12SIPDNA_3_FD_89957 | JGI IMG/M metagenome (GOLD analysis project Ga0123333, IMG submission 89957) | Anaerobic biogas reactor microbial communites from Washington, USA - Biogas_R2_B C12 SIP DNA | ecosystem: Engineered > Bioreactor > Anaerobic > Unclassified | place: Washington, USA...
CTAGAATGAGGCACGTAAGGCAGCACCTGGCTATAGCGTGCCTTTCTGCAGCGAGCAAGCGTCAATCAATGGTGATCGATGATGCTTTCGAGAACCAATCGGTTGACCGATTGGTTCGTTTTGTTTAGGGTCCCAGTTGCCCGGGCCGGGTTCCACCCAGGATACACGGTCCTATCAGTGATGATACTGGCCACGGCTTGTCAATGAAGCGGCTTACCCGCAGAGGGGAGGTGGTCCACGGGAGATGGGTTGGCGTGACCGTGTCGGGCGCACGCTACGCCTATGCGAGGCGCTGCGCGTGACCGATTGCTTTGCGGCAGGGACAGAGGACAGCGTCATGGTGTGCTCCGGGATCATTGCGGAGACTGTCTAGGCAGCCTATCCAGCAGGATGTCGACCTCGGAACACACGATTCCTTCGCCCACCAGAGCGCTCGTTCTCCGTCTGACGAGTTTGAGAGGCTGCGTTCATCATATGCTCAGGCAGCCTTCCATCCACTGATCCGCATTCGGACACATGGTGTGCGCGAACTCGCAGCGGTCATACCGGCCGATTCAAATCCCCCCGTACGAAACAAAGCCAACCCGATTTCGCCACCGCAGCGCGTGTCCGCTCGCCCTAGTCCTTTGCGCCTTGTCGATGGTATCCGCCACCGGATGTAGGCCCACCGAGCAGAGGGATCCCAGAGACCTTTGTTCCACGTCAGGAGATCACGGGGGTCCCAGCGATGTCCGATGGCCAGCCAACGAGGAGCAGGTGAGCAGGATAGAGGCCAAACCAGGGATGGTATGGGTAAAGAGCAGCACGCCACAGGTTGACGATCCATTAGTCTGGAGAAAGGGTGAAAATGAGAGCATACCTTGCACGCCGCTTCCTGTATATGCTGTTGATGATGCTGATGGCGTCTGTCGTCTCCTTTGCGGTAATCACGCTTCCGCCTGGAGACTATATGACCTCATACATCATGCGACTCAAGGCGCAAGGCCAGGACGTTGGCCTGGAGGAGGAACTCGCCCTCAGGCGTCAGTACGGGCTTGATCAGCCCCTGCCGGTTCAGTACCTCAAGTGGGTGACTAGGTTCATCCAGGGAAACATGGGCCGATCCTTCGAGTATAATCGCCCGGTCACCGAGGTACTGGGGCCCCGGATCAGCATGACCATGGTGGTATCCATCGCCTCGCTGATATTCACCTACATCGTGGCCATACCCATCGGCATCTACTCGGCGCTGCATCAGTACTCCATCGGGGACTATGTGTTTAGCATTGTCGGCTTTGCCGGCGTGTCGGTCCCGAACTTTTTGCTGGCGCTGGTCCTTATGGTCTTTGCATACCGTACCTTTGGCGTCAGCATCGGAGGACTCTTCTCGCTTGAGTACGTTGACGCGCCGTGGAACTGGGCCAAGATCGTGGACCTGCTCAGGCACCTTCCGATCCCGCTCGTCGTCATCGGGCTATCGGGAACGGCTTGGTTGCAGCGCGTCATGCGCGCCACGCTGCTGGATGAGATACACAAGCCGTATGTGCAGACCGCTCGCGCCAAGGGCCTTACCGAAGGCAAGGTCCTGACGCGGTACCCCATTCGGGTGGCGTTGAACCCCATCGCCAGCACGATCGGATGGCAGCTGCCGAACATCTTCTCCGGCTCGACGATCGTGGCCATCGTACTGGATCTGCCCACCATCGGTCCTGTCCTGCTTCGAGCGCTGATGACAGAGGACATGTTCCTGGCAGCCAGCACGGTCATGATCACCACAGCCCTGACACTCGTCGGCACACTGCTTTCGGACCTTCTGTTGGCTTGGCTGGATCCGCGCATCCAGTACACGTAACGGTTCTGACCGTCGCGGACTTGGCCACTTTCCGCCAACAACACTCTTGGGGAGTTGACAATGAGCGATATGACAACTGCAGCAGGGACCGGGGCGCTGGCCAATGTGGCGCACACCTCGCTCTCTGATGAGGAGCGTCTGTTCGTAGCTTCTCAGTGGTCCCTGATGCTCCACCACTTTAAGAAGCACCGGCTGGCCGTGGTCGGAAGCATCATCGTGATCTTGATGTACATCCTGGCGATCTTCCACGGCTTTCTGGCCCCGTACGACAAGCTGACGAGATCCGAGTACATGTACATGGCGCCGCAGAAGCTCCTGTTCAGCGATGGCACGGGCTTTTCGCTTCGCCCCCACGTGCACGGCATCACCGCCACCTCGGACCCCGTCACGTTTACCCGCACCTTCGTCTCAGATGAGTCGGTGATCTACCCGGTGCGGTTCTTTACCCAAGGAGATGAGTACAGCTTCCTTGGCCTGTTCAAGACACGGACCCATCTCTTTGGCGTCGATGAACCAGGCAAGATCTTCCTGATGGGGACCGACGACCTCGGGCGGGATCTGTTCTCACGCATCTTGTATGGCTCGGCCATCTCCCTCTCGATCGGGCTCATGGGCGTGCTCACCAGTTTCTTCTTGGGCATCACGCTCGGAGGCATCTCGGGATTCTATGGGGGAGTGACTGACACCATCATCCAGCGTGTCATCGAGTTCCTAATCTCGATCCCGACGATCCCGCTGTGGATGGCACTCAGCGCCGCTGTGCCGGCCAGCTGGAATGCGATCCAGGTGTACTTTGCCATCACCATCATCCTGTCTCTTCGTGGCTGGTGTGGCTTGGCGCGCATCGTCCGATCAAAGATGCTTGAGGTCGCCCAGTACGACTTTGTGATGGCCGCCAAGCTGGCGGGAGCCAGCGACGCGCGAATCATCGCCCGACACCTGATCCCTTCGTTCATGAGTTTCCTGATCGTGGATATGACGCTGGCTATCCCGAGCATGATCCTGGGTGAAACCTCTCTCAGCTTCCTCGGCCTTGGCCTTCGGCCACCCGTCGTGAGCTGGGGTGTGTTGCTTCAGGCCGCCACCAACGTCCGAACGGTGGCAACCTACCCCTGGATCATGTGGCCTGGCGCCTTCCTGATCCTGACCGTGCTGGCGTTCAACTTTATGGGTGACGGCCTGCGCGACGCCGCCGATCCATACAAGGTCTAGCATCACGCGGAGGGCCTTTGGCCGCAAAGCCCTCAGGCCCTCCGCAGACTGGGTCCGGTCAGTACGCAGAACAGCATGGTAATCAGGAACAGGTGAGACGGGGAGGAGCAGGTGTACAAGAACCTCAGCCCAGGTGCAATCGGAATACGCAACTGCTCTCTGGAGCAGGCTATCGCCCTGGCCGCCCAGAGCGGCTTTGGTGGGATTGACGTCAGTATTCAGGAGGTCGCGGCTCTGGCGACCGATCGCGGCCTGGAGTATGTGAAAGCACTCTTTTCCAGTGCCGGGGTTCTTCCCGGGCAATGGAATATGCCCGTGCGATGGCAGGCAGACGAGGAGACTTGGCGGCAGGATCTCGCCATGCTCCCACAACATGCGGCGCTGGCCAAGACCATTGGCTGCACGCGTTCGACGACCTGGTGCCCACCAGGCTCCGATGAGCGCGACTATGCGGAGAATCTGGCGTGGCATTTGGCCCGTTTTCGACCGATCGCCCAGATCCTCGCGGACAACGGTTCCAGCTTTGGCATAGAGTTCATCGGCCCCAAGACAAGCCGGTCGCGTCGCAAGTACGAGTTCATCTACACGCTGGAAGGCATGATGGACCTCGCATCACAGATCGGGACCGGTAACGTCGGTCTCCTGCTGGACGCCTGGCACCTGTACACGTCCGGCGGGTCGGTGGAGGATCTCGACCAGATCAGCGCCGAGGATATTGTCACGGTGCACGTTAACGATGCGCCTGAGGGACTGGCGCTGGAAGAGCAGGTCGACAACGATCGACGTCTACCCATGGAAACAGGTGTAATCGATCTGCCGGGATTCATGGGCAAGCTTTCGGCGATGGGATATGACGGGCCAGTCACGCCGGAGCCGTTCAGCAAGCGCATCAACGCGATCGATGATCCTGTCGAGGCCGCCAGGCTGGCAGCGGTGTACATGGACAAGCTCTGGAAAGCAGGTGGGCTGGGCTGAGCGGCCCATCGTCAGCACAGAGACGATGCTCGACCCATACGTCCGAGCGTCGCCGTCCGATAGTGAGGGATCGGTACGATTCGTTCGGGCGATTGGGCCCGCTCTCTGGTAAGATCAGGAGTCACTTTTCATGAACCAAGACCAGATGCTTCTGGAAGTTCGGAATCTCAAGACCTACTTTTTCCTGGAGGAAGGCACCGTTCATGCGATCGATGGCGCGGACTTTGCCATCGGCCGCGGCGAGGCCCTGGGAGTGGTAGGCGAGAGCGGTTGCGGCAAGAGCGTAACCGGGCAGTCCATTCTGCGGATCGTCCCCTACCCCGGCCGTGTGGTCGAGGGGGAGATTATCTTCTACCGCTACAACAAGCGCCCCGATGGAACGGAGGTGCAGGAAGCCGTCAACCTCACGGCGCTCGACCCTCAGGGAGAGGAGATCCGCTCGATACGTGGCGGCGAAATCGCTATGGTGTTCCAGGAGCCCATGACCTCGCTAAGCCCCGTGCACACCATGGGTCAGCAGATCATGGAAGCCATTATACTGCACCAGGGCGTTGACAAGGCCGAGGCCAGGCGCCGCGCCATCGACATGCTCCGCCGCGTCGGCATGCCGCAACCGGAGACCACGGTGGACTCTTATCCCCACCAGATGTCTGGAGGCATGCGCCAGAGGGGTATGATCGCCATGGCCCTCAGCTGTAGCCCCAGCCTGCTCATCGCTGATGAGCCCACCACGGCCATCGACGTGACGACTCAGGCGCAGATTCTCCAACTGATGCGCGATCTGCAGGAAGATCTCGGCATGGCGATCATGTTCATCACGCATGATCTGGGTGTCATCGCCGAGATGACAAAGCGCGTTGTGGTCATGTACATGGGCCGTGTGGTCGAGTCTGCTTCCGTGGATGACCTGTACTACGACCCGAAGCATCCCTATACCCGTGCTCTGCTCAACTCGATCCCACGTCTGGGTCAGCAGCGCGCCGAACGTCTGGAGTCCATCAAAGGCGTCGTCCCAGATCCGTACAACCTGCCTCCGGGATGCCCGTTCCATCCTCGGTGCAACAGCTTCATGCCGGGCGTATGCGATGTAGGCGATCCCATGAATATCGAGGTCGGTCCCGGTCATGAGGTCCGCTGCTTCCTGTACAACGAGTAGGAGAGGAACGAGGACATGGCAGAAAACACGAACAACATGCTCTTGCGTGTGAATAATCTCGTCAAGCACTTTCCGATCAGGCGCGGGGCAATGAAGCGCGTGGTCGGGCAGGTACGTGCCGTGGATGGCGTGAGCTTTCACATTCGTGAGCGCGAGACGCTCGGCCTCGTGGGTGAGAGCGGCTGCGGCAAGACGACGACGGGACGCTCCATCATGCGTGCCATCGAGCCGACCAGCGGAGAAGTGCTCTACACCAAAGCCAATGGGGAGACGATCAATATCCCCGATATGAGCAAGGAGGACCTGAGGGCCCTTCGATCAGAGCTCCAGATGATCTTCCAGGACCCGTACTCGTCGCTGAACCCCCGCATGACGCTCCTCCAGATCGTGGGCGAGCCGCTAACCGTCAACAAGATGGCGCAGGGGCGCGAGCTTGAGGATCGCGTAGCAGACCTTCTCCGAGTGGTGGGTCTGCGACCAGAGTACATGCGCCGCTATCCCCACGCCTTTAGCGGCGGGCAGCGGCAGCGCATCGGTATCGCCCGGGCGCTGGCCCTCAACCCGCGGTTCATCGTCGCTGACGAGCCGGTGTCTGCGCTGGACGTGTCGATCCAGGCACAGGTGCTGAACCTCCTGCAGGATCTGCAGGCTGAGTATGGGCTCACCTACCTCTTTGTCGCACACGACCTCAGCGTGGTCCAGCACATCTCTGACCGCGTGGCCGTGATGTACGTGGGCAAACTCGTCGAAATGGCGAGCACGAACGACCTGTACTATACGCCTCTCCATCCATACACAGAGGCACTGATGTCCGCCGTGCCCAAGCCTGATCCGCGGGCCGCCAGGCAGCGCATCGTCCTTGAGGGCGAAGTCGCTGACCCGGCGAACCCGCCGTCCGGCTGCTACTTCCACCCGCGCTGCCGGTACGCGACGGAGCAATGCCGAGTGGAGGAGCCGGAGCTGCTTGAGGCGAGGCCAGAGCACTATGTCAAGTGTCACCGGGCGAATGAGCTTACGCTTCGCGGCGTTTCCGGATAAGGGGACAGCATGACAGATAGAGCACCGCTGTGGCCAAAGATCCTGGGATATGTTCTATGGGCCATCTCGGCAATCATCGGCGTAGGAGCGTTGTTCGCCGCCATTGGTCTGGTTGAAGCCGCCGTACCGCGCTTGTTCCTCAACTGCGATCCCATGAAGACGGTGGAGTGCTCCGGCCAGGCTCGGGCTCTGATGATTCTGGGATACTCGATCATCGGCATCGCGTGGCTCATCTGGTACATTGTCATGGCCGAGCGGTACACGCGGGCCAAGTCACCGGAGACGGTGGCCAAGAGATTCGCCGTGAACACCGGTATTCAGGCCGCGATCATCATCGTCTGGTATGTCCTGACGGAGTTGATTCTGGGCTGATTCCGATGGAATGAGCGACTCCCCGGGCCCCGGGGCTGGGTATCCGGCCCCGGGGCCCTCGTATCCTGTCCCCGCTCGGGCGAGTCCGGATCCGAACGTCAGTCTTTGCGCTTGGATACCTAGGAGGGTCGAAAGCTATGAGTGATTACAGGGGGTTCCATCCCGTCGATGTGGCCAGCCTGGGCATTCCCGAAGTGGGTGTGGGGATGCTGGGCTACCGCTTCATGGGGCGAGCCCACTCGAATGCCTACCTGCGAATGCCAGTCTTTTGCTGGCCGCCCGCGGCGCGGCCGTGCCTTGTGGCCATGTGCGGGCGCACGGAGCACGCCGTGGCAGAGGCAGCCACTCGGCTGGGATTCGAGGGCTACTATACCGAGTTGAGTGAGATGCTGGCCGATCCGCGCATTTCGCTCTTTGACAACTGCGCATCGGCGGATGCCCACGCCGAACCCACGCTGGAAGCGATCCAGGCGGGTAAGCACGTGCTGTGCGAAAAACCGCTGGCCACCTCGGCACGCGACGCCTACAGAATGTGGCAAGCCGCCGAAGCTGCCGGGGTGTTTCACATGACGGGCTTTAACTACCGTCTCATACCGGCCGTGCGCCTTGTGCGGGATCTCATCGAGCAGGGCGTGATGGGACGGATCTACTCCTTTCGCGGCAGGTACTTGCAGGAAGGCGGTGATGACCCTAACCGCCCCTGGTCCTGGCGCTCTGATCGCTCCCAGGGCGGGTATGGAGCCATCGGCGATATCGGCGTGCACATCATCGATCTCGCAAGGTTCCTCGTAGGGGAAATCCGGTCCATCTCTGCGCTCACGCAGACCTTTGTGCGCGAGCGCCCGCTATCTGATCGCCCGGGCGAGTACGCCCCGGTTACGACCGATGACGTGTTCGTGTCTGCCGTGGCCTTTGAGAATGGCGCGCTTGGCACAATCGAAGCCTCCAAGGTGGCCACGGGCCGCAAGAACCAGAATACCTTTGAGATCAACGGAGCAAACGCCTCAGTGGTCTTTGACCTGGAGAGGCTGAACGAACTGCAGGTCTACATGAAGGAGGGCACGCCGGAGAGCCTCCAGGGCTTTAGCACCGTATCGGTCACGGAGAGGAACCATCCTTTCTACCAGTTCTGGTGGCCGCACGGACACATCATTGGGTGGGAGCACAGCTTTGTGCACGAGGTGAACCTGCTGCTGCGCGCCATCGTTCTCGGAGAACCCTTCTCACCCTATGCTGCCACTTTTGAGGATGGCTATCGCGCACTGGCGATCGGCGAAGCGGCTATCGAATCCGCAGAGTCCGGGCGGCGCGTTGAGCTACAATACTAGCGTTCAGGAGAGGTAGGAACATGAAACTGGGGATGGATATCTACACCGTCCGCTCCAAAGGTTGGGACGCCTTCCAACTGCTGGACTACTCCAAAAAGATCGGCCTCGATCTGGTGCATTTCTCGGATCTCAACCCGTTTGAGAGCCTGGAAGACGAGTATCTCGATCGGGTTAGGGCTCATGCCGATCGGCTTGGGCTGGCGATCGAGGTCGGGATGCTCTCGATCTGCGAGTCCGCGACCATCTTTGACCGCTCGGAGGGTTCCGCGGTGGAGCAGGTCACAAAGATGCTGCACGTGGCGGACAAGCTCAGATCGCCGATCTTGCGGTGCGTACAGGGCTCGTCTGCGGACAGGCAGACCGAGCTTCCCTTTGAAGGCCACATCGAGAACACGATCGCCACGTGCCGTGCCGTCCGCAGCATGTGTATGGACCTGGGCATCAAGCTGGCGCTTGAGAACCATGCGGGCGATTTCCACGGTTCCGAGCTTGCGGACTTGATCGTAGCGGCGGGACCCGAGTACGTGGGCGCCTGTATCGATGCAGGCAACCCCCTCTGGGCAGGCGAGAGCCCCTTCGTCACCCTTGAGGCGCTGGCCCCCTACATTGCCACGAGCCACGTACGAGACACCGCCGTGTGGCCACATCCCACGGGCGCCTCTGTCCAGTGGGTGGCCATGGGAGATGGCAACATCGGCATCAACGATTGGGCGGCCAGATTCATCGAGCTTTGCCCGAACGTGCCGTTCAGCCTCGAGATCATCACCTCCGCCCCGCCCCGCGTGCTCGACTATCTGAAGCCTGAGGCGGACTACTGGAAGATGTACCCGGACACGCCAGCGCGGGAGTTCGCGCGGTTCGAGGCACTGGTCCGTAACGGTCAGCCGTACATCCGGCCATGCCTGACCGTCGGCCGTGACGCGCCCCCAGAGTACCTGCCCGCGATCGCAGCTCAGCAGACGATCGATCTGGAACGCAGCATCCAGTTCTGCAAGGAAACGCTCGGCATCGGCGAGTCCTAGGGAGTCACTCTGAGAAACGGCGTTCCTGAATCAGGAACGCCGTTTCCTGTTCCGTCGCGACGACGATGCCATCGACACGCCGCCGCGACCTATTCCCAAGCATGAGGTGCATCATGGCAACCGGACCTTGCCAGAATGGGCGTCCGCTTCGGAGCGCCGGCATGACACAGGGTTTGCAGAGATCTACGCACCGGGCGCTATTGTTCGCCACGGGGCTCCGGCCGAGCGATCTGGGCCGCCCTCTGATCGGTGTGGTCAACTCGTACAACGAGTTGGTGCCCGGCCACGTTCACATGCCGGCGTTGTGCCAGGCGATCAAGCTGGGCATCACCGAAGCCGGAGGCACGCCGCTGGAGTTCCCTTCCATCGCCATCTGCGATGGCCTGTGCACGGGCATGGAGGGAATGAAGATGCCCCTGCCAAGCCGCGAACTGATCGCCGACTCCATCGAGGCGATGATGACGGCTCACGCGCTGGACGCGATGGTGCTTCTCTCGAATTGCGACAAAATCACCCCGGGCATGCTCATGGCCGCGGCGCGCCTCAACGTGCCCACCATCATGGTGACCGCCGGCCCGATGGAGCCAGGGCGTCATAGGGGCCGCCCGATCGGCTACACGGATCTCATGGAAGCCGAGGCGCTTGTTGTGCGAGGAATCCTCAGCCAAGCCGAGCTGGAGGAGATGGTGACGGAGGCCTGCCCTGGTCCAGGCTCATGCAACATGCTTGGCACTGCCAACACCATGTCCATTATGGCCGAAGCCCTCGGCATGACGCTTTCCGATTCGGCCCTCATCCCGGCGACCCACGGGGCACGCATTGCGCTCGCCAGGGAGTCCGGACGCGCCATAGTCGCCCTCTTGGAGCGAGGCATCTGCCCGCGGGATATCCTCACCAGGGAAGCCTTTGAGAACGCTCTGGCTGTGGACATGGCCGTCGGGGGCTCTACAAACACCGCCTTGCACCTCCCTGCTATTGCCCGAGAGGCTGGCCTGGAGTTGGAGTTGGAGGCCTTTGCACGTTCAGCGGCTCGTGTTCCGCAGTTGGTCCTCCTCAAACCGGCCGGAACGCACTTCGCCAGTGACCTGTACCGGGCGGGCGGCGTCCCTTCCCTGCTATCGAGCCTGCTGGCAGCGGATCTGGTGCACGGAGACTGCCTGACGGTCAACGGCTGCACGATTGCGGAAAACGTCCGGGCAAGACATGTCACCGATGACGGCGTGATCCATCCGCTTTCCTCGCCCATTCGGCCCGTCGGAGGACTGGCCATCCTCTACGGAAACCTTGCGCCGGAAGGCTCAGTAGTCAAGAGCTCGGCAGTCGTGGACGAGATGCTACAGCACACCGGTCCAGCGCGCGTCTATGATGGGGAGGAGAGCGCCCTTGCCGCGATCCTGAATGGCTGCGTCAGGCCGGGTGATGTGGTGGTCATTCGCTACGAAGGTCCGAAAGGCGGACCCGGCATGCGAGAGATGCTCATGCCGACCTCGGCGATAATCGGGATGGGCCTGGGAAGGTCCGTCGCGCTGGTGACGGATGGCCGCTTCTCCGGTGCTACGCAGGGCGCTTGTATCGGTCACGTCACGCCGGAGGCCTATCTTGGTGGCCCGATCGCCCTTGTCCGAGATGGCGACTGCATCTCGATCGATATCCCCGCTGGCAGGCTGTCTCTCGAGGTAGAGACTGACCTGCTGGATCAGAGACGCGCGATGTGGTGCCTGCCCGAAGAAAAGTCGATGCCCGCCGGAGGCCTCCTTGACCGCTACAGACGCCTGGTGGGTCCAGCCAGCCGCGGTGCCGTCCTGGAGTGACGGGCACAAGGCCAAGTCCTTGTGCTCCACCCTGGACGAGGACGGTTACTCGGGCCAGTGCTCCTCTATCAATGGCTTCAGAGCCTTCAGGGCGACTTGCAGGCCCTCATTGATGCGATCGGCCTGGTAGTTGCGGTCGCGGTTCTCCACAGCAATGTCGCCGGCGTAACCAGCCTGTCTTGCCACCGAGAAGAGCCCTGGCCAATCGATTTGACCCAACCCGGGGATGGCATAACGCCACCAGTCTGGCCCGAGTACACCCACTCGCCGCAATTGCGCTGCATCGACGAGCACATCTTTGGCTCGCATGTGCAGAACCCGCGTTCCGTATTCCCGAAACACCTGGAGATAGTCAATGCCCTGCCAGGCATAGTGAGAGGCGTCATACTCGATCCCGAGCGTGCTGTCCGGCACGGCATCGAACAGCCGGTCGTACATCTCGGGCGACGTGGCCAGATTCTCCCAATGCAGAGGACCGTCGCCACACACATCTCCGGGCCATGGATCGAGTGCCACCGACACACCCCGATCCGCAGCCATACGAGCGATGGGCGCAAAGCGCGCTGTGTAGAGCGAGAGGTTTTCATCCATTCTCAATCCGGGATCGCGCCCGGTCCTTCCGACCACCAGATGACATCCCAGCTCACGCGCAACGTTCATAGCCCGCCCGTAGTACGCTACGGCATCGGCCACAGGGACGCGAATGGTGTCGCCGCCTATCGTCACCGCGGTGACAGCCGTCTCCTCTGCCGCAAGCTCCTCCACCAACCCTGGGAGAGAGCGCTCGAGCGTCTGCAGCCCCGGCTCCGTCAGCCAGCCGGCGTGGACCTCCAGCGCCTCATACCCCAGTTTCTTCGCCCTTTTTATGTTCTCTACAGTCAACGGCAGATAGCATCCAATTCTCATGTGTGTCCAATCCTTGTGTTCGCATCCTTGCCCGAATACTATCCGACGTTGTGTCGCAGGACAAACCGCGTCTCGAACCGCCTTGACGGCTCGGCGCCGGTCACCTAGACTCGCAGCGAAGATGCATCTGCCACGGGGGGTAAACGATGCGCATCAATCAACTCAGGCGCAAACTGCAGAGAGGCGAGACCGTTGTCGGCCCTTTTATGAACTGTTCTTACCCGGCCTTTATCGAGATCGTCGGCTTGGCTGGCTTTGACTTTGCTATCATCGACACCGAGCATGGCCCGCTCTCCATAGAGACCGCCGAGGACCTCTGCCGGGCTGGCCAACTGGCAGAGCTCGATCCAATCGTGCGAGTCAGCAGCAACGAACCTCACCTGATCCAGCGCGCACTGGACATCGGTTCCGCCGGCGTGCAGATCCCCCAGATCGAGACGCGGTCGCAAGCCGAAGCCGCTGTACGTGCCGCCAAGTACGCGCCGCTGGGGATGCGCGGCATTTCGCTGCTCACGCGAGCAGGCGACTATGCCGTGTACGGCACGGAAGGCATCACCGATGGCCTGAATGCAGAGCAACTGGTGATCATCCACATTGAGGGCATTGAAGGACTGCGGAACCTGGACGACATCGTCGACGTCGCCGGGGTTGACGTCGTTTTCCTAGGCCCCTATGACCTATCGCAGTCATTCGGTATCCCGGGCCAGGTGAATGATCCGCGAGTGGTACAGGGTATGGAGGAGGCCGTGGTCAAGATCCGGGCAGCGGGCAAAGCGGCCGGGACCTTTGCCTCGGACCCGGAGACGGCGCGCCGGTGGATGGATCTCGGCGTGCAGTACCTTTCCTACGGCGTCGACGTAGGCATCTTTGCGGGGGCTTGCCGCGGTTTGGTGAAGGGCCTCAAGGGTACCGTGCCGAAGCGCCACCGCTAGGTGGTTTCGCGTTCTCGGATGCCGAGCCTTTGCTTTCCCAGGTAAGTGGCGCAGTGCATCGAATGGTGCTTTTGGGAAGGGCTCGTGGCCCGGCTTGGGCTGCATGCGGCTTGACGACCCGGCTCTTCTGTGTTATTCTATTGGGCAAGTGGCGAGGATGCCCCAGAGGCATCCTCGTGGTTGTATATAGGCTGGAGACTGGGACAATGGGTTTCGCAGCGCTCAGGATCAATAGGAGGCAGCCTGCCATCGGCATATGTACCGAGGGGTAGTTTGGCGTACAGAGCGTCGAAGAAGACCAGGCCAGTTATCCCAAGGGAGCTGGTCTTTTTTGTTAGCTACTGATACGAGGATTTCCCAGATCCGGCACACGCTTAGGAGGCACGAATGCTAGAGTTTAGCAAACGAACCAATACACTGGAACAATCCGAGTACAAGTACAGTCTTCAGGACGTCACAACGCCGAACTTTTACCGGCTGCTCTATAGCTATGACGACGTGCCCAAGATCCCCTTTAACCACC
>Ga0123333_10004459_pt1 | contig 13105 bp, 13 predicted proteins | sample BioC12SIPDNA_3_FD_89957 | JGI IMG/M metagenome (GOLD analysis project Ga0123333, IMG submission 89957) | Anaerobic biogas reactor microbial communites from Washington, USA - Biogas_R2_B C12 SIP DNA | ecosystem: Engineered > Bioreactor > Anaerobic > Unclassified | place: Washington, USA...
CCCTTTAACCTGTGGCTGTACAACACCGTGATCAAGTACGCCATTCCGGCGACCGTGGGCACGGTCGTCTCATCGGCCATCGCCGCTTATGGCTTTGCGCGCCTCGAGTGGCGCCTGCGCGACATCCTTTTCGCCGTCTGCCTCGCCACCATGATGGTGCCTGGTCAGGTGACGCTGGTGCCGCTGTTCATCGTCTTTAAGAAGCTCGGTTGGGTCAACACGCTCATGCCCTTGGTGATACCGTCGTTCTTTGGCGGCGGCGCCTACAACATCTTTTTGCTGCGGCAGTTCTTTATGACGCTGCCCAACGAGCTCTCCGATGCCGCGCGCATCGACGGCGCCAACGAGCTCGGCATCCTGTTCCGCATCGTGTTGCCGCTGGCCAAGCCAGCGCTCACCGTGGTGGCACTGTTCCGCTTCATGGGCGCCTGGAACGACTACTTTGGCCCATTGGTCTATCTATCCAACGACAAGCAGTGGACGCTGGCTCGCGGCCTCGAACGCCTGCGCGGTTCGGCCTACGAGGTAGGTTCCTCGCGTATGGCCTATCCCTATCTGATGGCCGTCAGCAGCATCATCACACTGCCCATTCTGGTGGCGTTCTTCTTTGCCCAGCGCACCTTTATCGAGGGTATCTCGCTCACCGGCATCAAGGGCTGAGCAAAGCCGCAGGGGCTCTATCCGCCGTTCTGGTCGCGAGTGCCCTGCAGCAGATAGCTTGCTTTTGTGTGTTACCAGGAGTAGAGTGCTATGGGCTCTGACGAGTCGTACTATCATACGAGGTGAAAGACATGGCAGATCGCGTAGGTTATGGTGTTGTCGGTGCGGGCTCGATCGGTATTCGAGCCGCCCTCACGCACCTCAGCCAAGAAGACGTGCAGGATCGCACTTATCTCGCCGCTGTTTGCGATCCGGTTCCTGGCCGCGCCGAGGCCGCCAAGGAAAAGTTCGGCGTCGTGTCGGCCTATGAGAGCTATGAAGACTTGCTGGCCGACCCCAACGTGGATGCGATCACGCTCTGCTCTCCCATCGGCCTGCACTATGAGCAGGCGATGCTCGCCATCGAAGCTGGCAAGCACATCCACTTTAACAAGACCATGACCACCGAAGAGTGGGAAGCCACCAACGTCATCAATGCCGCTGCGGCCAAGGGCATCAAGCTGGTGGCCTCTCCCGGTATGATGCTGCATCCCTACAACCAGCGTCTGCGCAAAGCCATTCTGGAGGGCAAGCTCGGAACGCTGGCCTGGGCTGCCACCGGTGCATCGGGCGTGCAGGGCTACCACATCAATGAGCCCATCCGTCAGGGTAACGACGTGTTGAGCAACATCAACCCCGCGTGGTACTTTCGCAAACCCGGCGGCGGCCCTCAGTATGACGTCACTGTGTACTGCCTGCACAACCTGACCGGTCTGCTCGGCCCTGCCAAGCGTGTCGCGGCGATGAGTGGCCTGTTGATCCCCGAGCGCGAGTTCCGGGGTGAGATGCTCAAGTGCGACATGGATGACAACACCTTCCTGCTGATCGACTTTGGTGAGGCCCTGTTCGCGTTCGCGTATGGCACCGTGTCTGGCCGCCTCACCGAGGGCTTTGCACCGTCGATCTTTGGCACCGGGGGACAGATCGTGGGCACCCGCCTCAATGACGATAACATGCGTCACGAGGGCGACCACCAGCCACACGTGGTGGGCGTACACGGTACGCTGGGCGAGAACCATGTGTTCGAGGATATGATGCAGCTTGCCGACTGGATCCGCGAAGACAAGCCAACCATCGTCACGGCCGATCACGCGCGACATGTCGTCGAGATCATCGACGCTGGCTTCCGTGCCGCCGAGACGGGCAAGGTTCAAGAGCTCAAGACCACCTTCACCCCCCTGAGCCTCGACGAGCTTCAGGGCATCGCATAGCGGAGGGTTAGCATGACCAAGGTACTCATCACCGGCGCCAGCGGCCGTTTCGCCAAGTTCATGGTCGAAGAGCTACGGGGCGACTATGACCTCGTGCTTATGTCGCGCAAAGAGCTGCCCGAGGATCGCGCCGACCTCCCCTGGATACAGGGAGACCTCAACAACTATGAGGACTGCGTCAAGGCCGTTCAGGGCGTGGACTATATTCAGGCTCTAGGGGCTGTTCCCTCGCCGAGCGATCACCCCGATGAGATCGCCCACGCGCAGCGCTTGGGTCGCGAGCCACGCCCCTTTGATATCACCATGAAGACCAACATCATGGGCGTCTACTACCTGATGATGGCGGCCGTCAAGGCGGGGGTCAAGGGAGTGGTCCTGACCGGCTCGAACTGCGCCTTTGGGCACGGCTATCGCATCTCGAATCGGGAGTATCCCTTCCAGTATCTGCCGCTGGATGAGAAACACCCAACCGACGCCGAAGACTCGTACTCGTACAGCAAGTACGTCGGCGAAGAGCTGCTCCACAAGTTCACGCGCTCCTATGGCATCCGCACCTATGTCACGCGCCCGGCGGGCATCTGCCCACCTGAGCGGCTACAGGCAATGGCTGAGAGCGCCAAGCCCACGACCTCTTGGACGGAATGGCTCTGGGGCTATGTTCCCAGCAAAGACCTGGCCACCATGCAGCGCCTGATCATGGAGAAATGCCATGATCTCTCAGACCACGAGGTCTATGTGGCCAACGGCCTTGATACCACTGCTCTTGAGCCCACTCGTGAGCTGGTGGAACGCTTCAAGCCAGAGCTGTTGCCCCTGGTGAAGGATATGGGCGGTTTCCAGGCGTTCTTCTCGACCAACAAGGCACAGGAACAACTGGGCTGGTATCCCAAGTACAGCTGGCGGCAGTACCTCAAATAGGCCGCCTCTAGATCAAGAGAAAGAGGGCTCGCGAACGCGAGCCCTCTTCTGGTTCTGGATTCCGTCGTCGTGGCCTAGTCGCCTCGGCGCCAGCTCTCGAGCACACTCTTGACATGGTTGAGATGGGAGCCGATCTGATAGTAGTTGAGGCTGACCATCTCAGTGCCCCAATAGCCGTCATAGCCAAGATCGCGCAACATGCCCATCTTGGCCTGCAACACCTCGGTGGTGCCAGGCCAGAGATGCGTGTGCATGGTGTACTTGGCCAGCATCTGGTCGCCCTTTTCGGCATCGGGGCCGTACCAGCGGTCAAAGTGCAGCAACAGGCCCCAGGCCGGGTCGTCCACGGCCTCGGCAATAGCGAGCATGTTGGCAGGCACATCCTCAGGGCCCCAGTGATTCTCTGGTCCGACCTTGTAGCCGCCATTGCCTGCGCGCGTGGCGTACTCTTTGTACAGCTTGACGATCCAGTCAAACTGCTCGTCGGTGAACGTGAGCACCTTTTCGCGTACGCCTGCGTCGATGCGCAGTGTTTTGGCGCCCAAGAACTCGGCCGCGTCCATCCACTTGAGGAACTGCTCGCGATTGGCGGCACGCTCATCGGGGTCGTCTACCCACAGGCAGGGGCCATCCACCGCGATATTGGCAAGCTCGAGCTCGCGCTCTTCCAGCGCGTCTTTGACCAACGTCAAGTAGTCCTCATCCAGACTCTTGAAGCTGCCACTCCAGAGGTCAGCTCCAGTGAGGCCATAGCGGTACTTGACGGTCTCGAGGTAGCCAAACAGGTCCATATTGCCGAGCTTGTGGTGCCTGTTGAACGCATACGAAATGATCGAGGTCTTCATCGCACTCCTTTGTTGCGCTGGCGAATAGTCAACCGCCAGGGCATTCCCCTGTGACAGCGAGCGCCCTGGCGGTTCATCGCTACTGCACCGACCGTCAGCCGATGCGCCAGGTGGCGTTATCGACGCTCTCCATCTTGCCGCTCTTGGACGCGCGGCGACCGGCATCGAGGATGGCCATATACTCGAGGTTGGCCATCATCTCCAGCGTCGGATGCACCGGCTCGCCGGTGTCCAGATGCCAGATCAGTTCCTTGGCCTCGGTGTCGCGACGCGGGTCGATTGGCTCGGCCTCAAAGACGGTTTGGTCGCCATGGCCGCGCTCGAGACGCACCGTGTTGCCTTCGACCACCAGCGTGCCAGTCTGACCGTAGACGATGGGCCCTGTGGGCACGCCGTGGTGCCACGTGGTCCACGAGCCTTCCAGGATGGCCATCGCGTTCGGGTAGCGCACAATGATCGCTGCGTTATCCGGCGCATCGCCCCAGTGGCTGTCGAGATTGGCTGCCATTGCCACGGCGTCAGTGGCCTGCTCGCCTATGTACCAGCGTGTGACCATAGCGCCATAGCAGCAATAGTCGAGCAGCGCTCCGCCGCCGGTCGCATCCTGATGCCACCACGAGGCGCCTCGCTCTGGGCCACTCATAGGTGCAGCCGCTTCAGAGACACCGGCGTGCTGGGCGCCAGGCCCCAACGGGCCGGTATGACCCGAGCGCCACTTGACCTCGAGCACGCGCCCGATGGTACCGGCGTCGATGAGCTCTTTGCATTTGCGCGCCGCGGGCGACCAGGTCAACGGCCAGTTGACGATCAACTCGGTGCCGTTGGCCTTGCACGCACGCACCATGCGCAGCGCACCAGACAGGTCCATGGCCATCGGTTTTTCGACGCAGCAGAAGGCGCCCGACTTGGCGGCCGCTTCAACCACGTCAGGGTGCTGGGCGTTCTCGCACTGCACCACCACGATGTCGAGGTTCTCCTTCTCGAGCATCTCGTGGTAGCAGTCGTACTTTTTGGGGATACCCAGCTTTTCCATGAGCATGGCCTGGTTCCACTTGCGCGTATAGGGGGCATCGCGCAGTTCGGGGACGACGGGCACCGTGTCAGCGCACGCCACCCACTCAACCTGCGGATGGGCGCCGAACCGCTGCGCCACATTGTTGACGTGCATGTGGCCAAAGCCGATGATGCCGACGCGATACTTCTTTGCCATGTTACTCTCCTTGACTCGCGAGGGGCGCCGTTGATGGCGCCCCCCTCATTATGCCCCTTACTTGCAGTTACCGGTGATCTCGCACAGTGTGACTTCACGGCCGATGTCGGAGGAGCGATACATCATCTCCAGCGCCCCGATCACGTTCAGGACCTCACACTTCTTGACGCGCATCTCTTCTTCGCCAGCAATCACCTTGAGCAGGTGAGCCGTTTCGCCACGGTGCCCAACAAAGGGCACGCGAGCCGGCGTGGGAAGATTGATCAACGTGTCAGACGTGTATGCGCCTGTGACGCCCAGCAGCGTCAGCGGGTGCAACTTGAGACCGCACTTGGTGCCCAGGGCATAGGTGCCGCCAAAACCATCAGACGGGATGTTGGCTGCCCAAGACGACTTGAGGAAGAGGGTCATACCGCCCTCAAGGCGCATAAAGCCAGCCGCATAGTCCTCAACGGTGAACTCTTTGTAGCTGTACGGACGCGGCGTGAGCACGCCCTCGGGGGCGCCACTGGCCGCCAGGTCTTCCTTCAGACCCTCGTCGGTGTTGGCGATCTTGGTGTAGACGCCGCCACTGACCGCGGTCACCTGGGGGTTACCCAGAATCCAGAGCAACGCGTCAAGCGAGTGCACACCGATGTCGTACACTGGGCCGCCGCCGTTGTCCTCTTTGATGTGGAACTGGCCCCATTTCGGCACACCGCGGCGACGGCAGGCCGACGTCTCGGCATAGTACACATCACCCAGCACGCCCGTCGAGACGATCTCTTTGGCAGCTTCGGCCTCGGGCATAAAGCGCGAGCTCTGACCCACGAACAGAACCTTGCCGACTTGCTCAGCGACCTTGTACATCTCTAGCGCGTCAGCATAGCCCGGCGCAATGGGCTTTTCGCAGAGCACGTGCGCGCCGTGCTTGAGAGCCTCGATGGTCCACTGTTTGTGGAAGCAGTTCGGGGTGCACACTGAAACGATGTCGGGCTTGCACTCCTCGAGCATCTTGACGGGGTCGCCATACCCCTTGTCTTCGGTCAGGCCAACGCTCTTGGCCGTGGCCTTGGCACGCTCGGGCAGAGCGTCGGCCATACCCACGAACTCGACTTGATCTTTGAGCGCCTGCCATGCAGGGATGTGCGCGATGTTCGCGATCATCCCGGTTCCGATTATCGCTACGCCTAGCTTCTTGCCCATGATCCCTCCTAGGGTCCTCTGAATGATACTAGCGATACGCAGGTCGCCGGCCAATTCCAGCTTCCCACGATATGCCCAACACTAGACACGCCCAAACCCGGGTTCGGCGTTCTCGATCTCATCCATCGTCACTTCACGTCCGAGGTAGCTCGAGATGTACACGCCCTCGGTGATCAACGCCGTCTTGAGCGCGATGCCAGCCGTATCGATGAGCGCCACTTTGCCCTGCTGTGCGGCTACCCAGTGCGCTTGCGACTCGCGGTAATGCGGCACCGTCTCATCACAACGGCCCCAACGCAGGTCGGCCGACTTGGTGTCAAAGACACCATCCAGCTCCATGTCGGCCAACGTGGTGTAGAACTCGAGCGGCTCGACGCGCAGGCCACCTTTGCTGCCATAGACGCGGTCGTCATCAGGATCGTTGGCATGGATGGCCCAGGCCTCTTCCATGACAAAGGTGACATCGCCGGCCATGCGGATAAAGCCCATGCCCAGCTCTTCGACATTGTACTTGCCACTCTCGCGTCGATCGGCGTACATATCGAGCTTCTGATAGGTCTTGCCGCTCACCGAAATGACATCGGGGTTGCCCAGCAGCCAGACGATGCGCGAGATGTGGTACACCGCCATGTCGAGCATAGCGCCACCGCCAGATGTGCCCGTGTTGACGAATGCCGGCGAGCCATAACCATCGACCCACGGGCGACCACGACGACGATAGTGGATGGCCTTGGCAAAGTAGACGTCGCCCAACAGCCCCGCCTCGATGGCCCGCTTGGCGCCCCGGGCATTGGCATCATAGAGCGTGCCAAGCTGAATGTGCAGTAGTTTGCCCGTTTCCTTTGCCTTGTCGTACATGACCTTGGCGTCGCGATACGTCCACGACATAGGCTTTTCACAGTAGCAGTTCTTGCCAGCTTCGAGCACAGCCACCGTCATGGGCATATGCAGACGATTATGCAGGCATACGTCCACCGAGTCGATGTCGTCGCGCTTGAGCATCTCCTGGTAATCAGTGTACACGTTGGCGATGCCATATTCGGCGGCGACGCGCTCGGCCTCATCACGTCGAACATCGCAGACGGCCACCACCTCAGCATCGGGAATACCCTTGTAGGTATTGAGATGATGCCTACCGATCTGCCCCACGCCGATCTGGGCAATACGGACCTTGTTGCTCATGTGTCTCCCTCGTCCACAAGTTGTCATGCGCACACCCGGCGCACCACACGCATTCTAGGCCGGACAAAAGCGAACGTCAACGTCCATCTCATCACAGCAAATGGCACTACCGACATGATAGACGCTCCTGCCCACGAGACAAGAGCGTCGCGCGCACCCTCTAGTCCTCGCCGCCTGCTCTACAGCTCGGAACGATCTCGCCCGATGTTACTCAGAAACTCGTTGCGCGTCGATTGGCTCTTTTTGAAGGTTCCCAGCATCGCGCTGGTGACCATGCGGGCGTTGGGCTTTTTGACGCCACGCATGGCAGCACACATGTGCACGCCTTCGACCACCACTGCCACACCCTGCGGCTGCAGTGTCTCGTTGAGAAACTCGGCGATCTGTTGCGTCATCTGTTCCTGAATCTGGAGCCGTCGCGCATACATCTCGACAACACGCGGGATCTTGGAGAGGCCGATCACCTTACCATTGGGTATGTAGCCCACATGCGCACGCCCCATGAACGGCAGAAGGTGGTGTTCACAGAGGCTGTAGTAGTCGATGTCGCGCACGATGACCATCTCGTCATAGTTCACATCAAAGATGGCGCCGTTGATCAACCTCGCGGGATCGACATGATAGCCGGCCGTGAGCTCCTGATAGGCACGCGCCACGCGCTCAGGCGTTCGCCGTAATCCTTGTCGGTCGGGGTCTTCGCCGATCGCTTGGAGTATCGCGCGCACAGCACACTCGATCTCGGTGGAACATTCCTGTGCCGGGACATCCTCCAGGTCATCACGAAAGGCGTCATAGTTCGTCGGATCGACGACAAGCGGTGGCATAGAGCCTCCTTACAGGTCTCGGTGGGGCCAAAAGTCGATGTTACGGCGTACAATGGCATCGCCGCTGAACAGCGGGGCACAAGCTCGCAGAAGCTCGCCCGTCTGGTAGTGCCAATGCCCGGCAGAGGTAGCCGCAACAGATGACGCCCGACCTACATCGACGGCGCTGCGTAACAGGGCGGGATCGTGCACGGGTAGTCCGTCCAGCATCGGGCATCCATCGCCACACAGGGTGATATCCAGGTCCGATCATATGAGACGCGCATCGGCCTGTGCGTTTCTGGCGAGCAGTTATCTGCTCAGCCCCCCGCAGTGGTGCCCTGAGCGCAACTGACGCAAGGGCAGCATCCGACAGGGTAGTACAGCCCACATGGCGTGGCTGCGCCGTGTCGCCCCTCGACGCGGCGTCTTGGGCCCTTGAAAGCGCCCAGCGTCGCCCCAGGGTAGCCATAGCCATAGCCATGTTAGCCGTACGCACACGTGCTGATGGCGGCACCTTCGAGCCAGCCGAGATGAATGCCAGGGTCATGGCTCTCCCCGTCGACGCTCGATCTCGACGCCCACTGAACGCGCAAACCGCAGCGCGCTCGGCTTCTCCACGCGTACGCGAGCAAGCTCGACACGCCGGTCTTGCAGACAGAGCGAGGCGATCTCGGTAGCCAGCTTCTCAACCAGGGAAAAGCGCGAGCCCTCCACCAAATCGACGACATGTTTGGCGATGGTGCGATAGTTCACGGCGTCATGGATGTCATCGCTGGCGCCAGGTGATCTGAGATCGACCTCGAGCTCGATGTTGATGAGCACATCCTGCACGCCGATGCGCTCGCTTGGGTTCACCCCAATGATTGCGCGTAGCAGCAGATCTCGGATCAGGATGCGATCTTTCATGGCGCCCTCGCTACAGATGCTCTCCGCCGGTAACGTGCAGCACTTCGCCCGTTACAAAGTCGCTCTCCAACAGATAGACGACAGCTTGCACAAGCTCTTGTGGTGAGCCCACCTTGCGCAGGGGGATGCGCTCAGGCAGCCTGGCAAAGTACCCACCCGGATCGCCCGGTGGCGCCAATATGGCGCCCGGAGCGATGACGTTCACCTGCACCTGTGGCGCCAGCGCCAGAGCAAGGCTCTTGGTAAGCGCCACAAGGCCCGCCTTGCTGACGGTGTATGCGATGTACTGGGTGCCGGGGCGTTCCGCCCGCCAGTCAGCGATATTGATGATGTGGCCACGTTGACCCTGTTGCAGTCGGCTCACCATGGCCTGACTCAGCAGAAAGGGCGCCCGCACGTTGATCGCTATGTGTCGGTCCCAACTGACTGTCGATTCGGTCTGGATGGTACCACGCTCGAATACCGAGGCCGAGTTGATGAGCACATCTAGCGAGCCGAGGCTGTCCACGACCCTGCTCACAAGCTCGCCGTATCCTTGATCCTGTGCCAGGTCTAGCGGCACTGCCACGGCTCGCCGCCCGAGAGCACGGATCTGCTCGACCACCTCTCTTGCTGGCCCCTCGGAGCGGTGATAGTGCACGGCCACATCGCTGCCCCGCTCAGCCAGCGACAGCGCCAGGGCCCGCCCCAGACGCACGCCTGCTCCGGTTACCAACGAGACGCGCCCGGCCAACTGCATATCAAACCCCTCTATACTCTAGCTATCTACTGCTGAATGCTAGCGTCATCTTGTCAGAGTCTATGCTCGCATTGTAGAGAGAACACCTGCAACATAGAATAGACTTGGTTCGGCCGATCCTCAAACCTGACTATAGGAGGTGGCATGACAAGCGCCGTCCGTCCACGCATCGTCCTCAGCCGTTGCATCGAGGTCGACCATTGCCGCTGGAATAGCCTGCGTGTTGCCTCCGATGTAGTCAAACTGCTGCTGCCGCATGTTGATATCGTCCCGGTCTGCCCAGAGGTCGAGATCGGCCTTGGGGTGCCACGGCCACCGATCCGAGTGATCAAGACCGATGAGGGCTTGAGGCTGTACCAGCCAGAGACAGCACGCGACTGCACTGTCGAGATGGAGCGCTTTAGCGACGAGTTTCTTGGCGAGCTTGGCTCAGTGGACGGATTCATCCTCAAAAGCCGTTCGCCCTCGTGTGGAAGCAAAGAGGTGCGCGTCTACCAGGGCTTGAGCGACCACACCGTTTCACGCAAGGGCGTGGGATTCTTCGCGGCGGCAGTTGCGGCGCGCTATGAGGGGGTCGCCATCGAAGATGAAGGACGCCTCACCAACTGGTCGCTGCGGCATCACTTTTTCACACGCATCTATGCCATGGCGCGCTTCCGCAGCCAGGTGTTGACTGCGCCGTCGATGCAGGCGCTGATTGGCTATCACGCCGCTCACAAGCTCTTGATCATGGCCTGCAATGAGCGGCAGCTGCGCATGATGGGCAGGATCGTTGCCAACCACGATGGCCAACCACTGGATGTCGTTGTGCGAGATTATGAGCAGCACTTGGCCTTGGCCTTGCAAGACGCGCCACGCTACACCGCCAGCATCAATGTGCTGATGCATGCTATGGGCTATTTCGACCTGACACCGGCCGAGAAACGCTTTTTCCTGGACGCACTTGACGATTATCGCGCCAGCCGCGTTCCGCTCAGTGTGCCCATCGCTATTGTACGTTCGTGGATCGTGCGTTTTGGGCAGCCCTATTTGGCGGAACAGGCGTTCTTTGCGCCCTACCCCGAGGAGCTAGTACAGGTGACCGATTCGGGCAAGGGGCGCGACACCTAAAAGCCGGCGCCCGATGGGCCGCTGCCGCCTCCGCCCATCAGCATGCCCATACGCATGCGCGCAAGCACATAGAGGGCGTCGCTGCCCTGCTCGTTGGCGAGGCGAGCAGCCTCTTCGTAGAGCTTGATGGCGCCTGTACTCTCGCCACGCGCCTCTGCCACGCTGCCCAATGAAAGCCAGGTCTGGGCATAGGTATCGTCGACGGCGAGCGCCTTGTAGGCCCAGGCCTCGGCAGCATCGGTATTGCCCAGCATGTCATGGTTGCGCGATAGTGCGTTGTAGACAATACGCTCGTCGGGCTGCAGCTCGAGCGTAGCAGCCACCGCCTGCTCTGCCAGCAGCTCCTCACCTTTCGCAGCGTACAACACAGCAAGCCAGGCATGCGCGTCGGCCTGAGGAGCGACGTCGTTGGCCGCTTCATAGGCCGCGATCGCGCCCTCCAGGTCTCCCTGGGCAATCAGCCGCTCGCCTGTTGAAGCGAACTCTTGCGCTTGCTGCTGTTCTGGGCTCAGGCCATAGCGGCGCGTCAATAGCGCATTGCCAACCAGAAGAACGACGAGCACCCCCACGACGATGGCAGCATAGCGGATAGCCGTCTTGCGTAGACGTTGCGCATGATCGATGTCGGCGAACCACCACCAGTACGCATCTGGTGGTCGACGCTTCTGCCGGGCCGGCTCCATACCGCCAGTCGCTGCCAGTTCGCGGCCCAACAGCCCGGCCTGGCGGCGGATCATGTTGTCTATCGTCTCCAGGCGCGTCTGCTCGGCTCGCAGGTCCATGCCTCGTTTGTCAAGGGCGTCGACGCGCTCTTGTACGCTATCACGCAAGGCAAACAGGTCCAGAATGCGCTCGCCCTTGCCCCGCAAGCGGGCGCACCCGATCTCGAGCTGACGGATATCGTCGCGCAGTTCGGTAAGCCCCGTCTCTAGTGGGCTCGAATCGATCATCCCCTTGGGCATTGGGCGTCTCCAGTCGTGATCCTTGGCGTGGGCCGCATGATGGCATAGCCCATCTTCGATTATCGGCCGGTGTACAGCGCTGTCAAAACAGGAAAGCCACAGTTGGCCCCAGGCGCCGTGGGGTTATAATGTTAGCTGAGTTTCATCACCCGATACATCAAGAATGGAGGTGTCATGGCCACACTGGATCAGGTGCGTGCCGCTCTGACCGAGGTCATGGATCCCGAGCTCCACCGCAACATCGTCGAACTGGGCATGGTACACGATCTGGCCGTCCAGGATGGCAAGGTGAGCTTTACCTTTGCCCTCACTACCATCAAGTGCCCGCTGCGCGGCCAAATGCAGGACGATATACGCACCCGTCTGCTCGCGCTAGAGGGCGTGGATGACGTAGAGATCGTGGTGCGTGAGATGACCGACGACGAAAAGCACGCTGTCTTTGGCAAGCCAGACGACAAGCCCCACGCCTCGCAGTTCAACCACATCAAGCAGATCATCGCGGTAGTAAGCGGCAAGGGCGGAGTTGGCAAGTCTACCACGGCTGCCCTGCTGGCGCTCTCGCTTCGCCGACAGGGCTATGACGTGGGGCTGCTCGATGCCGATATCACTGGTCCCAGCATTCCCAAGATGCTGCTCAAGAACCCGCCTCACCCGCGCGGCGGCCCCATCGGCATCATGCCGGTCGAGTCGGGCACGGGCATCAAGGTGATGTCCATCAACCTGCTGCTCGAGGACCCCAACCAGGCGGTGATCTGGCGCGGGCCGCTGATCAGCGGCGCCATCAAGCAGTTCTACGAGGACGTGCACTGGGGCAATCTCGATTACCTGATCGTCGACCTGCCTCCCGGAACGTCGGATGCATCACTTACGGTGATGCAGTCGATCCCGGTCAACGGCATCGTGATGGTGACCACGCCGCAGAGCCTGGCGGCGATGGTGGTGCGCAAAGCTTCATCGATGGCGGCCCAGCTCGACATCCCTATCCTGGGCGTGGTTGAGAACATGAGCTATGCCGTCTGCCCACATTGCGGTAAGCCGTTTGAGGTGTTTGGCCCCAGCAACGCCGGTGAACTGGCCGAGTCAATGGGTGCGCCTCTGTTGGGCCGTTTGCCGATCCGCCCCGAACTGGCCACTCTGGCCGATCAGGGCGAGATCGAGGCCTATGACGCAGAGGAGTTTGCGTCGCTGGCCGAAAAGCTCGTGACGCTGACCCGCTAGCCGACACAATGAGGGGAGCGCCAGAGCGCTCCCCTCATTGTACTGCCAAACGCTCGATAACACCCTGCACTACACGACACGCCCGTAGAAACTCGTCTATCGCGATTCGCTCGG
>Ga0123333_10004460_pt1 | contig 13104 bp, 9 predicted proteins | sample BioC12SIPDNA_3_FD_89957 | JGI IMG/M metagenome (GOLD analysis project Ga0123333, IMG submission 89957) | Anaerobic biogas reactor microbial communites from Washington, USA - Biogas_R2_B C12 SIP DNA | ecosystem: Engineered > Bioreactor > Anaerobic > Unclassified | place: Washington, USA...
CCTCGACCGTCTCGACCCCGGGTGCCCGCGCGAGCAGCTCGCCGGGGACGAGCAGCTTCGAGCGACGCAGCCCCGAGCCGAGCAGGGCCGGCCCGCCGTCGCGCACGCGTGCGTCGACCAGCACCCGGAAGCCCTCGGGCAGCCCGAGCGGGGTGATCCCGCCGTACTCCATCCCGGTCTCGGCGGTCGCCCGGTCGACGGGCAGGAAGGTGGCCTTGCGCACGTCGAGCAGGCGCCGTACGACGTTGTTGACGTCCGCACGGGTCGTCGCCCGCACGACGACGCCCGCGAGGCGTTCCTCGCCTGCGCGACGCCCTGTGACCAGGACACAGTTGCACGAGAGCTCGAGCTCGAGGCCGAAGGCCTCGGTGAGCGTCGCGGTGTCGGCGAGGCCCGGGTCGATCTCGGCGACGACCGCCTCGCGCGCGACCGCCGGCTCGGCCTCGGCCCACGACCGCAGCGCCGCGAGGGTCCCGGGGGCGAGGAGCTCTGCGTGGTCGAGCGCGGGGCGCCAGTCGAGCCCTGCCGCGCGCGCGACCGGTCCGGTCCCCGTCACCTCGAGTAGGTCGCGGTGAGCGTCGCGCGGGCGAGCGTGTGGAACAGCGCGTTGAACGCGACGACGGTCGCCGAGGCGTCCGGCCCGAGGTCGAGGGCCTCGACGTCGAGCGCGTGCACCGCGAACACGTAGCGGTGCGGCCGGTCGCTCGGCGGGGGCCCGGCACCTTCCCAGCCGACGTTGCCACCGTCCGAGCGCACCTGGAACGCGCCGTCGGGCAGGAGCGCTCCGTCGGCGCTGCCGGCCGCGCGCGGGAGCGAGGTGGTCGTCGCGGGGAGGTTCACGACGGTCCAGTGCCAGTAGCCCGCTGGTGTCGGTGCGTCGGGGTCGAAGCAGCTCACGACGAACGACCGCGTGCCCTGCGGGAAGCCCTCCCAGTGCAGCTCGGGGGAGACGTCCTCGCCGTCGACCGTGAAGGCGACGTCGAGACGGTCACCGTTGGCGACGTCCTGGCTCGCGAGCGTGAAGGACGCGACGGCGGGCAGGAGCGAGTAGGGATCCGGGGCGACGGGGCGTTGCAGGTCCATGGCTCCCACTATGCCCCGTTCAGTGCGCGCTGGACGTGGGATCGAGCGTGCTCGACCGCCTCGTCGAGCGTCGTGAACACGTGTGCGGAGTGCTGGAGCTCGTCGAGCACGCCGGCGGCCTCGACCATGCGGCGGTGGCGTGGCGGGAGGCCCTTGAGGAGCACGACGATGCCCTTGCGCTGGAGGGTCGCGACGACCTCGGCGAGCATGTTCGCCCCCGTCGCGTCGAGCACGCGGATGTTGGACAGGCGCAGGATCACGACGCGCACGTCGGCGACCTGCGTGAGCTCGTCGAGGAAGCGGTGGGTGTCGCCGAAGAACAGCGCGCCGTCGATCCGGTAGACCGCGATGTGCTCGGCGAGGAGCTGGTGCTCCTCCTCGGCGCCGATCTCGACCGGGACGCGCTCGCGGCGCAGCGAGGACTGCTTGGCGACCGCGCGCAGCGCGAGCACCGCCGAGACCGCGACGCCCGTCTGGACCGCCGCGACGAGGTCGAAGACGACCGTGGTCGCGAAGGTCAGCACGAGCACGAGCGTCTCGGCCCGGCCCGAGCGCCAGATCGCGCGTACGGCGTGCCGGTCGATCATGCGCGCGGCGGTCACGAGCAGGACGCCTGCGAGGGCTGCGAGGGGGATGCGCGCGACGAGCGGGGCTGCGACGAGCACGACGAGGCCGAGGAACACCGCGTGCGAGGTCGAGGCGATGCGGGTGCGGGCGCCTGCCCGCACGTTGACCGCGGTGCGCGCGATCGCCCCCGTCGCGGGGAGCCCGCCGAACACCCCTGAGGCGACGTTCGCGAGGCCCTGGCCGACGAGCTCGCGGTTGGGGGCGGTGCGCTCGATGTCGTCGGCCATGCCGTCCGCGACGCGTGCGGACAGCAGGGACTCGAGCGCGGCGAGCGCGGCGACCGCGAGGGCCGCGGAGAACAGCGTCCCGGTCGCCTCGGGGGTCAGGACGGGGACGCGCGGGGTCGGCAGGGTCGCGGGGATCGCGCCGATCCGGTCGACGTCGAGGCGCGCGAGCTCGGCGACGACGGTCGCGACGACGACGGCGATCAGGGCCGCTGGGAGCGAGCGGCGCCAGCGCGGCAGGAGCACCATGAGCGCCGCGACGCCCGCGGTGACCCCGAGTGCGGGGAGCGCCGCGAGCCAGTCGGCGTGCACGAGCGAGCGGACCGCGACGAGGGCCGCGTTGTCGCCCATGGGGCGGTCGGGGTCCTGCGAGATGTCGAGCGCGAGCGGGATCTGCTGCATCGCGATGATGACGCCGATCCCGCACGTGAAGCCCGCGACGACGGGCCACGGGATGAACTGCACGACCCGGCCCACGCCGAGCAGCCCTGCGACGACGACGATCCCCCCGGCCATGATCGCGACGGTCGGGACCGACTCGGGGCCGTAGCGGGCCACGATCGGGACGAGGACGACGGTCATCGCGCCCGTGGGTCCCGAGACCTGCAGGTGGGAGCCACCGAAGACGGCGGCCACGATGCCTGCGACGATCGCGGTCGCGAGGCCGGCCGCTGCCCCGACGCCCGAGGTGACGCCGAAGCCGAGCGCGAGCGGGAGCGCGACGACCATGACGGCCAGGCCCGCGAGCAGGTCGCCCCGCCACGAGCGGGGCAGGTCGGCGTAGTCGCTGCGGCGGGGCAGCACGCGACGCCGCACGAGCTCGCGGACGGTGGGCCAGTCGAGGCGGTCGAGGGGAGGGTTCGGCAGGCTCACGCGCCGTCACCCTCGTCGAGCGCGGCGAGCGCCTCACGCGTGCGGGTGAGGCGGTCGCTCAGGACGACGCGCGCGGCGGCGAGCATCTCGGCGAGCGCGGGGTGCTCGAGCCGGTAGAAGACGGAGTTGCCCTCGCGGCGTGCGGTGACGACGCCCGCGTTGCGCAGCACGGCGAGGTGCTGGGACAGGTGCGAGGCCTCGATCCCGGTCGCGGCGAGGAGCTCGCTCACGGGGAGCTCACCGTCGCTCAGGAGCTCGAGGGCGCGTACCCGGACGGGGTGCGCGAGAGCCTTGAAGAGGTCTGCCTTGTGGTCGTGGAGGGGGCGCTCGGGGGAGAGCGGCATCGAGGTCCTTCTGCTCACGCGATATGGCTGATTGATGGATTCATCAACTCGTCCACTATAGACCATCGCCGGGCGGGCCCTCGCCGGGGTCTCGCGACGGAGTTGACATCCCTGCGCGAGGGGCGTGTACTCGGTATCGAACAAACGTTCGACACCGGTGGAGGGAGGAGCGATGTCCGTGACGAGCGAGAGTGTGGCAGGGGCCGCCGACAACGACCGGGCCGCCCGGGCTCGTGCTGCCCTCGCCCTCGCGGAGCAGCGCACGGGCGCGCGCAGCCTCGCGACGAGCCTCACGGGCGTGCCCGCGCCGCGGACCGCGCCGCACCGCACGCCGCCCGTGCTGACCGACCTCGAGCGTCTGCCGCTGCCCGCCCCGCGCGAGCTCGCGAGGTTGCTCGGCCCGGGGCTGCGGCGCGGCTCGACCGTCGCGGTGCTCGGCTCGACCTCGCTCGCTCTCGCGCTGCTCGCCCCCGCGAGCGCGGCGGGCAGCTGGGTCGGCGTCGTGGGGCAGCCCTCGATCGGCCTGCTCGCCGCGGCCGAGGCGGGGGTCGTGCTCGAGCGGCTCGCCCTCGTCCCGCAGCCTGGCGCCGACGCGTCCGGCGTCGTCGCGGCGCTCCTCGACGGGATGGACCTCGTCCTCGTCGGCCCGCAGGCCGGGCTGACCGAGGCTGACCGACGCCGGCTCGTCGCCCGGGCTCGCGAGCGCGGGAGCGTCCTGGTGAGCACCGCGGCGTGGCCCGGCGCGACCGTCGTGCTCGGGGTGCGCACGCTCGGTTGGACCGGCGCGGGTGCGGGCGAGGGCCACCTGCGCAGCCTCGACGTGCGCGTGACCCGTTCGGGCCGCGGCGCGGCCGCCGAACGAGTCTCGATCGAGCTCACGCTCCCGCTCGCCCCGCCCGGGACCGACGAGCTGCAGGGCGCGGGACGCGAGAGCGCGAGGCCGGCCGCAGGGCAGCCGTCGCTGCGGCTCGTGGGGTGAGCCGCGTGGCGACCCGCACCGCGGTGCTGTGGGTGCCCGACTGGCCCGTCGTCGCCGCGATCCAGCACGAGGGTGCCCCGCCGCACCTCCCGGCCGCCGTGCACGACGGACGACGTCTCGTCGCGGTCTCGGCCGTCGCCCGGGCCCAGGGAGTGCGACGCGGGATGCGCCGTCGGCACGCTCAGGGCACGTGTCCCGAGCTCGTCCTGCTGCCCGAGGACGAAGGACGCGACGCGGTGCTCTTCGAGACCGTCGCGCAGGCCGCCGAGCAGGTCGTCCCGGGGGTCGAGGTCGTGCGGCCCGGGCTCCTCCTCGTGCCCGCCGACGGCGCCGCGCGGTTCCACGGCTCGACCGAGGCCTTCGGCGCCGCGCTCGTCGGCGCGGTCGCCCGGGCCGGGCACGAGAGCCAGGTCGGTGTCGCGGACGGGCTGCTCGCCGCCCTGCTCGCGGCGCGCGAGCACCGGCTCGTGCCCCCCGGCGGCTCGGCCGACTTCCTCGCCCCGTACCCCGTCTCCGCGCTCGTGCACGCCGCGCACGACCCGCGCACCCTCACCGCGACGGCCGAGCTCGTCGACCTGCTCACCCGGCTCGGGCTGCGCACGCTCGGTGCGCTCGCCGCGCTGCCGGCCGCCGACGTCGCGACGCGCTTCGGCGAGCTCGGGGCCTGGGCTCACCGCCTCGTGCGCGGGCAGGACCCGCGCCCACCCGTGCGTCGTCGGCCCGAGCCCGACCTCGAGGCGAGCCACGAGATCGACCCGCCCACGGCACGCCTCGACGTCGCGACCTTCGCCGCGCGTCGCGTCGCGGAGGAGCTGCACGCGAAGCTCCTCGCGCGCGGGGCGACGTGCGGGCGGCTCGAGATCACGGCCGTGACCGAGCACGGCAGCGAGCTGAGCCGCACGTGGCGCACCGACCTCGGTGGGCTCGGTGGACTGACCGCAGCGCGCATCACCGACCGCGTCCGCTGGCAGCTCGAGGGCTGGCTCGACCGGGCCGCGAGCGCGCGGCACGGTGACCAGGATCCCGAGCGAGGGGCGGTCGCGCGCCTCGTCGTCCTCGCGCGCGAGGTCGTGCCCGCAGGGGCCGAGCAGGGCCGGCTGTGGGGCGGGGCGAGCGGCAACGACGTGCGGGCCCACCGGGCGCTCGAGCGCGTCCAGGGGCTGCTCGGGGCGCACGGGGTGCTCACCGCGGCGCTCCAGGGCGGGCGTGACGTGCACGACCAGGTGCACCTCGTGCCGTGGGGTGCCCAGCAGCGCGCCGAACGGTCCGCCCACGCCCCGTGGCCAGGCAGGCTGCCCTCCCCGGCCCCCGCGACGGTCCTGCCCGAGCCCCAGCCCGTCCTCGTGCTCGACGCGGCGGGGTGCCCCGTGACGCTCGACGGACGGTGGGCGCTCAGCGCCGACCCGGCCCGGGTGCGCTGGCCGGGCACGACGCACCGCGACCCTGCGCGAGCCGTCGCGGCGCACGAGGCCACGGTGCTCTCGTGGGCCGGCCCGTGGCCCCTCGCGCAGCGTTGGTGGACGAGCGAGGGACGCACGGTCGTGCACCTGCAGGCCGCGCTCGACGACGGCGCGGTGCTCCTCGAGTGGGACGCCGCCGCCCGCACGTGGGTGTGCGAGGCGCGCTATGACTGAGCCCCGCTACGCCGAGCTGCACGCACACTCGGCCTTCAGCTTCCTCGACGGGGCGAGCCAGCCCGCCGAGCTCGTCCACGAGGCCGCGCGCCTCGGGCTCGAGGCCCTCGCGCTGACCGACCACGACGGCCTCTACGGCGTCGTGCGCTTCGCCGAGGCGGCCCGTGCGACGGGCCTGCCGACCGTCTTCGGCGCCGAGCTGCACCTGCCCGTCGTCGACGCGGTCGGCCGCGCGGTGCTCGACCCGCCCACCGGGGTGCCCGACCCTCGTTCGACGCACCTGCTCGCTCTCGCGCGTGGGCCCGAGGGGTACCGCAGACTCTCGGCCGCGATCGCCGAGGCGCACCTCGCGACCGGCACGAAGGGGCTTGCGGACTACCGGCTCGAGGCGCTCGCCGAGCGGGCCGAGGGGCACTGGCTCGTCCTGAGCGGGTGCCGCAAGGGGGCCGTGCAGCGTGCGCTCGACGGCGCCCCGAACCGCACCACGGGACTCGCGGACGCACGCCGCGAGCTCGACCGGCTGCGCGCCCTGTTCGGTCCTGAGAACGTCGCGGTCGAGGTCACGCGGCGCGGCGAGGCGCACGACGACGACCGCGCCGCGGCCCTCGCGCACCTCGCGAGCAGCGTCGGGGCGCCGCTCGTCGCGACGGGGAACGTGCACTACGCGACCCCCGCCGACGCCGACCTCGCGGCGGCCCTCGCGGCGGTCCGTGCGACCTCGAGCATGCCCGAGCACGACGGTTGGCTGCCCGGCGCCCCGACCGCGTTCCTGCGCTCGGCGGCCGAGATGGCCCGGGTGCACCGGCGCGAGCCGCACGCCGTGACGACCGCGGCCGAGCTCGCCGCCGAGTGCTCCTTCGACCTCGCTCTCGTCGCCCCGTCCCTGCCCCCGTTCCCCGTCCCCGAGGGGCACACCGAGGCCTCGTGGCTGCGTGAGCTCGTGCGTCGCGGCGCGCTCGAGCGCTACGGCCCGCCCGAGGACGAGCGGGTCCCGGGCGCGTGGGCCCAGCTCGCGCACGAGCTCGACGTGATCGAGACGCTCGGTTTCCCGGGGTACTTCCTCATCGTCCACGAGCTCATGGAGTTCTGCCGTGAGCGCGGGATCCTCGCCCAGGGGCGCGGCTCGGCGGCGAACTCTGCGGTGTGCTACGCGCTCGGGGTGACCGCGGTCGACGCGGTGCGCCACGGGCTGCTGTTCGAGCGGTTCCTCGCCCCCGAGCGTGACGGCCCGCCCGACATCGACGTCGACATCGAGTCGGGGCGACGTGAGGAGGTCATCCAGCACGTCTTCGAGGTGCACGGACGCCACCACGCGGCCCAGGTCGCGAACGTCATCTCCTACCGTGCACGCTCGGCCGTGCGCGACGCGGCGCGTGCGCTCGGGCACGACGTGGGCCAGCAGGACGCGTGGAGCAAGTCGATCGAGCGCTGGGGGACCCTCAAGGCCCCCGAGCTGCAGGTCCCGTGGTGGCAGGGCTCGGCCCGGCTCGACGGGGTCACGACGGGCGAGCCCTCGCGGCTCGAGACCGCCCGCGAGCTCGCGACGGCCGACGCCCACGACGTCGTGCCGGACCGGCTCCCGCCCACGGCCGCCGACCTCGCCGAGATCCCGACGCCCGTGATCGACCTCGCCGACCGCATGCTGCGCCTCCCGCGGCACCTGGGCATCCACCCGGGGGGCATGGTGCTGTGCGACCGTCCCGTGATCGAGGTGTGCCCCGTCGAGTGGGCACGCATGCCCGGGCGGACCGTCCTGCAGTGGGACAAGGACGACTGCGCCGACGCGGGCCTGGTGAAGTTCGACCTGTTGGGCCTGGGCATGCTCACCGCGCTGCGGATCGGCTTCGAGCTCGTGCGCGAGCACGAGGGTGTCGAGCTCGAGCTGCACTCCCTGCCGCAGGAGGACCCGGCCGTCTACGCGCTGCTCCAGGCGGCTGACACGGTCGGGGTGTTCCAGGTCGAGTCCCGCGCCCAGATGGCGACCCTGCCGCGCCTGAGGCCCGAGAACTTCTACGACATCGTCGTCGAGGTCGCCCTCATCCGCCCCGGCCCGATCCAGGGCAACTCGGTGCACCCCTACATCGAGCGCCGGCTCGGCCGGCAGCCCGTGACCTACCTGCACCCGCGCCTCGAGCGCTCGCTCGCCAAGACCTACGGGGTCCCGCTGTTCCAGGAGCAGCTCATGCAGATGGCGATCGACGTCGCGGACTTCACGCCCGCCGAGGCCGACCAGCTGCGGCGCGCGATGGGCTCGAAGCGCTCGGCCGAGCGCATGGCTGCCCTGCGCACCCGGCTCATGGAGGGCATGGCCCGGCACGGCATCACGGGCGAGGTCGCCGAGGAGATCTACGCCAAGCTCAAGGGTTTCGCGGACTTCGGTTTCCCCGAGTCGCACGCCTTCTCCTTCGCCTACCTCGTCTATGCGAGCGCGTGGCTCAAGGTCCACCACCCCGCGGCCTTCTACGCGGGTCTGCTCGCCGCCCAGCCGATGGGGTTCTACTCCCCGCAGTCCCTCGTCGCGGACGCGCGCCGGCGCGGGGTCACGGTGCTGCGCCCGTGCGTGCAGTCCTCGGGCGTGCGGGCGGGCGTCGAGCGGCTGCCCGCCGATGACGGCGCCCCGCAGCCCGTGGGAGGGCACGGGGCGCGAGAGGACGACGCCCTCGCCCACCCCGACCTGACGCTTGCGGTGCGGCTCGGTCTTGCCGAGGTGCGCGGGATCGGCGAGCGCCTCGCCGAGCGCATCGTCGCCGAGCGCGAGCGCGGTGGGCGGTTCACCTCGCTGCGCGACCTCGTGCGGCGCGTCCGGCTCAGCACGACCCAGCTCGAGGCGCTCGCGACGGCGGGAGCGCTGCGCGAGGCGGGCGAGCACGGACCTGTCGCCCGCCGCGAGGCGCTGTGGGCCGCGGGTGCGCTCGCCCAGGAGGGACCCGACACCCTCCCGGGCGTCTCGGTCGGGGTCGAGGCGCCGACCTTGCCGGGTATGGACGAGCTCGAGACCTCGGTCGCGGACGTGTGGGCCACGGGCGTGTCGCCCGAGTCCTACCCGACCCAGTTCGTGCGCGCGGGGCTCGAGGCCGCAGGGGTCCTGCGGGTCAGCGAGACGTTCGAGCACGAGCCCGGACGCCGCGTGAGCGTCGCGGGGGTCGTGACGCACCGGCAGCGACCCGGGACCGCGCAGGGTGTGACGTTCCTGTCGCTCGAGGACGAGACCGGGCTGCTCAACGTCGTGTGCTCACCGGGTCTGTGGGCGAGGTTCCGCACGGTCGCGCGCAGCGCGCAGGCGCTCGTCGTGCGTGGCCTGCTCGAGCGGGGTGACGGGGCGACGAACCTCGTCGCCGAGCACCTCACGGCGCTCGCGCTGCCCGTCACCTCCCGCTCGCGCGACTTCCAGTGATCAGGCCGCGTCCAGACCCCGCCGCGCGAGCAGCGGCTCGATGCGCGGCTCGCGCCCGCGCAGCTCGGCGAACGAGGCCATCGGGTCGCGCGAGCCACCGCGGGAGAGCAGGACCTCGCGGAACCGGTCGCCGTTGCGCCGGTCGAGCCCGCCGTTCTCCTCGAACCACTCGACCGTGTCCGCGTCGAGCACCTCGGACCACACGTAGGAGTAGTAGGCCGCGGAGTACCCGCCGCCGAAGGCGTGGTTGAAGTAGGTCGTGCGGTACCGCGGCGGGACGAGCTCGAAGGCGATCCCGGCGCGCTCGAGCGCGGCCGCCTCGAAGGCCTCGACCTCCTCGACGTCGCTCGGGACCTCCTCGGGGGCGAGGCGGTGCCACGCCTGGTCGAGGATCGCCGCGGCGAGGTACTCGGTCGTGCGCTGTCCCTCGCCCCACTGCCGCGAGGCGAGCTTGCGCTCGACCCACTCGGCCGGGATCGGCTCGCCCGTCGCATGGTGCACCGCGTACGCCGCGAGGATCTCGGGGTGCCACGCCCACATCTCGTTGACCTGCGAGGGGTACTCGACGAAGTCGCGCGGGACCTCGGTGCCCGACTGCGAGGGGTAGCGCACGTCGGAGAGCAAGCCGTGCAGCGCGTGGCCGAACTCGTGGAACAAGGTGATGACCTCGTCCCACGCGAGGAGCGCGGGCTGCCCAGGTGGGGGCTTGGGGACGTTGAGGTTGTTGACCACGACGGGTGCCTCGCCGAGCAGGTGGGACTGGTCGACGAGGTTGTTCATCCACGCCCCACCGCGCTTGGCCGCGCGCGTGAAGACGTCGAGCACGAACAGCCCGAGGTCCGAGCCGTCCGCGTCGTGGACCTCGAAGACGCGTGCGTCCTCGTGGTAGGCGGGCAGATCGGGACGCTCGGTGAAGGTGATGCCGTACAGCCCCGTCGCAGCCGCGAAGACGCCGTCGTGCAGGACCCGCTCGAGCTCGAGGTAGGGGCGCAGCGCGGCGTCGTCGACCTCGAAACGTTCGCGGCGCACCTTCTCGCTGTAGAACTCCCAGTCCCACGGCGCGAGACGCTCGCCCGGGTGGTCCTCCTCGAGCGCGGCCTGGAGGACCTCGGCGTCGCGGCGAGCGTTCGCGACCGCCGCGGGCGCGAGCCGCTCGAGCATCTGCGCGACCGCGTTCGCGGTGCGGGCCGTCGAGTCCTGCGCGACGTAGTCCGCGTGGTGCTCGAAGCCCAGGAGGCGCGCGTGCTCGGCCCGCAGCCGGGCGAGGCGCAGCACGATCTGGCGCGTGTCGTGCTCGCCCCCGCACCCTCCGCGGCGCACCGAGGCCTCGAAGACCCGGCGGCGCAGCTCACGGTTGCGCAGCGAGGAGAGGACCTCCTGCTGCGTGGGCAGCTGGAGCTCGATGAGGTACCCCGAGGCGTGCCCGCGGTCGGCGGCGGCCTGCCGGGCAGCCGCGATCGCGTCCTCGGGCAGCCCGTCGAGCTCGGCGACGTCCTCGACGAGCACGGCCGAGGCGTTCTGCTCGGCGAGCAGCGTGCGCCCGAACTGGGACTCGAGGGAGGAGATCTCGGCGTTGAGGGCCCGCAGGCGCTCCTTGTCGGCCGGCTCGAGCGCGACTCCCGAACGCTCGAAGTCCTCGAGGATCGTCTTGAGGAGCCACGCCTGGTCGTCCGCGAGCGTGACCTCGCCGCGCTCGGCGCGCGCGGCGAGCGCCTTGCCCCGCGCGTAGAGGCGCTCGTCGAGGTAGATCGCGTCGTGGTGGGCCGCGAGCATCGGGGCGACCTGCTCCTCGATCTCGTCGAGCTCAGGGCTCGAGTGTGCCGAGACCTGGTTGTAGAAGGCCGTCACCGCGCGGTGCGCAAGGCGACCCGAGCGCTCCCACGCGTCGAGGAAGTTCTCGACGGTCACGTCCTGGCTCGCCGTGGCGATCTGCTCGATCTCGGCGAGCTGTTCCGCCAGGCCCGCGCGGATCGCGGGCAGGTAGTGCTCGGTGCGGATCGCCGCATGGTCCGGCAACCCGTAGGGGAGCGTCGAGGGCGCGGCGAAGGGGTTGGTGGGGTCGAGTGCGTCGTCGTGTGTCACGCCCCTATCCTCACCCGTCCTGCGGCTCGGGTGCGACCAGGTGGGTCCCGGGCCACGGCGCGGCGGGCTCACGAGGGTCCTCGCGCAGGATCGTCGCGACCCAGGCGTCGCGGCGCACCCCCCGCTGAGGCGTGTGCCGACGCACCTGCCCCTCGAAGCGGAAGCCGTTGCGCCACGCGACCGCCCACGAGGCCCAGTTGCCCACGAAGGCCGTCCACGCGATGCGTTCGAGGTCGAGGCCGTCGTCGGCGAAGCCCACCTCGAGCGCGAGGCGCACCGCCCGGGACATCACGCCCCGGCCTCGCGCCTCGGGGGCGAGCCAGTACCCGAGCTCGGCCGAGCGTTCACCCTCGAGGCCCAGCCCGACCATGCCGATCAGGGTGTCCGTGCCGCTCGCGCGGACGGCCCACGTCGCCTCGACGCGTAGCTCCTCGGGCGGGTTCGATCGCAGCAGGGCCCAGGCCTCGGTCACGCGCGTGACGAAACCGCGGGCGTGCTCGGGAGCGTACGGCGAGGGGACTGTCGTCCATCGGGCGATCTCGGGGTCCTGGCACGCGCGCGTGATCGCGTCGAGGTCGGCGAAGGTCGGAGGGGACAGCATCACGACGTCGTCGGAGGTGGTCACTCGCATCGGGTCATGCTCGCAGGGTCACCTTCCCCCGTCATGGGGTTATCGGGCGGGTCGCCGACCGCGGTGCCCCTCAGCCGCCCGCCAGGGCGTGCCCGACCTCGACGAGAGCGAGCTGGAGGGCCATCTCCTTGAACAGCTCGGGCGTCGCGCCCGGTTCGAAGTCGTCGAGCTGGACGTGGCGCAGGGTGCGTCCGCTCGCCGACTCGGGGTTGACCCGCAGGCCGCGCACGAACAGCCCCGGGTGCTCCTCGAGCGAGCTCGGTGAGCGCTGGTAGGCGACCTCGGTGTACGCCTCGAACGCCTCGAGCGGGACCGTGACGCGGACCCACCCGTCGGGATGGGCGTCGGGGTCGATCTCGATGATCGTGCCCGCGTTGAGGAACGGACGCTCGGCGTTCGCGGGCTCGCCGAACAAGGTCAGCTCGAGGTTGACCTTGCCGCCGTCGAGCTCGTGCACCTGCTCGGGCTCGAGCACCCCGGCGAAGTGCTCCGCGAGGGCCTCAGGCCCGGGTATCGAGGACAGGCCGGGGAGCAGGCGCAGCACGAGCGTGACGTCCGTGACGTCCGAGAAGCGCACCGAGCGGGTGGGCCAGGTTGCCTCGAGACCGTTCACGTGCTGACGGTCCCAGTCGACGAGCCGCTTGACGAGCACGATCTCGAGCGTGCTGCGGTCCGCGCACGTGGGGTCGGGCAGGAACGCGCTGCGCCGCAGGGCGTAGCGCGTGTGCTCGAGCGCGAGCGAGGTCTCGGCGGGGGAGGTGTGGCTCCATCCCGTCATCGTGAGGATCTCGTCGCCGAGAGGCGTGAACGCCCTGTCGTGGGGCCGCGGGACCGCTGCGGACGCGCACTCGACAGCCGTGACCTCGTACGCGGGCGAGGGACTCGCGGCGCACCCGGCGAGCACGAGAAGTGCGCCCACGGCCGACGCGCGTCGCACGTGCCGAGCGATCACGTCTCCGCGGGTTCCGCGTCGTCCTTCGCCTCGGCATCGCGTGCGAGCCGGGCCTGCTCGTCGAGGCTCGAGATCTCGCTCGGGTCGAAGTCCTCGAGCTCGTCCGGGTCGGTCGGTGGGTCGAGCGTGCGCAGCTTCGCGAACACGGCCCACGCGACGGCCACGAGGGGGAGCGCGACGACGGCGCCGAGGATCCCCGCGACGAGTGTGCCACCCGTCACGACGAGGCCGACGACGACGGGGTGCAGGGAGACCTGCTTGCCCATGATGAGCGGCTGGAG
>Ga0123333_10004464_pt1 | contig 13104 bp, 15 predicted proteins | sample BioC12SIPDNA_3_FD_89957 | JGI IMG/M metagenome (GOLD analysis project Ga0123333, IMG submission 89957) | Anaerobic biogas reactor microbial communites from Washington, USA - Biogas_R2_B C12 SIP DNA | ecosystem: Engineered > Bioreactor > Anaerobic > Unclassified | place: Washington, USA...
CGATAGCGCGGCTGATCGACCAGTCGTGAGTCTGGCCGCTGGCCCCCACGCCGGTGACGGCGGCATCTTTCGTGTCGAGGATCAGGTAATCGGCCACGTCCTGATAGGCCAGGGCGTCCGCGAACGACTCTGGCCCGCCTACCGGGATCGCCTGCATGATCTTCACGCCCGGCAGGCGCTCGCGCAGATCGCGGATGGCCGGGGGCGCGACCGCCCCGAACTCGCCGCACAGGTGCAGGATGTCCGGCTGGACCGCGCGGGCCATGGCCTCGATCGTGTCCAGGTCCTCGTCGACGGACAGGGCGACCACCGTCGCCAGCCCGCGCACCGCCTCGGCGATGGCGCGGGCGGTGGTCAGGTCGACCTCGCCGGGCAGCCCCAGCGCTGAGGGGGTGATCCCGACGTGATCAACGCCAAGCCCGGCGACCGCGCGAGCTTCGTCGGGCGTTTGCATGGTATAGATTTGGACGTGCATAGACGACCCTCGGATTGGGTGAGAAACCGCCGATCGCTACAAAATCCGGTAGGACCGGTCGTTGCGGTAATAGATGGCGACCGGCGTGCCCGGCTCCGGCAGGCGAGTCGATTTCAGGTCGTTGCGAATCTGCGTCGCCTGGCGCACGATCACGTTGCCTTCCGGCGAATGGAACCGGTAGCGCAGCTTGAGCATGAAGTCGCCCTCGGAATCTGGCATGCCGGTACAGGCAACCACCTGGCCTTTGATCAGGCGCGCGGCGTTCCGTTTGCGCCGCCGGAAGGCCATCCCCAATGCGATGAACGTCAGCGCCACCAGCGCCACCAGCAGCGCCGTCATCCAGTAGCGGTCCTCCTCGAGCGGATCGTCCTGCGCGATGCGCGACACGTCTGGATCGTCGAGCAGGTAGGTCACCTTCACCGGGTCGCCGTCCTCGAGCGCGGCGTAATCGCGGCTGGTGACGGCCTGCTCGCCGTCGACCTCCAGGCCCTCCAGCGCGACCAGCGGCACGGTGAAGCTGTAGCGCAGGTAATGATCCTCGCCCCGGCCCACCTCATCGGCCACGCGCCGCCCGGTGACGATACCCTCGACCTCGACGCCATCCCGCTCCAGCCGGTACCAGTCGTACCAGTCCGGGGCGATCCACACGGCCAGCAGCAGGGCCACTACCGCCAGCGCGAGCCCCAACAGCAGCCACAGGCATCCCGCAACACGCCGCGGCCGCTGCCGCTTCGACTCGCGGGCCAGGAAGCCAGCATTCGCCGGGTTGAGCAAGAACAGGCTGCGCGACGAATCGGACCCCTTCATGCGCAACCGCGCCCTGGGCGCAGCGACGGCCTGGGCCTCTTGCGTCTCGAGCGCCGGCGCAGGCGGAGCCTGGACCGGGGCGGGAATCGACGGCCCACTCTGGTTGATGGCGCGCCAGGCCAGATCGCGTATGTGCGGATCGGGATCGTTTTCGTACAGGTGATCGAACACCTGCTGCACGCGTGGATCCTCGCGCAATGGCGCCAGGATCGCGATCGCGCGCTGGCGGTCCGCGGGATTATCGCTGCGCAGCAGGCTCAGGCTGTCCAGCACATCTTTCGAAGTCGGCGTTTGCGAGTCGCTCATGGTGATCCCCCTCACCCCAGGCATCTGTCAACAAGTGTACTCTGAATCGGGAATAAGCTGGCTCTCGTTCCAGCGGCGGGCGAATTCTTCCAGATAAGCACGGGCAATCGCCGTGTTGTGGATGATGAGCGTGTTCTCATCGTTGCTGTCGGCGGCGTTGCCCGAAAAATTGAGCGAACCCATCACGACGATCGAGTCGTCGATGATCAAGACTTTGTGGTGCAGAATATCCGGGTTGCCATCGCGCCGGATGGGTAGGCTGGCGCAGGCGCGTTGCGTCCAGAAGCGGCGCTGGCTCGTTTCGACCACGCCCATCACATCCAGCTCGCCCGCCTGGAAGCGGTTGACCATGGCCTGGGTCAGATCGTCCCGCGTGAACGTGAAGGCCAGGAACCGCACCGTGCGCGCGTTGTTGATCAGCTCGAGCAGCCGCGCCGGGACATCACCTTCCGCTTCGAACAGCGTCTCGACCCGCGTGCCGTCAATCGTCAGGTCCGGGTTGGGGACCGTGTTGGGCGAGGTGACGCCGAAGCTGCCGCCGAACAGCTCCTCGAATTCGAGGGTGAAGTTAGCCGCCAGCCGCGACGAGCGAAGCAGCATGCTGTTGTTGTTGTTATTGTAAAAGCCATTATGAGTGACGTTGGTCGATCCGGTCCACACGTACACCTGGTCGATCACAAAGAACTTGTTGTGCATCAGCCCGCTGCGCGCCTGGTCCGATTGCAGCGCGATCCCGGCCAGCTCGATCTGGTCGAAAGTCGCGTCGGGGCGTTCCAGGCCATACTCGCCATCGGTCACCATTCGCACGCGGACGCCGCGCTCGTGGGCGCGAATCAGCGCGTCGGTCACCGGCTGCGAGTTCATCTCGAACACCGCCGCGTCGATGGTGAAGCGCGCCCCATCCAGCGCGGCCACCAGCGCGTCCTCGAGCGGGGACCCGGTGAACAGGCTCTCATCAGTGGTGTTGAGCGGCACGGTGAAGTACAACTGGAACCAGCCACCATCGTACCCGCCTGATATCGGCACCAGCGCCTCGCCGGGCGCCATGGCGACGATCGTCGGGGCGGGCAGGGGCGCCGCAACAGACGGCGTCGCGGCAGCAGTGGACGTGGTCCACATCGACGTCGCGGCGGGCTCGTCCTGATACAGCACATCAATGCCCAGCACGAACTGCGCGAGAAATGCGATGACCATGATGATCAAGCCGCTGACGGTCCCAACCTGGAGACGGCGGGAGGTCGTGGTGGTCGTGTCGGCACCGCGCCGCTGCCGGCGGCTTGCTGTCTTCGCCATTTAGGGGATGTCTCCTCGCTGGGGAGCCGGGCCGGCGGGCGGCTCGGCTTCCCGTCCGGGTGGCAGAGCAGGCCGGGCGAAGGGATCGATCGGCGGATGGGTCTCCCGCCCAGGCACTGAGCCGGGCGGCGCGGGCGGTTCCGCCGGCGGACCGGCCTCCCATTCAGGCAGCGAAGCGGGTTGGGCGAGCGCCGGAGTGGGCCGTTCGCCTTCACCGCCGGGCTGGGGCGGTGACAGGTGCGTGATCAGGCTTCGCACCAGATCGCCGTTGCTGTGCTGCGCGTGGCCCGCGATCCAAGCCGCGATCGCCTCGTCGGAGAAAACCGGCGCCTGCGGGCCATGCAGCTCGCGGCTGAGCTGGTTGATGGTCTGGAACGTGCGGGTGAGCCAGGTGGCGTCTTTTTTGTGGCGATACACCGCCAGCCACGTGACGCGCGTCATCAACCGCACCAGAGAGTAAGCCGTGTTGGCGACCTGTTCCTCATCCGGCTCGGGCGCGTCCGGGGCGGACATGCGTGCACCAAGCTGCTCCGCTTGCTGGGCGCCCCAATCGATCAGGGGCAGCGCCTCGTCATCCTGAAGTCCTTCGCGCAGCGCGCTGTTCTCGGCGATGGCGTCCTGTATCTGCTTGGTCCAGCGTTCCAAAGGAGTCATAATTCCTGCCGCATTTAAGCGCACCGTATAGATGAGCATATAGACATAGTATGCATCATTTTCTACGGTAGCACGAGCGCGCGTTCAACGAAAGCACCTTTATCCATTTGTAACGGCGTTTCTTCAGGTTTTTTACACCTGGCGACGCGCCCCGTTTGGCACGCCCACCAGACAAAGGAGCCGTACCACCATGCCTCGCTACGCGTTTTTCCAGGTCGACGTCTTCACCGATCGCGCCTTCGGGGGCAACCCGCTGGCCGTGTTCCCCGACGCGGAGGGACTGGACACGGACCAGATGCAGCGCATCGCCCGCGAGATGAACCTGTCGGAGACCACGTTCGTCCTACCCCCCACCGATCCCGCCGCCGATTTCAAGGTGCGCATCTTCACGCCGGAGTCCGAGCTTCCGTTCGCCGGGCACCCGGTCGTCGGCACGCACTGGGTCCTGGCCCACCTGGGACGGGTGGCCTTGCAGGAACCGGTGACGACCGTCCGCTTCGAGCTGGGCGTCGGCGTGCGAGCGGCGGCACTGCACGTCCGCGGCGGCGCGGTGACGCACGTGGTGATGGATCACCAGGCGCCCCAGTTCTATGCCATTGCCACGCCCGACCAGGCGAGCCGGGTGGCGCGGGCGCTGGGCCTGGCGCCAGACGCGGTCACCGCGACCGGCAGGCCGGTGCAGGTCGTCTCGACCGGCATTCGCCAGTTATACGTGCCGGTACGCTCGCTGCGCGACGTGGCGAGTATCAACTCCCGGCAGTTGGACGCCGCCGCCCTCAGCGCGCTCTTCGCCGAGCTGGACCCGGTCGAACGCTGCAGCGACGCGGTCATGGTCCTCACGCTGGAGACGACCAGCCCCGCTGCCGCCGTCCATACGCGCATGTTCGCGCCCGGCCTGGGTATCAACGAGGACCCGGCGACGGGCTCAGCCAGCGGCGGCCTGGGCGCGTACCTGGTGGAACACCGCCTCCTGCCTGCCACGCCGCCCACCACGACGATCGTCGCCGAGCAGGGACTCGAGGCGGGGCGTCCCAGCCGCATCACGATCGAAGTCGATGGCGCGCCGGGCGCGATCCGCATGGTGCGCGTCGGCGGCCAGACGGTCCCGCTGATCGAGGGCGTCCTGGCCTGGTGAGGGCTCACGCGCTGGGCGGCAGGTCGGCGAAGATCTCGTGAATGTTGCCGTCCGGGTCGGCAATGAACGCCGTGCGCTGGTTCCAGGGCATGTCCGCCGGGCCGAGGACGGGCGTCGCTCCCTTCGCCACCAGGGCCGCATAGCTCGCGTCGACATCCCCCGGCGACTCGCAGGGGAACGCCAGCTCGAAGGGATGCCCGGTCACCGGCCCGGTGTAGCCCTCCAGCCCGGCCTGGGCCATCACGGCGCGGCGGCACAGCGCAAAACGCACGCCGTCATGCTTGAACTCGACATAGCCCCCCGGATCGTCGCTATCGGGAGCCCGCTGCGGCTGGAACCCGAGCACGTCCCGGTAAAAACGGAGCATGGCGGGCATATCGTCGGTGAAGATCGTGATCAGGGCGATCTGAGCGCGCATAGCGGCCTCCTATGCTCGAAAAATCAGAACGTTTGTGCTGTCTGGTCAGTATAGCGCATTGCGGCGGGCTGCACAACCCTCGCCGAGGGGCAGGTGACTTGCGTTGTAGGAGCAAACTCGTACTACAATGTAGTCATCCGAGAGCAGAGGCCGCCCTATGGATGGCTCGGGCCGCAGTTGGATCGTGCTGAGGATCGACGACACGCGCTGCCACGTGTGTGGCACGTGTCGCGCCAAGTCCGCCTGCAAGGGCAAAGCGATCCGGGTGATCGACCATGGGGAAGCACCGTATCTCGACTCGACACGGTGTTGGGGCTGCCTGACCTGTCTCTCCTCGTGCCCCTTCGGCGCTGTGGTGCGCCACGAAACGCACTAGAGCTGGATCGTCCTTCGGTCGTGCGGGTGATAAGACCGGGTATGTTCAGCCCTCGCCCTGGTGGCGGCTGCGCGCCTGCTCGTCGCGGGCCAGCAGCAGCGCCTCCAGGTCGTAGATCTCGTCATCGTCCAGCGCTTCGACCAGCCGCTCGATCCGGCTGCCGCCGCTCCGCTTGGCCTTGCTGCGCGACTGAAGCTCCGCGCCCTTGTCGCGCAGGGCAGCCCACACCGCGACCGTGCTCGCCATCGCAGCCAAGGCTATCACGAGCACGATCCCGAACACCGTCGGGCCGTCTGCTTGGGAGACCGCCCCGGTCGGCGTGGTGAGCAGCACTGCCATGGTGATGATGAAAGCCAACCAAATAATCAGGGTCGCCGCCAGGCGCACGCTGTCGCGCATATCAGTACCCCCGCGAGATCTCTAGCCCGGCCTGTCCGATCAGGTGCCCGCTCGACACCTCGTACAGGAATCCCAGGAACGGTAGGAGAATCACCGTGAAACCCATCACCGAGACTACCACCCCCAGCGCCACGAAGTACAGCAGCAGCATGATCAGCAGGCTGAGGTTGTCGCGCACCTCGGTCCACAGCGCGCCAAAACGCATGAACTCGGAGAAATTGCCGGTTTCCACGTAGCGGATCACGCCCATCGTGTACATCCCCGTCGCCGGGATCGCGTACAGGACCATGAACCCGACCACGCAGATCGACGACAGGCAGACCAGCAGGCCGCCCAGCTCGTCCTCTCCGGTGAACATCGCCGGGGTGAGCAGCAGGCAGGTCAGCAGCGCCGCCGGGAGGAAGTAGATGAACAGCGCCAGGGTCGCCATCACACCGTCTGTGAAGATCTGGCCCAGACGATCGGTGCCGGGCAGCGGGCGGCGCTCGCCCCGGATCACATTGCGCGCCACGCGAACCTGGTAACCCTGCGCGAAAAACGGGATGAAGCTGAGCAGCGTCCCGACGACGATCTTGATCGGCCAGTCTTCATCGTCGAACGGAAATTTGATCGCGCGTACGAAGTCCACAGGCCCCTCCCTCCTCGTGCCGAAGCGCTGCTTCATTGTAGCATAGTATACGCGGGGTGGGCGCGGGGAGTTGCGGCGCCGGTGGCCCGCGCCGCGCTGCGATCGGGCGGTCCGGGAGCGCCCGGATGCGCCAGGGCACACCACGCGACGATTTTCGCGAGCTACGGTTGACGAAACGCGGGCGCTATGCTAAACTGACTTGCCAAAGTCGGCTTGGCGCCAACCCAGTTCTCAAACGAAAGGATCAGGGCCATAAGCGCTGGAGATTATCGGGTAAACGATCGGATACGGGCTCGCGAAGTTCGCTTAATCACGGACGAAAATGAGAATATTGGTGTCGTACCGATCCAAAAGGCATTGCAGCTGGCCGCTGATCGCGACCTGGACCTGGTAGAGGTTGCGCCCAATGCCGACCCGCCGGTGTGCCGGATCATGGACTTCGGCAAGTTCCAATACGAACGCGCTAAAAAAGAACGCGAAGCGCGCAAGCAACAGAAACAGATCGAAGTCAAAGAGATCCGCTTACGGCCCAAAACCGACGACCATCACCGATCCTTCAAAGTGCGCGACGCACGGCGCTGGCTGGAAGAGGGCATGAAGGTCAAGGTGCGCATCCGCTTCCGGGGGCGCGAGATTACTTACCCGGAGATCGCGCACGAGATGTTGCAGGAAGTCGCTGCCGAGCTGGACGACATCGCCGTTGTCGAGCAGGCCCCCAACATGGAAGGCCGCACGATGTTGATGGTTCTGGCTCCGGCGCCCGACAAGAAGAAGTGAAGACATAACGCGGTTGGGCTTGTTGGGGAATCCGTACGGTTCATCTGCGCCGCACGCTCGTGCGGTGCTCACGTGTTTATAGGGAGACCTGTTCGTGGCTAAGAAGCAGAGAAAATTCAAGCTGAAGACGTATAAGGCTGCGGCCAAGCGCTTCCGCGTGACTGGCTCCGGCAAGGTCATGCGCACCAAAGGCGGCAAGAGTCACCTGCGCCGCCGTCGGTCGAAGCGGACGAAAGCGCAGTTTCTCGAGATGCACGAGGTCAACGGCGCGAAGGAAATCAAGCGCGTGCGCCGGCTGGCCCCCTATCTCGGCCAATATAAGCAGAATCCCCCGGCCTAGCCGCCGGTGCGATCCAGTCAAGGAGCTAGAGCATGACTCGTGTAAAGGGCGGCTTCACGACGCGCCGCCGTCACAAAAAAGTCCTGAAGATGACCCGGGGCCAGTGGGGCACCAAGCACCGGCTGTTCCGTCGCGCCAACGAAGCGATGATGAAAAGCCAGTGGTACGCCTACCGCGACCGCCGCGCCCGCAAGCGCGACCTGCGCCGGCTGTGGATCGCCCGCATCAACGCGGCCGCCCGCATGAACGGCATGTCGTACAGCCGCCTGCTGCACGGCCTCAAGCAAGCGAATGTCGAGCTGGACCGCAAAGTGCTGGCCGATATCGCGGTGCGCGACAGCCAGACGTTCGCCAGCCTGGTTTCCGTGGCCCAGCAAGGCTGATTTCCACCGCAGGGGTGACATCGAAAACCGGCGGCCCACTGAGGCCCTAGCCGGTTTTTTGTGTTTTTTGGGAGCAAACCATGCCGCGCGCGCGCATCCAGGTTCGCCAAACACCTGACCGCCTGACCGTGACCTACCGGCTGCCGGGCCGTCTGCTGTCCCTGGCGGCGGGGTTCTGGTGCCTGGTGGGCGGATTGGCGATCGGGATCGCGCTGGCGCTGGCGCTGGTGCTCACGGGCGTGCTGGACGTGGACACGGACGGCGACTGGGGCCGGTTCCGGATCGCGCTGGGGATCGGGACCGCTGCCGGGGCGATCCTGCTGTACACCGGCTATGCGTGGGCCGTGCTGCGCCGCCGGCTGCGCGTGGTGTTCGATGCCGCCCGGCGCCAGGTCGCGCTGCATCTGGTGGCCGGAACGCGGCGCGCGGGCCGCTACCCGATCGGTGACGTCGTCCTTTTCCGGCTGGCCCAACATGCCGCCGGGCCGGGTGGCGGCTGCATCCTGGTCATGGAAACGGCCAGCGAAGGCCCGATCGCCCTGCTGACGCTGCCCGAGGACTGCCACACGCCCGACACCCAGCTCTCTATCCTCGCCGGAGAGCTCAACGCCTACCTGGACATGCTGCACGGGGAAGGCAGGCACGACGATGATTACCAGCCCGCATAACGAGCGCGTGAAGCTGGTCCGGCTGCTGCAAAGTCGCTCCAAAGCCCGCCGCCAGCACAACCGGCTGGTCCTGGAAGGCGCCCGGTTGGTAGGCGACGCGCTCGCCGCCGGGGCACGGCCTGATTTCGTATTCTACGACGCAGCGGCAAGCCAGCCCGGGACGCCCGCCGGGGACCTGATCGCGCGGGCGGAGGGCGCCGGGATAGAGTGCTGGGAGGTGTCCGCAGCGCTGATGCGCGACATGGCCGACACGGAGACGCCGCAGGGGATCCTGGGCGTGTTTCCGCTTCCGGAACTGCCGCTGGCGACCGCGCCGGGGCTAGTGGTCGTGGCCGACGGCTGGCGCGATCCGGGCAACCTGGGCACCATCATCCGCACCGCCGCCGCAGCAGGCGTCGATCTGGTCGTCCTCACGCCGGGCACGGTCGATCCCTTTAACCCCAAGGCGCTGCGTTCCGGGATGGGCGGCCAGTTTCGCGTGCCCATCCGCTCGCTGGACTGGCCGGGCGTGACCGGCAGCTTCCCCGGGATGGCCGTCTACCTGGCCGACGCCGCCGGGGAGAGGCCCTACACCGCCGTCGACTGGACGCAGCCCTCCCTGCTGGTGATCGGGGGCGAGGCGCACGGCTTCAGCAGCGCTGCCGAGGGCATCCCCCACACGCGGATCCGCATCCCAATGGTGCCCGGCGTCGAATCGCTCAACGCGGCGGTATCGGCCAGCATCTTGATCTACGAGGCGCGCCGCCACAAGTTTTTCTAAAGTTTTTACCACTCGCGAGTTCATTCTCCACTATACTAATAGAATACCGCCTATCGAAGGCGAATAAGGGGGACCCGCATGGCTCAGACTGCCCCGCCTCCTGAGCTGACGCAGGCACACCGGCTGCTCAAGGCCGGACAGCGCGCGCAGGCCGGGCAGGTGCTCAAGGCGTATATCACGGCTCACCCGCGCGATGCCGACGCCTGGTGGCTGATGGCGCACGCCGTCCGCAAAAACGATCACGTCCGCCAGTGCCTGGAGACGGTGTTGAAGCTCAATCCCGATCACAAGGGCGCGCGCCAGAAGCTCGCGACGCTGAGCACCCTGCCGGACAACGAGCCAGACGATACGTTTTTTACCCGCCACCGGGCGTCCACGACGGCGGCGCCCGCCCAGAGCGGCCCCCCGCCCGCCGTCCGCCCCGATTCGTTCGAGGCGTATCTCTCCCAGACCGGCGCGGACCCGTTCGCAGTGCAGCCGGCAGGCGATCCGTTCGAGTCCATCGCGATGGCTCAGGCGCCCGGCACCGGCAACCAGCCGGCCTGGGGCCCTGGCCTGGCGTTCGTCCCCGACCGGACCACGCCCGCCACCGCGGGCAGCCTCCCCATGCCGCCCCGCCCGCGCGGCACCGTGGCGCCCGCCCTGGCGACGCGGGAAACCGCCGCCGCCTCGCCGCTCAAAGCGAACATCGAAAAGGCGATCGGCGTGGCCGTGGTCGGTGTGGCGCTGGTCGTGCTGGTGGGGCTGCTGCTTTACCTTGCCGGGCAGCGTGGCCTGCTGGGGACCGGCGGCGACGTGGTGCCCGCGCTGGCAACGCTGGATGGGGGCTCGTTCACGATCCAGTATCCGACAGGCTGGAATCACAGGTGCAAAACAGACCCGCTGGGTTACCCGGTGTGCGGCATCGCCAACAACGCGTTCTACAACCAGGTGGACTGGTACGCCAGCGAGAACGTGAACCTGGGCGATCTGATGTCCGAGGCGCTGTCCATGATGTTCACCGGGGGCGATCTGCCCGATGAGCAGGTCTCGATCATCGTGATGGACGTGCCGCAGGACTCGCCGTCCTACGACAACGGCAGCATGGCGAAAACCAAGTATGAATGGTCACAGGAGGGCTGGGGGCTGCTGGGTGACAAAGCCACCGTCGTTTACGACCGGCGGGATCGCACGGTTGATGGCTACACGGCGTATTACTACAAATATGCCAGCGAGGACCCGCAGGCCGAGCGCCAGGGCGGGCTGGGCCGCGATGTCGCCTATGACGTATATATCCCGCACGATGGTATCATCCTGTGGATGACCGTCACCATCATCTCGGACATCGACAGCAAGGACTACGACAAGACCATCCAGGCCATGATCGAGTCGATCCGGATCAAGCCGGTCGCGGAGTGGACTCCTCCCCAGGAGTGATCACCGGGCTGCATTACTCACAAACACGGGCGGCCTCACCAGCCGCCCGCTGCGTCGTTCCCGGTTATTCCCCGCCCACCGTCACCGGGGCGAAGGCCGGTAGGGGTGGCACAAACGATATACTCCCTTCTCCTCCCGCTATCACCTCGATTGGCTTTAGAAAGACCCAATTTCTCGACAGGCGATTGATATGGAGGTAAAATTTTCTTAAACTAGTTAAAATAAATTTTACTTTTCATCGCACGAACGCTCTCATGACCGGTACAAGGGAGACCACATCATGCCTGCATTGTCGCTCCACAACCTCCCGCTCGTCGTCCTGGCGTTGACGTTCGGCTTCTTGAATGGAAAAAACGACTCGGCCAACATCGTGGCACCGCTGATTGCCACGCGCGCGGTGGGATACCGCAAGGCACTGGGGCTGGCAGCGGTGGCCGAAGGCGCGGGTCCGTTTCTGTTTGGGATTGCTGTGGCCAGGACAATCGGAAGCGGCGTAGTCTCGCCCGCCGCGATTACCCCGCCGGTGATTTACGCCGCCCTGCTGTCAGCCATTCTCTGGAGCACGGTCACGCTGCTGCTGGGGATACCGTCCAGCGCCTCCCATGCCCTGGTCGGTGGATTGATCGGCGCGGCCGGGATCGGGTACGGAATGCACACTATCATCCTGAGGGGGGTGCTCAAAGTCGTCCTGGCGCTATTCCTCTCTCCTCTCCTGGGAATGATTGTTGGATACTGTGCCGTCCGATTCATGTATCTGCTGGCATCCCACGCATCGCCGCGCGTCAACCGCTGGTTCAAGCGTGGGCAGTTGATCGCTGCCATTGCGCTCGGATTGGCACATGGCAGTAACGATGGTCAAAAAACGATGGGATTGATCACGCTCGGTTTGCTGGCTACTGGGGACCTCGACCGCTTCGAGGTGCCCTTCTGGGTGATCGCCGCCAGCGCCGCCGCCATGGCCGGAGGAACGCTCTTTGGGGGCCGGCGCACGATCCGGACGGTGGGCCACAAGTTCTTTCGCATTCGCCCTGTGCACGGGTTTGGCGCCCAGGCAGCGTCATCGGCGGTCATCCTGTGCGCGGCGCTGTTTGGCGGGCCGGTAAGCACATCGCACGTGGTCAGCTCGTCCCTCGTCGGGGCGGGCAGCGCCGATCGAATGCGCATGGTCCGCTGGGGCGTCGCGGAGCGAATCGCGTTGTCCTGGTTTGTCACGATCCCGTCCGCCGCCTCTCTGGCGATGGTGGTGTATATCGTTCTGCGCCCGATCATGCATTAGGACACGCGGGCAGGGACGCACGCGTCTCGCGGCGCGATCATTCCCCGCCCACCGTCACCGGGGCAAAGGCGGGCTGGCCCGAATAGGCCAGCAGGCGCGCCGTGGTCTCGCCCGTGCCCAGCCAGTACAGCCCCGCGGCCGGCCAGTTCTCGCGCAGGGCGAAGGCATCCCCGCCGCTCTGGAAGACTTCCGCCACCAGCGCGCCGCTCGGCACCAGGGCGAAGAGCAGCCCGCTGCCATCCGGCGCCGGGGAGATGCGCCCCAGGCCGCGGCCCTGGCCCTGCCACAGCACGCGCTCGCGCCGCGTTTCCAGGTCCACCGCCACCAGGGTGAGGTCGGAGACGTGGATGGTCACCGGCCAGAATCCGAACACCTCTTCGCCGCGCGCCCGGTCCGCCGCGCTGTCGAGCGTCAGGCTGTCGGCGAGCTGTTCCAGCGACGCGTAGATCGTCGCGCCGTCCGCGCTCCACGCCACCTGGCCCACGCCTTCGCCCAGGCTCAGGTTCGTGCGCTCCCAGGTCCGGAAGTCCAGGATGGCGACTCCCGCCGGTGTTCGCGCCGCGAAACGGGTCCGGTCTGGCGCCAGCGCGCCATCGATCAGGTCCGCGCCCAGCTCGGTGATCTGGTTGTCGGCCAGCGACAGTACGCCCAGCCCGCCATCGCAACGCATCGAGACCAGGAACAGATCATCCGGCAGCCAGGCCAGCACCGGGTCGTGGCCGCCCGGCCCCGCCTCGGCGAAATAGGCCGCATCCGCCGGATCGTCCGGGGTGTGCGCGCACTCGCCGCCCAGGGTGAACGCCCCCAACACCTCCGGCTCGCCGCCGCCCACCGCCGCCGCGCGGATCTCGTAGGCGTCACCAGCGCCCTCGCCCGGCCCCACCACATACGCGATGCGCGATCCGTCTGGGCTCCACGCCGGGGGGAAGGACGGGTCGATGCCCTCGGCTACGCGGCGCGGCGACCGGCCCTCAGCCGTGTCGATCACGCGCA
>Ga0123333_10004466_pt1 | contig 13102 bp, 9 predicted proteins | sample BioC12SIPDNA_3_FD_89957 | JGI IMG/M metagenome (GOLD analysis project Ga0123333, IMG submission 89957) | Anaerobic biogas reactor microbial communites from Washington, USA - Biogas_R2_B C12 SIP DNA | ecosystem: Engineered > Bioreactor > Anaerobic > Unclassified | place: Washington, USA...
CCGGATTTTTTCCGCAATCGCGGCCTTTTCCGAAGCCGTGGCCTTCGTGAGACGCTGTTTGAGCCGCGCGACTTTCATGCGGCGATGGCGGCGGCGCTTCAACTCTTTTCTGCGTTCGATGGAACCCACGCTCGTTGGTCCTCCTCCGGTCACAAGCCTCTCCAGAACCCCTGCCCGCGCCCTGTGCGCGGTGAAGGTGAATGTGGCGAATGTTTAGCACGATTCTGGCCCATCGTCAACGCGGGGTCGGTGCCGCCGAGGTTGTCCCATGTCCGAGGTTCTGCTAGATTTGTGAGTTTCGCGACAGGCCTCCTGTGACGATCGCCAGGGTGGCGGTCGGGCCGGCGCGAGATGGCTCCAGGTTCCCCCCCTTGTCCGCCGACCAGCGGCGATCCGCTGAGCTGCCGGCGCCGGCCGAGTAGAGAAGACACGATTCGGTCCGCCGCGCTGGGTGCTGGGCAATTGAGTGTGCAATGGTAAATCGAAATCTCATTCGCAGTTTGGAAAGTGACCCCTCTCTGAAAGCCGACTTCGAAGCGGCCATGGGTGACGCTACGGAAATGATCGTCACCGAAATCGAAAACGACTCGGACTTTGATGTCAACAAGATCGTCGACGGCCGAATCGTGCGGATCGATAATGAAACTGTGTTGGTGGATGTCGGCTACAAGAGTGAAGGCACCATCGCCCGTGACGAATGGGATGAGCATGAAGAGCCGCCGCAAGTCGGGCAGACGATTCAGGTGCTGATCGAAGAGGTGGAAGACGAGACGGGGATGGCGGACGATCCCCACGGCATGGTGCGGCTGAGCAAGCGCAAGGCCGAGAAGATCCTGCAGTGGGAAAAGATGATGAAGACCGTCCAGGAGGGACAGGTCGTCACCGGAACCGTCACCCGCAAGATCAAGGGTGGCCTGCTGGTCGACATCGGCGTCAACGTCTTCCTGCCGGCCAGCCAGGTGGACATCCGCCGCCCGGGCGATATCGGCGACTACATCGGGCGCGTCGTGCAGTGCGAGGTGCTCAAGATCGACGAAGCCCGCCGCAATATCGTCGTGAGCCGCCGGTCGCTGATCGAGAAACAACGGGAAGAGGACCGCGAGCAGCTGCTCGGCGAACTGGAAGTGAGCCAGCTCCGCAGGGGCGTCGTCAAGAACATCGCCGACTTCGGGGCGTTCGTCGACCTGGGGGGCATCGATGGCCTGCTGCACATCACCGACATGAGCTGGGAACGGATCGGACATCCCTCGGAAATGGTCTCCATCGACCAGGAAATCGAGGTCATGATCCTGCACATCGATCGCGAAAAACAGAAGATCGCGCTCGGCCTGAAGCAGAAGCAGGCCAACCCGTGGGACGATGTCGAGGAGAAGTACCCGGTCAACAGCAAGGTCCGCGGCACAGTCGTCAACGTCATGAGCTACGGCGCGTTCGTGAAGCTCGAGCCCGGCATCGAAGGGCTGGTGCACATCAGCGAGATGTCGTGGACCAAACGGATCAATCATCCGAGCGAGCTGGTACAGATCGGCGACGAGATCGATGTCGTGATCCTGGCAGTAGACCGGAGCGGGCAACAGCTCTCGCTGGGCATGAAGCAGACCCAGGAGAACCCGTGGACGACGGTCGGAGACCGCTACCCGACGGACAGTATCGTGAAGGGCAAGGTCCGCAATCTCACCAATTACGGCGCGTTCATCGAACTGGAAGAAGGGATCGACGGGCTGCTGCACGTGTCCGACATGTCGTGGACCCGCAAGATCAGCCACCCCAGCGAGATGCTGGAGAAGGGGCAGCAGGTGGAGTGCAAGGTGCTGTCGGTCGATCAGGAGCGCCGCCGCATCGCCCTGGGCCTCAAGCAGCTCGATCAGGACCCCTGGGCGCACGACATTCCCAACAAGTACCAGCCGGGCCAGGTGGTCCGCGGCAAGGTCACCAAGATCACCAATTTCGGCGTCTTCGTCGGGCTGGAGGACGGCCTGGAAGGGCTGCTCCATATCTCCGAACTGGCCGACCACAAGGTGGAGAACCCCGAAGAGATCGTCAAGGTCGCGGAGGAGATCGAGGTGAAGATCCTGCGCGTCGACACCGAGGACCGGAAGATCGGCCTGTCCCGCAAACGGGTCGAATGGGCCGAGGAGGAGGAGTCCGGGAGCGATCGGCACACGCCGCCGGGCCGCGAGAAGCCCCGCCACGAGCTCAAGGGGGGCCTGGGCGATGCCGGCCCGCTCATCAAGCCGCTCGAACCGGAGCGGCACGACAGCGATGCGGAGGATGATGCGTCCTCCGCCGAAGATGCCAGTTAGCGAGATCAGACGGATTCGTCCGGCAGCGGCCGGTACGTGCCCCACGACAAGCCCACCCGACCCCGCGGCGAACCGCCAGCGGGGTCGTTTTTTTCGCTACCTTCCTAACCGCGGGTACAGCTAGCGCACTCCGTCGACTTGTCGGTTGCCTGCAGTGCTCCGGAAGCGAGCGACGATAGTCATGTGTGACGGATTACCTCCACAGACGCACTCCGACAGTTGAGTACTATGCCCGCCAAACAGTCTCCCGAAACACACGACGACCAGCACGATTCGACCCCGACCCCGCGACGCGGGCGGCGAGCGTCCAGCAGTCTCCAGACACCGCTCGAGACCTACCTGCGCGAGATCAACGAAACCGCGTTGCTGTCCGCCCAGGAAGAACAGGACCTCGCCGATCGGATCGCCGAAGGCGACGTGCGCGCCAGGGACCGCATGGTGCGCGCCAACCTGCGACTGGTGGTGAATATCGCGCGGGGTTACACCGGCAAGGGACTGAGCCTGCAGGACCTGATCGAAGAGGGCAATCTCGGTCTGCTCCGCGCCGTCGAAGGTTTTGACCCGGCCGTCGGCACCCGATTCAGCACCTATGCCAGCTACTGGATCAAACAGTCCATCAAGCGGGCGCTGATCAACTCCGCCAAGACCATCCGCATCCCCGCGTATATGGTCGAACTGCTGTCCAAGTGGCGACGGGCCAACGCCCGGCTCACCGAGGAACTTGGACGCACTCCCACGCCCGAAGAGATCGCCCGCGTGCTGGGACTGCCACGCAAGAAATTGCCCATCATCAAGAAGGCCATCCGCATCTACAACTCCACACCCCAGACCGACCAGGCGGACGCCGGCTGGTCGCTGGGCGAAATGATCATGGACGAGCGGATGAAGACCCCCGAAGATGAACTGGTCGAACACGATGCGCTCCGGCACGTGATGAAGATGATCGAAACGATGGATCAGCGCGAGGCCACGGTGCTGCGCATGCGGTTCGGACTCAATGACTCCGAACCCCACACGCTCAAGGAGATCGGCCAACGACTCGGACTCACCCGCGAACGTGTCCGGCAGATCGAGACCGAGGCTCTCAACAAGCTGGCCGACAGCCTGAAGGACCCCCGCGAACGGCGCCTCGACGGCATGCTGGTGGAGTAAGCCGCGCGCGGCGAGGCAGCCAGGGATTGCAGCCATGACAGACGATTGTCCTCCGCCGCCAGCCGACTCCCCTGCAGCCGGCGCCGCGCCGCAGCGGCTACGCGTGTTGATCGAGCGGCAGACGCTGGCGCGCGAGGTACGCCGACTGGCCCAGGAGATTACGCGAGACTACCAGGGGCGGTACCCGCTGATCATCGGCATCCTCAAAGGTTCCTTCGTCTTCCTGGCCGATCTCATCCGATACCTGGACTTCCCGGTCACCATCGATCTGGTGCGGCTGTCGAGCTACGGTTCACAGACCGTCAGCTCCGGCCAGGTCAAGATGCTCCACGGCCTGGAGGTCCCGGTCCGGGACCGGCACGTGCTGATCGTCGATGACATCGTGGACACCGGACTCTCGCTCAGCCATTTCGCCGACTACGTGCGGCAACGCGAGCCAGCAACGCTGAAAATCTGCACACTGCTCGACAAGCCCTCCCGCCGGCAGGTCGACATCCACGTGGATTACGTCGGCATCGCTATTCCCGATCAGTTCGTGGTCGGATACGGTATTGACTGCGACGAGCAATACCGGAACCTGTGCGACGTCTGTGTCGTGGAGGAATAGATGAGCCTGAGCCAGTTGATTGCCGTGGCGCGGGGCACTGCTCCGGCTGACCTGATCCTGGCCCGCGCCACAATTGTCAACACGCTGAGCGGGGAGCTCGAACGCGGGAACATCGCCATCTGGAGGGACCGGATCGCCGGGGTCGGCGACTACGAGCGCGGACGGGAAGTCATCGATCTGCAGGGGCAGTTCGTCGTCCCCGGGTTCATCGATGGACATGTCCACACAGAAAGTTCGATGCTGCACATCGCCGGGTACGCCGAGGCGGTGGTGCCCCGCGGCGTGACCGGCATCGTGACCGACCTTCACGAAGTGGCCAATGTGATGGGCGTGGCGGGCGTCCGATACGTGCTCGACGCCGCCCGGTCGCTGCCCCTGGACCTGTACCTGATGGCCCCCTCGTGCGTGCCGGCCACGCACCTCGAGACCGCCGGTGCCCGCCTCACCGCCGAGGACATCCGGGAGATCCTCGCCTGGAACGAAACGGCCGGGCTCGGCGAGATGATGAATTATCCCGGCGTGCTGGCCGGCGACGCCCAGGTCCTGGCCGAGCTCGACGCGGCCCGGCACACCGTGATCGACGGGCATGCGCCCGGGCTGAGCGGCAAGGATCTGAACGCGTATCTCGCCTGCGGCATCCGTTCGGACCACGAATCCACGACATACCACGAAGCCCAGGAAAAGCTGCGCAGAGGCATGTACGTGATGATCCGCGAAGGCTCGTCCGAGAAGAACCTCGCCACGCTGCTGCCGCTGGTAACCGACCAGACCTACAAACGCTGCCTCTTCGTGGTCGATGACCGCAGCTGCTCCGACCTGCTGCGTGACGGCGATATCGACGCCGTCGTGCGGAAGGCGATCCAGCTGGGGCTGGAGCCCGTGCGCGCCATTCAGCTGGCGACGATCAACACGGCCGAGTACCTCGGCGTCCGCGACGTCGGCGCAATCGCACCGGGCTACCGGGCCAACCTGGCTGTCCTGAGCGACCTCCGCGAACTGCGCGCGGAACTCGTCGTGCATCACGGCCGGCTGGTCGCACGCGCCGGCCAGCCGCTGTTCACGCCGTCGCATGACGCCCCCTCGGCCCTGCGCCACACCATGCACATCCAACCGTTCCCGGTCGATCGGCTCGCCCTGGCGGCCGACACGTGGCATCACCCGGTCATCGAAATCGTGCCCCACCAGATCATCACCCGGAGCGTGCGGATCGCGCCCCGCGTCAATGCTGGCCGCATCGAAGCCGATACCGAACGCGACCTGCTGAAACTGGTCGTCGTGGAACGGCATACGGCATCGGGTAACATCGGCCTCGGCCTGGTCCACGGGCTGGGACTCCGGCGCGGCGCCATCGCCTCGTCCGTCGCTCACGATTCGCACAACATCGTGGCCGCCGGCGTGAACGATCCGGATCTGTACGTGGCGATACGCGAACTCGAACGACTCGGCGGCGGACTCGTGGCCGTCGACGCCGGCCAGGTGATCAGCGCCCTGCCACTGCCCCTGGCCGGACTGCTGTCGGACCAACCGCTGCGTGACGTGGTGCCGCAATTCGAAGCCGTCGAACGGGCGGCCGCCAGCCTCGGCTCGCCGCTGCCCGCCCCCTTCGCGACGCTCTCGTTCCTGGCCCTGCCCGTCATTCCGGAGCTGCGCCTGACCGACCGCGGACTGGTCGACGTGCGCCAATTCAAACTGCTCGCATCCTGACGCTGCGACAATGAAGCGAGCACCATAGCTGCCATACCCCCGGCATGGGGCGGGGTGATGAAGGAGAAACCGCATACCCAGGATGGGAGTATTTCCGCCGTTTGGCAAGAGGTTCTTTCGGCGGGCCTGCAAACTGGTCCCCTCAGGGTGTGCTCGGCCCGGATCTCTCTTGACCGCGGGGGTTGTCTCTGATATTTAACCCCTCCCTGGTCGGAATCTGGTCGGGCACAGTTTTCACTTCCCTCGGGCCTGGTCTGTCGTGGAACACCCTCTGGCAAAGCTCGTGTTGGCGGTCGTGCTGGTGGTGACGCAGGCTGACATGGCCGTGTCACAGCCGACGGTCCGCTTTCCGGATACGGCGCCGAGCGCGTCTCCGTCGGGTGTGTATCCGCCGCAGGGCACGGGTGTGTATCCGCCGCAGGGCACCAGTGGCGTGTATCCGCCGTCAACCGCACCGTCCACACTCGGCACGCCGGCGTTTGACCCGTATTCGGCCAACCCGGGTGGAACGTCGTCGCCCTCTTCGCTGATCGGACCACCGTCGTACACGACTCCGCCGGTGCTCACCGCGCCACCTCCTGCGTACGGCACGCCCCCTCCCGCGTACGGCACGCCGCTGCCACCGGGGATCAGCGCGGCTCCGAACACGGTCCCCGTGTATCCGGGGGGAGCGGGGGACACTTTGGGAGCGCCGTATTCGCAATCGCCCTACGGTGTTTACCCGCCCGGTTCGGTCCCCTCCGCGACCCCTCCGTCGCTGTACCCAAGCGGCTTGGCGCCGGTACCGTGGAGTCTGCCTTCGACGCAGTTCCTTACTCCCCGCGCGCGATACACGTGGGTGGACAGCGCGGACAGCTTTGACAGCCTGGGGATCAACGACTTCGACTTCTCGGTGCTGGCCGCGTTTCCGAATTTTCTGTTCAGCACGCAGCCGCTGTTCGTGGCGCCGTCTTTTTCGCTGCATCTCTGGTCGGGCCCGCGGGCGCCGGCCGGAGACCTGCCGGGGAGGGCCTACAGTGCCTTCGTCGACTTCGGGTGGTCGTCGGACCCCACGAAGGCCTTCGGGGGAGAAGTGGGCGCGCGGACGGGGATATTCACCGACTTCGAGACACTCAACATCAACAGTCTGCGGATCATGGGTCAGGGGCTGTTTCGAGTTCAGACCACGCCCACCACATCGGTGCGGGCGGGGGTCATTTACATTGACCGCAACGACCTGAAACTGCTCCCGGCCTTTGGGCTCTTGTGGACCCCCAACGCCCAGACGCGGTTCGACGTGTTCTTCCCGCATCCGAAACTCGCGCAGCACCTGACCACGCTCGGCAACCACGACCTGTGGTGGTATGTGGGCGGGGAGTACGGGGGTGGGGCCTGGACCGTCAAACGCGAAGGCGACGTGGGCGACCGGATCGACATCAACGACATCCGCCTGTTTCTCGGGATCGAGTGGGGGCAGGCGGCACTGCTGCAACAGGGTCGGCGTACCGGCTTCGTCGAACTGGGGTGGGTGACCGATCGTGAAGTCGTGTACGTCGAGAGTCCCCTGGAGACACACTCGCTGCGAGATTCCTGGATGGTGCGCGCCGGTTGGAACTACTGACCGATGAGCAAATGGCTTCGATACGCGGTGGCAGCGGGCACGGCGGTTCTGTGGGCGTCGGCGCTGGCGGCCCAGGTCCTGGCCCCCGCCGGTCTGGCCACATGGCCCGACGCGGCTCCCGGCCTGGCGGACGCGGTGCCGCATGTGCGTCTGCCCGAGACAAACTGGCAGGCGGACGACGAGTCCACGCTCCCGCCGCCCCCAGGCTGGATGACCGCTGAGCTTGCGAGTCTGGGGACCACGCTCGGCAGTGCGCCGCCGTTCGATCCGCTCGACCCGGGCGATGAGTTGACGATGGAGACGGGCCGCATCGCGTCGCACCGCAACGGGTTCTTCCAGAAACTGTCGCTCTCCGGCGCCTGGCTGGATCGGGGGGGAGACGAGGATTTCGGGATGGTCGAAGCCCGATCGTTCGTGACGGTGGCCCTGCCGCTGCCGACGCGCGATTTTCCGCTGTTGATTACCTCCGGGTTCGACGCCACGCCGCTCGACGGACCCCGCACTCCCCACTTGCCCCCCCGACTCTACGACGCCTATCTGGACCTGATGTGGTTGCCCAAGATCACCGACCGCTGGATGGGCATCCTGGCGGTGACCCCCGGGGTCTACAGCGACTTCGACAACCTGCAGGGGGACGCGTATCGCACGAAGGGGAAGGCGCTGGTGCGCTGCGACTGGGTGCCCGGTCGCGTGCAGGTGCTCGCCGGCGTTCTGTACTTGAGCCGTTTCACCTTCAACTGGCTGCCGGCGGGCGGCGTCATCTGGGACCCGCACGACGACGTCCACCTGGAGATCGTCTTTCCGCGTCCCCTGTTCGCGTATCGCTTCACAGCGTCCGCGTTGCACGAGGACTGGGTGTACGTCGCCGGGGAGTTCGGCGGCGACACGTATTCGGTGCGCAACGGGATGGATTCCTGGGACATGATCGAGATTGTCGACTGGCGTGTGTACGCCGGGATCGAACGCAAGAAACCGGGGGGCGGATCGGTGCGCTGCGAAGTGGGCTACGTGTTCAGCCGCAACATCGAATTCGAATCGCCGATCCCCGACTACAAGCCGGCTGACACACTGATGGTCCGGGCCGGATTCGACTTCTGAGCGGCCGATTCTGAGCGGCCGATCGGATGGGCACTGGAGGCCGTTCACAGCGGTCTCTGGCCCTGACGCCGCGCGATGGCGCGCAGCACGGCCTGGGCCATGTCGGCCGGGCTCTCAGCCACTTCAATCCCGGCCGCGCGCAGCGCCGCGATCTTCTCGTCCGCCGTGCCCTTGCCCCCCGAGATGATCGCCCCCGCGTGTCCCATGCGTTTGCCGGGCGGCGCGGTCCGTCCTGCAATGAACGCCGCGACCGGTTTGGTAACGTGCTCCTTCACGTAGGCGGCCGCCGCCTCTTCGGCCGACCCGCCGATCTCGCCAATCATCAGGATGGATTCCGTCTGTGGGTCTGCCTGGAACAACGCGAGCAGTTCGATGAAGGACGTGCCGACCAGCGGGTCCCCCCCCAGCCCGACGCAGGTCGACTGCCCCAGACCGGCCTGCGTCGTCTGCCAGACCGCTTCGTAGGTCAGCGTACCACTGCGGCTGATCACGCCGACCGACCCGCGCTGGTGGATGTATCCCGGCATGATGCCGACCTTGCAGGCGCCAGGGGTGATCACCCCGGGGCAGTTGGGACCGATGAGCCGAGCGCTGCGGCACCGCACCGCGGCACACACGCCCACCATGTCCAGCGCCGGTACGCCTTCCGTAATCACCACGATGACGCCGATGCCGGCATCCAACGCTTCGTGGATCGCGTCGGCCGTGAAGGGTGCCGGGACGAAGATCATGGTCGCGTCCGCGCCGGTCTGTGACACGGCCTGCTCGACCGTGTCGAACACCGGTAGACCGTCGACTGACGTGCCTCCCTTGCCGGGCGTCACGCCGCCAACCATCTTCGTGCCGTAGGCCCGGCAGCTCCGGGTGTGGAAACTGCCGGCAGCGCCGGTGATACCTTGGCAGATCACGCGTGTCTGGCTGTCGACCAGGATGCTCATGACATGTCCCCGTCCTTCGACTTGCCCCGTCCGCTCGGCCGCCCCGCCCGCTGTGCCCGCCTCAACCGTCGCGTGTGCCCGCTGCCACCGCGGCGACGATCTTCTGCGCCGCATCGGTCAGGCTGTCGGCCGGAATGATATTCAGCCCGCTGTCGCGCAGCATGCGGCGTCCCTCTTCCACTTCGGTCCCCTCCAGCCGGACGACCAGCGGCACATGGAAATCGACCTGCCGCGATGCCTCCAACAGTGCCTGCGCGATGGTGGTACACCGCGCGATGCCGCCGAATATATTCACCAGCACACCGCGCACGTGAGGATCATCCAGCAGGATGCGAAACGCCTGCGTCACTTGCTCGGTGTCCGCGCCGCCACCCACATCCAGGAAATTGGCCGGTTCGCCGCCGTGCAGCTTGATCAGATCCATCGTGCTCATCGCCAGCCCGGCGCCGTTGACGAGGCAGCCGATGTTGCCGTCGAGCTTGACATAGCTGAGTCCCGCGTCGGCCGCGCCGACCTCCACCGGATCCTCTTCCTCCAGATCGCGTAACCTGGCAATCTCGGGATGGCGAAACAGGCCGTTGCCATCGAAGGTCATCTTGGCGTCGAGCGCCACCAACTGGCCGTCCGCAGTCACCACCAGCGGATTGGTCTCAACCAGACTGCAGTCGTACTGCACAAACGTCCGGCAGACCGCCTTCATGAACTGGTCCGCAGACCGGACCAGGGGACCGGTCAGCCCGAGTTTCGCACAGAGCTTGCGGACCTGAAAGCTGCGCAGACCGGTGGCCGGGTCGAAGTGTTCCCTGAAGATTTGCTCCGGCGTCTGGGCGGCGGCGGTCTCGATCTCCACCCCTCCCTCACTGGATGCCATCAGCACCGGCCGGGCGGCCGCCCGATCCAGCACGACACCCAGGTACAACTCCCGGCTGATGTCGCACCCTTTTTCGATCAGGACCTGCCGCACCAGCCGGCCTTCTGGCCCGGTCTGGATGGTAATCAGTTTCTTGCCCAGCAGACGACTGGCCGCGCGGGCCGCCTCAGCACCGCTGCGGACCAGCTGCACGCCGCGCTGATCCGGATCGTCCCAGACGGTGCCTTTGCCCCGGCCACCCGCGTGAATCTGCGCCTTGACGACCGCCACCCTGCCGTCCAACTGGTGAAACGCGTCCTCTGCCTCGTCCGCCCCTCGCACCACCATGCCCGGCAGGACGGTCACCCCCGCTTCGCGAAGAATGTGCTTCGCCTGGAATTCGTGGATCTTCATCAGTGCGTCCCTCGCTGCGCCGACTTGAACCCGAGGCGATTGTAGAACTGCCCTCCGCGACGGGAAAGGGCACGAGTCCGAGGCGGGACCGGCTGCTCGACTGGGGGCGGTGAAGGCCGCGCGCGCATCCGCGCCGTGGACGTGCGACGCGTCTCCGAGCGCCGGGAGGTACGTTCCAGGATGTGACAGCCGGGGGTGCCGCCGAGAGGTTCAGGTACGTCTGGTGGTCTGCCCCGGATGCTGGCCGTGCAGTTCAGAACCCGGCCGCCGACGTATCGGCCGGCTCCTCCAGCCCCAGCCGCTTCATTTTCTTATAGAGCGTGGTGCGGTTGATGCCCAGCGATTCGGCGGTGACGTTGCGGTTCCAGTTGTTGGCGCGCAGGACGCCCAGGATGATCTGCCGCTCCGGACCGGCCAAAGCTTCTTTCAGCGTTTGGCCGGTGGCGGAGGGCGTCTGGATGGAGGCTCCGGCCAGGAGATGATCCGGGAAATCGGCGACCGTGATAATCGGTCCCTTGCCGAGCAGGACGGCGCGTTCGACGACGTTCTGCAGTTCCCTCACATTGCCCGGCCAGCTGTAATGCTGGAGCACTGCCATCGCTTCGTCACTGAATCCAGTGACGTCTTTGTTGGCATCCTCACGGACTTCATGCAGAAAATGCAGTGCCAGCAGCGGGATGTCCGTGATGCGTTCCCGCAGCGGCGGCAGCTCAATATTGATAACGTTGACCCGGTAATAGAGATCCTGGCGGAACCGGCCGGCCGCCACGGCCTGTGCCAGGTTCTCGTTAGTGGCCAGCACGACGCGGGTATCCACGTGGAACGTCTTCGTGCCCCCCACTTGCTCGAACTCGAATTCCTGCAGCACGCGCAGCATTTTCACCTGCATGCTGGGAGATGCGGTGCTGATCTCGTCCAGAAAGATCGTGCCGCCATCGGCCTGCTTGAACTTGCCGATCTTCTCGGACACGGCGCCCGTAAACGCTCCGGCGACGTGCCCGAACAGCTCGCTCTCCAAGAGCGACTCGGGCAGCGCACCGCACGCCACTTCGACGAACGCGCGATCGCGCCGCCCGCTGCGGCGGTGAATCGCCCGGGCAATCATCGACTTGCCGGTCCCGCTCTCACCCGTGATCAGAATCGTTGCCTTCGTGTCGGCCACGCTGTCGATCATGTCGAAAATGCGCTGCATGCGCCGATCGTGGCCGACGACGTTTTCCATGCCGTACCGCAGGTCAAGCTGGTCCTTCAGATGCTTGTTCTCTTCCAGCACCTTCCGCTGCGACAGGGCGCGTTCAATTGACAATTCCAGTTCCTGGTCGATCAGCGGCTTGGTCAGCAGATCGAAGGCACCGGCCCGAATCGCTTCCACACCAGTCTCCACCGTGCCGTAACCGGTGATCAGAATCACCGGGACGCCAGGATACTTCCGGCGGCTGTGCGCCAACAGGTCGAAGCCGTCCCCGTCCTGCAGCCGCACGTCGGCCAACAGCAGTTCGGGAGGCTGCGCGTCGAGTTCCTCGAGCGCCTGCTGATATGTGGCGGCCGCCGTCACCTCGTACCCTTGCTCCCGTAGCCAGCCGGCCATGGAGTCCAGCACGTGACGATCGTCATCAACCAGCAATAGCGAACCTCTGCTCATGGTGTCGTGGCCTTCGTCCTGGGGGCTTGGCTGACCAGGCGTTTGCACGCGGCTGCCGACAGGCAGGTAACAGACGGTCGGACGACCCCGCCCGACGTTGCGTTTTCTCACTCAAACGTAGCTTAGGATTAGCGTTGTCCACTTTCGACGATGCAATTTCTCCACCCTGTCCGACCGGCCACACAACCCACAGAATCCGCAGCGCCGTACCGCCGCTCCCGCCAAAAGGCCGTACACACTGGATGCCCGGCCGAAAACGCATGAGACCATACGCGACGCCACCGAGAATCTAGTCATTCTGGGTAGATCGCCTCTGGTCAGCAACGCCTATCCAGGTAGACTTAAAGTTGGCACAGGGAAAAGTCTGGCACGTCAGGGGGGGTAGATGTACTGTCTGGAGAGGAGTGTGGCATGCCCATCAAGGTGCTTGTGGCCGACGATCATGAAGTCGTGCGAAGGGGATTGGCACGATTGCTGGAAGATTCCGACATCACCATTGTGGGTGAGGCGGAAAATGGCGAACAGGCGGTTGAGCAGACGCTGAAGCACGATCCGGACGTCGTACTGATGGACATTCGGATGCCTGACAGCGACGGGCTGGTGGCGTTGGAGAAGATCCGCAGGAAGAAACCGGACGTGCGGATCGTCATGCTGTCGACCTACGACAACCCAACGTATGTCGCGCGGAGCGTGGCGTTGGGGATGTACCGAGACGTGATGCGAGAAGCGGTGGTGGCGGCCAAGCGGCTCTCGTTCCAGCCGCTCGCTTTGGCGCTCGGCGAGATGCTCGGCCA
>Ga0123333_10004468_pt1 | contig 13098 bp, 9 predicted proteins | sample BioC12SIPDNA_3_FD_89957 | JGI IMG/M metagenome (GOLD analysis project Ga0123333, IMG submission 89957) | Anaerobic biogas reactor microbial communites from Washington, USA - Biogas_R2_B C12 SIP DNA | ecosystem: Engineered > Bioreactor > Anaerobic > Unclassified | place: Washington, USA...
GTTGAAATAGTTCCCCTCGATCCAATCGAGATACGCCCTTTGAAAGCGAAGCGCGTTCAATTCGTCGATTTTGATCTCTTCCGGCGGATGATCCAGGGCGTAGCGCAGGCAGACGGCCGCCTCCGCCCGCAGTCGCTCGACTTGTTCCGGCTTCAGGTCCGCTGCCAGCGATTGGGTCCAGGCGAGGTTTGCCCGATCGCGTGCTTCCTCGTAGTTTTTCGGGGGTTCGATCCGCAAATCGCCCTCGGCCAGCAGCGGATCGTTCAGCTTCAATCGGGCTTTAAGCTGGTACTCGCCGGGATACCGCGCCGCGGTGGTAATCAGTTCGTTGGCCCGCTTGCGATACATATTGCGGAGCCGCGACTGGTTGGGATCGTTGCCGTCCAAGTTTCGAGCGAGTTCGAGAGCGGCTTCTCCGCCCAAGTAGCTGAGTTCCGGGATGGCGTCCTCAATGATTCGCGTTCGGCGGAAAGTCGCCTCCCATTGCTGGAACATTTCCCAAGCCTTGCCGTATTGCTTCACCTTGGGCAGGAGGTAAATTTCCATAGCCATCTTGGCGGCCGCCACGCGGATGCGGCGAAAAGCGTCCTCATCGTCCGAATTGGGACGGGCCAAGGCTTCGAGGATTTCCAGGGCGAGGTCGTATTCGCCCAAGTCGCGGTAACAGCGGGCCTGCTCGAGCCGAAACGCATAACCCCCCAGCCACCGACTGTACTTCCAATAGTTTTTCGAGAATTCGCCCCGCGCCTCGCGGAGAAGCGTTACGTACTCCCTACTCCCCGGCTCATAAGTAAGAGCAATATTGTAATACGTCTTTGACAGCGACAGCCGGGTCAGAAGCATCTCGCCGACCAACTGATGAAGTTGGGCAATCAGCGCCGGATCGTCCGTTTCCAGCTTGTTGAAGTGCTGCTTCTTCTTGACCAGCCGGGCGTCGATCTCCTTGAGCGATTTCCGCGACTCCTCGAACACTGCCCGGGCGCGTTCGCGCAGCCAGCGTTTATCGTCCGGGGTCTTGCCGGCCTGCCGCGACTCGTTCAGCAGCGCTTCGCCGCGTTCGGTCTTCAAGTCGGTCAGGTTGCGGATCGCGCTTTCGGCCAAGCGGTGTTGCGGATATTCTCTCAGAAACGTCTCGAGATGCTCGCGCGCCTTCTCCAACTGTTGTTCGCGCTGTTCCAGGGGCAGGCGTCGCGCGGCCCCGATCAGAGTCACGCCGAACTCGTAGTCCAGCGTTTCCCGAAGCGCCTTATCGGTCTTCGGGTCGTCTCGCAAGGCCGTCAGCAGGTCGAGGGCGACGTCGTGCAGTTCGCGCTGGCGTAGGCCGTCGAGGAACGCTTGCGTATTATCTGCGCGGAGTGGGGACGAAACCGTCCCCAACCATGCGATGACGATACATAAAGCCGGCAACCGCGCCGTTACAATCCAACGTCCCATCCATAACCCCTACATGTAGTGGGCGACAACCCTTCAAAACAACCGAATCCACGCACTAAGTGTCTGTAAAACGATAACTTGCCGCTATGGTAGTGTAATCCATGCTTGCCGTTGCGACAACTTATTGGATACAATAGTCCTGCTGAAGGGGGACAATCCCATTTTCGTCGAACGAAAACCGAAGGGAGACAGTCTCCACAACCCCGTAAAGTCGGAAGTTGATGTCCGCACTAGACTTTCGTCGTAAACCCGAGAGTTCCGCTAACACCGCCGGTCGGACGCGCCGATGGATCATCGGTTTGACCCTGCTGCTGGGGGTCACCGTAGTGATTGCCGATCGCGCCCGGGAGCCTGGCGCATGGCGATGGCTGGATTTGTTGTCCGATGCCGCTGACGAACCGCCCGGCGTGGGCGTAGACAATCGTTTGCGGCCCGGCGAACAAGACGAAGACTCGCTCGATAGATTCATCATCAAAATGCCCGAGGCGGCTGAAGACCCCGAGGTCGCGCAACGGCGGGGATATTTTCCCGGCGTCAATTCCGACTTGTTCCATTCGGTCCGGGACAAGACCCTCTTTTCCAGCGACGACCACGCGAGTTCATACAATCTGCTCGACGTGTTGAACCGGACCGCGGAGCGCCAACTCCGGGCGGCGGCGGCCAAGGACGTCACCTATGCCCAGTTGTTCCGCCAACCGCGATATTATCGCGGTCGCTTGGTAACCGTTTCCGGCCGCGTCGCCGGAGTGCGGCGGATGCAACTTCCCTCCAACCAATACGGCCTCACCCATTATTTCGAGGTCGTGCTGTATCCGAACGTCAGACCGCTTTCGCCCATCTTGCTGTACTCGTTGAACTTGCCGGAGGGTTTTCCGACGGGCGAAGGGCTTTCCGAAAAAGCGGAGGCGGCCGGATTCTTTTTCAAGAACGGCGTCTATCGCTCGGGCGACGGATTCCGCATTGCGCCGACCGTTTTGACGAAAACCCTGCGTTGGGAAAAGCCCCCCCCGCCGGCCGAGAAACCGGCAATCGAGGGCCGCATGATTCTGCTGGGAATCGTCATCGCCGCGTTGCTGGCGATGGTCACGGCGTGGTATGTTTATCGGCAGACGAAGCCCACCGCCGCCCCTTTGCCCGAACAGTCCCCCAACTTTGACATGCTGAAAGAAATGGACCTAGGGAATGAAACCGTCGAAGACCGTTGACATATCCGTTCGCATTGCGTTGATTGCCGTCGTTGCCGCGTGCCTGGCGTTCGCCGCTCGCAAGTGCTCGGCCCAGGAACCGGCCGATCCGCGGGAGGTGTTCCGCGCGTTGGGCGTCGAGGACGAATACTTCGACCGGCTGGCCGACGGCTTGCCGATCGGCCGGGAAGAGCGCGATTCCTTGTTCCGCGTGATGCACCGCCTGCGGAAGTTTCCGACCGAAAAGCAGAAACGCTGGGCGATGGACTCCAAGCTACTCGAAACGGCCCTCGTCCGACCGAAGGATTATCGGGGGCAAATCTTCGGCCTGCGCGGCCGAATCCTCGACGTCAAACCGCTCGCGGTCCCCAAGGAGGACGCCGAGCGATACGAAATGAAAGTCTATTACTGCTGCATGTTAAAGCTCGACTCGCTGGTGCAGCCGATCGTTGTTTTTACGGAAACCGTGCCCCGCCAATGGAAAAACGGGGCCAAACCGAATACCGAAGGGGGCGCGTTGGGCGTTTTTATGAAAAACGCGAACCTCTTCTCCGAGGCGCCGCCCGGAGAAACAAATCTCATGCCCGTCTTCGCCGCCGCCAGAATCGCCTGGTATCCGAACAATCTGCTGGGCCGGCTGGGAATGGACGTCGGACTGCTCGACACGGTGGAAAACCAGGAACCGCTCACCAAGGAGGAAAGCCCGGCCTTCTACGAAATGCTCGCCGCCGTCGGCCGGGCGCAACCCGGACAACTCGCCGACCAGGCCAAGGCCAATCTGCCGAAAATGCCCCAAAAATTCCGCTGGACCGACAGTTTCGGGCAAGACCAATATTCGATCGTCCCGCTGTTTAACGACGCGCAGAACCAAACCGGGCGGCTGGTCATGCTGCGCGGCACCACCCGCCTCGTCGAAAAGGTCCACGTCGAGCCGGAAATCGCCGCGGAATACGGCTTCGACCACTACTTCAACGTGATGCTGGTAACGGCCGATTCGCAGGGAAACCCGCTCACCTTCTGCGTCCTCGAATTGCCCGAGGGTATGCCCCAAGGGAGCAAAACCCGTTATGCCGAGGACATTCAAATTGCCGGCTTCTTCTTCAAAACCTGGAGCTACGACGTGCAGGTCCGCTCGGACAAGACCGACAAAACCATCACCCGAAAACAACTCTCCCCGCTGTTGATCGGCCGGTCGCTGGTCTGGCGGCCCGAGTCGCCGCGCTCGCAGACGGGCCTGAACACAATCGTCGCCGTCGTGTTCATCGCGGCGATGTTCGCTATTTGGTTCGTCGCCTGGCGAAGCTCTCGCAACTCTCGCCGCTGGGTCGATCAAGCTCTCAGCAAACAGCCGGATTTCACCAATATCGATAATCTCGGCAACGACATCAATGAACAAGATCGACAACCATAACGACGGCGGCTTCGAGGACTTGCCGTTCGTCGAGCGGCGACCGTTCGTCGAGCCGGCCGCTCTCGTTGATTGATACTGCTTCGTCAAACACCGAATGACGGGTGCCACGGGTGGCTTGTCCACCCGCGTGAATGACGGGTGCCACGGGTGACTTGTCCACCCGTGTTTCAGCACTGCTGGACAAGCCGGCAGTGGCACCCAAGCCCTCACTCGAAGATCGTCGCGGCACTACTGCGCCGCCGACTTGGTTCCGTCGGGCGAGCCGCCGATGGGCGTGCCCGACGGCAGCGGCCGGACGGCAATCGAATAGCCCAATTCGTAAAGCTCCTTGCGTATCAAACGGAACGCCTCGAAGCCGTCCGGATAGACCCAGATGGTGATCGTCGTGCGACCGGGCAATATTTTTTTCAGCTCGCGGCGGAAATCCGAATCGGGCGCCAACGCCAGCCGGACCGGTTCGCCCAGGTCGCGGGCGATGGGGATCAGCGTCCAGCGCCGCAGCCGCACGTAGCTCCCGCCCTGCCCGGTCCGCTGAGCAACCTCCATCGGTACGTCGTAACGCTCCAGCGTGTAGCGGAGCCGGAATCCGCCCACCGGCCCGACCGTGTCGGTCAGCTCCGGCCGGTCGCGCAACTGATGCGCCTGCCGCTTGGCCTGCGATTGAAACTCCTCCAACAACGGCTCCAACGGCACGAACAGCACGCGGCCGTTTTCGATCAGCAGATGCGCCTCCGGCCCGTCGACCGTCCGGCTGAGTGGCGTCGGATAGCTCTCTACCAAGATCGGTTCGGCCGGCTGTTGCTCGATCCGCGCGGAGTCGAGTTCGAGTTGTTCGAGCCGGCGCCGCGCCTCGACGACTTGTCCTGCCCGGTCCAACTCGTCGCGCCGCGCCTGGTCGAGTCGTTCGCGCCGCGCGCCGATCTCTTGCTCGGCCGCCGCGACCAGCGTCGCCAGATAGTCGCGCGCCGCGCCGCGGGCGGCAACCTCCCGGGCAAGCTCTTCCGTCTCGCCGACCACCTTCCACACGTCACCGCGCAACGACCGCTCGGCCGCAAGCTCCCGCTCCAGTTCATCCATCGCGGGCGCGGCGGGAATCGACGCCGTCGGCGGCGAGTTCTTTATCCGCATCCCTTCCAATACCACCATGATTATCATGATGCTCACCACGCAGGCGACGATGTCCACGAAGGAATCGCCGTTCACCGGATCGCCGCGATGTTGAGTTCGTCGTGACATGGGTGGCAAAGGTCAGGGTTTAGGGGTTCGAGATTATGGGTTGGTGGTTAGGGATTAGGGATTAGGGATTAGGGATTAGAGGTTAGAGGTTAGAGGTTAGAGGTTAGAGGTTAGAAATTTGGGATTTCGGGATGACGAGCGGCTTGTGCTATTCTTACGGATAATTTCCGCTTGCGGTTTCGCAACGCTCGACGCCTCCCCCGCATACCCTCAACTGACAACTAAAAACTGACAACTTCCAACTAAAAACTATCTTCTTTCCACGGCGATTCCGCTCCCGTCGAGCATAGTTTTCAATTCTTGGAAACGGCGTTCTCCGCCCGGCGCGACGGCAACATTCAAGCTGGGCCGCCAGAACATGTTTTGCCCGGCGATACCCCACGCCTCGATTTGCCCCCAAACGGCCGATATCAGCTCGTCGACCGAGTCGTCGAGTCGGGGGCCGAGCGCGACGACCGTAGTGTCGCCCAGTCCCCGTTCGGCGTGGATAATCAACATATCGGCGCGGCATTCGACGCGAATGGGGCGTGTGATGCCGACGGCGCCGCGCGAGGCGTCGCGCAGCCCCCAGTCCTTTCCGCGTTTTTCGGTCAGATTTTTCGGCATCGGGCAGCCGTTTCCCGGGCTTCCGTCCATGTTTTCCGCCGCATCGCCCGAGGCCGGCCCGGTCGATTGCTTCGGCGGCGTCGGCATCCATTGTCCCGGCGGCACGGTTTCGCCCGCCGCTTGCGCGCCGTCGCTCCCTTCGCGCGGCGGCTGTCCGGCGACGCGGCCGTCGGGCAGTTCGCCCCCGCGAGGATCGCGCAACGGATTGTTCTCCGCCCCATAATGACCCGAAGCCGTCGATGGGGCATAGCGGTCGGGCGGGGGCGCCGACGGATAACCGCCGGCGGCGGTTGCTCCCGCAGCACTGCGCGTCACCGGTTCTTCCCTTCTCGGGCTGGTTTCCGCCGGCCGGTAGCCGTTCGCGGCGGGCGAGTCGGCGTCTGCCCGCTCCCGGACAAAACCGCCGCCGGACGAGGCGCGATAGACTACCTTCGACGTGACGCCGCTATGACTGGGGGCCGCCGCCGCCAGACGCGACTGACGCACACGCGCCGAGGAAACCACCTGCCGAAGCGTTTCGGTCAACTGCGGATCGGATTGCTGGTAGGCCAACTGCCAATCGCCGTCGATCAATTCATAGCCGAAGTCCGCCGCCCAGGAAGTCATCGCCGCGCGGGCAGCGTAATAAGCCTCGATGCCGTCGGGACGGACGAGGAGCATCGGATAGGGCGTGCCCGACGCATGGTCGTAGCCCGACCGCGATTGGATGTGTTCGCTCGCCGCCCGCAAAGCAGCCGCCAACGGATTGCCCGGCCCCAACGGCCCGTCGAAATCGGCGTCGGTCAATTCTATGCCCTCGGGCTGGAGAACCACGGCATCTGCGCGGCACTCGATGTAGATCGGGCGGCGCCGCGTCTGGTTCGGCCCTTCGTAAGGCACGATCGCGTAGGAAGTTTTTTGCCGCGCGGCCGCACGTCGCGCCTCGACCAGCCGCCTTTCGGCCGCGTCGATTTCCGCCTGCAATCGCCGCAATTCCACGGCGGCGCCGCCGTCCCGCGGATCGCCGTCCGGCAGCGGCCGTTCGATCCGTTCGAGCGTCGCCCGGCGGGCCTCGAGCTGCTCGCGCAAACGCCGCTCGTGATCTTCGAGATGCGACAGTTCCAAGCGCATTTCGGCCAGCTTGGCCTCGTTCGCTTGCCGCGTAAGCACCAGTTGTTCGCTTCTCCAGCGGGCGTCCTCGATCCGCGCTTGCGCTTCGACCGAGAGCTTGGCGGCCTTTGCCGCCGCCTCCTGCTCGGCCTGCTGCTTGGCGACGTAGGTAATGGCCATCAACAGCGGAACCAACGCCCCCATCGTGCAGATCAACACCGCCAAGAACGGAAACAGGGCGATGCGTGTTTCCGCCCGGGGCGCGGTTCGATGTTGTGGACGGAGAACGAATTTCATGCGGCGTTAATCGAGCGGCGCGCGGAGTCGAGCTTGATCGGCGCGGCGCCCGGCGTTTCGGCCAGCCGCGCGCCGAGCATGTTTACCGCCGCCGCCAGACTGAGTACGGTTTGCTGGAAGTGTTTTGCTCCGGCCAGCGCTTCGAGGTTTCGGTTCAGCGCGTCTTCCAATCGGGCGGCTTCGCCGGCGGCCTCGACCGCGTTTTGCAGCACCTCGGCCTGCTTGCACAACTCGCCGGCGGCCGACGACATCGACGCCCGAACCTGCTCGGCGGCCGCGCCGGTCATCCGCGCCCACTGGTCCGCGGCCGATTCGAGCGAAGCGTTCCAGAGCCGCGCCTGTTGGAGCGACGACCGCTCGAACATTTGCAGCATTGTCTCGGCCATTTTCCGCATGGCCGCCAATTGCCCATCGACGCCGCTAGGGAGCGACTCGAAACGGTCGGCCAACTCGTCTTGAACGCGCCGATCGACTTCCTCCAGCAGCCGGTTTTCGCTCCGCTCGACCATGAAGTGGAGGAACATCAACACCATCGCCAACGATAGGGCCAGGGCCGTCGTGTCGAACTTCACGCCCAAACCGTTAAGAACCTCGAACATCGACTTGTCCGGCGCGCTGAAGTCGATGCCGTTCAGGGCCATCGTGATGCCGATCACCGTGCCCAGAAAGCCGAGGATCGGTATCGCCCAAACGATCACGCGAAACAGGCCGTGGCCGGCGTAGACCCGGGCGGCATCGACGTCGGAAAGATATTTCAACTCGTCGCCGAGCGCGTCGGCCCCGCCGCGCCGGCGGACGTGCTCCAACGCCGCGCGGAGCCGGCGGACGTAGATTTCCCCCCGCCGCCGCTCGGGCAGACCGTCGAGCCGTTCGAGCAGCTCTTCGCTGTGATCGACCGCTTCGGCCGCGCGGATCGGTTCGCCCAAGGGCGATGCGGTCAACGCGGCGCGTTGGGCCAACGTGTCGAACAGCTTGATTATCAACGCCGACATCCCGATGAAAAACAGAACCGTCTCCATGTACTCGACCGGATGCCCGGTAAAGTAACGCTTTACCAGCTCGTGTCCGAGTGGTCCGTAGAGGACGAGTGCATAGAATCCGATGGAAGCCAGCCCCCCCCACAGTAGCGGAGAATTGGCGATCGACCTGGCGGAACGTCGTAAGATATTCATATTAAACGACTTTCTTCATTCGGCATGGATAAGTAGAACGAGCGCGCAGAGGCCGCGCCGTCCATTAAAATCGGTATAATCGGCAAAGTTTATGAGCCAAACCGGGAAACGGCTTATCCCGCCGACATGAGACAACAAACTTCCCAATCGTCAAAGTTTCCCAAAGAAAAGCGTCGTATTTCCCGATAATTGGACTCTACAGTCAATCTTTTTCGCGGCAGATTGTCGCGGTCCAATATACCCAGGGGGGGAACAGTCCGGTGCAAGCCCATCGCGGGCCGCCCGGACTGTGTTTTTTTCTTGCCCCAACGGCCCCGGTGGGGGACACATACCTAATGATTGACGAACGTCGAGGAACGGGTAATCTTCGAGCATGGCAGCATGGTAAAATTAGCCAAGATTAGCAAGGTTGGTTCTCCCTGGTTGGAGGCTACCTTTGGCAAGGGCGATTCGCTTCGTTCGTCAATGGATGGTCCGCCGGCAGGCCAGGCGACGTTCCGGTCGAGATTTTCTTCTCGCGAACCATTAGACATCCCCTTGCGACGAGCGATGGCAAACGGTCGCTCGACTCTCCGAGTCGAGGCTCTGTTCGGGAAGTTCACGACTCGGAGAGTCGTGCGACGATTCTCGTGTTCGCAAGTCAGTCCCATTTTCGCGGTAAACCGAGCCGATGGAATGGACTGCGGCGGTTGTCGCATTCGGATGGGAATTCGCTTCCCTGAAGATCGGGGCCAGTCGTTTGTCGCAGGCCGGCAAGATTCCAATGCGAGTCTCCGATCAATGGGGACCGCTCTTAGAGCAATTTTGCTTCGAGCGTGATTTCCGTGCCGGCCAGGGCCTTCGACACGGGGCATCCGTTCTTGGCCCCTTCGGCGATCTCGCGGAACAAGCCTTCGTCCACGCCGGGCACCTCGGCTTCGAGCGAGAGGTCGATCCTGGAGATCGAAAAACCTTCGGCGGTTTTGCTCAAGTGAACGCGGGCGGCGGTCTTGATCCGCACCGGTTCATAGCCCGATTCACCCAACTGATGGGCCAGCGCCATGGAGAAACAGCCAGCGTGCGCGCCGCCGATGAGTTCTTCCGGGTTGGTGCCGGGGCCGTCCTCGAACCGCGAGCCGAAACTGTAGGGGGCGCTCAGACCGCCGCCGAGTTTAATGGACCCTTTTCCCACGGGCAGGTTGCCTTCCCAAATCGCTTCCGCATTTCTCGTGGCCATGGAAATTCTCCGGGTGCTTGTGGAATCGTGATTATGTAATTACGCAACAGCGGCATTGGCTATCGCTACATGCGAATTATATGCGGTCGGGCAAGCTTGCCCAGCCCTGCGACGCGATTCAGGCCGCAAAAGGGGATTGCGTAAAATACCACGGAACCGCGTTATATCGCTCTCGTTTCCGAGCCGTTAGAATAAGGAGTCTCTTGTGCCGATTGATGTTTTTGCATGAAAAGGAGCCGAAAATGAGCCGGAAATCCGCCCGAGGCGCCTGGGGGGTCAGGCAGTTGATTCGAATTTTCACGGTGGTTCTCGGCATACTTTTCTTCTGGCTGCTGGGGTTTGTCGTCCTCGACATCGAGTCGATCCCCGGCCCCGATTACCATGAAATCGAGCGGAAGCACGTTTCCGCCGAATTGCTGGCCGAGAAGGAGCGGGTCGAGAAGAAAATCGCCGGCCTCGAACGCGATGTGGAGAACAAACGGTCGCAACAGCGGGAAACGGCCGACAAATCGCAAAACCTGCAAACCACCATCGGGCAATTGCTCGAATTGCGAAGGCTAAGCATTGAAAAAGAAACGACGCTTTCGCAGGAGGAAAAAGACGACATCTCGACCAGCTTGAAAAGCTTTCTGGAAAGCCAGCAGGAATATCAGCGGCTGAATCAAGAGATAGCCGTGCTCTCGGCCGAGCGGCAGACCGCGGGCGAGGAGCTGCGGCGGCTCGAACAAGAAATTACCGAGCGGAGAAAACCGGCCGGAAAGGAATACCACGCGCTGGCCGAATCGCACCGGCTGCGATTGGCCTTCTATCAGTTGGCGATTTTGCTGCCGCTGCTGTTGCTCTTTGGCTATCTGCTCGTCTCGCGGCGAGGAGGGATATATTATCCGCTGCTGCTGGGCGTCGGCGGGGCCACGCTGTTGAAGGCGGCGCTGGTGGTGCACGAATACTTCCCTTCGCGTTATTTCAAATACGTGCTGATCGCCGCGCTGCTGGCCGTCGTGGCTCGGTTGTTGATCTATCTAATCCGCTCGGTGGCGTTTCCCAAGCTGGAATGGCTCGCCCGACAGTATCGCGAAGCATACGAGCGGTTTCTCTGTCCGATTTGCGAGTATCCGATCCGCACGGGGCCGCGGAAGTATTTATATTGGACGCGGCGGACGGTCCACAAAATTCTCCCGCAAGGCGGCCCGATCGAGGCGGAGGGGCCGTACACGTGTCCCGCGTGCGGCACGGCGGTTTTCGAGCCGTGCGCCGCTTGCGGCAAGGTTCGCCATTCGCTCTTACCCCACTGTGAACACTGCGGAGCAAACAAGGGAGAATAGAATCGCGGTGTACTATTTCTTATAGATGCAAGTCCGCGATCGAAGCTACTGCGTTTCGCCGTTTTCTTTTTCAGGCGGCGGCTACTTGCCGCCGAACAGCGCCGTCATGCAAATCTGCGACCATGTCTCGAAGCCGCCGAGATCGGCGAGGATTTCATCGACCGAGCGGAAACCGCACTCGATGATCTCGGTTTCGCGGGGCCGCACGGCCGGCCGCTCGAGGTCGAACAGATGGACCAGCCCGAGATGCACGCTGCCCACTTCGGTCTGGTCGTCGTTTATCAGGCCGACGCATTTCGAGGTGTATGGCGAGTCGATGGCGACCTCTTCGTCGCGTTCGCGGCGCATGCCTTCCTCGTATGAGCCGGCCGCGCCGCCGTCGGCGGCGTCGATCGAGGAGATGTGTCCGCCGATGCCGACGCTGCGTTTGTGGTGCAGGCGGCCTTCGCCCATGCCCTTGCCCCGGGTGTATTGAAAAACCGTCTCGCGGCCGTCCGCGCCGACGTGGCGGAAGATCATGTAGGGAATCAGTTGCTTGTAGCCGGGGTCTTTTTCGACCTCATCCCGCGGGCGGTAGCTGGTGTGTTCGGATCGGAGCAAATCGTCGAGATAGCGATCTACTTCGCTGCTGAAGCCCTGGAAGTGGCCTAGCCGATGAAAGACCTCGGTGGGAACGACCAGCACGTTTTCGATTTCGTAGTCGGGCACTGTCGCGTCCTTGTTGGATGATGCGGCGGTTTGTGCGGCGCGCGAATCACGCCTTGTATATATTCGAGGAAGTCACGGATTTTTGTATTTAGCCCCCCGTGAATACACGGGGGGCGGCGTCACGAGTACATTATGCCGAGCCCCCGGTGTAATCACCGGGGGCTAAATGGAGCGTTGTTGACGGTTCAATTCTCATATAATCATCTAATCATCGCGGACGCGGAGAGCGTGTGAAAAAATTGATTTCCATTCATTGCGAACACAATATGTAGGGTGCGTGAAACGCACCATGCACTACCGGTTATGGTGCGTTTCACGCACCCTACAGTTTTTTCACAACCTCGGAGCATCCGGGCAGTGCGTTCCCATGCGGAGCATGGGAACGAGGGTGTTATTTCATTTCGTCAAACATTGCGTCGACGAAGGGGTCCGGCTCGAACAAGGCCAGGTCCTCGGCCTTTTCGCCGACGCCGACGTATTTGACGGGCAGGCCGACTTGTTTTCGGATGGCGACGACGACTCCCCCCTTGGCCGTGCCGTCGAGTTTGGCCAGCACCAGGCCCGTGCAGCGGACCGCGTCGGTGAAGTGTTTTGCCTGACTGATGCCGTTTTGTCCGGTGGTGGCGTCGAGCACGAGGATCACTTCGTGCGGGGCGTCGGGAATTTGTTTGCCCAGCACGCGATGGATTTTCGTTAGTTGCTGCATCAGGGTTTGCTGGGTTTGCAGGCGTCCGGCCGTATCGACGATGCAGACCTGGGCGCCGATTTCCAGCGCCCTGGCGACGGCGCGATGGGCGACGCTGGCCGGGTCGCTGCCCGAGGCCCCGGTGACGATTTCGGCGCCGGTTCGCGCCGCCCAAATGGTCAACTGTTCGACGGCGGCGGCGCGGAAGGTGTCGGCCGCTCCGAGCACTACGCGGCGCCCGTCTTCCTGAAACATTTTGGTCAGCTTGGCGATGGTCGTGGTTTTGCCGCAGCCGTTCACGCCGGCGACCATGATGACGGTCGGGCCGCTGGGGGCGAAACGGACTGGATCGGCCGGCTGGGCCATCAGCGCCTTCAGCTTCTTCTTGATCTCCTCGATGATGTCGGACATCTGCACGACTCGGGCGCGGAAGGTCTCGCCGACGTCGTCGACGATTTCCTGCGAGGCGTCGACGCCCATGTCGGTCTTGACCAGCGTCTCGAAAAGTTCTTCGAGAAAGGCGGCGTCGACCAACCGCCCCTCGGCCTTGAACAGGTCGCGGATGTCGGTTTTAAGCAGTTGCGTGGTCTTTTGGAGACCCTGTTTGAATTTATCGAATAGGCCCATTTTTGGAATGACGAATGACGAAAATCAAATGTCGAATGAATGACGAATGACGAAAATCAAATGTCGAATGAATGACGAATGACGAAAATCAAATGTCGAATGAATGACGAA
>Ga0123333_10004469_pt1 | contig 13098 bp, 10 predicted proteins | sample BioC12SIPDNA_3_FD_89957 | JGI IMG/M metagenome (GOLD analysis project Ga0123333, IMG submission 89957) | Anaerobic biogas reactor microbial communites from Washington, USA - Biogas_R2_B C12 SIP DNA | ecosystem: Engineered > Bioreactor > Anaerobic > Unclassified | place: Washington, USA...
AGCGGGAGCTCGACGTCGCGCAGCAGATGGTTGAGCCGCCGATTGAGCGCGACCTGGTCGAGGTGCGCACGCAGGTTCTCCCCCGCCTTGCCCGGGACCTCCTCGGCGCGCGCAAGGATGCCCTCGAGCCCCCCGTACGCGGCGATCCACTTCGCCGCCGTCTTGGGGCCGACGCCCGGCACGCCGGGGAGGTTGTCGCTCGTCTCCCCGACGAGTGCCGCGAGGTCGGGGTACCGGTGCGGCGGGACGCCGTACTTCGCCTCGACCGCCTCGGGCGTCATGCGCGCGAGCTCCGAGACGCCCTTGACCGGGTACAGGACGGTGACCTGCTCGTCGACGAGCTGGAACGTGTCCCGGTCCCCCGAGCACACGAGCACCTCCATCCCCGCGTCCCGAGCCTGCTGCGCGAGCGTCGCGAGGATGTCGTCCGCCTCGAAGTTGTCCTTGCTCAGCGCGGGGATGTGCAGTGCCGCGAGGATCTCCTCGATGAGCGGGACCTGGCCCTTGAACTCCTCGGGGGTCTTGTCGCGCGTGCCCTTGTAGCTCGGCAGTTGCTCGGTCCGGAACGTGTGGCTCCCCGCGTCGAATGCGACCGCGACGTGCGTGGGCTGCTCGTTCGCGATGAGGTTCGCGAGCATCGAGGTGAAGCCGTAGACGGCATTCGTAGGCTCGCCCGTGCTCGTGGCGAAGTTCTCGACCGGGAGGGCGAAGAACGCACGGAAGGCCATCGAGTGGCCGTCGACGAGGAGGAGTCGGGGTCGCTTTGCATCGCTCACCATGCCAACCTAGCGCCCATGACCGACAGCACGCCCCCTTCCGGCGAGGGTCTCGCGGACCGCCTCGGGATCACGATCGAGGAGGTCAGCGCCGAGCGCGCGACGGGCACGATGCCCGTGCGGGGCAACACCCAGCCGTACGGCCTGCTGCACGGCGGGGCGTCCGCCGCCCTCGCCGAGACGCTCGGCTCGTACGCCGCCGCGGCGCACGCCGGGCCGGGGCGGATCGCGGTCGGCACCGAGCTCAACGCCTCGCACCACCGCGCCGCCCGCGAGGGCACCGTGCACGGGACCGCGACCGCGCTGCACCTGGGCAGGTCGACCGCGACCTACGAGATCGTCGTGCGCGACGACGACGGGGCCCGCGTGTGCACCGCGCGCCTCACGTGCATGCTGCTCGACCGCAAGGACTGAACGACCTCAGCCTGCCTGGTCGACGTGCGCGACGGGACGCCTCGGCGCGCCGTCGTCGGCGGACCCGCGTGCCCACGCGACCCGCCGGCGCGCGACGAGTCGCTCGATCCCGCGCGAGCGCGCGAGCGAGCGCAGGCCCGCCGTGCGCGCCGCGAGCCGACGCTGGAGCGCCGCGAGCGGCACGACCCGGAAGGCCGCCGCCGGCGCGAAACCGAGCCGCGCGAGGAAGCGCTGCATCCCCCTGGCCCCCGGCAGCGGGACCGCGTACACGTGGCGCACCTCGGCCTCCTCCGCGATCGACGCAAGCGCGCCGACCAGCGCATGACCGATCCCCCGCCGGCGGTGCTCCGCGGCGACGTAGACCGCCTCGACGTGCACCGCTCGGTCCTGCGAGAACGCGCCCGGGCCGACGACGCGCGCGAGCAGCAGGCCCGTGACCTCACCGTCGACCTCGGCGAGCAGCACGTGCGCGCCCGAGTGGGACGCGAACAGACGCAGCTGCTCGTCGAGCACCTGGGCGTCCGGCGAGCACAGCTGCGGTCCGACCGTCGACTCCGCGCGCGCCGCGAGACACACCGGGACGAGGCGGGCGACGTCCTCGGGTTCGGCGGCACGGACGTGGACACCTGCTCGGCTCACCATCGCCTCCGATCGCACGGACACCCTCCCGGCAGGACGCCGGCGGCCCCCTCGAGCCATTGATAGCCCTCGCCGCTGGCGCGCCGCAAGCCCCGATCGGGCCCTTCGGTGTCGATCCGATAGCGAATCCGCGACGCTCGTGCCGTTTGTCACACAAGCGAAACTGAATGCAACTAGTCTGCGTCACACTTCAGACCGATCGGGCGTCCTGCGCCCTGCCGAACCGCGAGGAGGTTGCAGTGCGCTCAGCCGTGGTGCACGGGGTTCGCCCCGCCCGAGCCCGAGCCGCGCTCGTCACCCTGATGCTCGCACTCCTGCTGTGCGCCTGGTGGGCCCCACCGGCCACCGCGGCCGCCGCCGAGTGTGTCCCCGACTCCGAGACCGCGTGCATCAGCGGTCGCATCCGCACCGCGGCGGGCGACCCAGCGACGGGCGTGCGGATCGTCGTCGAGGGGCAGGGCTTCGCGGGCGAGGCGACGACCGACGCCGACGGGCGCTGGTCGGTCGCCGTGAGCGAGGACGGCGAGTACACCGTGACGCTCGACACCGAGTCGCTCCCCCCAGGGGAGACCTTGCGCAACCCGCAGGACAACCCGCGCACCGTCACGGCCGACGTCGGCGCCTCGACCGCGGCGCTCTTCCCGCTCGGCTCGGCGAGCTCGCCGTCCCCAGGCACGAGCGAGTCACCGAGCGACCCGGGCACGACCTCCCCCGACCCGGGGGTCGACGTCGAACCCGGCGCCGAGGACTCCTCGAGGCCCGGCGCGATCACCTTCCCCCGCGTCGCCCAGCAGTTCACCTCGGGGATCATCTTCGGGCTCCTGCTCGCGCTCGCCTCGGTCGGGCTCTCGCTCATCTACGGCACGACCGGGCTCAGCTCCTTCTCGCACGGCGAGCAGGTGACCCTCGGCGCGCTCGCGGCCTACGTCTTCGCCCAGCTCATGGACCTGCCCCTCCTCGTCGCAGGGATCCTCGCGGTGGTCGTCGGGGCACTCTCGGGCTACGCGCAGGACGCGGGAATCTGGAAGCCGCTGCGCAAGCGCGGCATGGGGCCTGTGCAGCTCATGATCATCACGATCGGCCTGTCGATGGCCCTGCAGTACACCTTCCAGTTCTTCTTCGGGGGCGGGCGTCTGCGCATCTCGATCGCGACGCCCACGTCGATCAACGTCGGCGGCGTCATCATCGCCCACCAGTCCTTGCTCTCGACCGCGATCGCCGCGCTCGCGCTCGGCGGGGTCGCGTTCTTCCTCCAGCGCACGTGGACCGGGCGGGCGACCCGCGCGGTCGCCGACAACCCCGCGCTCGCCGCGGCCTCGGGCATCAACGTCGAGCGGATCATCCGCCTCGTGTGGATCGTGGGCGCCGGCCTCGCGGCGCTCGGCGGCGTCCTGATCGGCCTGTACTTCAACGTCACGTCGTGGAACATGGGAGGCACGATCCTGCTGCTGATGTTCGCCGCAGTGACGCTCGGCGGTCTGGGCACCGCGTTCGGCGCACTCGTCGGCTCGATCGTGATCGGCCTCGTCTCGGAGATGTCCTCGCTCGTCATCCCCTCGGACCTGCGCTACGCGGGCGCCCTCGTGATCCTCATCCTCGTCCTGCTCGTGCGGCCCCAGGGAATCCTGGGCCGCGCGGAGCGTATCGGCTGACGGAGGCCCTGCCATGGACTGGACCAGCATCCTCGCCAACGTCGCCGGCGAGCTCTTCCACCCCGTGACCGCGGCCTACGTGATCGCGGCGATCGGGCTCAACGTGCACTTCGGCCTCACGGGCCTGCTCAACATGGGCCAGGCGGGCTTCATGCTCATCGGGGCCTACGGCTTCGCGATCACGACCCTCGCAGGGAACTCGGCCCTCACCGGCTTCCTCGTCGGGATGGCGGCCGCGGTGCTGTTCGCGCTCCTGCTCGGCATGCCGACGCTGCGGCTGCGCGGGGACTACCTCGCGATCGTGACGATCGCCGCGGCCGAGATCGTGCGCCTGATCGGCCGCTCGACGTCCATGACGTGGCTCACCGGCGGCAACGCAGGGATCGCGGGCGACGGCTTCAAGAACGCCTTCCACGCGACGTGCCTGCTGCCCGAGGGCGACACGACGGTCCTGTTCTGGACGTACTCCAACTGCTACTCCAACAGCTGGTGGCTGCGGATCGTCGCGTGGGTGCTCGTCGCACTGCTGTGCCTCCTCGTGTGGCGCCTCATGCGCTCGCCGTGGGGACGCGTGCTCAAGGGGATCCGTGAGGACGAGGACGCCGTGCGCTCGCTCGGCAAGAGCGTGTACTCCTACAAGATGCAGTCGCTCATCCTCGGTGGCTGCATGGGAGCGCTCGGCGGCATCGTGTTCGTCCTCCCCCAGGCCGTCCAGGCCGACTCGATGGGCCGTCCCACGACGTTCTTCGTCTGGACCCTCCTGCTGCTCGGCGGCGCCGCGACCGTGTTCGGCCCCGTGCTCGGCTCGATGCTCCTGTGGTCGAGCCTCATGCTCATCAAGTCGGTCATGCGTGACGTGATCCCCGCGACCGTGCTGCGCACCGAGCAGATCGAGTCGTTCAGCTTCGTCGTGGTCGGCGTGACGCTCATGATGCTCATCATCTTCCGCCCGCAGGGCATCCTCGGGGACAAGAAGGAGCTGTCGATCAATGTCCGCTGACGCCACCCGCTCCGTGTTCTCGGACGTCGAGCGCGTCCCGGGGGCGCGCAAGCCCGACCCGATCCTCGTCGCCGACGGCGTGCACCGCGCCTTCGGCGGCATGGTCGCGGTCGACGTCGACCACCTCGAGGTCCAGCGTGGCAAGATCACGGCCCTGATCGGCCCCAACGGTGCGGGCAAGACGACGCTGTTCAACCTCCTGACCGGTTTCGACAAGCCCGACAAGGGCGAGTGGTCCTTCAACGGCCGTTCGCTCGCTGGGCTGCCCGCGGGCAAGGTCGCCAAGGCCGGCATGGTGCGCACGTTCCAGCTCACCAAGGCGCTCTCGCGCATGACGGTGATCGAGAACATGCGCCTGGGTGCGCCGCGCCAGCCCGGGGAGAACTTGTTCACGGCGCTCGTGCCGCCGCTGTGGCGCCCGCGCGAGGCCGAGATCACCGAGCAGGCTGAGTCCCTCCTGCGCCGCTTCAAGCTCGACGCGAAGCGCGACGACTTCGCGGGCTCGCTCTCGGGCGGTCAGCGCAAGCTGCTCGAGATGGCCCGTGCGCTCATGAACGGCCCCGAGATGATCATGCTCGACGAGCCCATGGCCGGGGTGAACCCCGCCCTGACGCAGTCGCTGCTCGGGCACATCCAGGCGCTGCGCGACGACGGCATGACGGTGCTCTTCGTCGAGCACGACATGCACATGGTCCGGCACATCTCCGACTGGGTCGTCGTCATGGCCGAGGGGCGCATCGTCGCCGAGGGGCCGCCGGACGACGTCATGCGCGACCAGGCCGTGATCGACGCCTACCTCGGCGCGCACCACGACACCGACCTGGGCGACGACGCGCTGCTGAGCGACGAGGTCGCCGAGCAGCTCGAGGCGGAGGCCGCCGAGGAGGACGCCGAGCGCGCCGAGGAGGCCACGCGGCGCGAGGACGAGGAGGGACGGGCATGAGCACGTCGTCGACCGAGCCGTTGCTCGAGGCCAAGGACCTCGTCGCGGGCTACCTGCCGGGTGTCAACATCCTCAACGGCTGCAACCTCGTCGTGCACCCGGGCGAGCTGGTCGGGATCATCGGGCCGAACGGTGCGGGCAAGTCGACGCTCCTCAAGGCCCTGTTCGGCCTCGTCCATGTGCGGTCGGGCTCGGTCGTGCTCCAGGGCGAAGACATCACGAACGAGCGCGCCGACACCCTCGTGCGCCGCGGGGTGGGCTTCGTGCCCCAGAACAACAACGTGTTCCCCTCGTTGTCGATCGAGGAGAACCTCCAGATGGGGCTCTTCCAGGCCCCCCAGCGGTACAAGGAGCGGTTCGACTTCATCGTCGACCTGTTCCCCGTGCTCGGTGAGCGGCGCAAGCAGAGCGCCGGCTCGCTCTCGGGCGGCGAGCGACAGATGGTCGCGATGGCCCGTGCGCTCATGATGGAACCCTCGGTCCTGCTGCTCGACGAGCCCTCGGCGGGCCTGTCCCCCGTGCGTCAGGACGAGACGTTCATCCGTACGCGCAAGATCAACAAGGCGGGCGTCTCGGTCATCATGGTCGAGCAGAACGCGCGTCGCTGCCTGCAGATCTGCGACCGCGGCTACGTGCTCGACCAGGGCAAGAACGCCTACACGGCGAGCGGTCGTGAGCTCCTCAAGGACCCGAAGGTCATCGAGCTGTACCTCGGCACGCTCGCGAAGTAGCTCGCCGCGCGCGGGGCAGGTCTCCACGCTAGCGACGACGACGGCCTGCTCGCACGGGACGGGGCCCGCAGGATCTCTCCTGCGGGCCCCGTGCCTTGCGTGGGGTTCGGCGGGGCGCTCAGAGCTCGCCCTCGACCGCCTTGGTCCACGTGTAGGTGTTGTCACCACCGAACTGGTAGATGCCGATGAAGGCCGAGGACGGGTCGTTGTTCTCGTTGAACGGACCCGCGCCGGACTTGGCGTCGTAGTCGATGTCCTTGCCGTCCTCGATGAGCTTGACGCAGTCGGCGAAGGACGAGCAGGTCTCCCCGCCGTTGGCACCCGAGACGGCGGCCATCTGGTCGCGGATCGCCTCGGTGTCGACGCTCTCGGCCTTGACCGCGGCGAGCGCGACGAGCATGACCGCGTCGTAGGACTCCGCGGCGTAGGAGTAGTCCGACAGGTCCGGGTTGACCTCGAGGAGGCGCTGCTGGAACGTGTCGTCCGGGAAGGCGCCGGGCAGCGTGCCCTGGGCCCCCTCGAGCGTCCCGGGCTCGAAGTCCTCGGAGTAGTCGGCGAGGTTGCCGTCGACGAAGTACAGCTTCGACCCGTCGAAGCCGCGCGAGACGAGCTCGGGGACGATCGTCTTGGTCTGGTCGAAGGCGATGATCGCGATCGCGTCAGGGTTGGTCGCGAGGACCGCGGTGACCGGGTCGGCGAAGGACGAGGACTGCGGGTCGAACTCCTCGCCGGGGTTGCCGTAGGTGATCGTCCCGCCTGCGTCCTCGACGGTCGCCTTGAGGACGTCGCGCAGCGAGGTGCCGTAGTCCTCGTTGAAGACCAGGACGCCGACGTCGACGTGCCCGTCACCGAGGATGAGGTTCCCGAGCGCCGAGCCCTGCAGGAGGTCCGAGGGCGCGGTACGGAAGTAGAACGGGTGCTTGCCCGACAGGTCCGTCGCGGTGTTCGCCGGGGAGACCTGGATGATCTTGGAGTTCGTGATGTCGTCGACGACGTTGCGTGTCACGGCCGAGGAGGCCGCACCGATGATCGCGTGGACACCCTTGGACTTGAGCTGGGTGACCGACTGCTGCGCGACCTGGGCGTTGTCGGCGTCGGAGGAGTCCGCGTGCTCGACCTTGACGTCCTTGCCGAGGACTCCGCCTGCCTCGTTGATCTCCTTGATCGCCAGGTCGACGCCCGCGATCTCGGGCGGGCCCAGGAAGGCGAGCGAGCCGGTCTGCGGCAGGAGCGTGCCGATGACGAGGCCGTCCCCGTCACCAGAACCGCCACCCTGTCCGCACGCGGACAGCGCCAGCAGCGCCGCGCCGGCGAGCGCCGCGACACGCACGCGAGTGCTCTTGTAGTTCATCGGTACCCCGTTTCATCTCTGTCCGACCGTCACGGGCGCACCTGCCCCGCGATGGTGTGGTGCGGGAACGGTACCGACGAAAGATCACGTGAACATGTCAAACCCGCGTCAGCCGCGGGTCGTTGTCAAGTTGTGACCTAAGTTACTTATGGGTTCAGTTTGTCCGCTTAGTCCCGGCCGAGCTGGTCGATCACGGCGTCCGCGACCTCGCGCATCGTCAGACGGCGATCCATCGACGTCTTCTGGATCCAGCGGAAGGACTCCGGCTCGGTCAGGCCCATCTTCGTCATGAGCAGGCCCTTGGCACGGTCGACCCGCTTGCGCGTCTCGAAGCGCTCGGTGAGGTCCGCGATCTCCTCCGAGAGGGCCGAGATCTGGGCGTAGCGCGAGATCGCGATCTCGACCGCAGGCAGCAGATCGGCCGGCGTGAACGGCTTGACGACGTAGGCCATCGCGCCGGCGTCGCGCGCACGCTCGACGAGCTCGGTCTGCGAGAAGGCCGTGAGCAGCACGACGGGCGCGACGTGGTCCTTGCCGATCCGCTCGGCCGCAGAGATCCCGTCGAGCACTGGCATCTTGACGTCCATCACGACGACGTCGGGCTTGAGCTCGGTCGCGAGGCGCACCGCCTCCTCGCCGTCCCCCGCCTCGCCGACGACCTCGTAGCCGCCCTCGCGGAGCGTCTCGACGACGTCCATGCGGATGAGCGCCTCGTCCTCGGCGACGACCGCGCGCCGCGCGGGCGTGCTCGGCTGAGGGGTGTCGTCGGGCAGGACGATCGAGTCGAGGTCGAGCTGGACGCCGTCGTCGGCGTTGTTCTTCGCGTTCACACCCCTGATCGTAGTGGGAGCGCGGGTGAAGAGGGTGCACGAGGACACGCGGGCGCTCGATAGACTCCCCTGCGGGCGCCCCGGTAGCCCAATCGGCAGAGGCGTTCGGCTCAAACCCGATCCAGTGTGGGTTCGAATCCCACCCGGGGCACTGGCGGTCGGCGGGTCAGCCGCGAGCAGTCTCGAGGTTCTCGCGGAGCACCTCGAGCTGGTGGGCCATCTCGCCCGGCAGCGCGTCGCCGATCATCCCGAACCACTCGCGCGCGAGCTCGACCTCCTCGAGCCACGAGTCGGGGTCGACCGCGAAGAGCTCGGCGAGGTCCGCCTCGCCGAGGTCGAGACCGTCGAGGAAGAGCGCGTCGTCGGCGGGCCGAAGACCCACCGGTGTCTCGACCGCGCCGGCCGTGCCCTCGACGCGCCGCAGCACCCATTCGAGCACCCGGGAGTTCTCGCCGTACCCGGGCCACAGGAAGCGACCGTCGGCGCCCCTGCGGAACCAGTTGACCGCGAAGATCCGCGGCGCGGCGGCCCCGAGCCGGCGCCCCATGTCGAGCCAGTGCTGCCAGTAGTCGCCCATGTGGTACCCGCAGAACGGGAGCATCGCGAAGGGGTCGCGGCGCAGCGTCCCGACCGTCCCCTCCGCGGCCGCCGTCTGCTCCGAGGAGAGCGTCGCCCCGAGGAACACCCCGTGCTCCCAGTCGCGTGCCTCGGTCACGAGCGGGACGTTGGTCGCGCGGCGCCCGCCGAACAGGATCGCGTCGATCTCGACGCCGGCGGGGTCGTCCCAGTCGCTCGCGATGCTCGGGGCACGGTCTGCGCGGACCGTGAAGCGCGCGTTCGGGTGCGCGGCGGGCCGGCCCGAGTCGGGGGTCCACGGCTGCCCCTGCCAGTCGGTCAGCCGCGCGGGCGGGGTCGGCGTGAGGCCCTCCCACCACACGTCGCCGTCCTCGGTGAGCGCGACGTTGGTGAAGATCGTGTCGCTCGCGACCATCTCGACCGCTGTCGGGTTCGTCTCGACGCCCGTCCCTGGAGCCACGCCGAAGAAGCCCGCCTCGGGGTTGATCGCGCGCAGCCGCCCGTCGGGGCCGGGGCGCATCCACGCGATGTCGTCGCCGATCGTCTCGGCGGTCCAGCCCGGCACCGTGGGCCGCAGCATCGCGAGGTTCGTCTTGCCGCACGCCGAGGGGAAGGCAGCGGCGACGTGGAAGCGGCGCCCCTCGGGCGAGGTGAGGCGCAGCAGGAGCATGTGCTCGGCGAGCCACCCCTCGTCGCGCGCCATGACCGAGGCGATGCGCAGCGCGAAGCACTTCTTGCCGAGCAGCGCATTGCCCCCGTAGCCCGAGCCGTAGGACCAGATCTCGCGCGTCTCGGGGAAGTGGCAGATGTACTTCATCGCGTTGCACGGCCATGGCACGTCCTCGACCCGGACCTCGTTGGCCCCCTCCCCCGTGACGAGCGGCGCGCCGACGCTGTGCACCGCGGGCACGAACTGTCCGTCCGGACCGAGCGCCTCGAGCACCTGGGTCCCGACACGGGTCATCAGGTGCATCGAGACGACGACGTAGGGCGAGTCGGTCACCTGGACACCGAGCTGGGCGAGCGGCGAGTCGACCGGCCCCATCGAGAACGGGATGACGTACATCGTGCGCCCGCGCATCGCGCCGTCGAACAGGCCCCGCAGCGTCTCGCGCATCGCCCCGGGCTCGCGCCAGTTGTTCGTCGGCCCCGCGTCGCGCTCACGCTCGGAGCAGATGAACGTCCGGCTCTCGACCCGCGCGACGTCGTCGGGGGTCGAGCGCGCGAGGAAGCTGCGCGGCCGTTTGGCGGGGTCGAGGCGCACCATCGTGCCCTGCGCGACGAGCAGCTCGCACAGCTCGTCGTACTCGCGCTGGGACCCGTCGCACCACACGACCTCGTCGGGCCGTGCGAGGTGGGCGATCTCCTCGACCCAGGCCGTGAGGCGAGGGTGGGTCACGGTGCGTTCCTGCATCATCGTCATGGTGCGCCTTTCGCGAGATCCGTGCGACGGAGGACGTCGCTGCTTCCACCATGACCGCAGAGGTGCAGACTTTCTCGGTGCACGGGTGTCAAGAATGCTTGTTCTTGCCCTTTCGTCAGGAACGGCTACCCTCGGCCCATGACCGACCCCCGCACCGTGGGCATGCGCATCCGGCACTTCCGCACCCGGGCGGGACTCACGCTCGACCAGCTCGCCGCGGCCGCGGGCTGCTCGGCGAGCCAGCTCTCGCTCGTCGAGACCGGCAAGCGAGAGCCTCGCCTCTCGCTCCTGCAGCACCTCGCGCGCGAGCTCGGGGTCCCGGTCGCCGAGCTGCTCTCCCCCGAGCCGCCCTCCCGCCGGGCCGCGCTCGAGCTCGCGCTCGAGAAGGCGCAGCAGTCCGCGACCTACGCCGGGCTCGGCCTGCCCCGCGTGCGCGTGAGCAAGTCGCTGCCGACCGAGGCGCTCGAGGCGCTCGTCGGCCTGCACTCCGAGCTCGCGCGCCGGGTCGACGCCGCGATCGCGACGCCCGAGGAGGCGAGGCGCGCCAACACCGAGCTGCGTGGCTGGATGCGCGAGCGGGACAACTACCTGCCCGAGGTCGAGGAGGCCGCCCGTGAGGCCTTGCGCTGGGGCGGGTACACCTCGGGCGCCCTGACGCACCGCTCGGTCGCACGCATGGCCGAGCACCTCGGCTTCACCCTCCTGCACGTCGACGACCTGCCGCACTCGACGCGCACCGTGACCGACCTCGCGAACGGGCGCATCTACCTCCCGCCCGCGTCGATCCCCGGGGGGCACGGGCTGCGCTCGCTCGCACTCCAGGCGATCGGTCACCGCGTGCTCGGGCACGACAAGCCACGCGGGTACGCCGACTTCCTGCGCCAGCGCCTCGAGATCAGCTACTTCGCCGCCGCGTGCCTCGTCCCCCGCGACGCCGCCGTGGCGTTCCTCACCGAGGCGAAGAAGAACAAGGACCTCGCGGTCGAGGACTTCCGTGACGCCTTCGGCATCACGCACGAGACCGCCGCCCAGCGGCTCACGAACCTCATGACCTCGCACCTCGACCTGCGGGTGCACTTCCTGCGGGTCGGGGACGACGGCGCGATCTACAAGGGCTTCGAGAACGACGGCATGGCCTTCCCGACCGACTCGACCGGCGCGATCGAGGGCCAGCCGGTGTGCCGGCAGTGGCCCGCGCGCGTCGCGTTCACGCGCCGCGACCGCACGACCGAGTACCACCAGTACACCGACACGCCGAGCGGGACGTACTGGAGCTCGACCCAGACCGGGACGACGACGACGGGCGCCTTCTCGATCAGCTTCGGCGTCCCCTACGCGGACGCGAAGTGGTTCCGGGGCCGCGAGACGACGACGCGCACCGTCTCACGCTGCCCCGACCCGAGCTGTTGCCGCGAGCCCGAGCCCGGGCTCGCCGACTACTGGTCCTCGCGATCCTGGCCGAGCGCGACCGTGCACGCGCACGTCCTCGCCCCGCTCCCCGCCGGGACCTTCCCGGGCGTCGACGACCGCGAGGTCTACGAGTTCCTCGACCGACACGGACGACGGGACGCCCCGGCCGAGGCCGAGACGTCCCGTCGGACGTGAAGGTGCGGGCTCAGCCGCGGTCGAGGTCGCCGATGCGGTGCACCTGCATCGAGTTCGTCGTGCCCGGGACGCCGACCGGGGCACCCGAGACGACGACGACGAGGTCACCTTGCTCGGCCAGACCGTTCGCGCGGAGCGTCTGGTCCACCTGGCCGACCATCTCGTCGGAGTTCGCGACCCGCGGGACCTGGTAGGGCGTCACGCCCCAGCTGAGCGCGAGCGCGTTGTGCGTCGGGGTGTCCGGGGTGAAGGCGAGCAGCGGGATCGACGAGCGCAGGCGCGACATGCGGCGTGCGCTGTCACCGCTCTGGGTGAAGGTCACGAGGTACTTCACGCCGAGGATCTCGCCGACCTCCGCGGCTGCGCGCGTGATCGCGCCACCACGGGTGTGCGGGATCGAGCCGAGCGGGGCGATACGCTCCGCGCCGAGCTGCTCGGTGTTCTCGATGATGCGGGCCATCGTCTCGACCGCGATGATCGGGAACTCCCCGACCGAGGTCTCCCCCGAGAGCATGACCGCGTCCGCGCCGTCGAGCACCGCGTTCGCACAGTCCGAGGCCTCGGCGCGGGTCGGGCGCGGGGAGCTGATCATCGACTCGAGCACCTGGGTCGCGACGATCACGGGCTTGGCGTTCTGGCGCGCGAGCTCGACCGCGCGCTTCTGCACGAGCGGGACCTGCTCGAGCGGCATCTCGACGCCGAGGTCGCCACGCGCGACCATGATGCCGTCGAACGCGAGGACGACCTCCTCGAGGTTCTCGACCGCCTGGGGCTTCTCGACCTTGGCGATCACGGGGACGACGCGACCCTCCTCCTCCATGATCCGGCGCACGTCGTCGTAGTCCTTCGCCGAGCGCACGAAGGACAGCGCGATGAGGTCCGCGCCCACGCGAAGGGCCCAGCGCAGGTCCTCGGTGTCCTTCTCGCTCAGGGCCGGGACCGAGACCGCGACCCCGGGCAGGTTGAGGCCCTTGTTGTTCGACACCGGGCCGGGCACCTCGACGCGCGTCACGACGCGCGGCCCCTCGACCGCGGTCACGCGAACGAGCACCTTGCCGTCGTCGATGAGGATCGGGTCGCCCACGCGCGCGTCGCCCGGCAGGCCCTTGTGGGTCGTCGAGACGAGCTCCTTGGTGCCCGGGACGTCCTCGGTGGTGA
>Ga0123333_10004475_pt1 | contig 13079 bp, 12 predicted proteins | sample BioC12SIPDNA_3_FD_89957 | JGI IMG/M metagenome (GOLD analysis project Ga0123333, IMG submission 89957) | Anaerobic biogas reactor microbial communites from Washington, USA - Biogas_R2_B C12 SIP DNA | ecosystem: Engineered > Bioreactor > Anaerobic > Unclassified | place: Washington, USA...
AGGGAAGATACTCCGCTATCGTGAAGCCGACAACATCAGTATTTTCGGTTATGCACTTCAGGATGTCAGACAACTCCTGCATCGTCATCCTGCCTCCGCCGCTGCCGTCTCCAACCATCTCTTTGTTTGCGAAATAGGTGGAATGGAACTGGCTTGCGTCCAGCACATCAATGTCAAGATGAATGAGAATATGATTGAAACGGCTCAAGAACCCCTTGATCTCATCTTCGGACACAAAGCCTTCGGTCTGTATTTGGTAATCCACTTTCATGTCTTGGAGAAATTTTTCTTGATAGCTGTGCAATTCCTGTAATCCAATATATAAAATATCATCCGGTCTGAATTTTTTGTTCTTCATCAGGTCAGTCAGCGGGTTATCCCTGCTTCCCATGAGCGATCCAAGAACCATGGCATGGGCGTTGGGGTATCCGTCCTTAGCGCTTGATACGTCAGGATGAGCATCAATCCAGATGATCCCAACGTTGTCATAGATCCCATGCAGATAATCAAAAGGAGCTTGTGACACGACGCAGTTGCCGCCAATGGTGATAATCCGGTCCGGTTTGGCGGCTTCAATCACTTCAGCCGCCTGCCTGATCCCAGCGACAACCTCATCCTTGGCATAAACGCCCTCTGTCACATGGCGTTCCCGCCTGTCAGGCGGCGCAATTTTCACTTCCAGCAAGGCTTGTTTTTCATTTGCCGGAAGAATATGCGCCAGCAGCTTTGCGCCAAAATAATATGTGTCTAATCCGCCGCTTACATAATCCGGGTACAACAGCCTGATGGTTTTCATGGTTTCTCCTCCCTTGCCCATCGCCTGCCTCTTATTGCCTATACAGAAAGCGCGATGTGTCCAAAATGAACCGCTGTCTTTCTTTTCAGCGGAGTCATTTGCGCGTTCAGGGGCTTCCTGCGGGCTTATCTGGATGATAGCACCGCCTGTTTTCACGGTCAAATCAAACGCGCTCCTCAAGGCCCCTGGAATGTGGTATAATCTGATTATCAAAGGAGGTGTTGCTGCATGCGTACCAAGCCCGTCAGGCTGACTGTTACCGGAATCGCCTACAACCGAAACGAAGAGGATGAGGCCATGCGGCTGACCACTTTCGGAACCCTGTCCGGCACCCCCAAGCAATGGAAGCTGCGCTATACCGAGCGTCAGGCGGACAGCAATGAAAAACACGACATCACCATGACCATGGGCGAGGGCGTTGTCACCATGGCCCGCAAAGGCGCCTTTGGCAGCGACCTGGTGTTCCAGCAGGGGCACCGCTATGAGGGCAGCTACCGCACGCCCTATGGCGATCTGGCCATGGGCATTTTCCCCACCCAGGTGGCCTACAAGGTGGGTGAGGACGGCGCCGGCGAGGTCAACCTGCGCTATCAGCTGGACATCCAGGGGCGCTATACCTCCGTCCACAAGCTGGACATCGCCTTTGAGGCCTCCCAGCAGGATGGCAGGGCTTGACAAAGAAGCGCAAAACCTCAAGGCCCTTTTGGGCGGCCAGGCCTTCCTCCGCCGCGACCGGGCCCGCCGGGCTCTGTTCGTCAGCGACGCGCCCCGCAGATTCAGCCCCCCAGCCCTAAAGGGCATCTTAGCCCGGCTGGCCCAGGCCGGGTACACCCATCAGCTTGAGAACGGCCTGGCTTTTATAAGCTGGGATTTTCCCAGGAGCCTGGCCTTCAGCCAGGCCCTTTGCGTCCCTGAGGCCTGGGAAAAGGGGGAGGACAGCCTCACCGGCTTCTGCCGGATTCTGGCCCGGCACCCCGGCGCCTTCACCCCCTCTATGCTTCCCCATTTTTTCATCTGTCTGCAGCTCTGGAATCAGGGGGAGGCCCAGGCCCTTATCCTGAAGGCGGAGGATGCCCTGGCCCGGGCCCTCAGAGAAAAAAGTCCCCTGCCTGATTATCTGCTGCCGCTTTTGCTCAACCTGCCTGAAAGGAGAAGCCCATGCTGATCACCTATCACGGCCATGCCGAATTCCTCCTGGAAACCGCCCAGGGCCAGCGTATTCTGTTTGATCCATACGACCCCGCCGCGGGCTACCCCATGCGCCGGGTGACGGCGGAAGTGGTGCTGATCTCCCACCACCACTTTGACCACGACTACCTGGACAAGGTGGACGGCGACCCTCTGGTGGTGGACACAGAAGGGGCGCACCAGCCCTTGGAGGGCGTCCGGGTGCAAAGCATCCCCTCCTTCCACGATGAGGTTGGGGGCGCCAAGCGCGGGGGAATCCTCATCCATCAGCTGGAAACGGAGGGGCTGAAGATCACCCACCTGGGGGATCTGGGCATCGTGCCGGATCAGGCCCTTGCTGCCCAGCTGTTTATGCCGGATGTGCTTTTGATCCCCATGGGCGGCTTTTTCACCATCGACGCGGCCCAGGCCAAGAAAACCATCGGGCTCCTTAAGCCCCGGGTGGTGATCCCCATGCATTACCGCAATGAAAAAGGCGGTTTTAAGGACATCAGCACCCTGGAGCCCTTCCTTGAGGCCATGCAGCCGCAGGAAGCTTCCTTCCAGCCCCTCCTGAGGATCACCCGGGGGGATTTGAGCCAGCAGCCAAAGCTGGTGGTGCTGGAAATTCAGCCCGAGGTTCCCGGTGCAGATTCCTGACCCCCGGCCAGGCGAAAAGCACAGCGCCCGCAGGGTTCGCCTGTGGCGTCTGGGGCAAAAACGAGTGCCCGTTTACGCGCTGGTCATCTGTTTTTGCGCGGTGCTTTTGATGGGCTGGATTTTAACGCAAAACTACAGCCAGGACATCGCCCAGCTGAACGCCCGGATTGAGGCGGCCAACGAGCAGGTCTTCGCCCGGGAGCGGGAAAACCTGAAGCTGGCCGAACTGGTGCGCCTGGCCGCCAGCGACAACTTCATCGCCAATGAGGCCCGCACCAAATACGGCTATATCTTCCCCGGCGAAATCCGCTTTGTGGTGACCAATCCGGAGGTGCTGGGCCTGCCCCCCGCCGCCTCCCCCGCGCCATGAGCGGCGAACTGTCCCGCGCGGGGGTTATCATCATCGGCTCCAACTCCACCCGGATGCTGACCGCAGACCTGGATGCCGCGCTTTCAAACCCGGTGGCCCAGCGCATGGAAAGCCGGCTTTTCCTGGCCCTGGGGGAGGGCTTGCGCCTGGGCGCTCAGGCCGTTCAAAGCCTCTGCCGGGACGTGGCGGCCCTGTTGCGCCAGGCCCGGGAAGCGGGCGCTGAGCGCACCTTTTTGATGGCCACCGACGCCGTGCGGGAGAGCAAGAACGGCAAGGATCTGGCCTATGCCCTCCTGCAGGAGACCGGCCTCACCCTTCAGGTGCTCTCCGGCCAGGAGGAGGCCGCCTTTTCCTTCTGGGGAGCGGTCCATCCCTTGCCCCCGCACGAGATCGCGGGGGTGGCGGACATCGGCGGGGGCTCCACCGAGATCGCCCTGGGCCGCCCGGGAGAGGTTCCCCTGTCCCACAGCCTGCATCTGGGCGCCTCCCGGCTATATGCCCTAAGGCCTATCAACAGCCCGGAGGAAGCGGAGAAAGCCCTTGGGGTGGCTGGGAAAATCGCCCGGGAGGGCGTTAACGCCATGGCCCAGAGCACCCTCACCCAGCCCTCCCGCCACTGGGCGGACCCCGGCCAATGGCTGCTGGTGGGGGGCACGGGAACGGCCCTGATGGGCCTGCTAAAAGGCGTTCCCTTTCTGCGCACACAGCCGGACCTGCCCTTTACCCGGGGCCAGGTGCTGGCCACCCTGCATGCCCTGTCGGTCCTGCCGCCCCAGGCCCGGGCCCTGCTGCCCGGCATGCCTCGGGGCCGGGAGCACATTCTGCCCACCGGCCTGGCCGCCTTGGCCGCCCTGATGGAGGCCCTGAACCTTGGCCACATGACGGTCACCGGGCGCAACAACACGGACGGCGCCCTCTGGCGCCTGGCCCATCAGGGGCACCTGCGCGTGGACGAGCGCTTATGATCATAGCGGGCATCAAGCCCGATAAAAAGGAGGGGTTTTTCTTGCGCAAAGCGCGTCTCTTGCCCTTATTCCTCTGTCTTCTTCTGCTGATGTCCCTCTCGGTTTCAGCCCAGGTACAGCTTTCCGGCTACCAGGATGGCTACCAATACGTCACCTTTGGCAGCTATCCCCAGGGCGCTGCCGGGGAGGCGGCCCCCATCCTCTGGCGGGTGCTGGCGGCGCAGCCCGGCCAGGCCTATCTGCTCAGCCACCGGATTTTGGATGTGAAGCGGGTGGACGGCGACCAGCGCAACTACAAAGGCTGGCTTGCAAGCGAACTGCACGCCTGGCTGCAGACGGACTTCCTTGACGCCGCTTTCAGCCAGGAGGAGCAGGCCGCCCTTTTGGAGGACGCGGAGCTGGGCCGGGTCAGCCTGCCCAGCGCGGATGACATCAAGGAAAAGGCCTACGGCTTCATCAACGACAAAAGCCGCTATTTCTACGGCACGGACTATGCCTTTGCCCAGGGGCTTTACAGCTACACCCGGGGCAAGCACAGCCCCATCTTCACCCGCACCATCTCCACCCGCGCCCATGCCCACAGGGCCACCAAGGTGGACGGCGCCATCGGCTTTATCGGCGTGGAATCAGACGACCTGGGCCTTCTGCCTGTGATCTGGCTTGACTTAAACCGGGTGCAGGCCATTTCCGGCAGCGGCCTGGAGGCGGACCCCCTGGCGCTGGCGCCCATCGCGGAGCAGCGCTAAGGCAGGCGCACCTGATAAGACTGGGCCACGTCATCGGCCCAGTCTTTGTATTTGATTTTTTACACCCCTGCCTCCTTGCGGGCGCTTAAGCGCCCTTCGGCCTCATGGCGTCCTTGCCGCCCATATAGGGCCGGAGCGCCTCGGGGATGGCCACGGAGCCGTCCGCCCTTAGGTTGTTCTCCAAAAAGGCGATGAGCATCCGGGGCGGAGCCACCACGGTGTTGTTCAGGGTGTGGGGCAGATAGCGCCTGCCGCCCTCCCCTTTCACGCGGATTTGCAGCCGCCGGGCCTGGGCGTCGCCCAGGTTGGAACAGCTGCCCACCTCAAAGTACTTCTGCTGCCGGGGGCTGAAGGCCTCCACGTCACAGCTGATCACCTTCAAATCCGCCAGGTCCCCCGTGCAGCAGGCCAGCGTTCTCACCGGAATGTCCAGCGTGCGGAAATAGTCCACCGTGTTTTGCCACAGCTTCTCGTACCACATCAGGCTGTCCTCCGGCCGGCACAGCACGATCATCTCTTGCTTTTCAAACTGGTGGATGCGATAAACCCCCCGCTCCTCGATGCCGTGGGCCCCCACCTCCTTGCGGAAACAGGGGGAATAGCTGGTGAGCGCCTGGGGCAGCTCCGCCTCGTCCAGGATGGTGTCGATGAACTTGCCGATCATGGAATGCTCGCTGGTGCCGATCAGATAGAGGTCCTCCCCCTCGATCTTGTACATCATGTTTTCCATCTCGGCAAAGCTCATCACCCCGGTCACCACTTCGCTTCTGATCATATAGGGCGGGATATAGTAGGTGAAGCCCCGGTCAATCATAAAATCCCGGGCGTAGGCCAGCACCGCGGAATGAAGGCGGGCCACGTCCCCCTTCAGGTAATAAAAACCGCTGCCGCTGGTCTTCCGGGCGGCATCCAGATCGATGCCGTCAAGGCGCTCCATGATGTCCACATGGTAGGGCACCTCAAAATCCGGCACCAGGGGCTCGCCAAAGCGCTGCATCTCCACATTTTCGCTGTCATCCTTGCCCAGGGGCACGGAGGGGTCCATGATCTGGGGAATCAACAGCATCTTCTCTTTAAGCGCCTGGGCGTATTCCGCTTCCTTCTGCTCCAGGTCCGCCAGCTCCGCCTGCAGGTCCTTCACCTGCTGTTTGACGGCCTCCGCCTCCGCTTTCTGCCCTTTTTGCATCATGGCGCCGATCTGCTTGGAGAGGGTGTTGCGCTGGCTTCGCAGGGTATCCGCCCGCTGGATGGCCCCCCGGTTCAGGCGGTCCAGTTCCGCCGCCTCGTCCACCAGCGCCAGCTTGTGGTCCTGAAATTTGCGCCGGATGTTGTCCTTGACCAGCTCCGGCTTCTCCCGGATGAGGTTGATGTCAATCATGATAACGCCTCCTTGAATATTCAAATGCTGCGGCCCTGGGAAAAGAAAAAGCCCCGTCTCCCATGGGACGGAAGGCTCCGCGGTGCCACCCAAATTGCCGTAATCGGCCGCTTATGGCGCTGTATGGGGCGCTTCCCCGGCTGCTCCTCGCAGCCCGCTCCCGGGCGGAAGGCTGTGCCCGCTGCCGCCTCGCAGCCCCGGCGGCTCTCTGCCTGCGGTTTTCCAGCAGTTTCCCGTTCATCGCGATGGCGCAATCTTAGCATACTCAGGGCCGACGCGCAATCATGCTTCTGTAAAACACAAACATTTCCCTCCCATTTGTATGGGAACAATAAAACGCTTGACATCCTGTCTGACAGCCTCTATACTCATTGTCAGATTGATTTTGAGGCAGATAATACCGCGGCATTGACAGGCGGCATTAAATCTGCAAGAAAAATGAATAAATATGTGTTTCGGGATTCCAGAGAATCACACCAAACAACACAAGGAGGGAAAGGAATGAATATTATCGTTCCAATCAAACAGGTACCGGAAACCAGCAATGTCAAAATGGACCCCGTCACTGGCACCATGATACGCGATGGTGTGGAGAGCATCATCAACCCCCTGGACCTCTACGCCATCGAGGCGGCTACCCTGCTGAAGGAAGCCCACGGCGGCAAGGTCACCGTCATCACCATGGGCCCCATGAACGCGGACAAGGCGCTCAAAGAGGCCATCGCGATGGGCTGTGACGATGCGGTGTTAATTTCAGACCGTGCCTTTGCCGGCGCTGATACCTGGAGCACATCCTACGTTTTGGCCCAGACCATCAAGGAGCTGGGCGACTACGACCTGATCCTCTGCGGCGAACGCGCAACCGACGGGGACACCGGACAGGTGGGCCCCAACATCGCCGCGGCGCTGGATGTGCCGCTGGCCACCTATGTCAGCGAAATTGAGTCCGCTGACCCCGATTCAGGGGAACTGCTGGTCTGGCGCATGACGGAATACGGCTATGAGAAGCTACAGCTTCCCCTGCCGGCGCTCATGACGGTTGTCAAGGAAATCAGCTTCCCCAGGCTGCCCACCCTCAGGGGCAAGCAGCGCGCCCGCTCAGCTGAAATCAAGCTCTACAACGCCAGTAACCTGGATGTGGATAAGGACAAAATCGGCCTGAAGGGCTCCCCCACCCGCGTTATCAAGATTGAGACCCCCAAGGTCGCCCGGGGCGGCACCCTGCTGAAGCCCACTGACGACCAGGAGCTTGCGGAAGCGGTGGACCAGCTGATTGACTTCCTCAAAGCCAAAGAGATTATATAAGGAGGCCTAAATGACACATCAAGGCGTATGGACCATTGCGGAAGCCCATGAAGGCAAAATAAGAACCGTATCCTACGAACTGCTGGCCCGCGGCCGCAAGCTGGCTGATGACCTGGGCCAGGAATTGGTTTCCGTCCTGATCAGCGGCAAAGTGGAGGAGAGCGAGCTTCAGACCCTCATCGCCCGGGGCGCTGACCGCGTGCTGGTGGTGTTTGACGAATGGCTGGACAGCTTCATCGCAGAAACCTACTCCAACATCCTCTGCGAGATGATTCAGGAGCGCCGCCCGGAAATCGTGCTGGCGGCCGCCACCTTCAACGGACGCACCCTGCTGCCTCACGCCGCGATGCGCCTGCATGTGGGGCTGACGGCGGACTGCACGGGCCTAGCCATTGACCCCAACACCCGCGACCTGCTGCAAACCCGGCCCGCCATTGGCGGCAATATCCTGGCCACCATCAAGTCCCCGGATCATCGGCCCCAGATGGCCACCGTACGCCCCAAATCCACCAAACCCCTGGATAAGGACGAAAATCGCAAGGGGGAGATTGAGCATGTTCCCTTCCGCACCAGCCTGGTGGACAGCCGGGTGAAACGCCTGGCCGTCCGTGAGGACGAAGGAGAAGACGTGAACATCCAGGAAGCGGATGTGGTGGTCGCAGGCGGACGCGGCATGAAGAAGGCGGAGAACTTTAAGCTTCTCCACACCCTGGCCAAGGCCTTGGGAGGCGTGGTGGGCGCGTCCCGGGACGCGGTGGACCGCGGCTGGGCCAAGTACCCCCAGCAGGTGGGCCTCTCCGGCAAAACCGTCACGCCCAAGCTCTATGTCGCGGCGGGTGTATCCGGCTCCATCCAGCATCTGGCCGGCATGAAAACCTCAGACAACATCATCGCCATCAACACCAATGAGGACGCGACCATCTTCCAGGTCGCCGACTTTGGCATCGTCGGGGACCTTTTTGAGGTCCTGCCTCTGCTGAACAAGAAGCTGGAAGAGGAGGTTTCAAAATGAACTACGGACGCATTACACCGGAGATTATCAAAGCGCTGGAGGACATCGTAGGCGCCCGCAACATCATCCGGGATGAAGAGGCAATGGCCCCCTATTCCCATGACGAAACACCGGCAGACCAATACGGCGTGATGCCTGGCGTAGTGGTCACCCCCACCACCACCCAGCAGGTGGCAGCACTTGTGAAGCTGGCCAACAGGCATCTTATTCCCGTCACCCCCCGGGGCGCTGGGTCCGGGCTGTCCGGCGGCGCCATCCCGGTCTACGGCGGGATTCTCCTGTCCGTGGAAAAGATGAACAAGGTGCTGGAAATCGACAAAGCCAACATGATGATCGTGGTGGAGCCTGGCCTTGTCACCAATGAGATCAACGATTTGGTGGCTGATCAGGGGCTCTTCTTCGCCGGATACCCCATGAGCCTTGAGTCTTGCTTTGTGGGCGGCAACATCGCGGAGAACGCGGGCGGCGGCAAGGCGGTCAAGTACGGCGTGACCGGCCAGTATATCATGGGCATGGAGTTGGTCACCCCGGAGGGAGAAGTGGTAATGCTGGGCGGCAAAAATGTCAAGGACGTCACCGGCTATGACCTGAAGAAGCTGATCGTGGGCTCTGAGGGCACCCTGGGCATTGTCACCAAGGCCATCATCAAGCTGTCCCCCAAACCCAAATTCCAGTCCGACCTGCTGGTGCTCTTTGAGGATGTGGACACCGCCATCGCGGCCGTGCCCGTTATCTTCTCCAAGGCGGGCATCACCCCCACCTCCATTGAGTTTATGGACAAGGCCAGCGTCTACACCACCTGCAACTACCTAAACGAGCACCTGCCCTATCAGCAGGCCGGCTCCATGCTGCTGGTCTCAGTGGACGGCACAGAAAAGGATCAGGTGGACCTGGACGCGGAGCGCATCGGCGAGCTGCTGATGAAAAACGGCGCCATCGAGGTCTATGTGGCCGACAACTACACCACCCAGGAGCGGGTTTGGTCCGTGCGCCGCAATATCGCGGAGGCCTTTAAGGTCTATTCCCCTCATCAAAGCCTGGAGGACATCGTGGTGCCCATTGCGGACATCGCCACGCTGATGCCCAAGGTGGCGGCCATTTCCAAAAAGTACGACATCGCCATGCCCACCTATGGCCACGCGGGGGACGGCAACCTGCACACCACCCTGGTGAAAAACCCCGCTTCCACGATGGAGGAATGGTATGAGATCGAGGAGAAGGCCCTTGAGGAGCTGTATGAAGCGGTGCATGAAGTCGGTGGCAAACTCTCCGGTGAGCACGGCATCGGCATTAAGCGCAAGCAGTACATGCAAAACCTGATGGATCCGGTAGAACTGAAAATGATGCGCAGCATCAAGCGCGCCCTTGACCCCAACAACATCATGAACCCGGGCAAGATGTTTGATCTGGAGCCGGAGAATGGCTAAGGCCGAAAGGAGCGATCCGTGAGTATCAAGCTTCCCTATGGCAAAGGCTACAAGGAGCTCACCGTGGAGGAGGGGCACCTGAAAGCCGTGCTGTTATCAAAGGCGCATGCGTATAAGCCTGATATGGGCGAGGCGGAAATGGTGCGGGCGGCGCTTAATAAGCCCACCAACTCGCCGCCCCTTGCCGAGTTGGCCCGCGGAAAAAAGCGCATTGTCATCATCTCAAGCGACCATACTCGCCCGGTGCCCTCTCACATCATCATGCCGGTCATGCTGGAGGAGCTGCGCAAGGCAAGCCCCGAGGCCCATATCACCATCCTGGTGTCCACAGGCTTTCACCGTGCCACCACCCAGGAGGAACTGCGCGCAAAATATGGGGATGAGATTGTGGACACGGTGCATATCCATGTGCACAACAGCTTTGAGGACGAGATGGTGGATCTGGGCCTTCTCCCCTCCGGCGGCAAGCTGATTATCAACAAGGTGGCCATAGAAGCAGACCTGTTGATCGGCGAAGGCTTTATCGAGCCCCACTTCTTCGCCGGATTCTCCGGCGGGCGCAAGAGCGTGCTGCCCGGCATTGTCAGCTTTAAGACCGTGCTGGCCAACCACTGCGCTGAATTCATCGCCTCTCCCTATGCCCGCACAGGGGTGCTTGAGAACAACCCCCTGCACCGGGATATGCTTCATGCCGCCCAGGTGGCGAACATGGCTTTCATTATTAATGTGGTTATCGACTCGGATAAAAAAATCATCAAGGCCTTTGCCGGCCACCGGGAAGATGCCCATTATGAGGGCTGCGCCTTTGTGCGCGAGCTGGCTGGGGTAAGCCGGGCGGAGGCGGACATCGCCGTCACCACCAACGGCGGCTATCCCCTGGATCAGAATATTTATCAGGCTGTCAAGGGGATGACAGCTGCGGAGGCAACTGTAAAAGAAGGAGGTGTCATTATCATCGCTGCGGAGTGCAGCGACGGCCACGGTGGCCAGGTATTCTTTGAAACGTTCGACCAGGCGTCAGGTCCCAAGGAGGTGATGGACGGCATCATCCACAAAACGCGTGATGAAACGGTGGCGGATCAATGGGAGTCTCAAATTCTGGCGCGAATTCTTCTGCGTCACCCAGTCATCATGGTGACTGGCGCGCCGCGGGAAATGGTGGAGGCCATGCACATGCGCTACGCGGACTCTTTGGAAGAAGCCATGGACATCGCCAAAAGCCTGGTCAACAAGCCTGATTATCAAGTCACGGTTATCCCTGACGGCGTATCCGTCATCGTGGTCCCCTGAGAGTTTACCAGAATAACAAGGGAGGCAAGACTGTATGCATGCGTTGTTAGCTTTTACACCCATCATCCTGATCGTCGTCCTCATGGCCGTCTTTAACAAGCCGGCCAAAATCGCTATGCCCATCGCCTGGCTGCTGGCGGCTGTCATCGGCCTGACCGTCTGGCAGATGGACATCATGAAGGTGCTGGGCTTCTCCGTCTTTGGCCTGCTTAAGGCGGTGGATGTCCTGCTGATTATCTTCGGCGCCATCCTGATTCTCAACACGTTGAAGAAGTCCGGCGCCATGAGCGTGATCAGCGGCGGCTTCAACAACATCAGCAAGGACCGCCGCGTCCAGGCCATCATCATCGGCTGGATGTTCGGCGCGTTCATCGAAGGCGCCGCCGGCTTTGGCACCCCCGCCGCGCTGGCCGCCCCCTTGCTGGTGGGCCTTGGCTTCCCCGCGGTGGCTGCCGCCATGGTGGGGCTGGTTATGAACTCCACCCCCGTGTCCTTTGGCGCGGTAGGCACCCCTGTGGCCATGACCATGACCGTGCTTTCCAGCACCCTGCAAAGCCTGGGCGTAGACCCGGCGGTGTTTGAGAAAAACATCACCCTGTTTGTGGGCCTGGGCCACGGCATCGTGGGCACCTTCATTCCCCTTCTGGTGATCTCCCTGATGACCAAAATCTATGGCAAGAACAAGAAGTTCTCCGACGGCCTGAAAGCCGCGCCTTTCGCCATCTTCGCGGGCCTGGCCTTCACCCTGCCCTACACGCTGATCGCGGCCTTCATCGGCAAGGAGCTGCCCTCCCTGCTGGGCGCGCTGATCGGCCTGGTTATCACGATGTTCGCGGCCAAGCGCGGCTTCCTGGTCCCCAAAAACACCTGGGAATTCCCCGCCAGGGAAGAGTGGGATTCGGAGTGGACCGGCGGCAAAATCGAGGAGAACAAGCCTTCCAGCATGCCCATGATAAAGGCCTGGATGCCCTATGTCCTCATCGCGGCCATCCTGGTTATCACCCGCATTCCCGGCGTGGGCCTTAAGGAATGGCTGAACACGCTGCTGATCAGGATTCCCAATGTGCTGGGAAGCGGGCTGGACTATACCCTTGCCTGGGCCTACAACCCCGGCATCGTGCCCTTCATCCTCATCGCTCTGATCTCCTTCCTTCTGTATCGCATGACCGGACAGGAGGTCAAGGAGGTGCTCAAGTCCACCGGCAAGCAGATGACGGGTGCTGCCATCGCTCTGTTCGCGGGCGTTGCCATGGTGCAGCTGATGCTCAACTCCAATGTGAACAACGCCGACCTGCCCAGCATGATGCGTGCCATGGCGCAGGCGCTGGCGGATATCTCCGGACGCTTCTATATCGTGGTGGCGCCGTTTATTGGGGTCTTGGGCGCGTTCATCTCCGGCTCCAATACCGTCTCCAACAACCTCTTTGCGGGGCTTCAGTTTGAGGCGGCCAACATCCTGGACATGCCGGAAGTGCTCATCGTGGCGCTTCAGGTCATGGGCGGTGCCATTGGCAACATGATCTGCGTGAACAATGTGGTCGCCGTCTGCGCCACCGTGTCCACCTCGGGCAAGGAGGGCAAGCTTATCCGAACCAATATGCTGCCCATGTTCATCTATTCTGTGGCTGCCATTATTGTGATCGGCATTTTCATCTACAGCGGGATGGACCCGGTGCCGATTGCGCCGCCTGCACCACCGGTTCCCCTTCCCTGATCAGACCCGGAAGAAAAACGCCGCGCGGTTTTGGGCCGCGCGGCGTTTTTCCCATTGATCTCTCAGTTGTCCTCCGGGCTTTCGATGCCCTGGAGCAGCTTGGTCATCATCCAGCCTGTTTTGCCCTCCACCCAGACCTGGGTCCACCATTCGCCGTATTTCAGCACCCAGACCTGGCTGCCGTTGGGGTAAAGGCCCTGGCTGTCTGAGCCGGTGGAGGCCCGCTGCCGGAGGTGAGCGCCCTGGCCC
>Ga0123333_10004479_pt1 | contig 13072 bp, 11 predicted proteins | sample BioC12SIPDNA_3_FD_89957 | JGI IMG/M metagenome (GOLD analysis project Ga0123333, IMG submission 89957) | Anaerobic biogas reactor microbial communites from Washington, USA - Biogas_R2_B C12 SIP DNA | ecosystem: Engineered > Bioreactor > Anaerobic > Unclassified | place: Washington, USA...
AGTTGGCGGGGTCGATGTAGTCGTACTCATAGGGCCCCTTGTAGATCTGCATCTCGTGAGCGGCACGCCGCTGGCTCCACGCGGCGTACTCCACCAGCTCGTAGTTGACCTTGATGCCGAGGTGCTCCTGCCACTGCGCCTGCACGAACTCGACCTTGGCCTCGACCGCGCTGTGGGTGATCGTCAGCTCGAGCTGTTGCCCATTGGCGTCTCTGCCTTCCGGATAGCCAGCCTCGGCCAGCAACTGGCGTGCCAACTCGGGGTCGAAGGCCTGAATCGGCTTGAGGTCTGGGTTGTAAGCCGGGAAGCCGGGCATGAGCAGCGAGTAGGCCGGCTCCACAGTCCCAGCAAGCACCTGTACCATAGCGTCGCGGTCGACGGCGTGCGACAGGGCCTGCCGCAGCTTCAGATTGTCCAGCGGTGGGTTCATCGTGTCGAGCGCCATGTAGTCGCACTGGTAGTTGTTGTACCAGCGCAGCAGTTGGTTGAGTTCGGGATCGGCGCGGACGAAGTTGAGATCGGCCACCGACAGCATGTGCAGCCACTCGGTCTGGTGGCTCAGGAACTCGTTGATCGTGGCGCCCCCAACGGGGTTGACCAGGTGCTGGATGTAGGGCTTGTGGGGCCCATTGTAGTACTCGTTGATCTTCCAGGTCATCTCGCGGTTGTGGTCCCACGTGACCAGACTATAGGGGCCACAGGAGAGGAAGCCATCGACGTCATCGGCCCAGTGCTCGGGGTTGGCCTCGGCGCGGTGCTTCGGCGCGGGACAAGCGGCCTGGTAGGCCAACAGCGCGGGCAAGTGCGGCGCGCTGCCGCCCTCGCCGTAGAAGCGAACCGTCATGTCATCGATTTTCTCGACGCCGACCTCCTCAGGCCCGACCTCAGCGGCCTTGTGGGCACGGATGCCCTTGATGGCATAGTAGTACCAGACCCAGGGGGTGTCGAGGTCGGGGTTTGACAGGTGCCGGAAGGTAAAGACGAAGTCATCGGCGGTGATGGGGGTGCCATCATCCCACATGGCGCCCTCGCGGATATGGAAGTCGAAGTACTCCGCTTCGGGCCCTACGTCGTAGGAATCGGCGATCGCCGGCACCAGTTCCATCATCTCGTTGCGCCGCAGGAGCGGCTCCGTGCCCCAGTTCAACACAGAGTTGGCATCGTAGATGTTGCGAGGTACGTCGAGGTGCTTGTTCTCCGCAATGAACGTGTAGCGGATCTGCAGATCAAGCGGTGCCGCGTCGGCGGGCATGACCTTGCCCTGTGGGGTGACGACGTCGGGCAGCGGGGTGGGGGTCACAAGCCGCTCGACTTCGACCTCGACGGTCTTCTCGACTTCGACGGTCTTCTCGACCTCAACGGTCTTGATGACCTCGACAGTCTCCGGCGTACAGCTAGCCAGGACGGTTGCTACGGCACCGGCGCCAACCGCTCTCAGGAACTCGCGACGTGAAACACGTTTTGCCATCGAAGATCTCCTTATCTGATCGTGAAGGGTATTCCAACGACCGGCTTCGTGGATCTAGCGCTATTTCATCTTCCATTCAGGCAATAGGGCCTCCTTTCACTGTGCTATGGTTGGTAACGACTCAACCCCCGCGCATGCCAGCCGCATTCCGGGTGGCTGGCCCGCGGACCGGTGACTTGGCCCGATCATCAGGTCTAGCCCCCGTTCCGGTCAAAGACTCGAAAGGTGGTCAGGGAAACTCGAAGCTCTGCTGCCAACACTTGCGCCAGGACGGCGTGACGCTGCTGTTACTCCCGTCCTCCTGAAACATACGGTGTTCGCCAGCGGCGTACAGCACGACGCCGTCGTGCAAGAGGCGCGTGCCTTCGGTGAAGGCGACGCGCATCTTGCCGGCAGAGGTCTCCGCGAGGAAGTGGGTTGCATCTGTCTCGAAGGCGCCGTAGCGGACCCTGCCAACCCCATACGCGTAGCGGGGCCGCGTGTCCTGTTGCAGCAGGCCCAGGTCGAGATCGAGCTTGCACCCGAGGGTGATAGTGTGACCGGCCGCCTGAAGCTGGACGGCAATGCTGCGCATGGGATGCGATACCTCGACGAGCGAGATGCCGCGTGCCAGTGTGTCGGGATCGGCGTTGTGGTCGTGCGGCCACAACACGGTGACAAACGGGACAATGTCGCCGCGCGCCAGCCAGCCGGTCCACACCTGGAAGAGCCCGACCTCCTCCTGGTAGTGCCGGCGCACCGGTTCGACGCTCACCGGGCGGTCCTCGTTCAGCGGGTAGGCGATGAGCAGTGCCTGGTGCGGGGGATTCTCCCATGCGCCGATACGCTCGATGCGCGTGTCGAAGAAGCCATCGCCCGATCCCAGGATGGTCGACGTATAGAGGATGTTGGCGAGCGTTGCCGGTGCGTCGCGTAGCGCTTTGACGGCGTCGACGATGACGAAGCAATTGAGGGTATGAACGTAGGCGACGATGCGGTCCCACGTGATCGCCTGCACCTCATCGGTGACGCGCGTGCGGCTCAGGTCGAACCCCTCGAACCGGGCAAAGTGGAGCTTCTCGGTACGGACGGGCTTGTAGCGGCCATCGTCGTGCAGGAAGTCCCAGGCTGGAGCTGCTGCGGGCTTGATACCAGGGCGCCAGATGACGCGGTTGTGGTAGATGTCGGCGCGGTAGCGACCGTTGGGCAGCGTCTCGCGATAGCCGCCGTCGTGCAGCAGGGCGGCACCCTTGTTGAGCAACATCACGATGGCGTTCTCGTCGGCGTGGCCGTGGTGCATCTTCTCGGCCGTCACCGCGAGGGTCGTGCGCAGGTAGCGGCGAGGGATCAGACCATAGCCGAGCTCGTCGCGATAGTTGAGCAGCATATAGGTGGCGTCGGGATCCCAACCGGTGCGGAAGAGCACCTTCTTGCCCACCAGGTCGTCGAGCAACTCCTCGCTGCCCCCATCAGGGCGCTCAGGTTCTACCGTGTCATCGGCCCACTCGTAGGCCTGGATGAACAGGCCGGCGTTGCCCACCGAGGGGGGGCCGGCGTCGATGATGCGCTGCGCGATACGGTCGGCGACGTACTTGAACACGGGATCGCGGTGGACGGCGGCAGCTTTCTCGAAGCATGGCAGAAGCCGCTCCGCCCCACCGCCCCAGTTGCAGTCACCGAAGTCGGGGAAGGTGTCGAGCGGGGTGAGCATGTGCGCAAAGTAGTGCAGGTAGTAGTAGGTGGTGGGGAGATGGTAGAAGGCAGGCTGTGCGGCAACGTCGGCATAGGTGAAGAGCGCCAGCATCCAGACGGCGTGGTAGCCCATCGCATCTTCGATTGACCAGCGGCCCCAGCTATCGTCGGACAGCTCTTGTGCCAACGCATGCCAGGGCGCGGCCTCAGGATGGTCGGGAAAGGCGCGTGCGGCAAGCGCCAGGCTGAGGGCGCGCAACATCGCGCGATTGTGGGCACCCCATTCGGGAAAGTGGAAGAGCGTGTGCAGGCTGTCGGCGACGGTGGAGGCGATGGTCTCGTGATCCTCCACGCTGAAGACGCCGCTGTGGCGCACGCGTTGGTAGGCTGGGATGTAGGCCGGCGGGACAAAGAGCCCGTCCATCGGGGGAACGGCCTGGTGGTACTCGGGGTGCCTGGCAGCCGCGCGCTGCGGAAAGATCGCGACCAACTCGCTAGGGAGCAGGAGGGCCGCCCGCGCTCGCTCGGCGTGGCGCACGTCCCCGGTTTGTTCGTACAGGAAGGCGTCGACGGCCGCGGCTGCGGCGGGCGCGCCGGAACCCGCGTAGCCAAAGAGCGGGTGGTCGGCGTCGAAGTGCTCGCGCCAGTGCTCAATGGCGCTCGCCAGGTAGGTTGTAGTCTGTTCGCCGGCGGCGCGGATATAGGCTAGGTACGCGTCCCGTGATGGCATCGTCGATTCTCTAGTGGTCAGGCGGGATGTCGTATCGCACGTCCATCCCCGGCATTGGGGGCACGCCCATATCGAGCAGGAGATCCCCAAACCGGAAGGTCAGGTAGATATAGTCGAAGTTGTTCTCGAAAAGATCGTAGTCCTCCGGCGGGGTGCCCTGCCCGTAGATGGTGTATTGACGGTTGTCGATATAGAGCACGCGCAGCTTCTGCTTGTAGGCATCGTCAGCGACCGTGAAGGTAAGGACGAACTCGAACCCACGGGCCCCTTCCTTGGTGATCTCCCGCTCGGCCAGGATCTCGCAAGCTGGGAGATCGCGGAGGGCTTCGCGAAGCCCCTCGTACAGCGCCAGCAGATCATCGTCGGTGAGATCACCGGTCACGTCACCGAGATCGGTGATGGTGACGTAGAAGCCCGTGCGCGGGTCCTCTTCTGGGTAGTAGACCACGCCGTGAGGGTCGGTCAGCTCGCCCCGCTGCCAGTTCAGGGGGCGCCAGAAGGAGAAGTTCCACGTGAGGTCGCGATGCATCTTCTGTCCGCGGATCAGGGTGCGGGGATTTCCCAAGGTGTCAGCTCCTATGTCTGCACTAGACTGTGCCGGTCTCGGCGATGGCTGAATCAATGATGCCTTGACGAGAATGCCACTATGTTGACTATATTAGTATACTCAGCCCGTGTTGTCAACACGCGCCTCGCGGGCCAACGAGGCGGCTCGGGAGTGACGCAGTCACGGGGGGGGAACTGCGCTGGCGGAGGCCAAGCAGCGAGGCTGCTGTGAACCCTATGCAGTATAGGCAGTGGCGATTCGGTTCGGCAGGAGATGCTCGGCAGCTGCCAGACCGATTTTGGGGGAAGCACAATGGGCAGGAAGGTGGCGTACCAGACGTTGCCCTATGAGACGCAGGGGTTGTCTGCGATCCAGAAGCGCCAGGGGCGGTTTCTGGCCTCCAGATCGCCGGGAACGCGGACGCGGGGACCGGAGACCACCCGCTCACCGGGGCGCAAGCCGCCCGCTGTAAGGGCGAGCACGTCGCAGACGCAGAGGTCCACGTCGTTGAGCGATGCGTCGATGGCCAGCGCCTGGGCGAGCCGCGCCGGCCCGTTGGTCAGGTCGCGGACCGGGCGTCCCCCGCGTAAGGCTTGCATGCGCTCAAGCCCGGCGACCGGCTGTAGCGCGCGAATGAGGATCGCGCCGGCGGTGCCCTCGAGGTGGGCGACGATGTTGAACATCCAGTGCATCCCGTAGATGAAGTAGACGTAACTGTGGCCGGGCTGGCCGAACATCGGGAAGTTGCGCGCCGTGATACCGCTGCGGGCGTGTGATGCGGTGTCGGTCGGGCCGTGGTAGGCCTCGGCCTCGACGATGCGGCCGATGAGGAGTTGCCCCTCCAGACGTCGCACCAGGTGCGTGCCGATCAGATCCCGGCCAACGGCCTCGGGCTCGCGGGTATAGAAGGTGCGCGGCAGGCAGCGGTCGATCATGTTGACATTTGCCCCCATGTGAAGTATCTTGCCCCTAGCAAGTGATCAGCCCCGCCGGGTCGTGGTGACTGCGCAGCGCTGTTGCGGCTACAGCGCGAAGGCAGCCCCGGACAGCCGGGGTCTCAGTGACCGGAGGCAGTGCGATGAGCGACATCCCCGATTGGTTGGTCGAGTTGGCGGCCCAGCGGAACCAGGACGCGGACGAAGAAGAGGCCGAGCAGGACCTGATGCCTGAGCCGGAGGCCTTCGTCGATGCCGAGCCCGATTCGCTGGATCCGGTGGAAGCGTTGCGGAGCCAGGTGGACGACACACCCGCCGAGGAGGAGCCAGAGCTCACTCGGCGTGGGTTCCTTGGGCTGGGCGCGCGACCTGCGGCGGCCGGTGAGAGCGCGACCCCCGCGGTGGCCCCAGCCAAACAGAGCGCTGCTGCGGCCCCCAGGCGCGTGGCGGGCCTTTTGCCCTGGCAGCAGCTCATTCTTGCGGTGCTGCTCTTCCTCGATGTGGTGGTCATCGGCCTGCTCTTCCTGGTGATGCTGGGCCGGGTCGCAATTCCCTAAGGTCGCAAGAGCCGCTGCACGATTTCCTTCAGCCCGAGCACCAGGGGGCTGTCTGCCTTGGCAAGCGCCAACGGCACGCCTCGCCCCAACGCCAGCGCCTGGTTCGAGTCATAGGGCAGGCTACCGTCGAACCTCACACGCATCAACTGTCCAAGCGTCTCGGTGGTCGGTCGCTTCTCGGGGGTTACGGTGTTGTGGATCGTGAAGATGCGCTCCTGCCGGCTCTGCAGCGCCTGCAGCGTCGCCAGGGTGCTCTGAATCGACGGCGGATCGTCGCCCGAGAGCAGCAGGATCCGCTCCGCGCCGTCCATAATGGGAGCGGTGACCGGGCTCAGGGTGGGGGGCATGTCGACCACGACGAAGCTCGCATCGGCTGAAAGCGCCTGCAAGACGGTCGTAATGGTGCCCGGGTCGAACCCGCTGTAGGTTCCAGGAACCAGCGGCGCGCAGAGCAGGCGCAGGCCGCACCGGTGGGTCTGCAGTTGGGCCGTCACGGGTTGGCGTGAGTCCCGCAGATAGAGCCCCCAGTGCGTTTTGGGGTGCAGCCCCAAGAAGAGCGGCGTGTGCCCTGACGTTGGAGACAGATCCCACAGGACGGTAGGGCCAACCTGCTGCAGCAAGACCGCCAGGTTCACGGCCACCGTCGTGACACCGACGCCTCCCTTCAGGCTGACCACGGGCAGAAGCGCCGTGCGCCCGGCACCGTGAGCCCCTCCGCGCTCCAGTAACTCCACGATGGCTTCCCCAAGCGTCTCCATGTTCACGGGCTTGGACAGATAGCGGTCGGCGCCGGCTTTGAGCGCGGCTTCCTCGTCGACGATCTGTCCGCGCGCCGTCAGGATGATGATGCCCATCCCTTCGGTGCGCCGGTCTCTCCGCAAGCGCCGGACGACCTCGTAGCCGTCCATTCCGGGCATCATGACGTCGACGAGTGCCAGTTCGGGGCGCTTGTCGAAGGCCATGGCCAGACCCTCACCGCCGCTCCGGGCGAGGAGGGGCTCGTGGTTGGTGCGACGCTCGACAAACATGCGCAACATCGCAAGCATGTCGGGGCTGTCATCGATGATCAGGATCCGCGCCATGTCCACTCCTTGTGAGTAACGTCCCCCGGTCGTTAGCCCGTCGTCTCTGCCGGTCTCTCGCACAGAAAGCTGATCTGCGCACGACTGATGATCGCGGCGCCTCCCCGGTAGCTGACCTCGGGGTTGAAGGTGCAGCGAGCCGTGACGTCGAGAAGCGTGATGAACTGGCCAGCGTCAGTGCTCAGGAAGCCTCGTGGGTCGAACGTGCGCGCGATCGTGTGCAACCGCCCCTGGATCTCGAAGAAGGGCACCGTCAGGCACAGATCGAAGGTGTAGTTGCCCAGGGCGTAGCGCTGATCGCGACGTAGGCCATCCTTCTGGTCCAGCGTGATGACGAAGTCCAGCTGGGCCTTCGCGAGTATGGTCGAGGGGTAGTAAGCACCGATCTTCGCCGGATCGGTGATGGGGGAGAGATACGCGTCGCGGACCATGAGAAAGTCTGTGTTCCGGTCGAAGATCAGGTCGGAGAGTGATCGTCCGCCCCCGACGAATGTCCCCGAGACGCGGTATCCCTGTGCAAAGAAATCGGCTATGGTCTGCGGGCTGCCAATCGGTTTCTCCATCTGCTTCTCCTGCAAGGGGTGGGCATCCGGCACCGGCGACTCAGCCGTGCGCTACTCGTAGGTCCAGGTGAAGGTGTTACGCCTCCCCGCAGTGCTGATGATCCGGTAGGTGGCGTCGTCCCCCTCGCCGACCTGCCGCACGACAAAGACGCGCCAGCTCAACGTGCGGTCTGTGACGTTCTCGGGTGGGAGGAGGTCAGCCGGCAGACGCCAGACCGTGGAGCGCAGGTAGACGCGGATCGTGGTTCGCTCGTTTTCCCCCGGTACCAGCAACTCAAGCTGGTACGATTCGCGACTCTCGAGTATGCCCACCGAGGCCCACTGTAGCGCGATCACGGCATCGGGTCCCACAAAGGTCGCGCCGTTCGGGGGGTAGAGCATCGGCGGGGCAGGGTACTTGATGACGCCGGGGGTAGGGGTTGGCGTCACCTCCGTAGCGACCTCAGGCATCGGCGTGGGGGTGCTGAGCGGGATCGTCAACACCTGGTTCACCACGATATCCTCCGAGTCTTCGGCGATGTCATTGGCCTGGCGTATGGCCGCGACGCTCACGCCGTATTCCTCGCCGATGGTCGACAGGGTGTCGCCGGCGCGGACCGTGTGCAGGGCGAATGCGGCCGGCGTCGCGGTGGGCTCGCCGGGCACAGGGGTTGGCGTAGGGCCGGGAGTGGGCGTGGGCGGCGGGATGAGCAGCACATCGCCCGCGGTAATCAAGTCGGAGTCCATTCCGTTGTAGGCCATGATCTCTTCGACCGTGAGGTCGAACTCCAGTGCCACGGCCCCCAGCGTGTCGCCTTCCTGCACCGTGTAGTTGATCGGCGGGACGGGCGTCGGCGTCAAGGTTGGCGTGGGTGTCTGGGTCGGTGTCGGAGTCACGGTGGGTGTTGGCGTGTCTGTAGGCGTGTTGGTGATCGTTGGCGTGAAGGTCGGCAATTCGGGGGCGACTGCCCCCGACCCCAACCGGAGGCCCAGGACCACGGCGCCGCTGAGGATGACAACGGCGATCAGGCCCAGCAGCAGGATGCGCAGGATCTGACTGCGACGGCTATGCGCGGCGGTGGCGGGCTCAGGCTCGGGCACAGCGTCACTCGCAGCTTCGGTATCTTCGGTGAGCTGCGTGCCGCATATCAGGCAGGTTGTTGTTCCATCCGCGATCCGGGCGCCGCACACCGGACAGTGGCGCACGGGGCGCTCGGGAAGCGCGCGAATCGTCTGTTCTTCGGTTGTCATAGATGCTGTCGTGGCAGAGCTTGGCCTATGATAGCACCGATGGGCAGAACGGCAAGGTTGCAGTTGGCCGACCAGACTCTTGACGTTGCTCATGGCGGTGCTATAATCAAGAGGATTATAAGGTATACCTTATAACCTTCCACGGACTATCAGGTGAGGCTGATTTGCTGCAAGAACGCGTCGAGGAGTATCTGGGAGCCATTTACCGGTTGCGAGCCGATCCGGAGACCCCTGTGCCTTTGTCGGAGCTTACCGGATACTTCGGGTTCTCGCCGGTCTCGGTTCACGAGATGGTCCAGAAACTGGACGACCGCGGTCTACTGAAGTATCACCCCTATCGCGGCGCAACCCTCACTGAAGACGGTGAAGCCGCCGCTCGAGCTCTCATCCTGAGACACCGGCTGTGGGAGCGTTTCCTCACCGACGTGCTGCACATGGATTGGGAAGAGGCCCACGCGATCGCAGGGCGGCTGGAACACGCCGTAAGCGAAACCGTGACCGAGCGGCTGGCAGACTTCCTCGGCGGGCCCGACGCTTGTCCCCATGGCGCGTCAATCCCACCCGGGGCGCGGAACGGGCACGATCAGTGCCTGCGAGAGGTGCGCGCGGGCACGCAGGTCAGAGTGGTGCGGATCTCGCCGGAGACCCCCGAGTTGCTGCGGCGTGCCAAGGCGAGCGGGCTGGTACCGGGCGCGACAGTGCGGGTGTTGACCCGGACCGACACCGAGCTGGAGGTGGCGGTAGCGGAGGCGGAGGAGGGGGCGATCCTGGCAGTGCCGGATTCCGACGCGCGCTCGGTCTGGGTGGAGGTGTTGTAGGGGTATGGGGGCGTCATCATCTCATCATGGAGGTCTCATAGCATTATGGTCCCACTCGAACAACTGAATCCAGGAGCAGTGGGGTATATCGGTGCGTTGGAGGGCGGGCACCGGTTCATCTCGCGGCTTGCCGCGTTGGGGTTCACGCCGGGCGCACCGGTTACAGTCGTGCGTAACTACGGTCACGGCCCCATCATCGTGCAGGTGCGCGGCGCGCAGATCGCGCTGGGCCGCGGTGAGGCGGGGCGTATCCTCGTGCACCGGGAGGACGACGATGGTGCAGCCGCAGGTTGATCTGGGGTGCCATGGTTCGGGGACGTGTGCGTCAGTGCGTGAGGGAGCACTCGTGGTTGCGCTCGCCGGGCAGCCCAATGTAGGGAAATCCACGATTTTCAACATGCTCACAGGGCTTAGCCAACATGTGGGCAACTGGCCTGGCAAGACGGTGGAGCGCAAGACCGGCCCCTACGTCCATCAGGGGCGCGAGATGGCGCTGGTCGATCTGCCGGGCACCTATAGCCTGACGGCCAACTCGGTTGAGGAGCGGATCGCGCGCGACTACATCATCCACGAGGCGCCCGATGTTGTGGTCGCCGTCGTGGATGCGGCGATTCCCGAGCGCAGCCTCTATCTGCTTGCTGAGCTGCTGCTGCTTCCCGCGCCTGTCGTCATGGTGCTGAACATGATGGACGTGGCAGAGCAGGAGGGCGTGCAGATCGAGCCGCGCGTGCTCGAAGCGGCGTTGGGAATCCCGGTGATCGGCATGGTGGCGACGCGCAATGAGGGGCTCGCGCCGATGCTAGACGCGATCGTAGCGGTGGCTGACGGCACGTATCCGTACAACCCCAAGCGGCCCACGATCCTGCCCGACCACGAGGCGGTGTTGGGCACGTTGATCACGCTGATTGCACCCTACGTCCCGTCGCCCTACCCGGTCCCGTGGGTCGCTCTGAAGCTGTTGGAGGGCGACGAGGAGCTCATCGACATGATGCGCGCGGCGGCGCCGTCCGACGTTTGGGAGCAGGTGCACGCGATTCTCTACAAGCACGAGGATGCCGTCCTGGACATTGCCGGGGCGCGCTACACCTGGATCGCGCGTATGGTGCGTGCCGCGGTGGTCCGCCCGCGGGTGGGCCAGCTTGGGCTGACGCAGCGGCTCGACAGCGTGCTGACGCACCCCGTGTGGGGTACACTTGCACTCCTGGCGATCCTGGGCGTGGTCTTTGTGCTTACCTACACGATTGGCCAGCCGATACAGGACTGGCTAGAAGGGCAGCTGGCGGCTGTATCAGGGCTCGTTGCGGCTGGCCTCGGAGGTATTAGCGCGCCGGTGTGGCTGTCGGACCTGATCGTGGACGGCATTATTGGCGGCGTGGGGATGGTCGCGACGTTCACGCCGATCCTGGCCCTGTTCTTCGCGACGTTGGGCCTGCTGGAAGATACGGGCTATATGGCGCGCGCCGCCTATGTGACGGACCGGCTGATGCATATGATGGGGTTGCACGGCAAGAGCTTCATGCCGCTGCTGCTGGGGTTTGGCTGTAACGTGCCGGCGGTGTTGGGCTCGCGCATCATCGAGTCGCCCCGCGCGCGGTTGTTGACGGTCCTGCTGGCGCCGCTGGTGCCGTGTGCCGCGCAGTTGGCCGTGGTCACCGTCTTGGGGGCGGCGTTCTTCGGCCGGGCGGCGAGCCTGGTGGTGTGGGCGCTGGTGGCAGTGAACCTGCTCACGCTTGCCGGGCTGGGGTTGCTGTTACACCGCATCGTGCTGCGCGGCGAGCCCTCGGTCTTCATTATGGAGCTGCCGCTCTATCACTTGCCCAACCCGCGCACGATCGGCCTCTACGTCTGGCGCAACCTGGTGGCGTTCCTGGAGAAGGCCGGCAAGGTCATCCTGGTGGCCTCGGTCGTGGTGTGGCTGCTGTCGTACATTCCCGGTGGGGGCGATGTAGACCGCAGCATTCTGGGCATGATAGGACGAGCACTCGAGCCGGTGGGCCGGTTGATGGGCTTGCCGTGGCAGATGCTGGTGGCGTTGTTGACGAGCTTCGTGGCGAAAGAAAATGCCATCGCCACCTTGGGCGTGCTGTACGGCGACTTCGAGACCGTGTTGCCGACACTGCTCACGGGCCCTGCGGCGCTGGCGTTGCTAGTCGTGCAGATGCTGTTTGTTCCGTGTGTGGCCACCGTCGCGGCGATGAGGCAAGAGTCCGGATCGTGGAAGTGGACCCTGTTCGGCGTGGTTCTGCTACTGGTGTTGTCTTTGGTCGGTGGCATCCTGGTCTATCAGGTCGGGACGCTCATCGTAGGGGGCTAGCGATGTTGCAGCAACTGCTTCGGTCGATGGTGAGCGGTGAGGCGAAGACGCAGCAGGAGCTGGCGCGAGCGTTGGGCGTCACCGAGGGGTTGGTGGCGCAGATGGTGGCGCAACTGGTGGCGCAGGGCTATCTGGGCGAGGCCGCGCTCTGTAGCGATGGCTGTGAGGGATGCAGCCTGAAGGCGGCGTGCGGGACGGATCGCGCGTTGCGGCTCTGGACGGTGACCGAGAAGGGGCGGCGGGCGGCTGGCGTCGCGTCGTAGGCAGCGACCCGGCATTGGCCAGCGGTTCCGCGCCTCAGGCGGACGGCACAGGACAAAGGAACGGGGGCGCGACTTGGTCGCGCCCCCGTTGTGGTTTGTGTCAGTTCAGCGTGCGGTCTAGTACATCCCGCCGCCGGGGCCACCCGGTGAGGGGGCCGGCTTCTCGGGCTCGGGGATGTCGGTGATCAGAGCTTCGGTGCTGAGCACCATCGCGGCAACCGACGCGGCGTTGAGCAACGCACCCTTGGTGACCTTGGCGGGGTCGATGATCCCAGCCTCGATCATGTCGACGTACTCACCGCTCATCACGTCAAAGCCCATATGGTTGTTGCCCGTCTGGTCCTGGCGACGGCGGGTCTCGGCCATGATCACTGCGCCGTCCTCACCCGCGTTCTCGGAGATGCGGCGGATGGGGGCCTGCAGGGCCTTGCGCAGGATGGTGACGCCGGTCTGCTCGTCGGGGTAGGTCATCGTGACGTTGTCGAGAACAGCCACGGCATTGAGCAGGGCCACACCGCCACCGGCCACGATACCCTCTTCAACCGCGGCGCGGGTCGCGCTCAGCGCGTCCTCGACACGGTGCTTCTTTTCCTTCAGCTCGGTCTCGGTCGCGGCGCCGACGCGGATGATGGCAACACCACCGGCCAGCTTGGCGAGCCGCTCCTGCAGCTTCTCGCGGTCGTAATCCGAGGTGGAGCGGTCCATCTCGTTCTTGATCTGCTCGATGCGGCCCTGGATCATGCGATCGTTGCCCTTGCCGCTGACGATGGTGGTGTCATCCTTTGTGCTGATGACCTTGTCGGCGCGGCCCAGGTCAGCCAGTGTCGCGCTGTCGAGCTTGCGGCCCTGCTCCTCGGTGATGACTGTGCCGCCGGTCAGGACGGCGATGTCCTC
>Ga0123333_10004480_pt1 | contig 13067 bp, 9 predicted proteins | sample BioC12SIPDNA_3_FD_89957 | JGI IMG/M metagenome (GOLD analysis project Ga0123333, IMG submission 89957) | Anaerobic biogas reactor microbial communites from Washington, USA - Biogas_R2_B C12 SIP DNA | ecosystem: Engineered > Bioreactor > Anaerobic > Unclassified | place: Washington, USA...
ATGAAGTACGTCCAGCCGTCCTCGATGAACAGCCCGCGCTCTTCCCTCTGCGCCTCCGCCTGGTGCATGAACTCGAGCGAGCCGCGGTAGTTGAGCTCCCAGACGAGGCCGTTTTTCGGAAACCGACAGCGGTCGGTCAAAGGAGACCCCGGTCGGTCCTTGCCGAGCCCGGTCGCGTTGACGACGAACGAGCCCTCGGGAAGCCGCTCCACGATCTCGTCGTTCATGTCCGGGCGCGGGCACATGTGGTAGCTCATCGGGACGCGCAGCTCCGAGAGTATCCGCACGGCCTCGGAGAGCCTCGGCGCGGAGCGGTTCGTCAAATTGATGCGCGCGGGGACGTCGTTTTCGTGCTTCGGGAGCGCCAGATACGCGCTGATCGCGAGCGCGCTCCCGCCGGCGCCGAGCACGCAGACCTCGGCGTCTTTGTACCTCTGCCAGTGGCCCTTCGGGATGAACGCGTCCATCGCGAGGCCGCTCGAGATCGGGTCCTTCGCGTGCGCGCAGAGCTTTTCGCCGTCCTTCGAGATCGACGACAGCTCGCCGAACATCTCCGCGTACGGGTCGACGAACTCAAACATGTCCCTGCAGGCGTTGTAGAGGTCGATCTTGTGCGTCGTGACCAGCGCGCCCAGCGACATGGGGTCGTTTTTGATGAACGCGACGGCCTCGCGGTAGTCCTCTTCCGGAGCGTGGATCGCGATGTCTATGCCCTTGATGCACGCGTTCCCGAGCCCCAGCGCCTCCGCCCAAATGGGGAACAGGCGCATGATCGACGATTGCCCGGTCGTCACGCCGATGAAGTACATGGTCGGCCGGTCGGCCTTCGGCGGCAGGTGAACCATAGGTAAAACCCCTCCCTTTTTATCGTTCGCTCCGCGAAAACGCGCTTGCCGGGTTCTCGCGGGTCATTCGCAATATGTCGGCCTCCGGGACGCCCGATTGACGAAGCATCGGCAGGAACGTCCGGAGCAGGTAGTCGAGCCCGATCTCGCCGCCGTAGCTCGAAAGCCGCGCGGCGGTCGCGTCGAGCGACAGAAGCAATCTGTCCCGATGCCCGCGCGCGAGCATGTGCAGGATCAGCCGCACCTCGTCCTCGTCGGAATGATACTTGAACCGGCCGATCGTGTCGTACTCGAGGTAGCAGCCCGCGTCGGCGATCCGCTCGTGGATCGAGAAGTCGCTCGCTTGCCGGTCGGCGTGGCAGAGGATCACGCGCTCGGGCGGGAGCCCCAGCTTCCCGCAGAGCTCGATCGCCTCGACCGCCCCAGCGCCCGCCTCGGTGTGCAGCATCAGCGGCGCGCCGGCCGCGGCCGCCGCCCGCGCGGCCGCCTTGAGGTGCGTCCGGAAGCCGCCGACCGCGCCGTCCCTCCCGATCGCGGCCTTGACCGCGCCGGCGACGACCTCCGCGCATTCCTCGGTGCCGACGGTCAGTTCTCGCAGGAACCGCTCGAAGAGCTCGTCCTCCGAGGCGGCCAGGATTTTGTCGTCCGGCGCGTAGAACATCGGCATGTGAAAGCCCGTGACCGCGACGATCGACACGCCGCTCCCCTCGCTCAATCTCCGCAGCGCGCGCGCGTCGCGGCCGGCCCCCACGGGCTGCGCGTCGACGATCGCCGAGCCTCCCGCCTCGCGGTAGGAGATCAGCTCCGCGAGCGATTTTTCCTCGTCCGAAATCTCGAGTGCCGGGTAGTTCGCGGCCGCGGGCGTCCGGCGGACGAAGATGTGCTCGTGCGGCTGCATGTGCCCCGGGTTTGCGGCGGGGCCGAGTACGGTCAGCGGCATGTCAGCCTCCTATGTCGAGCTCGACCTCGAAGCGGTTCTTGTCGCCGCGGTAGCGCGCGATCGAGTACTCGACCGGCTGCCCCTCGAAGTTGTAGCCGACCGTCCGCGAAAACTGCACGGGCGCGCCGACGGGGATGTTCAGAAGCCGCGCGTCGTCGGCGTTCGCGGCGACGGCCTCGAGCACGCGCGTCACGCGGCAGACGCGGCTCTCCGGGCGCGTCGAGAGCACCTCGTAGAGCGACTCCCGCTGGAAGTCGTGCTCGAGTAGGAACGCGCACCTGTCGAGCGGCAGAAGCGTCCGGACGGTCACGATCGGCTCGTGGTCTACGAACCGCCTGCGCGAGAGCGCGAGCATCTTCGCGTTCTCCTCGAGCTCGAACTGCTCCGCGTCCGCGGGCGTTACCTTCGCGGCCCCGAGAAACAGCACCTCGGTCGACGGCACGCCGCCCGCGCGCGCGATCTGCTCGTTGAAGCTCTCGAGCCGCTTGATGAAGTCCTGCTTGATCTTGACGGATTTGACGAACGTCCCCTTGCTCTTGACGCAGTAGAGCCAGCCCTCGTGCCGGAGCTCCGCAACCGCCTGCCGGACGGTCGTGCGGCTGACCTCGAACATCTCCGAGAGCTCCTTCTCGGTCGGGATCGCCTCGTCGACTAAGTACGCGCCGGCCTTGATCTCCTCGAGCAATATCTGCTTCAGCTGGAAATACAGCGGAATCGGCACGTTCTTGTCCAGCGTCCGGTCGTTGAGCACGCGCGTCCCTCCCTTGAGATCATAATGTCATGACATAGCTATATTTATTATACCGCGTTTCGCGCCGTTTGCAAGGGAAATTACGAAAATTTCTCCGAAAATGCGCGCGGGGGCTCCTCCGGATGCGCCTCGACGACCGTGAGGTGCGCCGGCTCGTCCGACGCGGCGCAGATCAGGCAGTTTCCGAGCTCCGCGCGCGCGAGGTACGCAGCGTGCCGGCCGAGCAAATAGATCTCGTCCTCGCCGGCGCAGAGCGTGCGGAAGCTGCCGGAGAGCCCCTCGCCGGTCAGCTTCAAATAGCTCTCGATGCCGACCCACTCGCGCACGGGCATGGGCGACCTGCGGTCCTTTTCCTCGATATCGACGCCGACCGGCAAGTCGGAAATCGCGCAGATCGCGAAGTCCCCCGCGTGCGCGAGGCTGATGCGCGGCGCTCCCGACAGAAGCTCCGGCTTGCCATTTTTGAGATACCGGTACTTCGGCGGCGGCGCGTAGTCGGGCACCAGCGCCTTTAGCGCCGCGTCGAGCGCCAGCTCCGCGCCGAGCGAGCGCCGCCGGTCCGACGCCCGCCGGTATTCCCGGATGTGCCGCGCGCGCGCGTCGGAAACCGCGCGCAGCCATCGCGCGTCGTCCGCGTCGAGCAGGCTCACGTCCACCGCGTACACAAAAATCTCTCTCATGCGCACATTATAGCCCAAATGCCCGGGCGAATCAAGGAGCCGCCCTTCCGAGCGGCCCCCGTTTTCAGTATTCGATCTCTCCCTCGAACGCGAGGTTCGTCTCGCCGGTCAGCGACACCCGTCCGCGCTCGTACCGGGCGATCAGGTCGCCGCCGGGGAGCTTGACCGCGATGTCCTCGCCCTCCCTGCACAGCCCGTTTTTGACCGCCGCGACGGTCGCCGCGCACGCGCCGGTTCCGCAGGCGAGCGTCTCGCCGTTGCTGCGCTCGTAGGTGCGCAATTTCAGCATCCGCTCGCTGACAGCGCGCGCGAACGACGCGTTGACGCGCTCCGGGAAGATGTCCGCGCCCTCGAACGCCGGGCCGAGCTTCGCGAGATCCAGCGCGTCGACGCGCTCGACGAACGTCACGCAGTGCGGGTTGCCGAGCGACAGGCACGTGATCCGGTACTCCTTCCCCGCGAACACATGCGGCCGATCGACGATCTCCGCCCCGGGCAGATTGACCGGCACGCGCGCGGGGGAAAACTCCGGGACGCCCATGTCGACGCGCGCGGAGGAGACCCTGCCGTCGCTCAGGAACAGCTCGACGCGCTTGACGTTCCCGCCCGCCTCGACGGTCACGACTTCCTTGGCGGCGATCCCCTTGTCATACAGGTACTTGCCGACGAGCATCAGGCACGCGCCCGCCATGCCGCCGGCGGAGCCGTCGCGGTTGAACATGCGCATCCTCGCGTCCGCGACGTCGGACTGCTCGATCAGCGCGATGCCGTCGCCGCCGATGCCGAAGTGCCGATCGCACAGGCTGACGCACAGCGACTCCGCGCAGGACACGCGGCCGTCGCGGTTGTCGACGACGATGTAGTCGGTGCCCGCGCACTGCATCTTCGAAAAGCGCAGCCGGCTCCGGGAGGCGCGCATGTGGTTTAAGTCGACGAGCTCGGTGTTCCGCTCGTTGTAGCGGCTCTTTAAGATGTCCGCGAGCGCGTTCGCGGTGTCGAGCGAGGTCAGGCACGCGATCGACAGCGACAGCGCGCGCCGGTGCAGCGCGATGTAGTCGTCCATCGTCTGATCGAAGACCGCGCCCGTGTAGACGATGTAGCGGATTTTGCCGCTCTCGAGCAGCTTGAACGCGTCGTCGGACTGCTTGATGCCCGGGATTTCGACGACGTCGATGCCGAGCTGCCGGATCGCGCGCGCGGTCGTCTCGGTCGCGTACATGGCCGCTCCAAGGTCGAAGAACTTCTTCGCGAGCGCCATCAGCCCGTAGTGGTCTCGGTCGTCGAGGGATAACAGGACCCCCATCTTCCCCGCCGACGGCACGCGTATGCCCGCGGCGGTCAGGCCCTTGAACAGCGCCTCGTTCATGTTCTTGCCGACGCCGAGCACCTCGCCGGTCGACTTCATCTCGGGGCCCAAATAGCTGTTGACGTCCGCGAGCTTCTCGAACGAGAACACCGGCACCTTGACCGCGAAATACGGCGGCGTGCGCACGAGCCCGGTGCCGCAGCCGAGGTCCTTCAATTTCGCGCCGAGCATCACGCGGGAGGCCAGGTCGACCATCGGAACGCCCGTCACCTTGCTGATGTACGGAACCGTCCGCGACGCGCGCGGGTTGACCTCGATCACGTAGAGCCGGCCCTCGTAGATCAGATACTGAATGTTTACGAGCCCCTTCGTGCCGAGCGCGAGCGCGAGCCTCTCCGAGCAGTCGATCAGCTCCTTCTTCATGCCGTCGGTCAGGTTGTACGGCGGGTACACGGCGATGGAGTCGCCCGAGTGCACGCCCGCGCGCTCGATGTGCTCCATGATGCCGGGGATCAATACGTCCTCGCCGTCCGAGATCACATCGACCTCGAGCTCGATGCCGGGCATGTACTTGTCGACGAGCACGGGGTTCTCGATGCCGGTTAAGAGGATCGTCCGCATGTAGGCGCGGACCTCCTTGTCGGCGTACGCGATCGTCATGTTCTGGCCGCCGATGACGTAGCTCGGGCGCACGAGCACCGGGTAGCCGAGCTTGTTTGCGGCAAGGACGGCCTCTTCCTCGGTCAATACGCCCATGCCCGCCGGGCGGCGGATGCCGAGCGATTCGAGCATCTTGTCGAACCGGTCGCGGTCCTCGGCCAGGTCGATGCCCTCGGCGGAGGTGCCGAGGATGCGTATGCCGTGCCGGTCGAGCGCCTTCGCGAGCTTGACCGCCGTCTGCCCGCCGAACGCGACGACGACGCCGACCGGGTTCTCCGCGGCGACGACGCTCAGCACGTCCTCCTCGGTCAGCGGCTCGAAGTAGAGCCGGTCGGCCGTGTCGTAGTCGGTCGAGACGGTCTCGGGGTTGTTGTTGACGATGGCGACCTCGTAGCCCATCTCGCGCAGCGCGCGCACGCAGTGCACGGACGAGTAGTCGAACTCGATGCCCTGGCCTATGCGGATCGGCCCGGAGCCGAGCACGACGATCGTCGGCCGGCCGCTGCGCGGGAACCGGCGGGAGTCGCAGGCCTTATCCGTCGTCGCGTAGAAGTAGGGCGTCTCGGCGTCGAACTCCGCCGCGCAGGTGTCGACCATCTTATAGCTGAACAGGAACGCGCCGGGGGCGTCGACGCCGAGCCGCTTCAAGGCTTTGTCGGTGTAGCCGAGGCGCTTGCCCTCAGCGTAGCTCGGGTTCTTCTCGAAGTCCGCGAGCTTCCGGAGCCTGCCTAAGAAAAACCGGTCGATGCGCGTGATTTCGAAGATTTCGTCGAAGGACACGCCGGCCGCGATCGCCTCGAACACGGTGAACAGCCTGCGGTCGTCCATCGCCGCGAGGCGCTTTCTGATGTCGCCGTCCTGTTTGAGGTTCAGCGTATCCATGCCGATCTCCGAGCCGCGCACGGCCTTCATCAGCGCCGCCTCGAACGTCGGCGCGATCGCCATGACCTCGCCGGTCGCCTTCATCTGCGTGCCGAGCCTCCGGCTGGCGCCGGCGAACTTGTCGAACGGCCAGCGCGGCAGCTTCACGACGACGTAGTCGATCGCGGGCTCGAAGCACGCGCAGGCCTTGCCGGTCACGTCGTTCTTGATCTCGTCGAGCCGATAGCCGAGCGCGATCTTCGCCGCGACCTTCGCGATCGGGTAGCCGGTCGCCTTCGACGCGAGCGCGGACGAGCGCGACACGCGCGGGTTGACCTCGATGACCGCGTACTCGAAGCTGTCCGGGTTCAGCGCGAACTGGCAGTTGCAGCCGCCGACGACGCCGAGCGCCGAGACGATGTCGATCGCGGCGGTGCGCAGGATGTTGTACTCGCGGTTCGCGAGCGTCAAGGCCGGAGCGACGACGATCGAGTCGCCGGTGTGCACGCCGACGGGGTCGACGTTCTCCATCGAGCAGATCGCGATCGCGTTGCCGACGCCGTCGCGCATGACCTCGAACTCGATCTCCTTCCAGCCGTAGATGTATTTCTCGATCAGCGCCTGGTGGATCGGCGACGCCTCGAGGCCGATCGCGGCGACCGCCGATAGCTCGTCCGCGCTGTACGCGACGCCGCCGCCCGCGCCGCCCAGCGTGAACGCCGGGCGCACGATGACCGGATAGCCGATCTTTTCGGCGATTTCGAGCGCGTGTTCGACGTCGGTCGCCGTCGCGGACGGGATCAGCGGCTGGCCGATCGCCTCCATCGTCTCCTTGAACAGCTCCCGGTCCTCGGCGCGGTCGATCGCCTCCGCGGGGGTTCCGAGTATGTGGACGCCCATCCGGTCGAGGAAGCCCTCCTTCGCAAGCTGCGAGGAGACCGTCAGCCCCGTCTGCCCGCCGAAGCCCGCGAGCAGCCCGTCCGGGCGCTCCTTCTCGATGATGCGGCGGATCGTCTCCAAGGTCAGAGGTTCGAGGTAGATTTCGTCGGCATTGGCCCTGTCCGTCATGATGGTCGCGGGGTTCGAATTCACGAGCACGACCTCGAGCCCGGCGGCCTTCAACACGCGGCAGGCCTGCGTGCCCGCGTAGTCGAACTCCGCCGCCTGCCCGATGACGATGGGTCCGGAGCCGATCATCATGACCTTTTTGATTCCCTCAAGCATCGGCATGCGGCTTCCCTCCCATCATCGCGACAAAGCGGTCGAACAGAAACGCGGTGTCCTCCGGCCCCGAGCACGCCTCGGGGTGGAACTGCACGGAGAACGCGTCGAGCGAGGGATAGTCGATGCCCTCGCAGGTTCCGTCGTTCGCGTTGACATACCGGAGCACGCCGGGCACGCTGTCCACCTCGACCGCGTAGCCGTGGTTCTGCGAGGTGATGTACGTGCGCGCGCCGCCGACGTCCCTGACCGGCTGGTTGCCGCCGCGGTGGCCGTACTTGAGCTTTTTCGTGCGCCCGCCCTGCGAAAGCGCCATCAACTGGTGGCCGAGGCAGATCCCAAAAACCGGGAGCTTGCCCATGAGCTTTCGGACCTGCTCGATCTCGAACGGGTTGTCCAGCGGGTCGCCGGGGCCGTTTCCGAGCATGAGGCCGTCGAACCCTCCCGCGAGGATTTCCTCCGCAGGAGTATCGTTGGGGAACAGATTGACCGTGCACCCGCGCCGGTTCAGCGCCCGGAGGATGCCGCGCTTCGCGCCGTAGTCGATCAGCGCGACGCGGAACCGCTCGTCCTCCGCCGGGAAGGCCCTCCGCCCCCCCCCGCTCGCGGCCGCGACCGCGTTGTCGATCCGCCACGCCGCGATTTCCGCGAGGTTCCCGGGGATTTCATCGCAGAGCATCGCGTTCGCGACGCCCTTCTCACGCAAAAGCCGCGTGATCTCGCGCGTGTCCACGCCGTATATGCCCGGCACGCCGCGCTCCCTCAGAAACGCGTCGACCGTGCCCTCCGAGCGGAAGTTCGAGGGCAGTTCGCACCACTCGCGCACGACGTAGCCGCGCGCGAGGCACCTGCCCTCGAAGTCGTCCGGGATCACGCCGTAGTTGCCGATCATCGGAAACGTCTGCAATATGATCTGCCCGCAGTAGCTCGGGTCGGTCAGGGTCTCGAGATAGCCGACCATGTTCGTCGTGAACACGAGCTCGCCGATCGCCGACGCGTCCGCGCCGAACGCGAACCCCTCGAACGCTTCGCCGGAGATCAAAACGAGATAGCGCCGCTTCACCCGGCGATCACCTCTTTCAGGACGGATACGGCGGCCTTGAGTTCGTCCCAGCCGATGTTCAAGGCCGGGAGCAGCCGGAGCTTCTTCTTCGCCGTCAGCACGAGCACGCCGCGCTTGAGGCAATCGTTTGCGATCTCGACCGCGGGCCTCTCGACCTCGACGCCGAGCATCAGCCCGAGGCCGGAGACGGACAATACGCCCTTTGCGCCGGTCAGCTCGCCCACGATGTAAGCGGACTTTTCGCGGACTTCTTCGAGCAGCTTTTCGTCGATCCGGTTCAGGACGCTCAAAGCTCCGGCGCAGCTCACGGGGTTTCCGCCGAAGGTCGAGCCGTGGTCGCCGGCTTGAAGCACGTCCTTCGTCCGGTCGTTGAACAGCGTCGCGCCGATCGGCAGCCCGCCGCCGAGTCCCTTCGCGGTCGAGACGATGTCGGGAGAAAGCCCCGCGGTCATGTACGCGTAGAGCATCCCCGAGCGGCCGTTTCCGGTCTGCACCTCGTCGACCAACAGGAGCATGTCCTTTTCGCGGCAGAGCGCCTCGACGCCCTGCAAAAACTCCGGCTTCAGCGCGCGCACGCCGCCCTCGCCCTGCACGATCTCGAGCATCACCGCGCAGCAGTTGCCCGCGTCCGCGAGCGCCTTTATGCTATTGAGGTCGTCCGGCCCGGCGAACGCGAATCCCGCGGGGAACGGCCCGAAGTGCCGGTGGAACACGTCCTGCCCGGTCGCGGCGAGCGTCGCGATCGTGCGGCCGTGGAAGCTGTCCTTGAGCGTGATGATCGTGTCCCTCCCGGTCGCCTCGCCGAACTTGCGCGCGGCCTTGAGCATGCACTCGTTCGCCTCCGCGCCGGAGTTCGAAAAGAACACCTTTCGCATGCCGGTCCGCAGGCAGAGCTGCTCGGCGAGCTTCGCGCAAGGCTCGGCGTAATAGAGGTTGCAGGTGTGCTGGAGCGTCCTGACCTGATGGATGACCGCCTCGGCCCACTTGTCGTCCGCGACGCCGAACGCGTTGACGGCGATGCCGCTGCCGAGGTCCAGGTACTCCTTGCCGTCCTCGTCCCAGAGCCTCGCGCCGCATCCGCGCGCGAACGTCGCCGGGAATCGCTTGTAGGTATTCGCCACATAGGTTTCGCACAGTTCCATGATCGTCATATTTTCACCCCTCAAACATTGTCCCGATGCCCTCGTCGGTCAGAAGCTCGATCAACACCGAGTGCGGCACCCGGCCGTCGATGATGAACACCTTTTTGACGCCGCGGCGGATCGCCTCCATGCAGCACTCGGCCTTCGGGATCATGCCGCCCGCGATGACGCCGGACTCGATCAATTGCGGCACCTCGGTCATGTCGATGTGCACGATCAAGGACGACGGGTCGTTCCGGTCGCGCAGTATCCCCTCGATGTCGGTCATGCTGACGAGGCAGATCGCGCCCAATTCGCCCGCGATGCGCGCGGCGGCGGTGTCGGCGTTGATGTTGTAGGTGTTGCCATCCATGTCGCAGCCGACGGTCGACACGACGGGGATGTAGCCCTTTTCGAGCACGTCCAAAATCGGCTCGACGTTCGTGCGCACGATCTCGCCGACGAAGCCGAGCTCCTCGCGAAGCGGCCGCGCCTCGATCATCCTGCCGTCCATGCCGCACAGCCCGATCGCCTTGCCGCCGATCGACGACAGCAGGTTTACGAGCCCCTTGTTGATCTTGCCGGAGAGCACCATCTGCACGACGTCCGCCGTCTCGCGGTCGGTCACGCGCAGCCCGTCGACGAACGACGAGGGCTTGCCGATCTTCTTGAGCATGTCCGTGATCTCCGGCCCGCCGCCGTGGATCAGCACGACCTTGACGCCGACGAGCGACAAAAGCACGATGTCCCGCATGACGGCGTGCTTCAACTCCTCGTTGATCATCGCGTTGCCGCCGTACTTGATGACGACGACGCGGCCCGTATACTGCTGGATGTAGGGGAGCGCCTGCACGAGTATCTCGGCGCGCTGGGCGTTGTTGGCCATGATGATCCTCCTATGTCCGGTAATCGCCGTTGATCTTCACGTAATCGTACGTCAAATCGCAGCCCCACGCGACGGACGAGCACGGCCCGGCGTTGAGGTTCACGTGGATGAAGATGTTCTCCTCGGAGAGCACCTTTTTTGCGAGCGCCTCGGAGAACGGAACGCCCGCGCCGCCCTTGCAGACCTCGACCGTGCCGGCGGCGGAGGTAAACGACACGTCTACCTTCGAGACGTCGACGTCCGCGCCCGCGTAGCCGACCGCGCAGAGCACGCGGCCCCAGTTCGCGTCCGCGCCGAACATCGCGGCCTTGACGAGCGACGAGCAGATGACCGCCTTGCTGACGACGTCGGCCGTCTGCTGATCCGCGGCGCCTGTCAGCGCGCACTCGATCAGCTTCGTCGCGCCCTCGCCGTCGCGCGCGATCATCTTGCAGAGCTCGACCGTCACCGCGTTCAATGCCTCGCGGAACGCGTCGAAGTCCGCACCGTCGGACGCGATCTCCGGGTTCCCGGCGAGCCCGTTCGCGAGGATCGCGCACATGTCGTTCGTCGAGGTGTCGCCGTCGACGCTGACGCGGTTGAAGCTGCGCTTCACGTCCATCGACAGCGCCTTCCGGAGCATCGGCGGGGTGATCGCCGCGTCGGTCGTCAGGAACACGAGCATCGTCGCCATGTTCGGGTGGATCATGCCGGAGCCCTTCGCGATGCCGCCGAGCTTTGCGACGACCCCGCCGACCTCGAACTCGACCGCGACGGCCTTCATCCGCACGTCGGTCGTCATGATCGCCTCCGCCGCCGCGGTCGTGTCCGGCTCGAGCCCGGCCGCCAGCGCCTCCATGCCCGAGGCGATCGGCGCGATGTCCAGCGGCTGGCCGATGACGCCGGTCGACGCGACGATGACGTCCGAAGCCGGTATGCCCAAATGCTCGCCGACGAGCGCGCACATTTTTTCCGCGATCTCGACGCCGTTTAAGTTGCAGGTGTTCGCGTTGCCGCTGTTGCAGATCATCGCGCGCGCGTAGCCGTCCGCGATATTCTTCCTCGTAACCGCGATCGGCGCGCCCTGCACGAGGTTCAGCGTGTAGACCGCCGCCGCCGCCGCGCGCACGTCGCTCACGATCAGCGCGAGGTCGCGCTTCGATTTGTTCTTGCGGATGCCGCAGTGTATGCCGCTCGCCCTGAATCCCTGCGCCGCGCAGGCGCCCCCGTCGATCCGCTTCATGTCTCCATCCTCCTATAACACGAGTCCCGCGGCGATGTCCGCGCCCATCTTGATGTTCAAAATCTCGACCGCCGCGCCGGACGCGCCCTTGCCGAGGTTGTCGTAGGCGGCAATCAGCTGCATCCGGTCCGCGCTCCCCTCGACGGAAATCCGCATCGAATCCCGCCCCGCGAGCAGCGCCGCGCTCAAAAATCCGTCCTCCGAGAGGTGTTCGCGGTATTCGACGACCGGACCCGCGTACTTTTTCACGTATACCCGCCGCACGGCCTCGATGTCCCCGCGCATCGGCACGGTCACGAGCATGCCCGAGTAGAAATTCCCGACGACCGGGAGGAACAGCGGCGCGTGTTCGAGCCCCGAGAACCTCCGCATCTCCGGCAGGTGCTTGTGCGCCTGACCGAGCGCGTACGCCCGCGGCGCGTCGAGCCCGTCTGCCTGCGCGTACTCGGCGATCATCCTCTTGCCGCCGCCGGAGTAGCCGGTCAGCGAGTGGAAGGAGAGCAGCGCGTCCGACGGGAGCAGCCCCGCCTCGACGAGCGGATAGACGAGCGCGATGAAGCCGCTCGCATGGCAGCCGGGCACCGCGATGCGCTTCGAGGCCTTCGCGCGCTCCATCGCCTTTTCCGACAGCTCCGGGAAGCCGTACGCCCAGTCCGGGTTCGTGCGGTGCGCGGTCGACGCGTCGATGACGACGACGTCCGGGTTCTCGACCATTCCGGCGGCCTCTATCGCCGCCGCATCCGGCAGGCAGAGGATCGCCGCGTCGCAGCCGTTCAGCGCGCGGCGGCGGCTCTCCGGGTCCTTGCGCATGTCGTCCGGAAGCCGGATGAGCTCGATATCCGCGCGCTCCTGCAGCCTTTGCGCGATCCGAAGGCCCGTCGTTCCCTCGCGCCCGTCGATGAACACCCTGTACATGGGAGAGCCCTCCTGCATAATCCATCGGTCTTGCGGATAATTATAAGCGATTGGCGGCGAAAGTCAAGCACTATTGAAAAAATATACCGAAAATTTGCATAACGGTTGTCCGGCCGCCTGCTGTGTTGAAAAAGCGTTACGTCGGGCTGTTCTCTTGACTTCGCGGGGAGAATGCTCTATACTGATCTACAATCTATTTGCGGGAGGTGGGTCCGGTATGCAGAAGATGGAAATGCACATTCTGGAGATCCTAACCGACGACGCGCGCACGAGCGTGGGCCAGATCGCGGCCATGCTCGGCCTGAGCGAGGACGCGGTGCAGGCGGCGATCGCCGGGCTTGAGGAGCAGCGCATCATCCTGAAGTACCCGGCGCTGATCAACTGGGAGAAGGTGGACGTCGAGGAGGTTGAGGCGCTGATCGAGGTGCGCGTGACGCCGGAGCGCGACCACGGCTTCGACGCGATCGCCGAGCAGATCTACCGCTTCGAGGAGGTCCGCAACGTCTACCTGATGTCCGGCGGCTACGACCTGCTCGTGATGCTGAAGGGGAGTTCCCTGAAGAAGCTCGCGCTGTTCGTCGCGCAGAAGCTCTCGA
>Ga0123333_10004482_pt1 | contig 13064 bp, 15 predicted proteins | sample BioC12SIPDNA_3_FD_89957 | JGI IMG/M metagenome (GOLD analysis project Ga0123333, IMG submission 89957) | Anaerobic biogas reactor microbial communites from Washington, USA - Biogas_R2_B C12 SIP DNA | ecosystem: Engineered > Bioreactor > Anaerobic > Unclassified | place: Washington, USA...
CATCTCCAGCAGCCTCCCGCCCAGCCCCCGGTGCTGCCACTCCCCTTCGGTCCCCCCTAACCGGGCCATGCGTCCGAACACCTTGAGCTCTCGCACCAGCGCCGCATCGCCGTCAGGCAATCGCAGCCGCACATAACCCGCCAGGGCGTTCCCCTCCAGCACCAGGGAGATGAATTGTTCGCGCCCCCCGGAGGCCTCGTACTCCAGGATGCTGGCGGCCAGGTCCCCAGGTGACACCTCCTCGATGCCCAGCAGCCCCACCTCCCGGCAGCGTATGCACCTGCATGCGGCATCCTGGGAGCGCAGCCTCTCCTTGACCAGCTCGCGCAGGTGGCCCTTGTCCACCCCGGCCTCGATGAGCGGAACGGGGATGTCGCGCTGGATGCGCTGTATGCGCACGTACTCCGGCACCAGCCTCTTCATCTCCGCTATCACCCTCACCGCCTCCTCGGTGCCGTACGGGACGTACTCGCCCCTCTCCCAGGCCTCGAAGAGCTTGGTGCCGCGCACCACCAGGGTGGGGTATATCTTGATCATGTCCGGCCGGAAACGCGGGTCGTCGAACATCTGCCGGAAGGAGTCCACGTCCCTCTGCGGCGAGGAGCCGGGCAGACCGGGCATGACGTGATAGCAGACCTTCAGCCCCAGGTCCTTGGCCACCCTGGTGGCCTCGGCCACCTCGCGGACCCCGTGCCCGCGGTTGACCGCCTCCAGTATGCCGTCGTCAAGTATCTGGACGCCCAGCTCGACCCTGGTGGCGCCCAGCCTCATGCATTCCCTCGCCACGTCCCCGGTGAAGGCATCGGGGCGGGTCTCCACGGTCATGCCTATCACCCGGTGCCCGGCCCCTTCGTTCAGGGAATGCGCGGACTCCAGGCTGAGCGCGTCCTCACCGTTGAAGGCGTCGAAGCAGCGCTTGACGAACCACTCCCGGTATTCCTCGGGGCGGGAGGTGAAGGTCCCGCCCATGACTATCAGGTCGATCTTGTCGGTGTGATGGCCGATGGCGGACAGCTGCTCCAGCCGGGACCGGACCTGGCGGTATGGATCGAAATCGTTGTCCGCGGCCCGGCGGGCCGCCGGCTCCTTGCCGGTGTAGGATTGAGGGGAGTTGTTCTCCACTCCTCCCGGGCAGTAGGTGCACTTGCCGTGCGGGCAGGGGGCGGGGGAGGTCATCACCGCCACCACCGCCACCCCGCTCAGGGTGCGCACCGGCTTCCTCCTCAGGATGGCCAGCACCTCGGGCAGACGGTCCTTGGGGACCAGCGCCAGGGTCTCGGAGTTCTTCGGGACCCCCGCCAGTCCGTACTCCCCGCTCAGCTTCACCTTCCGGCGCTGCAGCTGGTCCTTGTCCGCGATCTCTCCGGAGAGGAGCAGGCGTATCAGATGATGGTGGTATTCCTGGCGGCGGTCCATGAGTTAACTTCCCGGACGTTTCAGCCGAAGTACACCCCGTTCTCCTTGGGGCGGTCGTCCTTCTCCTCCTTGGAGTCCAGGATATCCAGGTAGATGATGGCCCGGGAGGGGACAACCCGGAGCGTCCCCGCCTCCAAACGCATGGTCAGGGCCACGTCGCTGCCGTACTGCAGGTATCCCACGAACTCCCCCTCCACCTCCAGGGTGGAGCCGCCGCCGGTCCCTATGAACAGGTGGTATCGGGAGCCCCGGGTCAGCTTGGTGGGGTACTTCTCGTCCATGCCTACACCTCCCTGGCCAGGCGCTGCAGGTGCTCCACGGTCTTGCGGTAAGACTGCATGGCCAGCTCCACGTTGGCCTCGGTGAAGCTCCAGGCCTTGCCCAGGTCGCCGTACCTTATGCGGTATCCCTTCTTGCGCTGCCCGCCCACGTCCATGGAGACATCCTCCAGGACATCAATGGCCTTGAGCTTGTTGAGATGCCGGTACACGGTGGGCTTGGTCGTCCCCAGGTAGGCGGACAGCTCCTCCACCGCCCACACCCGGTTCAGGTTCCCCAGGAAGCATTCCGTGAACAGCCGGTAGGGGATGCTCTCCTGGATGTTGTCCACGTCTGTCTTGGGGTCGTACCCCTTGGATATGTATCCGATCTGCTTGAGGAACTCCAACGAGGCCTCCTTGAGGTCCTCCACCGGGGTGAGGGGGGTGTTGCTGATCACGTTGAGCTCGAACATATTATCTGTGTGGTCGATAAGATGCTCGGGATATTAAGAATTTGTAAACTTGTTTCCTTAACTATTATCATATACGATGTCCGGGGGCCGGGATCGGGCGGTTCCCAGTTAACGGGGTACAGTTGGGCAATATGCCGCTCAAATTGTACAAATAGGATTAAAATTTCCTTTAAGGACAAAAACGCTTTATATCATCCCCCGATTTAAATGCAAACAGGTGACTTTCATATGGAAAAGAAGACCGCCATATTGGCCGTCCTGGTCGTGGCCATTGTCGTCGTAGCCGCCATCGCGGTGACTATGTTCATGGGCAACGATACGGACGATGACACCATCTATTGGGTCCAGGTCCCTCCGGTCAATCAGAAGGACCAGATCGCCCAGGGCCTGATAGACGGGGGAGTGAGCTGGGAGCCGTACTGCTCCGATTCGATCATATCCGGGAGCGCCCACGCGCTGCTGTGGTCCGGTGATTTCTGGCCCAACCATCCTTGCTGCATAGTGGCCGTGAACGCCGGGTTCGCGGAGGACAACCCCGAACTGGTGGCCAGGACCCTGGCCGCCCACATCGAGGCCACCGACTGGATCCTGGACGCCGTGGAGAACCAGGACACCAACGAGGAGAACTACACCAACCTCCTGGCCATGGGCGCGGCCTTCAGCGGGCGCAACGCCACGGTGGTGGCGGCCTCGCTGGAGCACATGACCCTGCTCTATGAGATGAACGAGCAGCTGAAGGACTACCTGGTCAACTTCACCAACGAGTTCATCTCCCTGAACCAGACCTCCATGGGCAAGGTCACCGACCGGGGCTATTCCTCGGTGGAGAACTTCATTGACGTGTTCGTGGACGACACCTACCTCAACATAGCCGGGAACCTGACCAAGGTCAACTCGACCGTGGGCACCGTTCGCCTCGGATACCTGCTGGGCGACCTTCACCAGTTCGCCAGGGTGGTCGCGTCCAACGTCACCATGTGGGACGACACGGTCTTCGCCGGAAAGAGCATGTTCGCACAGTGGGGCGTGAACATCGACTCCCCCAGCCCCTATGCCAACGGCGCCTTCGTGATGGAGGCCTTCGCCAACGATGCCATCGACATGGGCTACCTGGGGTCCCCGCCGGCCATCGTCAGGCACCTGAACGTCAACACCGATAACAGCGACATCAGGATCGTGGCCCAGGTGAACGTGGAGGGCTCGGCCATCATCGTGAACGCCGACATCCAGTCCATAGAGGACCTGGGCGGAAAGACCCTGGGTACCCCCGGACCGGGGTCCATCCAGCACCTGATGCTGCTGGCCTTCGCGCAGGAGCATGGATTCAAGGTGAAGCTGGCTGGCACATAGGGACCGCACCAAACCTTTTTATTTCTTTAAATTTGTGAGGACGGGCATGACCGAGGAGAACGCCAGTGGGATTGACAAGGCCTTGGAGCTTCTGAACAAGCCCCTGGTCAAGAACACGCTAGTCACCGTGTTCTCGCTCGGCATGTTCGTGGTGACCTGGTGGGCGGTGGCCATCTGGGCTGACCTGCCATACCTGCCCACCCCCCCGGAGGTCCTGGACGCCCTGGTGTGGTCGTTCGAGTTCCCGGACCCCAACCTGGGGACCACCATGTGGCAGAACATCTACGCCTCGCTGCAGCGCTTCATACTCGGTTTCCTGCTGGCCCTGGTGGTGGCCGTGCCATTGGGCCTGGCCATGGGATACTCCAAGCTGTTCGACCTGGTGGCCAAGCCGGTGGTCGAGGTGTTCCGGCCCATACCGCCCATAGCATGGGTGCCGTTCTTCATCGCCGTGTTCCTCTACTTCTGGGGACCGGTGATGGTCATATTCATAGGGGTCCTGTTCCCGCTGCTGTCCAACATCTACTTCGGAGTGAAGAGCGTCGAGCCCATCCTGCTGGATGCGGCCAGGACCCAGGGGGCGTCCAGGCTTCAGCTGTTCACCAAGGTGGTGTTCCCCTACACCGTGCCGTTCCTGATGACCGGGATCCGGATAGGCATGGGCATTGGATGGATGTGCATCGTGGCCGCGGAGATGATCGGCGGCGTGGGCGGCGGTATCGGCATGTACATCGACCTGCAGGCCAGACTGGGGTGGTACGACCGGATGTTCGCCGGCATGATAGTGATCGCCCTGCTCGGGATATCCACAACGGGCATCATGCAATACTTTGAGAACCTTACCAACCGCAGGATGGGAGTGTCATGATACTGGAGATCAAGGACCTCAAGAAGTCCTTCCCCAAGAAGAAGGGCGAGATGGTGGCCATCGCCGATTTCGACCTGAACGTCGAGGAGGGCGAGTTCCTGTGCATCCTGGGGCCATCCGGATGCGGGAAGACCACCATACTGCGCATCATCGCCGGGCTGGAATCCCAGACCACCGGAAAGATACTCCTCAATGGAAAGGAGATAGCCGGACCTGGTTCCGACCGCGGCATGGTCTTCCAGGAGTTCGCCCTGTTCCCCTGGAGGACGGTGAGGAGGAACGTGGAGTTCGGCCTGGAGCTGAAGGGGGTATCGGCCGAGGAGCGGCACGAGAGGACCCAGAGATACATCGACCTGGTGGGCCTGAAGGGATTCGAGGACTACCACCCGTACCAGCTCTCCGGAGGGATGAAGCAGAGGGTGGGCATCGCCCGCGCCCTGGCCAACGAGCCGGCCATCCTGTTGATGGATGAGCCCTTCGGGGCCCTGGACGCCCAGACCCGCAACCTGATGCAGAAGGAGCTGCTGCGCATCTGGAGCGAGACCCGGAAGACCGTGATCTTCATCACCCACTCGGTGGACGAGGCCGTTTTCCTGGCCGACCGCATCGTGGTGATGACCGCCAGGCCCAGCAGCATCGGGGAGATCTACGAGATAAAATGGCCGAGGCCGCGCGATCGGGCCTCCCCGGAGTTCGCCGCGCTCAGGAAGCAGATCCTGGCCCAGCTGGAGAGCATGGTGAAGGTCGAGGACTGATCACAGCACCTTGGACACGGCGACCTCGATGGCCCGCACCATGCTGTCCTTGGGGACCACCACGGACACCGGGATGCGGACTATCTGCTCCACGGTGGGCGCCACTATCGGAGCGCAGACCAGCGCCAAAGCGCCGTCCCTTTCCGCCTTCACCGCGGCGATGATGGCGTCCTCCATGGTGCCGGCCGGGTACTCCTTCACGCGCACGTTGCGCTCGCCGACCTTCATCATCCTCTCCTCGATCTTGTTGAGGACCGGCCGGGAGGCGATGACCGCTATGAACTCGCCGCCAGGATAGGCATCCAGCTTCCTTACGCCCTTGATGACCGCCCTGACGGTCCTCAGGTTCGGCTCCCGCCGCTCCTGCAGTATCTTGTAGATGGTGCTTGGAGAGAGCCCGGTCCTCTCGCAGAAGTCCGGCACGGATATCTTCAGCTCCTCCTCCAGGATGTGCCGTAGAGCCTCCCGGAAACCCTCCTCGCTGCGGAGGATCCCGGAGACCAGCTCCTCCACCATGCTCATGCCATCACTCCTTCTCTTTGCGCACGAAGGCGGCCGCGGAGAGCCCGGCCACGCATCCCTCGCCCACCGCCTTGGCCAGCTGCCATGGGAGTCCGGTCACGTCCCCGCAGGCGAATACGCCTGGGGTCTCCGTGGCGCAATGCCGGTCCACGGCGATGTAACCGTTCTCGTCCGGGAATATGTTTACCTCCATGGCCAGATCGGCCACCCCCTTGGCCCCCATCTCTATGAAAACCCCGTCCAGCACCAGGTCCCGGCCGTTGTCCAGGGTCATGCCCCGCACCACCTGATCGCCGTGTATCCTGGTAGGCCAGGCCTGCACCATCTCGATGTCCGTCCCCTTCACCTTGGCCGTCAGCTCCGGGGAGGCCTTGAACTCCCTGGCCACCCAGTAGACCTTGGAGGCGTACTCCCGGAGCAGCAGCGCGGCCGACGCGGCCATGCTGGCATCGCCGAGAACGGCCACGGTCTTCTTCTTGAAGAAGTTGCAGTCGCACGTGGCGCAGTAGGAAACTCCCAGCCCGTGGAACTCCTTCTCCCCCTCCACGTTGAGCTTCTTGCGGGATATCCCCGGGGCCAGCACCAGCGCCTTTGCGTTAAGTTCCTTGAGCGATTCGGTCTTGAGCCTGAAGCCCCCTTCCTGCATCTCAATGGTCAGCAGGTCCTCCTCGAGAAGCTGCGCGCCGAACTCCCTGGCGGCATCGGCGGATATCTGCAGCATCTCCGCACCCTTCATGGAGCGCACGCCGAAGTAGTTCTCTATGTCCGCCCGGCCCAGGGCGCTGTTGCCGGCCCTTCCGAGCACGCAGACCTTGACCTTCTTGCGGGCGGCGTGGATGGCCGCCTGGAGCCCTGCGGGACCGGCTCCCACGATCGCCACATCGAAATCGCTCGTCATCATGAGCTAATTAAAATGGAAGGATTAAACGGTTTGGAAAAAGGGTTTCGATACCTTGTCAGAGGTACTTGGAGAACTTCTGGCGCATGAAGTCCTTGTTGCCGGCTCCGACGATGCGGTCCGCCTGCATCCCGTTCTTGAACACCAGCATGGTCGGTATGGCGGTGATGTTGAACTTCATGGGGGTGCTCTCGTTCTCGTCGGTGTTCATCTTGCCGAACTTTATCTTACCCTCGAACTCCTCTGCCAGCTGCTCAATTATCGGGGAGAGCATGCGGCAAGGACCGCACCAGGGAGCCCAGCAGTCCACTATGACCAACGGCGCGCTCTTGACAAATTCCTCGAAAGTGCTGTCTTTGACCTCGGTTACTCCGGACAATTTCTTCACTCCTGTATCCTTGCTTTGACCCACCAATGCTTCTAATTTGCGCCTCCTGATCTCGGCAAGCTCTTCGTCAGCCATAGGAGGACCTCGCATCGCGGTTGTGCATCGCTATTACAAAACCGTATTGATGTTCATCGGTATTTAACCTTTTACACAATCCTTCCTGGTCGACGAATTTTCATCGCCTGCGGAGGGGCGGCGCCCGGTGCCCCCTTGGCCATGCCTGGGCAGGGAGCCGGATAACCTTTTTAATAGGGGACGGCGATATCTGACAAGGGTGCGCCGATGTTAGAGGAGGCTTCTGAGCTCGTAGGGATGCAGGTCTACACGCCCAACGGGGTGTTCCTGGGCAACGTGAACAATTTGGTCATCGATGTGGAAAGCCGGAAGGTCGACGGCCTCTTCATAAGCGAGTCCAACCCCCTGCTGGTGGAGGATTCCAAGGCGGTCAACGTCCCCTTCCGCTGGATCCAGGCCATCGGTGACGTCGTGCTGCTGAAGTACTTCCCCAAGAGGGTCTCCGCCCGGCGCCCGGCCTCCAAGCCCGCCGAGGCCTGAGGCCAAGCTATTTTTTCATTCCCGTGCATAACCTCAGCATGCCTGAGCGAAAGGTCTACGTGGACCCTGCCGCGGTGATCATCGGGGACGTTCAGCTGGATGAGGGGGTCTCCATCTGGCCCACTGCGGTTTTGCGGGGGGACGCCAACAAGGTGCGCATCGGGGCCGACACCAATGTCCAGGAGGGGGCGGTGATCCATACAAGCCATGATTTTCCCAGCGTCATAGGACGCATGGTGACCGTGGGCCATGGAGCGGTCATAAACGGGGCGGTGGTGGGGGACCGGTGCATAATCGGCATCAACTCCACCATCCTTGACGGCGCGGTGATCGGTGACGAGTGCATAATAGGGGCCAACGCCCTGGTCACCAGCATGACCGAGATACCCCCGCGCTCGGTGGTGATGGGGCTGCCGGGGAAGGTGGTCCGGCACAACGACATGAGCATACGGGAGAAGGCCGAGCGCAGCGCCCTGAGCTACGCGGAGCTGAAGGACCAGTACCTGCAGGGGCGCTTTCCCAGGCGTCTTATCTGAGGCGGCCTGGGGAATCCATATGATGGTGTTCACGCATTCACCCCGGTAACCATGTGGAGGAGCGGTTTCCGGGCCTGGTTCTACTTCAGCGTCGCCGCGGCGCTGCTGGTCAGCGTGAGCACCAGGGACGTCCAATGGCTGACGCTGGAGGCGGGCATCATAGCGGCCATACTGGGACGCTATCCCCTGTTCGACCAGCCGGAGGAGCCGAAGCTGCAGCGCCCCCTCACGGTCTTCATGGTCTTCCCGTTCACCACGTATGTGCTGCTGCACCTGGTGGGCCGCGGGGACATCGTGGCCCTGGGCCTGCTCAGGGAGTTAGTCACCATGATGGCAACCCTGCTGATGTGCCTGTTCCTCATCATGATACTGGTGAAACGCACCAGCTTCCACATGAACTACCGATTCGTCCTGGGACTGGCCACCGTGGCCGCCATCTCCCAGGCCTCCCTTTTCGCAATTCTGGCCGCCACCTATCAGATGATGGAGGGCGCGGAGGTCTCCAACGGGGAGCTGATGCGCTCGCTCGTCGGGATACTGGCGTTCGGCCTCCTGGCCGGGGCGCTGTTCAAGAGGGACATGCGCAGGATGGACTACCAGGACATACTGATGGTCCCGGAGGAGGCCCGATGAAGGTCCGTAGGGAGACCCTGTCCGTGCTCATCGCCTCGGAGGCCCTGCTGGCGGCCATGGGGGCCATGGCCGCCGGAGGCGGAATGCGTTACCCGGGCACAGCGGCCGCCATGGGCGCCCTGGTCATGGCCCTCCCGTACGTGCTGGAGCGGGCGGGGTGGGTCAGATTGCCCGTGTTCGTTCAGGCCTGGGCCTCCATGGCCATAGGCCTGCACACCTTCGGGCTGGTGTGGGGGCTTTACGACGGCACCTGGTGGTGGGACGAGCTCACCCATCTGGTGTCCTCGGCCCTGGTGGGCATGATGGCGGCCATGGCCCTGCACCTCTTCGACCTGCATTCGCTGAAGATTAAGGTCCCCAGATGGGCCTATCCCCTGCTGATCGTCACCTTCTCGATATTCATCGGGGTGGTGTGGGAGGTGGCCGAGTTCACCGGGGACGTGCTGGCCGGAACGCGGATGCAGTACTCGCTGCTCGACACCCTGTCCGACTGCTACGTGGACATGCTCGGAGGGGTGGCCGCCAGCCTGCTGTGGGTGGCCTGGTTCTGGCGCGATCCTACCGGCGAGATAGGCGAGGCGGCGCAGGGGAAGCTCATAAGCAGGCTCCAGTCGCTCTTCTGATCGCTGCGGGGGCGAATCTCCGCCTGGAGAGAATATATATGATGCGTGTTATCACCGTACACGCTTCGCCATCAGGCCCCGGCCTGGAGGCGGAGGGCATTGCGGAGGAAATGATTTGGACGCTTGGAACCCCCATATCGAGATGATGCCCCGGGCCCAGCTGGAAGCCCTCCAGCTGAAGCTGTTGAAGATCCAGACCCGCCGGTTGTGGGAGTGTTCCCCCTTCTATCACGAGAAGATGAGGGCGGCCGGCGTCCGACCCGATGATATCCATACCCTGCAGGACGTGCGCAAGCTGCCTTTCATGACCAAGAAGGACCTGCGGGACGGATACCCGAACAAGCTGATGATGTGCGACCGCGGCGACCTTATCCGCTATCACGCCTCCTCGGGCACCACTGGCAAGCCCACCATAGTGGGTTACACCCGCAATGACCTGGAGAACTGGTCGGAATCCCTGGCCAGGGCCATGACCTCCTTCGGCCTGGGAAAGAAGGACATCATCCAGGTGGCCAACACCTACGGGCTGTTCTCCGGAGGGCTGGGGTTCCACTACGCCACGGAGAAGATCGGGGCCACGGTCATCCCGGCCTCCACCGGGAACACCGACCGGCAATTGGACATGATCTGCGACCTCGGAGTGACGGCCATGGCCGCCACCCCCTCGTACCTGATGTACCTGGGTGAGGTCGCGGAGAAGAAGGGCATTGACATCCGGAAGGACACCAAGCTGCGCTTCGGGCTGCTGGGAGGGGAGCCGTGGAGCGACCGCATGCGCGACCGCATCTACGAGACCATGGGGGTGAGGGGCTTCAACTGCTTCGGGGCGAGCGAGCTCTCCGGCCCCCTGTTCATGGAGTGCGCGGAGCAGAACGGCATTCACTTCTGGGGCGACCTGGCCCTCCTGGAGATAATCGACCCGGACACCGGGGAGGTCCTGGGACCCGGACAGAAGGGGGAGATGGTCATCACCATGCTGCAGAAGGAGGCCTTCCCGATCATGCGCTACCGCATGGGGGACATAACCTCCATGATGGAGGAGCCCTGCCCCTGCGGGCGGGCCCATCCGCGCATAACCCGCATCCAGGGGCGCGTGGACGATATGATTATTATTCGCGGCATCAATGTGTTCCCCTCGCAGGTGGAGCACTCGCTGATGCAGCACCCTGAGCTGGGGAACGAATTCCAGCTCATCGTGGACCGCAAGGGGCATCTGGACACCCTGCTGGTGAGGGCCGAGCTGAAACCGGAGGCCTTCACGGACAACATCATCGAGCTGAACGCCCTGCGCGAACGCATTTCCAACCGGCTGAAGAACATCCTGAACATCTCGGCCAATGTGGAGCTGGTGCAGCCAGGGACGCTGCCGAGGTTCGAGGGCAAGGCCAAGCGCGTAACGGACAGGAGGGAATACTGATGAGCGACAAGGGCAAGTACAAGATAAAGCAGCTCTCCATCTTCTCCGAGAACCGGCCCAACCGCCTGGGGGCGGTGGCCAAGGTGCTCAAGGATGGAAAGATAAACATTCTGGGCTTCAGCATCGCCGAGGGCGCCGGGTACGGGGTCATCCGCGTGCTGGTGGACAAGCCTGAGACCGCCCGGGACCTCCTGACCAAGGAAGGCTTCGTGGTCAAGTTCACCGAGGTCCTGGCGATCCAGATGGAGGACCGGCCTGGGGGGCTTTTCGACCTCACCGACCAGATGAAGGACATCAATATCGAGTACGGGTACGGGTACCGCAACCCTCCCTTCGCGGTGCTGATCGTCCGCGTCGAGGACATCGACTCGGGCATCGACAAGCTACTGGCCGGCGGACTGAAACTGCTGGACAACGTCAACTTCCATTGACATGTCCGGCATCTCATAAGTGTAATATATGCTACATGCTATCAGCGGGCACGCCATGCCCGCCCAAACCTCACACCTAGGCGTATGCCACCATTACGTTGGCGGGGAAGAGATATCACCTGATTTTTGAGCGAGGGAGCACGATGAGCTACTGGAATCCTGTGGAGGTCATGCCGGTCGATGAGCTGAAGGCGCTTCAGCTCAAGCAGCTGAAGATGCTGGTGTACAAGCTCTACACCTTCTCGCCGGTGTACCGGCAGAAGATGAGGGAGGCCGGGGTGACCCCGGAGGATGTGCAGACCCTGCGGGACGTGCGCAAGCTGCCCTTCATGACCAAGCAGGACCTCCGGGACGGGTACCCGGACAAGCTGTTCCTGGCCAGCCCCCGGGAGGTGGTGCGCTATCACGCCTCATCCGGAACGACCGGCAAGCCCACCATCGTCGGCTACACCAGGGAGGACATCGAGGGCTGGTCGGAGTCGGTGGCCCGCGGGCTGGTGTCGGCCGGGGTGGGCACGGACGACGTTCTGCAGGTCTGCTACACCTACGGGCTGTTCTCCGGAGGGCTGGGGCTGCACTACGGCGCGGAGAAGGTGGGGGCGGCGGTGGTCCCGGCGTCCACCGGCAACACCGAGAGGCAGATCGACCTGGTGCGCGACCTGAACGTGACCGTGGTCGCCGCCACGCCCTCCTACCTGCTGCACATGGGCGAGGTGGCGGAGAAGATGGGCGTGGACATACGGAAGGACACCAAGCTGCGCCTGGGGATACTTGGCGCGGAGCCGTGGTCCCCGCGCATGCGGGACCGCATATACGAGCGGCTCGGAATCAAGGCCATCGACATCTACGGCACCAGTGAGCTGTCCGGACCGCTGTGGTGCGAGTGCAGCGAGCAGAACGGCATACACGTCTGGGCGGACATGACCCTGATCGAGGTCCTGGACCCTGCCACCGGGGAGCCGGTGGCCAATGGGGAGAAGGGCGAGCTGGTGGTCACCATGCTGCAGAAGGAGGCCCTGCCCATCGTCCGCTATCGCACCGGGGACATCACCACCATGCACGAGGATGTCTGCCCCTGCGGGAGGACCCACCCCAGGATCGGCCGCATACAGGGCCGGGTGGACGACATGATAATCGTGCGGGGCATCAACGTCTTCCCGTCGCAGGTGGAGCACAGCCTGATGACCAATCCGGAGGTCGGCAACGAGTTCCAGATCGTGGTGGACAGGAAGGGCGCACTGGACACCATGCTGGTCCGGGTGGAGCTCAGGCCGGAGGCCTTCGGCGACCGGCTGTTCGAGCTGGACGCTATCAAGGACCGCATCACCCACAAGCTGCGCGGATCGCTGAACGTGGGGGTGAACGTGGAGATAGTGGAGCCGGGCTCCCTGCCGCGCTTCGAGGGCAAGGCCAAGCGCGTGGTGGACAAGCGTTCGCTGTGAGGGTCATGTGCACCATGCTAACATGAAGCATATTAACATGTAACATTTTAAATAGAATCCGGGGAATCTCCCCTAACCCCCTCCCAGAGGGGGCCTTGCGGCGCGATGGCGCCGGGGGGAGAGGCTCATATGTTAGGCATAGACGACCCGTGGATCATCTTGGGGTACGCGCTGTCCTTTGGATGCACTGTCATAGCAGTGCTCTACGGATGGTGGAAGTGGAACGAGGAGGTGGACTGAATGGTCGACCCGTTGCTTTTCTGGGTGGCGGCCATCATCTATTCGCTGGTCACCATCTACCTGGCCTATCTGGGCTACAAGCGCACCAAGTGCAACACGGACTACCTGCTGGCCGGGAGGAACATCCACCCGGTCATCCTGGGGTTCTCCTACGGGGCCACGTTCATAAGCACCGCGGCCATAGTGGGCTTTGGGGGCGTGGCCGCCCGCCTGGGCATGGGCCTTATCTGGCTCACCATGCTGAACATCGGGGTGGG
>Ga0123333_10004487_pt1 | contig 13057 bp, 5 predicted proteins | sample BioC12SIPDNA_3_FD_89957 | JGI IMG/M metagenome (GOLD analysis project Ga0123333, IMG submission 89957) | Anaerobic biogas reactor microbial communites from Washington, USA - Biogas_R2_B C12 SIP DNA | ecosystem: Engineered > Bioreactor > Anaerobic > Unclassified | place: Washington, USA...
CATTCTCCCTACGTAGCGCACGACAAGCGTTCGTAACTGGTCGTCGGTCTCGTCAACCGTCACCCATCGCTGTCGCCGCTGCACTGTGTAGCCACGACTGCGCGCGTTCCGGGCAAAGCGCGCCGCCATGCCAGATGTCGGAAATTCGTAGGTCATCGCTTCTCCTTCCGCAGCATGGCGTCAACCGGGCCATGTTCCTTGTGTGCTGCCTGTAGATCTTCGGACAACAGTCGCAAGTAGCGTTGGAGGACCGGCAGCGAGCCGTGTCCCATCATCGCGGCGAGTTGCATCATGGGCATACCGGCCCGCAAGCTCTCGATTGCGAACGTCCTTCTGAAACGGTGTAGCCCGTGGTCAGGCACGTCCGCGCGCTGTGCAACCCGCCTTATCAGGGATTGCAACCCGTACACGGTCAGCCGGTCCCCACTGGTGAAGCTCGCGAATAGCGCATCATCGGGGGTAACGGTGCGTGTCCATAGGTATTTGGTCAACGCCTTGCGTGTTCGTGGCCCGATGAAGGTGGTGCGGTCCTTGCGGCCCTTGCCCTGCCGTACGTCCACCCTGCCTGTGATCATGTCCACATCGGCTACGTCCAGCGCCACGAGTTCACTGGCCCTTACACCACTGTCAAGCAGCACGAGGAGGATTGCCGTATCGCGTTCGTTCTCGCAGGCATCGAGCAGCGCGCACACATCGCCACGTGTGAATGGCGGCAGCGCGTCCTTCGGCAGGGTGGGCATTTTCACCCGTCGCATGGGGGACACATCTAGCAAGCCTTCCAGCACGAGGAAGTTACAAAACGTCCTCATGGTGCGTGCAGCAGAGTGCAAGTAGTATGGCGATAGCCTGCGTTCGTGGAAGGTGAGGAAGTAGGCGCGCACATGCGCCGGGGTGATTGCGCCCGGTGTGGTTACGTTCTGTGGTTCAAGGAAGTCAACCCACTGGCTGAGACGTTGCCAGTAGTAACGGAGCGTGGGGCGCGCGAGGTTGCGCGCCTCACAGTCCAGAAGGAATAGGTTTGCCGCCTGTCCGAGTTCGGACGTTTGCCCTAGGCGGTAGACTTTGCCGCGAGTCTGCGGTCTATTTTCCATCGGTCGTCACGTCCTTCACGTTGACGACCACTACAGATAGTGTTTCCTGATGAGCGAGACGCTACAGGTTGGGTTCGCGTTCGGGCGCGTAGCTCAATTGGCAGAGCAGCGGCCTTTTAAGCCGCGGGTTCAGGGTTCGATTCCCTGCGCGCTCATTGTGGAATGAAGCAGAAGGCCCGCTTGCCTCGATGAAAGGCAGGCGGGCCTGTACATCGCTCTATGCGAGCGCCTTCGCAGGTGCTACCCTCGCGCTGCACGCCTGCGTCGCCGCGGGATTTCCGCCATCCTCAACACCAGACGCAAAGCCTCATTGACTGAATCGTCAGTGGGAAATGCCTGGATCACATCCGGCGCGAGTAACACCACGTTGCGGCCTGCCCGGCGCGCGGGATCGAAGCGCCCCTTCAGCACGACTGTCATCTGGGAGAAGTTGTATTCTTCTCTCAATTCGTAATCGTTTGGATCAGTCGGATTCTGCATAAAACCGCTCCTCACCACGGGTTGCGGGACGGGAGCCACTCGAACCCGCTGTTGCTCATGCTGCACACCTGATCGAGCCCACCAACTTGGCACTATGGTATCATCAGCGGGTTGCATTGTAAAGATGCACGAAAAATCCGTGTCGTAGAGCAGCAACCTTGTGCAAGCGCCATGAGGATCGGTGTGTCCTTCCGCTTGTACCACCATCCCATCGCTGTCAGCCTGGTGCTATTCCTTGCAGCAAACAGCATGGCTTGGCCCCCGCGATCCTAACAGCTCTCCGCACCCCTTTTCCGCGATTTGCCGTTCACAGAAAATACTATTACAATGATATATGAAATACTTGTTGGCCAGACCACCCAGGGGGAACCACATGAGCCATACTTCCACCTACGCGGCCTTGTGTTCGCTCCTCACGTCTGAGACGAATCATGGCGTCAACCTCGTGGCGATGCACGGCGGCCCCGCGAGCGGCAAGACCGGCTATGGTCGCGCCCTGGCTGCGGACCTCGCCCATGCATTTGCCGGGGATGCCCTGTGGCTGGACCTGGGCCCACATTCGCTTCCTGCAACGTTGCTGGCCCAGGCCGAGCGCTACCTGCAGATGGGCCCCAGCGGCGATGCCGATCTCAAGAGGCGCAGTGCAGCCGTGCGGCGTGCGCTCGCCGGACGCGGCCGCATCCTGGCGGTTTTGGATGATGTCGTCCAAGCCGGTGTTGCAGCCTGGGCCGCAGCCGAGCTGCTGCCGGAACGGGCCTCCGCTCTCCTGTTAACCCGCGACCATGCGCTCAGCCTGGACCTTGACGCGGTGTCCGTCCCGGTGTACGACTTGTATAGCGCCCCAAGCGGCAACGGCGCCGGCCGCGACGCAGGCGATAGTGGGGAGTTGGGACGAGGCGGTCACGCGGGATGGGATCGCCTCCCAGCGTCATACGGGGCGCTGCCCGCAGATCTGCAGTGGCGTTTCCGCAGCCTGGGTGCGTTTGCGTCCGGCGCCCTCGATATCTCCCTGGTTGCTGCCGTGTGGGGCGATCCCGAGGATGTGAGCGAGGCTGCATTGGCCGGATTGGCGTCCGGCGGTCTGCTCGTAACTTCTCCAGCCGCAAATGATGCGATCCACCGGGCCGGACGCTCGACTCTCTCCTACGCCGCCAGGCTGCTTGACAACAGCCCCGATGCTGCCACCGTGCGCCAACGCCATGCTGAGGCGGTGTTGGCTGCGGCGATCGCGGCGGAGGAGGCCTACCGGACGGGCGGCGCCGAGGGCGCTGCAGCGTCGCGGCATTTTGTAGAAATCTGGCCGCAGGTGACCGCTGCCTGGGAGCATCTGTTGGCGCGTGACGATCCCCCCGCGCGCGCCGCCTGTGACGCGCTCGCCGGCGGCGCTCCGCATTTGTTTGCGGCCCACATACCCTCCGAACTGCGCGGCTCCTGGCTGGAGCACGCCTTACGTCCCGCTGCGCTCCCCGGCCGGCAACGTTGGGAAGCGCGCCACCTTGCAGCGCTGGCGGCCGTGCAGCGCGAATCGGGCGACCTCCCGCAGGCCGTACGCACTGCGCGCCGGGCCGTGGCGATTGCTGCGGAGAGCAGTGATGCGATGGCAGGTGCTCTTGCCGCAATCCAGCTCGGCGCGGCTCTCACCGGGGCGGGCCAGGGTGCTGATGCGATTGAGCCGCTGGTGCGCGCTATCGACATGTCCCGCACTGCCGGCGATCTGCGCCTGGAAGCCGAGACCTGGCGTTGGTTGGCGAAGGCGAGGACCGGGTTGGGTCAGGCTGGGGCGGCTGGTGAGTGTCTCGCCGCGGTGGCCCGCTGTGCAGGGCAGCTGGGAGATTCCTACGCTGAACTGGCAGCCCGCACAGAACTTGCCCGTGAAGAGGCAGCCAGGCCGGTGGGGCGCGCCGGCGTGGCCGCACCCGCCGCGGAGGCCTATCGCAGGGCGCTGCTCCTGGCACATGCAGCGGGCGACGAGGCGGCTGAGGCTGAGCTTGCGGGGGAATTGGGCGATCTCTGCATCGACAACTCGCCGGAGGAGGGCATTCGGCACTACGAGCGTGCATTGGCCCTGAGCCGCTCGGCCGGCGAGAGGGTCGCGGCAGACTCACTGCTGGTTCGGCTGGGCAAGGCGTATGCGGGCGCGGGCCGCCTGGAGGATGCCACCCGGACATTCGAGAGGGTGTTGGCCGCAGAGACCGGCGATGACCGTGCGGTGCTGGCGGCACATGTAGGGTTCAGCGAGGTTCTCGCGGCCAAGGGTGATACGGCGGCTGCAGCGATGGCTGCGCAGACTGCCCTGCCGCTGGCGCAACGTCTTGCGGATCAGGCTGCAGAGCTGGCCATCCTCCTTCGTCTCGGCCTTGCACACCTTGATGCGCGTGAGTTTGGCCCGGCTGCCTCACTGCTCGGCGCCGCGCTCCCGTTGAGCAGGAAGCAAGCGCAGCGGTCGACCGAATTGGATGTGCTGATGGGGCTGGCCCGGAGTTATCTCGGCGCCGGTCTTTCAGGTCCCGGCATCGAGTGCCTGGAGGCGGGCCTGCCCATCAGCCGTGAATTGGGGCTGCGGGCGGTCGAGCTGAACGTGCTCGAACAGCTCGCCGATGCGGCGCGCACAACTGGCCGGTACGAGACCGCGGCTTCGTACTACGATCAGGCCGTTACCATCAGCCATGAAATGCGCGACGCCGGCGCCGAGCAGCGACTTCTGTCCGGGTTGGCGGAGTGCTGGGTCGCCCTGGGGCAGCCGGCCCGGGCCGCGACCTGCCTGCGCAGCGTGATAGCCCTCGTGGAAGCCGGCGGAGACGGCCAGACGCGCCTGGCCTTCATGCTGCGCCTCGCTGAAGCTGAGCGGAGGGCCGGCCGGCCTGAGGCGGCAGAGGCGTGCGCCGACGATGCACTGCGCGCCAGCCGCGAGCAGGCTGACCCGGGCTCAGAACTGGCCGCGTTGCTGCACCTCGGAGCAGCCTACGATGTGATGGGCCTGGGCGACGCGGCAACCGACGCATACACGCACGCGCTGGAGCTGTCCCGCACCTTGGGCGACCGGGCGGCCGAGTCTCCCCTGCTGCGCCGCCTGGGCGATGCTTATGCGGCTCGCGGGGAGCTCGAACCTGCGATCGAGCATTATCGCATGGCGCTGGCAGGCTACGCCGGGCTCAATGACCGCGGGGCTGAAGGAGCCCTGCACTACGACATGGCAGAGATCGAGCGCCGCCTGGATTCCGACGCATCTGCGGACGCATTTACGTTAGCATCTGCGTCTGCATCTGCGTTAGCACATTATGAGGCTGCGCTGGGGATTGCGGGCGAGGTGCACGATACATCCGCTCAGGCGCTGATCCTGCAACGGCTGGCGTCCCTCCACAAAGAGGCAGGCAATACGGGGGAGATGGTGCGCCGGCTCGAGCAGGCGCTCCAGCCGATGCGGGAGACGGGCGACCGGTCCGCGGAGCTCGGTGCGTTGATGGAGTTGGCTGCGGCCTACGAACAGTTCGGCGGTATCACCGGATCTGAGGACGCAGCACGCTGCTATGCACTTGCTGCACCGCTGGCAGAGGCCCTGGGTGAACGCAGGTTGGTGCTGGACGCTCACAAGAACGTGGGGCGCCTGGCCAGTGAGGCGGGCCGGCCTGCCGAGGCCTGCAGTGCGTTCGTGAAAGCTGCTGCATTGGCGCGCGAGGAGGGGGATCTCGCGGCTGAGCTGGATCTACGGTTGCGTCTCGGCGCCGCCCAGATGGATGCAGGCCGTGCGGCGGCCGCGATCGACACTTACGGAGATGCATTGACCCTGGCTCGCGAGCAGGGGGAAGGCGCGCTGGAGCTGGCTGCCCTGACTCATCTCGGTGAAGCCTGTGTTGCGGGCGGCGAAGCGGCCTGTGCCGTCGCCTACTTCGAACAGGCACTGCCCGCCGCGCGGGAACATGGCGATCCCCATGCCGAGACCACTGCGCTGCTTGGCCTGTCGTCTGCCCTTGCGGCCCACGGCCGGGTCGCCGGCTCCGCAGAGGCAGCGGAGCAGGCCTTCAACCTGGCACAAGAGAATGGCCGTCATGACGTCGAAGGTGCAGCCCTCCTGTGCATGGCTGAGGCGCGCAGCGCGCAGGGTCATCTTGGCCAGGCGCTTCTTGCCTATGAACAGGCGCTGCCCCTGCTGACGGATGCGGGCGACCGGCATACTGCGGCGGATGTCCTCTTCCGCCAGGGCCAGGTCTTCGAATCGCTCGATAAGCCTGAAGAGGCGGTGAATTCGTATCAGCGCTCGGTCGAGCTGGCGCGGGCCAGCAACGACCCGCGGCGCGAAGCCGCAGCGCTAAGGCGCGCGGCCGCGATTGCCGATGAGGCCGGCGACGCGGGCGCTGCAATGAACGCCTTCGAACGACTGGTGGCTGCGGGCCGCGCGATGGACGATTGGGAGATGACGCGCGCTGCATTGCTTGGTCTTGCGCGCAACCTCGAACGCACCGGCCAGCCCGGCCGCGCGGTGGCGGCCTACCGGGATGCCTGGGCCCTGGCCGCGGACCTGGGCGACAACCGCGGCGAGGTGGAGGTGCTGCTCGCGCTTGGCCGGGCCCATCTGTCGCTTGGTGAGGCCGGCAACGCGCTTGCTTATTGTGAGCAAGCCGCGTCCCTCGCGGATCAACTGGACGATACCTCCTTACGTGCGGCTGCAGCGAACGGTCTCGGCGCGGCACACCGTGCGCTGGGCGACCCGGCTGCCAGTCTCAGCCAGCATCAGGCCGCGCTGCGCCTGACGAGCGCGACCGGCGAGCAGCTGGCCGAGGCGCGTGCGTTGGCCGGGATCGCAGCGGCTCATGCCGCGCTTGGGGATCACCAACAAGCAGTGGATCACTACAACTCGGCCTTGCCGCTCACGCGCGCGGCAGGCGATGCCAGGCTCGTCTCCGAGACGCTGCTACATGTGGCCGAGGTGCATCTGCAGCAGGGGAATGCGGCCAAGGCCCGTGAATATTACACGGAGGCCCTGAGCGCGGCGGATGAGGCCGCAGACCGCGGCCTGGCCGGCGCGGCAAGCGCAGGGCTTGCAGGCCTGGATGCAAGCGCGGGTGACCTGGCCCGTGCAACCGCCGGATACGAGGTGGCGCTTGCAGCCCTTCACGAAAGCGGAGACCTCCACGGTGAGCTGCAGGCGCGGCTCGCGCTCGCCGGTGTCACCCTCAGTGCAGGCGACGCGCGCGGGGCTGCGTCAGCGTATCGCACGATCGGGGAGGCGGCACGCAGCCAGGGCTGGGACGCGGGTGAATTGGAGGCTCTGCTGGGATTGGCGCGTGCACATCTAGCGGCAGAAGCGATCCCCAGCTGCGCTGAGGCGTATCGCAAGGCGCTGCGCCTGGCCCGCACGACCGGCGATGAGGCGGCAGAACTCCAGGCCGTGCTCGGCCTTGCGGACGCCACAGGCCGGGCGGGCAAGGTCACTGCGGCCGCCAATCACTACAAGACGGCCCTCGCCTTGAGCCGCAAGTTGGGCGATGCTCGTACCGAGGTGCGTGCGCTGCTCGGGGCCGGTCAGCGGGGCAGCGATGCGAATGCCTGCTTTGCGGAAGCGCTGGCGCTGGCGCGTTCCTTGGGCGACCGCGAGAGCGAAGCTGAAGCTGCACTCGGGATGGCGCAAGTCGCGGGCAGTGAAGAGGAACGCAACGCAGCGCTCAGGTCCATGCCCCTTGCGCTGGCTGTGAGTCGCGAGCGCGGAGACCGGCGCGGCGAGCTGGCCGCGCTGATGGCGCTGGCCGAGGAACAGGTTGCCGCGGGAGACGCGCCGGCCGCGATCATCGATTATCGCAATGCGCTGACCCTGGCGAACGCACTGGCAGACCGGATGGCAGAGGTGCGCATACGCGCAGGCCTGGCGGCTCTGTACGTGTCGTTGGGCGATGCCGTCAATGCGGTCGAGCAAGACCGCTGGTCACTGGTCCTGGCGCGGCAGTTCGGCGACCGGTCTCAGGAACTGGTGCTCCTTCGCCGCTTGGGCGACGCGGAGGCCGGTCTTGGCGAGGATATCGAGGCCGCGCGGCACTTCGACCAGGCCCTGACGCTCAGCCGTGAGTTGGGTGACGAACACAGCGAAATGGCCGTGCTGCTCGGTCTTGCGCCGGTGGCCGCGCGAATCGGGCAGCCCCGCCGCGCAGCCGACTGTTACCGCACTGCCCTCGAGCTCAGCCGTGCCGCGCATGATCCGGCTCTCGAGGTGAGGATCCTTCTGGCGCAGGGCGCCGCATGGCTGGCCGCGGGTGAGGCGAACGCGGCTACCGAAGGCTACCGCACAGCACTACAAGTCCAGCGCGAATTGGGTGACCCCGCAGGGGAGGCGAAGATCCTGCGCCTGCTCGCGGCGGCCTATGCCACAGCAGGCAAGGGCGAGGAAGCCGCGACCAGCTATGAAGCCGCCGCCTCCCTTCTGGAGGGGCTCGGCGATCATGCCGCCAGGATGGAAGTCCTGCAGCGGCTGGGAGATGTCTATGCCGGGTCTTCGCAGGTCTGGGATGCCATGCGATGCTATGAGGAGACCCTGGCTGCGGCTGTGGCCCAGGGCGATCCCGCGACCGAGGCCGATGTTGCGGGCAAGCTCGCGATGGTTCATGCGAGCACCGGCAATGCGCAGCAAGCCATTGCCTTCGGCGAGCGTGCGATGGTGGCGGCCCGCTCTGTCCTCTCGTGGCCGAACCGGGCGCCCGTGCTGCGCACCCTGGGTGATGCCTACACCGATTCAGGAGACCACGCCCAGGCAATGGTGTGCTACCGGCAGGCGCTGTTCCTGAGCCGGGCAACGGCTGACCGGCGCACGGAAGCGGGGCTGCTGAACTCGCTGGGCAACGCCGCTGCAAATCTCGGGATGCCCAAGGATGCCATCGACTTCTATCACAAGGCGCTGAACGCCAGCCGGGAGACCCACGATCGCTCGCTTGAGGGCAACGTGCTCAACAATCTCGGCAACGCGTACGCTGACGTCAACAACATGCAGGCCGCGACCGAGAACTACCGCCAGGCGCTGGCAATCAGCCGTGCGCTGGGCGAACGCCGCAAGGAGGCGAATCGCCTTGCCAATCTTGGCCTGGCCCTGATGGAGCTGGAGGACACCCGCCGCGCGATCGAGCACTACAGCCAGGCAGTCGAGATCTTCGGTGAGTTGGGCGATCGCGCCAGCCGTGCGAGGCATTCCTGGATGCTCGGAATGCTGTTGCAGCGCACCGGCCAGCTTGCCCGCGCGGCTGAGGTCATGCAGTTCGCGGTGGACTACGAGCAGGAGACCGGTGCGCCCGATGCGGACGAGCATGCTGCCCAGGTGGAGCGGCTGCGGTTGACGGTGGCGTAGATGGCGGCGGCGGTTCAAAACCGCCGCCTGGTATGCCAAACCTGCTACGCAGGTTCAACCTGCTACGCAGGTTCAACCTGCGCAGCAGGATAGGATCAGCGTGATTATGCGTGTCCGCCCGGCGCCGAGTTATTCCGTCGCGTGTTCCAGCATCATCTGGATGCGCGGCGCCATCCCGGCCGGATTCGGGTGCAGCCCCTCCAACAGCAGCAGATTGTCGAAGAGCAGCTCGATTGCAGGATCGATCAGCGGAGCGGCCGGCTCTGCAGCGATCCGCGCAGCCAGGTTGCGCAGCAACGGATGCCGCCGGTTCAGCTCCATGATTTTGGGCGGCACCTGGTAGTCCGTCTCCACGAGCCGGCGCACGCGCTGCATGTCGCGTTCGAATCCCGCATCGGGCGACACAAGACGCGCAGGGCTGTCAGTGAGCAGCTGTGATTCGCGCACCTCGGTCACCCGGTTGCCCAGCACCGTCTTGAAACGCGCCACAACTTCTGCCCACGCCGCGTCGGCCAGCGGTTCGGCTTCCTCTGCCTTTTCCTGGACCTCGCCAGGGAGCGTCAGGCCCACATCGTCGACGTTTTGGAACTTCTTGCCCTGGAACTCATGCACGCTCTGCATCATGAACCCGTCGAAGGGATCGCTCAGGAGCAAAACCTCGATGCCGCGCGCCTTGAAGGGGTCCAGGTGCGGGCTGGTCGCGACCGAAACCGGATCGCTGCCAAGCAGATAGTAGATCTCCGTCTGTCCCTCGACCACGCGGCCGGCCACGTCGCTGAGTGACACGGCTTTCCCCTCGGAACGCGTTGTCACGAAGCGCAGCAAACCGAGCAGCTCCTCTCGATCCGCCGCGCCAGACGCTACGCCCTGCTTGATGAAAACGCCCATCTCCTTCCAGAAGGCGGCATACTCCTCGGGCTTCTCCTCCGCCAGCTCAGCCAGGACTTTGACGACCCGGCCCGCGAGCACTTTCTGCATTGCGCGCAGGACGCGATTGCTCTGCACCGTCTCGCGCGAGACGTTCAGCGGGATGTCCTCCGAGTCGACCACGCCCTCGACGAAGCGCAGGTGCTCGGGCAACAGCTCCTTGTTGAATTCCGCGATCAGCACCTTGCGGGAGTACAGGCGCAGCCCATAGTCCGAACGCAGGCTCAAAGCCCCGCGATCGACCTTGCGGGGCACGTACAGGATGCTGCGGATCTCCACCGGTGCATCGGTGACGATGTGGGTGTGGAGCAGCGGCGGCTCGGGGTCGAGCGTCATCTGGCGGTAGAACTCGTCGTATTCTTCCCCCTTCACCTCGCTCATTGGCTTACGCCACAGCGCCGTCTGCCGGTTTGCGGCCTGCCCCTTGACATAAATGGGGAAGGAGACGTAGTCGGAGTGCTTTCTGACAATGGCTTCGAGCCGCCAGGATGCTGCAAGCTCCTTCGCGTCTTCCTTGAGCTTGACGAGGATCTCCGTACCGCGCGTGGTTTTCTCGGCCGGCGCCAGCGTGAAGCGGCTATCCCCTTTGGATGTCCAACTCCAGGCTTCTGAGCCCGGCCGGTAAGACCGGGAGGTCACCACCACTTCATCCGCGACCATAAACACCGAGTAGAATCCAACGCCGAACTGGCCGATGATGTCCACCGCCTTCTGGCCCTCGCCGATCTTCTGCAGGAACGCCATCGCGCCGGAGTGTGCGATGGTTCCCAGGTTTTCGATCAGCTCTTCGCGAGTCATGCCGATGCCCGTGTCGGTAATCGTCAGCGTGGCCGCGTCCGCGTCCGACTCGATGCGGACTGCCAGCTCCACATCGGGGTCGACGACGTCACGGTCGGTCAGCAGCTCAAACTGGATCCGGTGCAGCGCATCGGATGCGTTGGAAATCAGCTCGCGCAGAAAGATCTCGCGTTCGGTATAGAGGGAATGCGCCAGGATATTGAGCAGTTGCTGGACTTCGGCGCGAAATTCGAGGGTCTCAGGCGTCTGTGCCTGGACGGCTTGGTTGTCATCGGTCATAGCTTTGCCTCCTTGTGCATGTTGCGCGAAGATAGGTTTACCCTATAGTGTTAGTTTGATGCAAACGCGGCATTAGAGATGCGTTAGAAGGCGCCCAGGATGGGGCGCCAGGCGTTCAAAATGTAACCGCCAGCGAAGGCACCCTGAGCGGAACGCAGTGGAGTCGAAGGGCGCCGGAACGTGTCAACAAGGCCAACCGCAGGGTGGCCCTGGTGCCGGAGGGGGTCGACAAGGCCGCATCCTTCGACTGCGCCGGCGGGACGCCGGCTCCGCTCAGGATGCTCAGTCACGGCTACATTCGGAACACCAGATGCAGCATATCATGAGGAGATCCGATGTCAGAGCAGTCCATTTTCACGCTGGCCGTGCATGCCGGAGAGCGTTCGACCGAAACGACGCCCTTGACCGGACCGGACGCGGGCCGCAGCTACACGCCGGTCGTCACCCCGGTTCATCACAGCGTGGGGTACATCTACGAAGATACTGAAGATCTGGACGCGGTATTCGCGGGCGCATCCGAGAACCCCGTATACACGCGCTACGGCAACCCGACCGTCAATGCGTTTGAGGCTGCGGTTGCCTCGTTGGAGGGCGGCGCGGCTGCGCTGGCCTATAGCTCGGGGATGGCCGCACTGCACGGCGCACTTCTGGCCGCGGGCGCACGCGCGGGCGCTGCCGTCGTCGCGGCGCAGGACGTCTATGGAGCAACCTATGCCTTGCTCGACCGGCTGCTGGCCAGCCAGGGTGTGACCGTTCGTTTCGTCGATGTGGCCGACCTCCATGCGGTTTCAGCAACCTTGCAGGAGCTGAGGCCCGTGGCGCTCCTGGCCGAAACGGTCTCCAACCCCCTGCTGAAGGTGGCCGACCTCCCGGCGCTCGCGCGGCTCAGCCACGAGGCCGGCGCTACGTTCATCGTGGACAATACGTTCGCATCGCCGGTGCTCTGCCGGCCGCTCCGGTTGGGTGCGGACTACGTGGTCCACAGCGCCACCAAATACCTGGGCGGCCACGGCGATGTCCTCGGCGGTGTCGTGGCTGTTGGCCGGCCCGAGATGCGCCGTGCGCTCAACGAGGTCAACAAGCTGCTCGGCGCAAACCTGGCGCCGCAAGAAGCCTGGCTCGCGCATCGCGGTCTCAAGACCCTGCCCCTGCGCGTGGAGCGCCAATGCCGTAACGCAGCGATCGTGGCCGAGTGGCTGAATACGCATCCCCAGGTCGAGAAGGTCAATTACCCGGGACTGTCCTCCCACGCGCAGCACGCACTCGCAACTTCGCTTTTCGGCGGCGAGAGGTATGGCGCCATGATCAGCTTCGACCTGGCCGGCGCCGGCCGCGCTGAGGTCTTCCGATTCATGGAGGCCCTCCGCCTGATCCAACCGGCTACGACGCTCGGTGATGTTTACACGTTGACGCTCTATCCCGCCATGTCGTCCCACCGGGCGCTTGATCCAGAGACCCGGCGCCGCATCGGCATCGGCGATGGCCTCGTGCGCCTGTCGGCCGGCATCGAGGAGGCGGAGGATATCATTCTCGACTTGAAGCAGGCGCTGCGAGTGCTGTGAGGCAGAGGCTCCGATTAAAGAGTATTCAAGAGTTTATGTCTGTGGCGTGGGGCAAGCCTGCGGGATGTTGTTGATTCAATCGATCCGCGGTATAATGGCGAAGCAGTCAGCCAATAGGATAGTGTCACCCGCCTGTGTTGCGGGCGAGGAGTAACCAGGCGTTATGCGGATCCTGATCGTAGATGATGATCGTCCCAGCTTAAAGATGACGGCCTTCTTGCTCAAAGAGGAAGGTTACACCGTATTCACCGCAGATAACGGGCAGGAAGCTTTGCGCCAGATCGACGACAAAACCCCGGATCTGCTTATATTGGATGTGATGATGCCCGGCATGGATGGATGGGAAGTCACCCGCTATCTGCGGCGGTCGACCAATCTTCCGATCCTGATCCTCTCTGCCAAGGGCGAGACCAGCGATCGCGTTTTTGGACTGGACCTGGGCGCCGACGATTACCTGGCTAAGCCGTTTGAACCGTCGGAGCTTCTTGCGCGCGTGCGCGCGGTCCTGCGTCGCGCGGAGGCCTTCACCTTCGGTGAGCCACAGACACAGCTCGCGCTCGAAGGATTCCGCCTGGATCCGGTGAACAGCACCGCCA
>Ga0123333_10004488_pt1 | contig 13055 bp, 14 predicted proteins | sample BioC12SIPDNA_3_FD_89957 | JGI IMG/M metagenome (GOLD analysis project Ga0123333, IMG submission 89957) | Anaerobic biogas reactor microbial communites from Washington, USA - Biogas_R2_B C12 SIP DNA | ecosystem: Engineered > Bioreactor > Anaerobic > Unclassified | place: Washington, USA...
GCGGAGATAAGCTGGCGGCCGAGCTGCCCGTTGTGCCCGGTGATGACGGTACGCATAAAGCGGCACTCCTCCTATGGAGACCTCGGGGGTCCATTCAGCGCCGCAGCAAGGCGCGCAATTCCGCGCGGATCGCGGCCAGCTCGGGATCTTCTGGCGACGGTGTGTGCGGCTTTGCCAGGACCACGAAGCGCACGTCGCCGAGCCGCCTGGCATGCAGCGCTTCCGCCTCATCCTTTTCGATGCACCACAACACCTGGTCCCACGGCGCCGCGCCGACCGGGATGACCAGGCGGCCGCCCGGCTTGAGTTGTTGGACGAGCGCCGGGGGAACCTCGGCGGGCGCGGCAGTCACGATGATCGCGTCATAGGGCGCGTGCTCCGGCCATCCTAGCCAGCCGTCGCCTGTCTGCACCACCACCGGGTAACCCAGCCGGTGCAGCCGCTCGCGCGCGGCGTCTGCCAGCTGGGGGAACCTTTCGATGCTCCAAACATGCGGCGTAATGTGCGCCAGGACCGCGGCCTGGTATCCCGACCCCGTGCCAATCTCCAGCACCCTGCTGTCCCCGGTCAGGTTCAACGCCTGCGTCATCAGCGCGACGATGTACGGCTGCGAGATCGTCTGGTTCAGGCCGATAGGCAGCGGCGCGTCCTCATAGGCGGAGTCCTGGAATTCTTCCGGGACAAAGAGGTGCCGGGGAACCGTGGCTATGGCATCCAACACCACGGGATCGGTTACATCCGGCCACTTGGGCGGCCAATGAGAACGCGTCGTTGTCATTCTGCGACCAGGCGCATCCTTAGTATGCGCGTGCGAAGACCGCTACGCGGTCCGTCCGTTTGCCGGTGAAGAAACAGACTCCCTCGCCCTCCGGTTTATCGAGCGGGAAGCAGCGGATCGTCGCCTTCGTCTCTTCCTTGATGCGATCTTCGTCCTCGCTGGCGCCTGCCCAATGGACGCGAATGAAGCCGGCCTGACCCTCGAGAATCTGTTTGAACTCGTCATAGCTCCGGGCAGTGTGCGTGTTTGCGTCGCGGAAGACCGTCGCGCGCTGCAAGATGGCCGCCTGGATGGTCGTGAGCATGTCTTTCGTCGCCTCTGCGATGCCATCCAACGGCACGCCGAACGTCTTGCCTTCCTTGCCCGGCACATCGCGACGCGCGAACACGACCGCGTTCTGCTCTACGTCGCGCGGCCCGATCTCGATGCGCAGCGGCACCCCGCGCATCTCCCAGTCATTGAACTTGAAGCCGGTGCTCAGCTCATCGCGGATGTCCAGCTTGACGCGCACCCCTGCAGCCTTGAGGGTGTCGGCGACGCGGCCGGCGTATTCAATCACGGATCCGCGCTCTGCTTCCTTGCGCCAAATCGGCACGATCACAGCCTGGAACGGCGCAAGTCGCGGCGGCAGTATCAGGCCCTGGTCATCGCCGTGGGCCATGATAATCGACCCCACCATGCGGGTGCTGACGCCCCAGCTGGTGGTCCACGCGTAATCCAGCTCGTTGTTCTGGTTGAGGAACTTGATGTCGAACGCCTTGGCGAAGTTCTGGCCCATGAAGTGGCTGGTTCCGGACTGCAGCGCCCAACCGTTGCCGGTCATTGCTTCGATCGTGTAGCTGTCGATGGCGCCCGCGAACTTCTCCCGCTCGCTCTTCCTGCCCTGTATGACGGGGATGGCCGCGTCATTGACCGCAAAATCGGTATAAACCCCCAACATGCGGATCGTCTCTTCGACGGCTTCCTGCTCGGTGGCATGTGCGGTGTGGCCTTCTTGCCATAGGAACTCCGTCGTCCGCAGGAACAGGCGCGTGCGCATCTCCCAGCGCACCACATTGGCCCACTGGTTGATGAGCACCGGCAGATCGCGATACGAACGGATCCACTGGCTATACATGTGCCCGATGATCGTCTCGGAGGTCGGCCTGACCACCAGCGGCTCATCCAGCTCTTTGCCGCCGCCGTGTGTCACGATTGCCAGCTCCGGCGCGAAGCCTTCGACATGCTCCGCCTCCTTCTGAAGGAAGCTCATCGGAATGAACAACGGGAAGTACGCGTTCACGTGCCCCGTATCCTTGAATCGCCGGTCCAGTCCGTCGTGGATGTTTTCCCACAGGGTGTAGCCGTACGGCCGGATGACCATGCAACCTCTGACTGGCGAGTAATCCGCCAGTTCTGCCTTCTGCACCACATCAGTGTACCAGCGCGAGTAATCCTCACTGCGCGGTGTTACGCCCTTTTCTGCCATCAGAACTTCTCCTATCCTCGAAACCCATGCCTGGGATTGTAATCATGGTGTGCTGCGGCCCGCGTCGCAGCGTGCGATCCGGTCACCGGCTACCTGGCTGTGAAGCCCTCCTGCCCTGGGCCGGTTACCCGAGGGGCGGAGGGCCAGGAGGTGTTGGGGGTGCGTTTAGAGCTGGTACGACGTCTGCCGGCGTATCGACGATCCTGGCGAGGTCGGCAATCGATGCGCCGAGGTCCGTGTGCGCGGCGAGTGCCGCAACGAGCGGCCGCCAATCCGCGCCGAGCAGGACCAGCGGCTTGCCGTCCAGCGAGCGCGTTTGCAGCAAGCTCCACACCAGCGTCACCTCTGATAGGGTGCCGATGCCGCCGCGCACGGCCACGAAGCCATCCGCGGTCTCAACCATGGCTTTAAGTCGTTCGAGCAGCGACGGCGCCTTGATCTCTTCGCTGACCCATTCGTTGCACGGCCGGGGATCAAAGATCGCGCAGGTCACGCCGACGGCCTGCCCGCCGGCCTCGGCCGCGCCACGACTGACCGCAGCCATGCTGCCGCCGTACCCGCCCGAGAGGACGGTGTAGCCGGCAGCCGCCAGGCCGCGGCCGAGCTCGTACGCTTCGGCCCAGAACGGGCTGTCCTCATCGCGTCGAGAACTGCCGAAAACCGCGATCGTCTTCATCGCACTTCCATTACAACGTCCCGAGCGGGGCTATCCATCTTGCAGACCGCATCCTCGGCAACAACGTCCAGTCGAAAGATGCGTCTTACCGGCTGCTGCTGACGAGCTTCCACCCGGCGCCGGTTCGCTCCAGCTCGATTACCCGGTATCCGTAGGTATTGAGCACCCGCGTCGCCCCATAGACCGTCTCAACGATTGTGCTCCGGTTGTAGACGTGCTGGTGCCCGTGAATCAGGAGCAGCGGCTGATACCGCCGCATCAATTGCAGATAACTCTCGAACCCCTGGTGCGGGATATCCTCGTCATCATGGATTCCGCGCGGGGGTGCGTGCGTGATCAGGATGTCCAGGTAACGACCGATGCGCAGCTTATTCAACATCAGCTTCAGGCTCAGCTGCGCGACCTGCAGCCGCACTTCCCCCTCCGTGTACTGGAACGGCCTGTCTGGCGAGTAGCGCCGGCAGCCCTCAAGCCCGGCCAACAGCAGCCCATCGTGCTCGCTCCGCCGCACGTGCAGATTGGTCGCCCAGCCGATCGAGTTGTGCGCCGGGCTTCCATCAGGGTTATTCTGCGGGATCACCCTGTCGTGATTGCCGTGGACATAGTACAACGGGACGTCCAGCAGCCCGACGATGTACTCCAAATAGTAATACGGCAAGTCACCGCAGGCCAGGATCAGATCGATCTTCCCCACCCGCTCGCGTATATACGGGCCGTAGAGCACCGGCTCGACCTTGTCACTGACCGTCAGAATGCGCATCTCTTCTCACGACGCGCCGGTGGGCGTCACTTGCCCGGCAACTGTGGAGTATATCATGGGGTCGGGAGGCCGTCAACGAAAGGACGCTGGGACGCAGGGCGAAGTCATTGTGCGACCAGCCGGCAGTTGAAATTGCGCCTACGACCGCGAAACCGGCCTTCGTCGGTTTAGTTCTGGCCGGTGCAGGCCGACTTCGCGTGCGTGCGCAGCACGCCGGTAGCTGCAACTTCAGTTGCCGGCCAAGGGCCTTGTCGCCTAGTCGGGGAGGGCGTTTTGCTTCAACTGCCCGGGTGGTTCAGGCAGGGGGGGGAGATGCTCGCCGGGCGAGCGAGACACCTGCGGCTCTAGCCTGTAGGTCTTGGTCCTTACAAGATGAATCGTAACGCCGGTTGCAATGCCGAACAGGATCAGTCTCACCCACCAAAGCGGCATCACGAAGAATGCGGCATAGCCGATCGACAGCCACAGTAGTGTGATGGTCAACACCTTCTGCTTGAGGGGTATGCCTCTTCCCTCGCGGTAGTTGCGGATGTACTCACCGAGCCAGCGGTTGGTCAACAACCAGTGATAGAACCGCTCGGAGCTGCGCGCATAGCAGACGGCAGCCAGGAGCAGAAACGGCGTGGTCGGCAGCACGGGGAAGAATATGCCGACAACGCCCAGTCCCACTGACAGCGTTCCACAGGCAATCAAGAGGGTTCTTTTTAGATCGTTCATTTTTACCTTTGCACCGTCAGCATCACATTACCTCATCTTTGCCGGCTCCAACCTCGCTCTGGATCACTCCATGTGGAGCGGGGCAGGCCCAAGTATAGATGGGGTGGACGCTGCCTGTCAAACCTGAAGCCTGGTAAGCAACGAAAGTTACTTTACGAGGTCGAACCTGGAATCGCTGCATCCCAATCGTGCCAGAATACGTCTGCCAGATATGAGAATGCCTCGTCAGAGGAGACCACTAGCGACACCTCGCGGTTGAGCTTGGCGGAGACCTCGCCGCCGTTCAGGCTGCCGGCCATCACCCATCCCTGCCCGCCGATCTGCGCCAGGGCCATCTTGTTGTGGAGGCCAAGGCCGGTTGGGTTCGCGCGGCGCACCTCGAGATCCAGTCCCTCGGCCCGCGCGATTGCGGTCAGGTATTCCGCAGTTCGCAAGTTGCTTCGCGAGCTCGCCAGGTCGTCGAAGAAGGCGTCGAGAAGTAGCCGGACACGGGCGCCGCGGCGCGCGGCATCGATGTAGGCCTGAAGCCGGGGATTGGGATCGGCCTCGACGCTGCTGGTGGATGGCCCCCAAAACGCGGGCTCATCAAGCTGTTCGATGAGCAGCACAGCGTCCCCGCCGGCGCGTCCAACCAGGCCCAGCAAGCAGTCGCGCGTGCGCAGCGAGTGCTCCGGCGCCTGGCAGACCTCGAAGTGAATGCGGCCCCGGAGCTCCAGCGGCTGGGGAAACCGCACCGCGTAGCGGTCGCCGCCGCTGACCACGATGGGCGAGAAATCTGGCGGCGCCGCGCCCAGCTTGGGGTCGGCGGTGTCATAGGGCCAGATATCGCGATGTGTCGCGTCCAGGTCTGCAGCCATCACCTCCCGAACGCGGGCTACGACGACCGGCGCATCGGTTGCCAGGTAGACGCCGCGGCGGCCCAACGTGCCGTCGGACTTGTCATCGTTTGGGAATGAATCGGGGCTGGGATTCTCCGTGCCGATCAGGGCCAGATGGTCGTCCAGCAGCCACACCTTGGCGTGCCCGTACAGGTAGCGGTCGTGGATGTCCGCGCTGTCATTCGCACGCATGTAAAAGATCTGACCCCCGGCCTCCGCAATGCGACCAACGATCCACCGCTGCTGAACCGTGACGCCGCCAGGCGGCGCGCCCTCCAGCAGCATCGTAATCACCACCCCTTGCCGGGCTCGCTCGGCAAGGATGTCGCCGAGCGGCGCATTCTCGAAGGTATAGCCGGCAAGGCGGATGCTGCTCGTGGCCGAGAGCAGGTGCGCGGCCAGCGCATCGAAGGCGTGATCGGGCGCCACGAACACCTGCAGATTGGCCTCTTCGTCGCCGGACGCAGGGAGGAAGAAACGGTCCAGTGACCAGCCGGGGTAGCGCACCCGGCGCCCCTGGAGAATGTCTTCGGGATCCTGCGCCCAGTCTGTGGCCGAGTTGGTGTCCGGAACAGGCAGTCCGGTCAGCTCATCGAGCTTCCTGTAGAGGATCTGGCCCTCCTGGTGGAAGGCCGAGGTGGGCGTATACGGCGCTACGCTCGACCCGCGCCAACCGCCTGCGCCTGTGTCGCCCTCTTCATAGACCAATACATCACTCACCTGTCCGTCGGGCCGGCTCAGGACCAGCCGGCCGCCCGTGTTGGCGAACTGCAGTACGCTTCCCTCCAGGTTGGGCGTGCCAGGACTCGTGTCTGCACCGTACTCGCAGTCCGGGAGCGCGCCGAAGGATTTTTGGAAAGCAAAGGCTTCGCGCGCACACCACAACGAGCCCTGGGGCACGAGTACGATCCCGCCGCCAAACGTGGTGATCCGGCTGCCGGAGGATACCTGCCAGCCCTCCAGCGACACGCTGAAGTCATTCGGATTGAAAAGCTGAAAGGCCTCATCTGCCTCGCCGCTGACAAAGCCGTCGTAAAACAAGGCGGAGATCAGGACGGCTCTTGTCTGAGACTTCGAGATCAGGGGGAGCCGGATGGTGGATGGTGGGTTGGTATCCTGGGCCGAGGCGTGCAGAGCCAGGCATCCGAGCAGTGCAACCGCGAAAGCAGCGATGAGCCGGCGAGTCATTGACGGCCTCCATGCGGGATGATGTACCCAGTATAGCACCTGGGGGGCGCGGCAGGGCACATTTCCTTATAGGAGACATGACGGTGATCATGGCGCCATTTATTGATAATGGTTATAGTGCGGACAATCGTTTTTTCCCAGAGGACTCATTGTGATCAACCTGCACGAGCTCAACGTCTTTGTCGAAGCCGCGTTGGCCCAGAATTTTTCGGTTGCCGCTCGGCGCCTCTACTTGAGCCAACCTGCCGTCAGCCTGCACATCGCAAACCTTGAGAAGCAGTTGGGCATGGCATTGTTCCACCGGAACGGTCGCAGCATCCAGTTGAGCGATGCCGGTCGAGTCCTGCTTCCGATGGCGCAGGATGCTCTGCGGCAAGGAAAGCAGATCGAAGAGACGATGTCCAGCCTGAAGGGTGTGATGATCGGGGAACTGGCCATCGCATGCAGCACCACGGTCGGTAAGTACATTCTTCCTCGCATCGTGGCCGGCTTCCGGGCCTGCCATCCCCAGGTGCGCGTGACGATCAATGTGACCAGTCGCCGGTCCGCCCTCGACTGGCTGCTCACCGGCCGCGCCGAGATTGCAGTTGTTTCGGCGAAGGTGCAGCATGCCGAGCTGTCCAGCCAGCCGTTCACAGAGGATCGGATCATCCTGATCGTCGCAGCCGATCACCCGTGGGCCGACGGCCGGACGGTGCAGTCGGCCGACCTGTTGGGCGAGCCCTTTATCGCACGGGAGAATACTGCCGGCACCTACGAAGTCCTCACTGAGGCGTTGGCTGTACACAACGTGGATATCGGGCAGCTGCAGACCGTGTTGACCCTGGCCAATGCGGAGGCCATCGAGATGTCGGTGGAAGCCGGAATCGGTGTAGCTTTCGTGTCGAAACTGGCCGCCTCGCGCGGCCTGGCTCTGCGTAGGGTGGTGGAGGTGCCGGTTGCCGGCATGAACCTGACGCGCGAGATCGATATGGTACGCCGCCGGCGATCCATGGTGACGCCCCTGCAGCAAACGTTCTGGGATTACGTCTTCGACCCTGCGAATGAGGCACTGCGGTTTATCGCCGGATGAGTTCGGAAGGCCGGCACAACAAAAAGGGGGCCAGACCTGGCCCCCTTTTTGTTGTGGTTGAGTGCTACTGCCCCATCTTGGGCGGTAGCTGTGCCGGGATGACGTCCTTGTTCGCTTCGACCTCGTAAGGCCGCAAGTCCGCCTCGCTCAGGAAGATGTCCGCATTGCCGTGGCACGAATCGCATGTCTCGTTCTGCGGCGTCACCCGCTGGATATTGTGCGGGGTTGCGTATTTCCATGTTGGCAGCGCATCGAAGTTCGTGAGGATATCTTCGCCGTAGAACGCGAAGTTTTCCGGATCGATGGGAGCGTGGCGCAGCACAACGTAGTTCCACGGCCGCTCGTCGCTCTTCTTGGGGTTGAGGCCGATCTTGAAATCCATCACGGATGGCTCGATCTTGTAGAAGGCCTCTCCCTCGTCATTCTTCTGTACGTGGCAGCTGTAGCAGTTCTTATTATCCACGCTGTGGCAGACCTGGCAGGCCAGCTTTTCGCCATGGACGTTGTGCTGGGCGATCTCGCCCTTGCCGGCCGCTGAGTCCGGATGGCAGTCCAGGCACGCGGGCATCGGTGCGCCGTCGTAACGCTCGGTCTTTTCACTAGCCGCGCCGTCTTCGCCCGTCATGCCGTGCAGTGCATCGCCCGTGTGGCACTTGAAGCACGCCATGCCGGCCTTCGTCCAGTGGACATCTGCCGGAAAGCCCTCGTTCTGGCCCGTGTACTCTGCGTTAATGCGGGAGCCGTGACAGCCGGTGCACGTGCGGGTGAACGCCTGCACGCTCTTGAACTGGTGTCCGCTGATCAGACCGCCGCCCACGCTGGTGGGCTGGCTAACGTGGCACTGTCCGCACGTGGTGTGGCAGCTGCTGCAGTGATTGACCCTGGCTTCTTCCCAGGCCGCATGCGACTCAGGCGAATCGCCCAGGCGGGCGCCGATGATTGTTTCATAGCCGTGGCTGTCGAAGTGCAGGCTGGTCAGCTGCGCCTTGACGACCTCTGCATGGCAGGTGCCGCAGATCTTCTCCACCTGCTCCTGGGTGCTGGTTGGGTCGGTGATGACGCCATCGTGGGCCTCGGCCATGTCTTCGGTGTCGCCCTGGCCGCCGTGGCACTGGATACAATTCGCAACTTTCGCGTGCGGGTCGCTCTCGACGTATTTCGTCGCGTCGACCAGAACCTTTTGCCATGCCTCCAACGGAGGCACTTCGCCACCTCAGCCTTCCCCTTCGGAGAGCGACTCCGCAGGGGCCTCCTCTTTGGCAAGTTGCTGCAGCGTTTCTTCGCTGGTGTGGCAAGTCACGCAGTTTGTTGCGTCAGCGATGACCACCGCGGTGGGCGCCTCGGTGGCTGTGGCCGTTGGTTCGGCCGTTTCGGTGGGCGCCAGGGTTGCCGTCGGCGGGACAGCCGTATCGGTCGGCGCGGTGGTGGGGGGCGCAGAGGTATTGGTGGGTGCTGCTGCCGCCTCAGTTGCCGGAGCCTGAGCCACAGCCGTTGGGGCAGGGGCAGCACCCCCGCCACACGCGGCCAGGATCAGAAGGCCGGACAACATTACGCCGAGGACCGCCACTGCCCGCACCCATGATCGGGATGTAGGGGACATTTCGGTTCCTCCAGATGTGATGCAAGGGACCCGGCTTCGGTCCAGGGATCGAAACCGGGTTAAGGCCATTGGACGTCAGGTGCGATTACCGGCGGCGCAGCGCCAGGCCCGCGCCAGCCAGGCCGAGGCCTGCCAGCAGAAGGCTGCCCAGGGAGGCGCCGGTAGTCGGCATGGTGGCCGGAGCCGGTGCCGCCGCAGGCGCAGGCGCAGCAGCAGCGGCTGCCACAGGCGCGCCTTCAAGGGCGTAATTGCCGCTCTTGCTATTGTCCCACACCGGGACCGAGACACCTTCCACGACAGCCCAGGAGGGCAACCCGTAGGTCATGCTGGCTGCATCGTAGCCGAGCATGCGCAGTGCCGCCACGACCTGGCCCGAGGTCTGGCCCGTGTAGCAGTAGACCACAACCTGCTTGTCGGTGGGCAGCTTGGCCAACGTTTCGGCAGTGAACAGGCTCTTGGGCGCAACATTGGCAGCACCTGCAATGTGGCCGAGCGCGTAATCATCGGCGCTGCGCACGTCGACGAGCACCGGATTGTTAGAGTCATCACCATCGTTGATGTTCGCGAACACATCCGCAGCCTTGATCATCTTGACGCCGCCGGCGAAGTAAGCGACCGCCGCAGCATCCACGGTGTCGCCCAACGGCTTCGGGGCCGCATTGCTGCCCTCGAGCTGCGCCGCGTCCTTGGTGACAGGGTAGTTGCCGCTCTGTGACGCCGCGAAGGCGTACTTCACCTTGTCGTTGACGCCCCAGGACGGCACGCCGTAGGTCAGGCTGTAGGCGTCATAACCCATCAGGCGCAGCGCCGCAGTAACCTGGGCCGAGTTCTGGCCGCTGTAGCAGGCGGTGACAATCGGCTTGTCCTTGGGCAGCTTGGCCAGCTCTTCGGCGGTCATCAGCTTGGCCGCGCCGATATTGACCGATCCGGGAATATGGCCGTTCGCGTAATCCTCAGCGGCGCGCAGGTCGACGATGAGGGGGTTGTTGCTGTCGTCGCCGTCGTTGAGGTTGGCGAACAGGTCGGCGGCCTTGATTGTCTTAGCGCCGGCCGTGAAGTATTTTTCAGCTGCTGCCTGAACAGGATTGCCGGACTGAGCGCCGGCAGGCACGACGAAGAGGCTGACCATGAGGAGGACAGCCAGGACGGTGAATAGCATTCTGCGAGACACGTTCACTTCTCCTATCGAGTGCTTATTGGGATGGGATTTGTGCGCATTGACACAGAGTAATTATGCTGTTACCCGCAACGAACACTTATGATATGTATCATGTCTTATTATAAGAAATTATTATGGACGTTAGAAGGAGACCTGATGGATGGATTGCACGCCTATCAGAACGTTTCGTGGCCGTTGTCCGAGTGTCGCAGGTGAACTGTGCGCACGGCGCCGTGAGGACACGCCAGCAGGCAGGCCTTGCAGCCCAGGCAGCGGGAGGAGTCCACCGCGGGCAGCTCGCCGCGCTCAATCTGCATGATGGCGTGCGGTTTGCACGCCAGCCGCGCGGAGCAGGAAGTGCAGGTTTGGCAGAGTGCCGGTTCGATGTAGAGGATAGGTCGCACGCATCAACTCCATGGGGCGGATTATAGCCCCAGAGGTGGATCGCACGCAAGCTTGCATTTTTCTACCGTTGACCCGCCATTTCTCGTGTGCTATAGTGGGCCCACTGAGATTACGTTTCTCGTGGAAGGAGTGGCCATGGAAAATCTCGTACCGTACTTTCTGGAGTTGATCCGCCGCGCGGCCACCGATCTGCCGGCCGACATCGAGGCCGCTCTGCACAAGGCACGCGACGCTGAGGACGCCGGCTCTGCGGCCCAAACCACCTTCGACGCCATCCTCGAAAACGTCCGGATGTCACGCGCGGCCTCTACGCCGATCTGCCAGGACACCGGCACTCCGATTTTCTACGTCTATTACCCGACCGGTTGGTCGACTCTGACCCTCAAGAAGCAGATTCGTGAGGCTGTGGCCGAGGCGACGGCCAGGTCGTATCTGCGGCCCAATTCGGTGGAAACCCTGACCGGAAAGAACACCGGCAACAACCTGGGTGACGACTTCCCCTACTTCCACTTCGAAGAATGGGAGGAGTCGTACTTGAGGGTGGACTTAATGCTCAAGGGAGGCGGCTGCGAGAACGTTGGCACTCAATACAGCCTGCCCGACGACCGGCTTGAGGCGAATCGCGACCTGGAGGGGGTGCGCCGCGCAGTGCTCGATGCGGTGCACCAGGCCCAGGGCATGGGGTGCGCGCCCGCGGTCATCGGCGTCGCGGTCGGCGGTGACCGCGGTTCGAGCTACATCAAGTCCAAGGAGCAGTTCTACCGCCCACTGGATGACGTCAACGCGGATCCGAAGCTCGCGGAGCTGGAGCAGCGCCTGACGCGAGAGGCGAACACGCTGGGCATCGGCCCGATGGGCTTCGGCGGCAAAACGACGGTGCTATCGGTGAAGATCGACTCGCTGGAGCGCCTCCCCGCCAGTTATTTCGTCACGGCATCCTATATGTGCTGGGCTGACCGTCGCCGGTCGCTGATCTATCGCGACGGCCAGGTAACTATCGAGTGAGGTGACTGATGGCTGTCTATGATCTGCGCATTCCGATCAGCGAAGACGCGATTCGCAAGCTTCACGTGGGTGACCAGGTGCGACTGCACGGCTTGGTGGTCACGGCCCGCGACGCGGCGCACAAGTACATCAAGGATGCCTTCTTCAAGAACGGCGAGATGGCCGCCGAGGATCGCGCGGTGCACGATGCGCTTTCTCGCATCTGGCGCGAGGGTGTGATGTATCACTGCGGCCCGGTGGTGAGCCGGAGTGAGGATGGCCGCTGGCATTTCGTCTCTGCGGGTCCCACGACGAGCATTCGCGAGGAGCCCTACGAGGCAGACGTAATCCGGCACTTTGGGCTGCGGGGGGTGATTGGCAAGGGTGGCATGGGACCCAAGACGCTTGCTGCGTGCCAGGAATACGGTGCCGTGTACCTGCACGCGGTCGGCGGCGCGGCCACGCTCATCGCAAGCCATGTCAAGGAAGTTGTCGATGTCTTCAAGAAGGACGAGCTTGGCGTGCCCGAGGCCTTCTGGGTCGTGCGCGTCGAAGGTTTCCCGGTCGTGGTGACCATGGACTCGCACGGTGTGAGCCTGCACGAGAAGCTGCTGGAGGAATCGCGCGAAAGGCTGAACGCTCTCCTCTAGATCATACCGGGCAGCTTGTCCGGGTCGCCGCAATGACGGCGCTCGACTTCCAACACCTTCCTGCGCAGCCGCCGGACGAAGTCGAGCGCCGCCACCTCATCTTCGTCCTGGGCAATCATTTTCAACTCGATCACCTCTTCTGCACTCAGCGCAACGCCCAGGCCGTGTTGCTTCCCACTGCTGGTCATCGAAGTCACGCTCCTTTATTTGACATTTCTGAATCCTAACATATACTATAGGGGAGTATAGTAGTCTTGAATTGCTGTGTCAAATTGGTCGGGGGCGCCATGGAATTACATTCGCCTGAGGTCAAGGCAGATCTGACGGCCCGGTTACGGCGGATCGAGGGCCAGGTGCGCGGGATCGAGAAGATGGTGCAGGATGAGCGCGACTGCGGTGCGATCTTGCAGCAGATGTCGGCCGCGCGCTCGGCAATGCACCAGGCAAGCCTGGTGCTGGCGCGCGCCTACGCACAGCGCTGCTTGCTCGAGCCGGCTCAGGGCAGTATTGACTCGGTGCTGGATCACCTGATGCTGGCATTCCGGAAGGTGGAGTAAGGACATGTCATTTGATATTCTGCTGTTCATTGCGCTGGCTATCTGGCTGGCCATGATGCTGTCCGGCCGCGGTGGCTGAGCGGCCAGCAATGCATGCCGGCCCCGTGTGGACCGGTCCACTCAGCCTAAGAACGATAAGGATGATGGGACAATTCCCGACGAC
>Ga0123333_10004495_pt1 | contig 13043 bp, 9 predicted proteins | sample BioC12SIPDNA_3_FD_89957 | JGI IMG/M metagenome (GOLD analysis project Ga0123333, IMG submission 89957) | Anaerobic biogas reactor microbial communites from Washington, USA - Biogas_R2_B C12 SIP DNA | ecosystem: Engineered > Bioreactor > Anaerobic > Unclassified | place: Washington, USA...
AGATGGGCAGGAGACTACTGGCGGCTGCTCTGACGGCGCTCGCGGGCGCGGCCCTGGCCCAACCGGTGACGATCACCTGGTTCGTGGGCCTCGGCGCCGGCGCGCAACCCGAGCAGCAGGCCGCGCAGGACGCGATCGTCGAGCGCTTCAACGCCTCGCGCGACGACATCAGGCTCGAGATCGTCTACGTCACGAACGAGGTCTCGGTGGTGGCGCTATCATTAATAAACACCACCGGCGAGGCGCCCGACATCGTCGGCCCGGTCGGCGGCGCGGGCTCGGCCGCGTTCGCGGGCAACTTCCTCGACCTCGAACCGCTGGCAGCAGCGGCCGGCTACGACCTCGGTCAGTTCCCCGAGAAGGCCGTCGACGGCCAGCGCACCTCCGAGGGTCTCATCGGCGTCCCGCTCGCCAGCTTCCCTGCGTTCCTCTACTACCGGCCCGAGCTGTTCGACGAAGCCGGCCTCGAGTACCCGCCAGCGAACATCGGTGACCCGTACGTGCTCGACGGCGCCGAGGTGGAGTGGAACACCGACACGCTGCTCGAAGTCGCCAAGATCCTGACCGTCGATGCCAACGGCAACGACGCCACCATGGACGGGTTCGACGCATCCAACGTCATCCAGTGGGGTTACACCAACCAGTGGGCCGGCGGTCGCGATTCGCGGCAGATCGGCACCATGTTCGGCCCCGGCGAGCTCGTCGACGCCAACGGCAACGCCTATATGCCGGAGCACTGGCGCACCGCGTGGCACTGGTTCTACGACGCCATCTGGGAGCACCACGTCTACCCGAACGCCGCCCAGGAAGGCAGCGACCAGCTCGCGCAAGGCAACCCGTTCGCCTCGGGCAACGTCGCCATGGCTCAGTCACACCTCTGGTACACCTGCTGCCTCGCGGGCGACACCGCCTGGAACGCAGCGGCGCTGCCCTCGTACAACGGCGTGACCACCGCACGGCTCCACGCCGACACGTTCCGCGTGCTCAACTCGACCGCCCACCCCGAGGAAGCCTTCGAGGTGCTCGCGTACCTGGTAGGACCCGCCTCGCTCGACCTGCTGTCCGTCTACGGCGGCATGCCGGCACGCGAAGAGGACCAGGCCGGCTTCTTCGCCGGGCTCGACGAGCAGTACCCGCAGGGCGTCAACTGGGACGTCGTCAGCGCCAGCCTTGCCTACGCCGACGCCCCCAGCCACGAGTCGCCGCTGCCCAACAACAACCAGGCGCTCGACCGCCTCGCGACCTTCTACTCGCTGCTGTTCAGCCAACCCGATCTCAACGTCGACTTCGAGATCGAGCGGTTCCTCGCCGACCTGCAGACCATCTACGACGCAGCTCCGTAAGGGCTGCGCCGGCGCCATAGAGACACTCCCCGCCTGACGGGGACGTAGCACGAACGTTGGCGCGGGTCCGACATCGGGCCATGCGACCTCGGATCCGCGAGGGCGACCTCGCTCGGGCCCGCGCCGAACATGATGGAGTCCACCGCTCGTACCCAAGGAGGCGGCGATGATCAGCAACGAGACAGTCGACAATCTCGCGGCCACGAGGCGGCGACCCCGCGGCACGTCGCTCCAACGTGAACGCCGCCTGTGGGGGTGGATCTTCCTCTCGCCGTGGGTGATCGGCTTCGTGGTGTTCACCGCAGCGCCGATCATCGCGTCGCTGGTGTTCTCGTTCACCAACTTCAACCTCGTCAACCGCGACGCCACCGCGTTCATCGGGCTCGGGAACTTCGAGCGCCTGTTCACCGACCCTGTGCTCAAGGTGTCGCTCGGCGTGACGTTCAAGTTCTTCGTGCTGGCCTTGCCGCTGTCGATCATCCTGCCCGTACTGCTCGCCGCGCTCCTCAACAGTCGCTACCTGGCAGGCAAACGTCTGTTCCGAACGCTGTTCTACATGCCGTACGTCGTGCCCGTCGTGTCGGCCATCTTCATCTGGGGCGGCGTCCTCAACTCCGACTCAGGTTGGCTCAACCGCGCCCTGCGCCTCGTGGGGATCCCCGGGCCCAACTGGCTCGACGACGTCAACTGGATCTTCCCCGCCCTGCTGATCATCGGACTGTGGGGCCTCGGCAACGCGTATCTCATCACCCTCGCCAGCATGCAGGCGGTACCCACCGTCTACTACGAGGCCGCTCGCGTCGACGGCGCCAGCGGACTCAGACGCTTCTGGCACATCACCATCCCCATGATCTCGCCCGTCATCTTCTTCAACACGGTCCTCGCCGTCATCGGCCTCTTGAGGTATTTCGAGATCCCGTTCATCCTCAGTAACGGCACAGGAGCGCCAGGCAACTCCACGATGTTCTTCAACGTTCACTTCTACAAGCAGGCGTTCGTGTTCTTCGACATGGGCTACGCGTCGGCGATGGCGTGGTTGATGTTCGTCATCACGCTGGTCCTCACCGTCATCCTGTTCTGGAGCGCCAAGTACTGGGTCCACTACGCCAGCGGAGACCAGAACTGATGGCCGCTTCCACGACACGGACGGTCCCGCGCATCGGCGAGTCGTACGCCAACACCTCGCCCTACTACCTGCGTCAGGTGCGCAAGTCGGGGCTCGTCGCGCTCGTCACCCTGTTCGCGTGCATGCTCCTCACCGCCTACCTGGCGCCGTTCGCGTACATGGTGCTGACCGCTTTCAAGGACAAGGACCAGATCACCGCGTCGGCGCGCGGGCCGATCCTGCCCGTCGACATCGTCACCTTCGAGCATGACGGCAAGGTGCTCGACGTGCTCAACGTCCCGCTCGAGGACGGCACACGGAGGCTCGCCATCCTCACCAAGGGGCGGCAGAGCAGCGTGTTCATCGACCCCGACGACCCCACGGCAGCACCCATCGAGTGGCAGGGAGCCTGGCGTACCCTCACGCCCGTCTACGAGTTCGCGCCGCGAACGGGCAACTTCGCCGAGGTGTGGACACGGATCAAGTTCCCGCGGTTGCTGTTCAACACCACGTTCATCGCCGTGACGGGCACGATCGGCACGCTTCTCTCGTGCATCATGGTGGCCTACGCGTTCGCGCGCTTCCCGCTCCCCTACAAGAACACGCTGTTCATGGTCCTGATTGCGACCATCATCCTGCCGCGGCAGTTGTTGCTGGTCCCGACGTACGCGTTCTTCAGCCTCATCGGCTGGACCGGCACGTGGTTACCGCTGATCGTGCCTCACTTCTTCGCCAACGCCTTCAACGTGTTCCTGCTCAGGCAGTACTTCCTGCAACTGCCGCGCGAACTCGACGAGGCAGCACAGATCGACGGCGCCGGACCGCTCAGGATCCTACTTTCCGTCATCATCCCGCAGTCGTACCCCGTCATCGTCGCCGTGGCGCTGTTCCACATCGTGTTCGCGTGGAACGACTACTTCGACCCGCTCATCTACACGCTCGGCCGTCCCGACCTCCAACCGATCTCGGTGGCCATCCAGCAGTTCAACTTCGTCTACTCGCAGCAACCGCACCTCATCCAGGCCACCGCCCTGCTCGGGCTGGTCCTGCCCGTCGTGCTGTTCTTCTTCTCGCAACGCTTCTTCATGCGCGGCGTCGTGATCACGGGCGTCGACAAGTAGTGAACCCGCAGCCGTTCGTGCAAGGCGTCAACTACTGGCCCCGAGCCAAAGCCATGACCTGGTGGCACGACTTCGACCCTGACGAGGTGGCGGCCGACTTCGAGCTCATCGCGTCGCTGGGCATGGACGTCGTGCGACTGTTCCTGCTGTGGGACGACTGGCAACCACGCCCCGACGAGGTGTCGGAAGCGTGCCTCGAGCACTTCAGGACGGTCTGCGACGTAGCAGCACGGAACGGAATCGGCCTCGACGTCACCTTCTTCGTCGGCCACATGAGCGGACCGAACTGGGCGCCGGGGTGGCTCCTCGGCGGCGAGGTCGACGCTCAGCAGGTCGTCAGCGGAGGGCGCATCGTCACGGGCGGTTACCGCAACATGTTCACCGACCCCGTCGCGCTGGCGGCCGAGCGGCTCCTGCTGAGCGCGGTGGTCGGGGCGTTCAAGGACCATCCCGCCATCTGGCTGTGGAACCTCGGCAACGAGCCCGACCTGTTCGCATGGCCTCCGACGGCCGCGATCGGGCGGGCGTGGGCGGCCGACATGACAGCTCACATCGAGGCGATCGACCCCGGACACGGCGTCACCTGTGGCCTCCACGCTGCCAGCCTCCTCCAGGACAACGGCCTGCGCGTCCACGACGTGTTCGCGTCCGCCTCCGTCGGCACCATGCACGCCTACCCGATGTACCTGCCTGTCGCTCGCGGTCCGCTCGACCCGGACCTGGTGCCGTTCTCCTGCGCCCTCACGCGCGCCCTGTCCGGCAGACCGGTGCTCATGGAGGAGTGGGGCGGCTGCACGGCGCCTCCAGGCGAGGAGTCCCAGACCTGGCGCTGGACGTCGTACGGTCACCCCCGCTCCCAGTTCATGGCGTCGGAGGAGGACCTCGCCCACCACATCGCAGCCGTCCTGCCCAAGCTCGTCGAGGTCGGCGCGACCGGCTCGCTGCTGTGGTGCTTCTCCGATTACAGCGAGACGTTGTGGGAGAGCCCTCCGCTGCGCGAATCGAAGCACGAGCGCTTCTTCGGGGTGACACGGCCCGACGGGAGCCTCAAGCCGCACGCCACGGTGATCAAGGACTTCGCCGCCACCAGACCTCGCGTCCTGACCAGCGGTTACCGCTCCGTCGAGCTGGACGTGTCGCCAGAGGAGTACTACCGTGCACCCGCAGATCACTTCCAGCGCCTGTACCGCGCGTATCTCGAGCGCCATGGTTCGTGACCGCGCCTCCGCATGGAGCCGCGTCGCGGGGTGGCGCCGCGTCGCGGCGTGGATCCGCGCCGCGCTGCTGACCCTCCTGCTCGCCTGTGGGGTCGCGTCCGCCCAGAGCGGTGGCGGCATCACCATCGACACGGCGACGACGCTCGGCACCGTGGGGCCGTACGTGTACGGCGCCAACTACGGACCTCTCAGCGTCGTGCCCGTAGCGCTGTTCGACGCCGCGAAGGCGTCCGGCATCACCTTCCTGCGCTTCCCCGGCGGCAACTACGGCGACGTGAACAACGTCAGGCCGTTCGACATCGACATGCTCATGACCATCGCGAAGCTCATCGGCGCCGAACCCAGCATCCACGTAAGGTTGCAGAACGGCACGCCCGACGCTGCAGCAGAGATGGTGAGGTACACCGTCGACAAGGGGTACGACGTACGACACTGGTACATCGGCAACGAGCCGTCGCTCTACGCCGACTACAGCGTCGAGCGCCTCAATAGGGAGTGGCGCGCCATCGCGCTCGCCATGCTCGAGGTCGACCCTGACATCGTGCTCATCGGCCCCGAACCGCACCAGTGGACCGGGCTGCCTGACAGCACCCTCGTCGACGCGAGCGGCACGGAGTGGGTCGACGGCTTCTTGCGCGCCAACGGCGACCTGGTCGACGTCGTGGCAGTACACCGCTACCCGTTCCCGCGAAGCGACTCGGACCCTTCGACGACGGTGGCCGACCTGCGCGCGAACACGCTCGAGTGGACCGGCTTCGTGTCGCGCCTGCGGGCCATCGCCGAGAACGCGACGAGCAGGACCGACTACCGCTACGGCGTGACGGAAGCGAACTCGCACTGGAGCGCCACGACGGGCGGCGAGGCGACCAACGACTCGCTGTTCAACGCCATCTGGTGGGCGGACGTGCTCGGCAAGCTCATCACCGACGGCGCGTACATGGTCAACTACTTCGACCTGCAGTCACCCGAGGGGCGGGGAGGCTGGGGCCTGCTCGGCTCCAACGCGCCACGACCGACCTACTACGTGTACCAGCTCTACCAACGCTTCGGCAGCGAGCTCGTCGCCGCGACCTCGACGGTGGAGTTCGTGTCCGCGTACGCGGCGCTGCACGACGACGGTCGCCTCAGCGTGATCATCACCAACCTCAACGACGACGCACGCTCGCCGGGCCTCGAACTGGAGGGCGCCGGCGCGCTGGAGAGCGCGCTCCTGCTCGACGGCACGCATCGCGCGACGGAGGTGGCTGACCCGCGCAGTGCCGATGGCGCCGTGATCACGCTGCCTGGTCGGTCGGTCACGTTACTGGTGTTCGCGCCGCCGACGGAGGCACCATGAGCGACGCAGACCGGGCGTACGACCGTGCATCGACGCACGACCCTGCACACGGCGTCGACGGCGTCGATCGGGTCGACGGCGTCTTCCCGCCCGACTTCCTGTGGGGCGCGGCCACGTCGTCGTTCCAGATCGAGGGCTCGACCACGGCCGATGGCCGCTCGCCTTCCATCTGGGACACGTTCTGCGCCACCCCCGGCGCGATCCTCGACGGCTCCGACGGCACCACGGCGTGCGATCACTACCGTCGCTGGGCCGACGACCTGGACCTGATCGCCGAACTCGGGTTCGCGGCCTACCGTTTCAGCATCGCGTGGCCACGCGTCGTCCCCGGCGGTCGCGGCACGGTCAACGCGGCGGGGCTCGACTTCTACGAGCGGCTCGTCGACGGAGCGCTCGCCCGCGGACTGACGCCCCACGCGACCCTCTACCACTGGGACCTGCCGCAGGTGCTCGAGGACGATGGAGGCTGGACGAACCGCGACACCGCCTCCGCCTTCGCCGACTACGCCGAGGCCGTCGCCGCACGGCTGGGTGACAGGGTGGCCGCCTACGCCACCCTCAACGAACCGTGGTGCAGCGCGTTCCTCGGCTACGACTACGGCGAGCACGCACCGGGCAGGCGCGAACCGGAAGCCCGGCAGCGCGCCGTGCATCACCTGCTCCTCGCCCACGGCTTCGCGCTCCCACGCCTGCGCGCGCACGCCGGACGGTCGCGGCACGGGATCGTCCTCAACTTCACCCCCGCCTACCCGCTGCGGCCGCACGACCACCTCGACCAAGAGGCCGTGCGGCGCCACGAGACGTACAACCACGACGTCTTCCTCGCCCCGCTCTTCGAAGGCTCGTACCCGAGCGAGGTGCTGGACCACGCCATCGGTGGCGGTTACCCCATCGAGCACGGTGACATGCAGCTCATCTCCGCTCCGCTGGACTTCCTCGGCGTCAACTACTACACCCGCTGCCTGGTGTCGCTGGCGCCGAGCGGCGGCGCGTGGCCCGCCGTCACGACGCACCGGTCAGAAGGCGCCGAGCACACGGCGATGCAGTGGGAGGTCTACCCCGACGCCCTGCGCGACCTGCTCGTAGACCTGCACCGCCGTGCGAACCTGCCCCTGTACGTGACGGAGAACGGGGCCGCGTACCACGACCAGAGCGTCGACGGCGCAGGAGTGATCCAGGACCACGACCGCTGGGAGTACTACAAGCGTCACATAGCGGCCGTCGCGCGGGCCCGCGCCGCCGGCGCCGACGTGCGGGGCTACTTCGCGTGGAGCCTGCTCGACAACTTCGAGTGGGCGTACGGGTACACCAAGCGGTTCGGCATCGTGCACGTCGACTACGACACCCAGGCGCGGACCCCGAAACTGAGCGCGACGCTGTTGAGCGAGGCGGTGCGAGCGGCGGCGCGTGGCGTGCTGAACGACGTGAATCCCGTCACTGGTCGGACCGTGTAAACTACGTCACCGACGCAACTCCGTGGGGCGCTGCTAGAATCGCACTGCCAGGGCGACGCGCTATTGTCCACCGCCGTATCACTGCCGCTCGAGCGTGGAACTCACAGGTCCCAGGCACCGGAGGTACCGATGCGCAAGCTGCGCGCTACGACGCTACTGCTGGCCCTGGGGTTGACAGCCGCCGTCTACGGACAAGGGCTGCCCCGCGACGTCAGGCTCAACCTTCTCGAGGCCGTCGTCCAGATCATCCCCTACGACGACGCTGCCGGTACGCTGGCGAACTGGTCGGGTTCAGGCACCATCATCAGCCCGACGGGGTACATCCTCACCAACTATCACGTCGCAGGCGACCTTGACCGCCGCTTCTACCACGAGTGGCACGCCATCTTCCTTACCGACCCGGACTTCACCGACCAGCCGCCCGAGTTCTGGTTCTGGGCCCGCTACATCGCGGGCGACCCGACCCACGACCTGGCCATCCTCAAGATCGAGGAGTGGTACGACGAAGAGCCGGTCGAGGCAGGGTTCGTCTTCCCGCATGTGCAGGTCGGTGACTCGAACCAGCTCCTGCCGGGCGACACCATCACCATCGTCGGCTACCCCGGTATCTCCGGCTCGACGGTCACGTTCACGGCGGGACTCATGTCCGGCTGGCTCGGCGAGGACTTCGAGAGCGGCGGCAAGCAGTGGATCAAGACCGACGCGAAGATCTCGCACGGCAACTCGGGTGGCGGAGCGTTCGACGAGAACGGCTTCCTCATCGGCGTGCCGACCGCCGGACGCACCGTCAAGTACGACGAGCTCGACGTCGAGGACCAGGCGTACGTGCGCCCCATAAGCCTCGCGTGGGCGCTCATCGGCCCCAACGTCGTCGACGTAGCGCGCGCGCCGAGCAGCCGCGGCGGCACAACGGCCGTGTCGACGCCTGCGACGAGCACCACGCCCGCGACGACGACCAACCCGTCGCCGCCACCCGCCACCTCCGGCCAGGCTCCACCGACGTCAGGCGTCGGCCCGTGCGACTTCTGCCTCGTGGGTCCCGTGAACATCGGTGGAACGGCTTCCAACGCGATCGCCGGGATCACCGACAACGTCAACTACCACACCTACAGCATCGAGGTGCCTGCAGGCACCTCCACCCTGACCATCGCGCTGAGCGCCGACGCCGACGTCGACATCGCCGCGAAGTTCGGCACGGAGATCCAGGCGTGGAGCGACGACGGCGACTGGGAGTACCGCGACATCACCGAGTCACAGGGCGCGACCTTCGAGATCGCGCTGCCGACACCGGGGACCTGGTACGTGGACGTCATCTACTTCTACCAGTCCGGCGTAGCCAACTACTCGCTCAACGTCCGCTGAGCGCGGTAGACTCGGGCCCGACCTTCGCGGCCGCGACCAACGTACAGCGGTCCGCGGCACGCGCGTTCGCGCCCGTAGCTCAGTAGGACAGAGCAGGGGACTCCTAAGCCCAAGGTCATCCGTTCGAATCGGATCGGGCGCACCAGCGGTCGTGACACCCCCACCAGCGCGTGGGGGTGTCACGTTTCGTCCCATGACGTCAGCGCCTCTCACTGTCTTCACTGCTCGCCTGGGTATAAGCGGTGTCGTGCCAGTCCGTGGACCGACCTCTCCTCTGCGCGGGACCGCACGCGCCCTGTGCCTCGCCGTCCTCATGACCCTCGCCTCGAGCCCCACCGTCGCTCAAGGCGACGACGCATCGACCGCCACCACGCAGGCGCAGGGCACCATCCAGACCGGCGTCGTGAGCGTCGGCGTGATCACCTCCCGCTCCGGTTCGGGACAGGCGACGGGGGCTTCGCAGGCGCTGGCAGCGTCGGCGTGGGCCGCGGAACTTGAGTCCCGCGGCGGTGTGTACGGCGTACGGGTCGACGTCGACGTCGTCGACGACGGCGGTGTGCCGGCCCGCGCGGCACAGCTCGCGCTCGAGCTCAGCCGCGGCGGCGCCCACGCCATCGTGTGCTGCACGACACCAGCAGCGTCACGCGCCGTCGCCCAGGTGGCCGAGGAGACCGGCGTGCTGCTCCTCTCACCCACCGAGCTCACCGCCCTTGGCACCGCGCAGCAAGCGACCTACTGGGCGTTCGCGCTGTGGCCCGATGACACCGACTCGCTGTCAGCCACCGTCGCAGCCGTCCTCGCGCGCGGTCGAGGGTCGGCAGCCCTGATGACGCTCGCGAACGAGTTCGGCGAGCGAGCCTCGACGGTGCTCGCCGGCCTGCTTGGGTACGCGGGCATGCACCTCGCAGCCGAGGTCGCGTACCAACCCGGGACCATGGAACTCCGCCCCGAGGCGCTCCTCCTCGCCAGTCACCTCCCCGGCGCCGTCGTCGTATGGGGTCTCGCCGACGACCTGGGCGTCGCCTACCGAGCGTTGCGCGCACGCGGCTACGAAGGTCCCGTGTTCGGCCGCACGGCCCTGGTGTCGCCCGGCGCGGGCGTAACCGGGCTCGGGACGCTCGCAGGGGTGCGGTTCGCCGTTCCCCCTGCCCTGGCGCCGGCCGCCATGCCGGCCGGCTACCAGTGCAGCGCAGCCGTCGAGGACGTAGAGCGCCGACTCGCTGCGAGCTACGGCGGCATCGTCGACCTCGCGGCAGCAGCTCCTGTCGTCGACGCGCTCGACCTGGTCGCAGCGGGGGTCGAGCAGCTCCTCGCCATGCAACTGCCACCGGTCCCCATCGCGACCGAGCGACAGGCGCTGCGCGACGCTCTCGTCGGACTGCCTGAACGCTGCGGCGCCGGCGGCCTGCTCGACCTGCAGGAGGGACGCACGAGCGCCGTGGTGCCGCGTGGACTGATCGACGTGACCGTCGGCCGCTTCGGCACGCTGGAGGCGGATGAGCGCTAGCGCTCAGGGCCGCAGGGCGGCAGGCGGTAGAATCGCCGGCAATGACACAGGAGCTTTCGACCCTAAGCAGCGAGCTCGACGAGTTGGAGCGCAGCCTGTCGGATCCGGCGCTGCTCTCCGACCCGCAGGGCTACCGCGCAGCCACGCGGCGCCACGCCGAGTTGCGAGAGGTGGTGGGGCTGTACCGGCGGCGCGAGGCCGTCGCCAGACAGCTGGAGGACGCGCAGGCGCTCCTCGACGACCCCGAGCTCGCCGACGAGGCGCACAGCGAGGCTGAGACCCTCGGCGCGCAGCTCGACGACCTCGACAGCCAGCTCACCGCGCTGCTCGCCCCCAGCGACCCCTTCGACGGCAAGAACGTCATCGTCGAGCTGAGGGCAGCCGCTGGCGGCGACGAGGCCTCCCTCTTCGTGCGCGAGGTCCTCGACATGTACCTGCACTACGCGGCCAACCTCGGGTACCGCACCGAGGTCGTGGACTCCACCCCGACTGCGGTCGGCGGACTGGCGAAGGTCTCGTTCGAGGTGAACGGGCACGGCGCCTATCGCAACCTCAAGTTCGAGTCGGGCGTGCACCGCGTTCAGCGCGTGCCCGCCACCGAGTCGCAGGGCCGCATCCACACCAGCACCATCACGGTAGCCGTCCTGCCCGAGGCCGACGACGTCGACGTCCAGCTCTCACCCTCCGATTACCGCGTCGACGTGTACCGTTCCAGCGGCCCAGGCGGTCAGTCGGTGAACACCACCGACTCCGCCGTCCGCGTGACCTACCACCCCGGCGAGCCTGACGAGATCATCGTGACCTGCCAGGACGGCAAGTCGCAGATCAAGAACAAGGAGAAGGCCCTCGCCGTCCTGCGCGCCCGGCTGCTTGAACGCGAGCGGGAGAAGGCGCAGAGCGAAGCCCGCGAAGCGCGTCTCGTGCAGATCGGGACCGGGGAGAGGTCCGAGCGCATCAGGACGTACAACTTCCCGCAGTCCCGGGTCACCGACCACCGCATCGACTACACGACGCGCAACCTCGCAGGCATCATGGCTGGCGACCTCAGCGAGCTCACCGCAGCGCTCGCGGCCGAGGAGCAGGCTCGCGCGCTTGCAGGCAGCGGAGCAGGGCGCGCCACCGTGACGGCGGCCGGGGTCGGTGGCACGGCGTGAGTTCGTCGTTGCCGCGGCGATACTGCTGGACGCGCAGGGGCGCGTACTGCTCGTAGGCAACGACTGGCAAGGACACGGCAGGGTCCGATACACCCTGCCAGGTGGCGTGGTCGAGCGAGGCGAGTCGACCCTCGAAGCCCTGTACCGGGAGGTCGAGGAGGAGACGGGCCTCGAGGTCACCGAGGTCGAACACCTCGCGTACGCGGTGCACGTGGAGGACAGGCGTCGCAACGACCGCGCGGTGTCGTTCGCCTTCAAGGCCCGCTATCGGGGGCTGCTCAATCCCCGCGACCCCGACGGCTTCATCGTCGAAGCCCGCTTCTTCCCCGTCGAGGAAGTACGGACTATCGTGCCGATCCCGCCTCTGCGGGACCCGTTGACGGCGTACCTCACCGACCGGGTGCCGGGCAAGTTCTACACGTTCGCCGGTTGGGATGGACGCAACCCGAGGGTCGTGTAGCACGGTCATGAACGACCCGGATCACTCGAAGCCACGGGCCAGGTACGACGTCTCGACGGCCGACGCGATCGACATGATCGTCTCGGCCGCACGCTTCACGGGCGTCGAGACGGTACCGCTCTCGTCCGCGCCAGGCAGGGTGTTGGCGACCGACCTCGCGAGCCTCGTCGACCGCCCCGGCGCGGACGACTCCGCTCTCGACGGCTACGCGTGCCGCGCGACCGACACACTCACCGCGAGCCCGACGGCACCCGTGTCCCTCGACGTCATCGGCGTCTCCCATGCTGGCAGCCCCTTCGACGGCACCGTCGGCGCCCGCCAGGCCGTGCGGATCGCGACCGGAGCCGTCGTCCCCGCCGGAGCCGACGCGGTGGTCGGGGTCGAGAACGCCGTGCCGAGCGCAGAGGGAGAGCGCGTGCTGCTCGACGCGCCTGCGTCCCCCGAGGCCGTGCGCCGCCGGGCTCGCGACCTGGCGACGGGCCACACGTACCTGACACGAGGACGCGTGCTCGACGCTGCAACGGTCGGCCTCGCCGCCGCCATGGGTCATGCGGAGGTGACGGTCGCGCGACGACCGCGGGTCGCGCTCCTGTTGACGGGGGACGAACTCGTCGCGCCGGGAGCCGACCTCGCGCGCGGCGAGGTGTACGACGCCAACGGCCCCGCCCTCGCAGCACTGACGGCCGCGTCCGGCGCGGAGCTCGCCGCCGTGCAGCATGTCCGGGACGACGACGGTGCGCTTGAGGCTGCCATCGAGCGCCTCACCGAGCCGGGCGGCATCGACCTCGTCGTCACCAGCGGCGGCGTGTCGCGCGGCGAACGCGACGTGGTGCGCGACCTGATGGCACGACGCGGGGAGCTGACGTTCTGGCGGGTGATGGTGCGCCCGGGCGGACCGACCATGTTCGGCTACGTCGCCGGGGTGCCGGTGCTCGGCCTGCCAGGCAACCCGGTCTCGAGCATCGTCACCTTCATGCTCTTCGC
>Ga0123333_10004501_pt1 | contig 13034 bp, 11 predicted proteins | sample BioC12SIPDNA_3_FD_89957 | JGI IMG/M metagenome (GOLD analysis project Ga0123333, IMG submission 89957) | Anaerobic biogas reactor microbial communites from Washington, USA - Biogas_R2_B C12 SIP DNA | ecosystem: Engineered > Bioreactor > Anaerobic > Unclassified | place: Washington, USA...
CGAGAGCCATGTTGTACTCGTTGGTGCCGCGTTCGTCACAGTGGCCTTCAATCAACAGGGCCAAACCAGGGTTGGCCTTCATCAGGTCCGACTTTTCGGTCAGGATCCGACGGGACTCTTCGGTCAGATCGCTCTTGTCGAAGGCGAAATAAATCCTGTCCGCGCCGATCTTGTCGATGGCCTGGCGCTGCATCTCCGCGAGACGCTGGGCCTCCAGTTCGGCCGCTGTCAGACCAGTCGCCTTGGGTCCGGCCGCACCTGCCGCGGACGTCCCCGCAGGAGTGGAGCTCACTTTTTTGGAGCAGCCGCCGGCCATGCCGAGAAAAAAGACCAACAGGGCCAATCCCAACAAACCAAACTTTCTCATAACTTCCCCCTCTTGTGATACGGTTAAAAAACAGCCCCAAACGCAACAGAAATTTGCTGTGCAAATTCCTAACACACCTCGCGGACAAAGGGTAGAATAATTTTTCTTCTGCGCCTTGGGAACTTCTGCGTCAGACCAGCGTGGCCGCTGTGCCGTCGTGTTCCATGACCTGCAGGGATTCCGCGAAACGGGCGTGCAGATCGTCAAAGAGAAGGGGAATGCGGGCCCGGAAGGCGGCCATAAGGGGAAGCATGATCTGCCGCATCTGGGGATGGGCGGCCTTGTCGCAACGGAGTTTGAAAATATGCCGCCATTCTCTGATGTTGGCCGTGGTCACGATTTCGGTCTTGAGGCTGTTGGGCAGGACACTCCGCGCTTCCTGGGCCGTGGCGCCGGCTTCCACCAGGCGCAGATAGGCGTCCTCGCAGGCCTGCATGGCCGCAAGCCACAGGGCGTAACGCCGGTCATCCTCTTTCCAGAAAAAAGGCCGGATGACCGTGATCTCGCTCCCGAACTTGTCGTGGGCGTAGTTGGCGTACCTGGTGCTCTCCTGAGAAAACGAGCACAGCCGGTGGCGGACCAGCTCGTGGGTCACTCCCCGATCGCAGACGATGCGCACGGTTACCGAGATGTGTTCGAGCACGCTGTCGTGCCCCAGCCGGACGATCCGCTCCAACAACCTGCGGGCGGAATCGGCGTCGGCCTTGTCCTCGGACTTGTAGCAGGTCCGGGCGGCCAGCTCCAGATGACGCAGGACAAATTCCCCGCCCGGGAGGTGCATGAAGGAGAAACTCGGATCGATGACTTTCATGGTGCTTCCTTAGCTGCGCAGCTTGAGTCCGCCGTCGATATGCTGATAGGCCTTGGCCGTTACCACCCGCCCCCTGGGCGTGCGTTTCAGGAACCCGCACTGGATCAGGTACGGTTCGTAAATATCCTCGATGGTCCGCACTTCCTCGGAGCAGGCCGCCGCAATGGTCTTCACCCCCACTGGCCCGCCCCCAAAATTGTCGATGATGCACTCCAGGATCTTGCGGTCCATCATGTCCAGCCCCCGGGAATCCACATCCATGATGTCCAGTCCCTTGGCCGCCACCGTGGCGTCGATGACCGCACACCCGGCCACCTGGGCATAGTCGGCCACCCTGCGCAAAAGCCGATTGGCGATGCGCGGGGTGCCCCGGGATCGGCGCCCGATCTCCACGGCCCCCTCGCGGGAAATCTCCACGCCCAGGATGCGGGCCGCCCGGATGACGATCTGGGACAGTTCCGCGGGTTTGTAGAACTCCAGGCGGAAGATGACCCCGAAGCGGTCCCGCAGGGGCGAGGTCAAAAGTCCAATGCGGGTCGTGGCCCCGACCAGGGTGAAGGGCTCCAGCTCGATCTTGACCGTGCGCGCCCCAGGCCCCTGCCCGACAATGAGGTCCAGCTTGAAATCTTCCATGCCCGGATACAGGATCTCCTCCACCACTGCGGGCAAACGGTGGATCTCGTCGATGAAAAGCAGATCGTGCCTGTTCAGGCTGGTCAGGATGGCGGCCAGGTCTCCGCTGCGCTCCAGCACCGGCCCGGAGGTGGAAATCAGGTTCACCCCCAGCTCGCTGGCCATGATCTGGGCCAGGGTGGTCTTGCCCAACCCGGGGTTCCCGTAGAGCAGGCAATGGTCCAGATGCTGGCCGCGTTCCTTGGCGGCCTGCAGATAGATTTTCAGATTCCCGCGCACATCGTCCTGACCGATGAAATCGTCCAGGGTCCGGGGCCGGATGTGTTCTTCGCTGGCGTTCAGACTCATCTCATTTCGCGGCAAAGAGTTTGAGGGCCTGGCGGATGGCGCTGCCTGTGTCGAGATCCGCGTCGTTCTCGAAGACCTGCCTGGTCACGTCTTCGGCCTCCTGCCGTCCGTAACCAAGGGAGAGCAGCGCGGACACGGTGTCGGCATAGGCTGAAACCGGAGCTGACGGGGAGGGCGACAGTGTCGCGCCAGACGCGGACATCTTGTCCTTCAGATCCAGGACCAGACGTTTGGCCGTCTTCAGCCCGATGCCCGGCACCCGGGCCAGGGAGGCTGCGTCCTCCTTGACCACGCACCCGGCCAGCTCCGATGGCGTGAACACGCCGAGCATGGCCAATGCCGTCTTGGGGCCCAGCTTGGGCGCGGACAGAAGCGTGGAGAAAGTCCGCTGCTCCTCCCAGGAAGCAAATCCGAAGAGGGCCAGGGCATCCTCGCGGACCAGGGTGTGCACGAACAGACGGGCGTTCTCGCCCGTACTGGGCAGGGCCGACAGACCGCGCGTGGTCAGGAAAACCTTGTAGCCCACCCCGCCCTGGGTCAGGACCACGCACGAGTCCTCGTCATGGTGCAGGACGGTTCCTTCGAGATAGGCGATCATGGTCCTGACCTATAACCGAGAAACACCGGCTTGACCAGCGGCCGCCGCCGCGAGGAAACGGCAATGGTTGTGGTGGCAGATGGCCACGGCCAGGGCGTCGCCGGCGTCCTCGGCCCAGTCCGGCCGCACTCCCAGGAGCTGGCCGACCATGAACGAGACCTGGGACTTCTCGGCCCGCCCCGCGCCGACCAGGGACTTCTTGACCAGGGTGGGCTCGTAGCCGAAGACCTCCACCCCGTGCACCCCGCAGGCGGCCAGGACCGCCCCGCGGGCCTGCCCGAGCTTGAGAGCCGAATCCGAATTGCGCGCAAAAAAAACATTCTCCACGGCCACGGCCTGTGGAGAATGGGTTTGCAGCAACTGCACGACGCGGGAGTACATCAGGCCCAGCCTGGCGCTCATGGATTCCCCGTCCGGGCGGACAGTGCCGGCCTCCACCAGGGTCAGGACTCCGGAACGCTCCCGGACCAGACCATAGCCCATGCACCGGGAGCCGGGATCGATGCCGAGAACGAGGCGGTCATGGGGCATGGCCCTTACATCTCGGCCAGAAGTTCAGGAGGCAGTTCGAAATTCGCGTAGACGTTCTGCACGTCGTCGTTGTCGTCCAGCGCGTCGTAGAGCCTCAGGACCTTGCGTCCTGTCTCCACGTCCACGGCCACGGTATTCTGCGGGATGCGGTTCAGTTCTGCGCTCAGAAACTGGATGCCCGCCGCCTCGAAGGCGGCCCTGGCTGTCTGGAAGTCCTCCACGGCGCACTGGACCTGCCAGGAATCGTCGTCGTCCAGCACGTCCTCGATCCCGGCCTCGATCCCCACTTCCAGAAGCTGGTCCTCGGAGTACTTTTCCTTGTCAAAGGAGAACACGCCCTTCTTGTCGAACATCCAGGCCACGCACCCGGCCGCGCCCATGGACCCGCCGTTCTTGCTCAGGATGTGGCGGACCTCGGCCACGGTCCTGTTCTTGTTGTCCGTCACAGCCTCGACCAGAATGGCGACTCCGCCGGGCGCATAGCCCTCGTAGGTGATCTCTTCCAGGGCTTCCGACGCCAGTTCGCCCGTGCCCTTCTTGATGGCCGTGTCGATCTTGTCCTTGGGCAGGTTGACCGCCTTGGCCGCGTCAATGGCGGCGCGCAGCCGGGCATTCATGTCCGGGTCCCCGCCGCCCTTGGCCGCCAGGATGATTTCCTTGGTCACTTTGGTGAAAACCTTGCCCCTCTTGGCATCCTGGCGTCCCTTGCGGTGCTGGATGTTCTTCCATTTACTGTGTCCTGCCATGTCGTCCTCCAAAAAAATTATGTGGCTATTGTTCCCCGCTCAGCGGGGGCGAAACCCAGGCCCAGGATGAAGATTTCCTTGCTCTCTGCCCGGCTGCTCTTGGGTTTGACCATGCCCACCTTGGCAAATCTTGGCCGCAGGGTCTGCACGAAGGGCTGCACGTCCGGCCCCTCGAAGACCTTGGCGATGAACGTGCCGCCCGCGGCGAGCCATTCCTCGGCCACGGCAAAGGCCGCCTCCACCAGCTGGATGGAGCGGGCCTGATCGGTGAACCTGGAGCCCGTGGTCTTGGGCGCCATGTCGCTCATGACCACGTCGAACGGACCCAGCTCACGCAGATGCCCGAGAAACAGGGGCGAACGGGCGAAGATGTCTTCCTGCAGAAAAATCACCTGGGCCGGAAACGCCGTGTCAGGCATGTTCAGGTCGATGCCGAGCACCCGTCCGCCCGGACCAACCCGTTCAGCCGCGTACAGGGTCCAGGAACCCGGACAGGCCCCCAGATCGAGCACCTTCTGTCCGGCCCGCAGCAGCTTGTGCGCCTTGTCCATTTCCTGCAGCTTGTAAACGGAACGGGCGGGATAGTTTTCCTGTTTGGCCTTTTTGAAATAGTAATCGCGGTATTGTTTCATGCGTTCCATGACCGGGCGGCACCCCGACGGCCCGAGCGAGCGCCTTCATGCCAGCCGGCCCTGCAGGTGTAAAGATGAAAATCAGGCATGGTTTCTCTACATCGCTCCCCGGGAGAGAGCAATATCCCGGACTTTTGGCCCAGGGCTGGCCGGGTCTCTCCGCCTCACGTGGCCCGGACTGTCTGGCGAAAATCCGGCCCCGCTCCAAGGCCTGCCACATGCCCATCCGCCGTGTGGCAGGCACGGGTCACAGGGGTGACGAACCGATGATGCAGGCCGGGACCGACCCGCCCGGCACCGTGCTTCGAGGGAGATCTTCCTTGTCTTCCTCCCCTCTCTTTCGGATGCCGGGTGGCGGCGGCCACTTGCCACCCATTTCTCTATGGTTATAGATTTCAGCCCGCAAGAAATTCCCTGCGGCCCAAAATTCTGCCCAGAGCCTGCCATGCATACCAAAGTCATCCACATTGCCGGAGCGCGCGAACACAACCTGAAGAACCTGACCCTGGACATCCCCCGGGACCAGCTCGTGGTGGTCTGCGGCCCCTCCGGCTCGGGCAAATCCACCCTGGCCTTCGACATCGTCTATGCCGAGGGCCAGCGCCGTTACGTGGAGTCCCTTTCGGCCTACGCCCGGCAGTTTCTGCCCCAGATGGACAAGCCGGCCATCGACCTCATCGAGGGACTGACCCCGGCCATTTCCCTGGAGCAGCAGACCGTGTCCAGGAATCCCCGCTCCACCGTGGGCACGGTCACGGAAATCCACGACTTTCTGCGCGTCTTCTACGCGCGCCTGGGCGTGCCCTCCTGCCCGGTCTGCGGCGACCCCATCCAGGCCCAGACCACCGACGAAATCATCGCCCGCATCCTGGACCTGCCCGAAGGGACCAGATTCATGCTCCTGGCCCCCCTGGTGAGCCACAAAAAGGGCACCCACGCCGATCTGTTCAAGAAGCTCAAGTCCCAGGGATTCGCCCGGGTGCGGGTCAACGGCGAGGTCGCGCCCCTGGATCCCATGCCTGAGCTGGCCAAGAACCTGAAGCACTGCGTGGACCTGGTCGTGGACCGGCTCGTGCTGAAGCCCGACATCCGCAAACGCCTGGCCGATTCCGTGGAACTGGGCATCAAGGCCGGGGACGGGCGGATCGTGGCCGCGGTCGTGGACGGGGAGGAGATCTTCTTTTCCACCGAGGCGGTCTGCCCCAGGTGCAGCATCAGCCTGCCCAAACCCAGCCCCCAGCTCTTCTCCTTCAACGCCCCCCAGGGCGCCTGCCCGCACTGCGCGGGTCTCGGAACCGTGGAGTACTACGAGCCGTCCCTCCTGGCCCCCAACAACGGGTTGTCCCTGCGCCAGGGGGCCGTCCTGCCCTGGAGGGGACGCGGCCTTGACCGGGTCGCCCCGGGACTGGAAGCCCTGGGCCAGGAATTGGGGTTCACCCTGGACACCTCCCTGGGCGATTTCTCCGCCCCGGCCCGCCACGCCCTCTTCCATGGCCACGCATCCTGGCCCGGCGTGATCCACTTCCTGGAACAGGGGCAGAACCTGGGCTCCATCTGGCGGGACGAACTGGCCCGCTTCCGCCAGACCATGGACTGCCCGGCCTGCCGGGGAGCGCGGCTCAGGCCCGAATCCCTGGCCGTGCGCATCGACGGGCTGAATATTTTCGAGTTCTGCTCCCTGCCCATTTCCCGGGCCCTGGCCTGGCTGGAGGGACGGACGTTCAGCGGCGTGGCCGCCGAAATCGCCACCCCCCTCCTGAAGGAGCTGCGCCATCGTCTGGAATTTCTGGTCAACGTCGGCCTGGAGTACATCAGCCTGGCCCGGAACATGTCCACCCTGTCCGGCGGCGAGGCCCAGCGCATCCGCCTGGCCGGGCAGCTGGGATCCGGGCTGGTCGGGGTGACCTACGTGCTGGACGAGCCGAGCATCGGCCTGCACCCGCGGGACAACCAGCGCCTGATCAACACCCTGCGCCAGCTTCAGGGCCGGGGCAACACGGTCCTGGTGGTGGAGCACGACGAGCCGACCATCCGGGCCGCCGACCACGTGCTGGAGCTGGGCCCAGGGTCGGGCCTTCTCGGCGGAGAGCTGGTTTTCAGCGGCACCCCGCGCGAACTGGTGGAAAAGTCGTCCTCCCTGACCGGCAAATACCTGCGCGGAGACCTGCGCATCGCCCGTCCCCCCCGGCGCAGGGTGTCCCGCCGGCGCATCACCCTGCGCGGGGTGACCACCAACAACCTGCGCGACATCGACGCCTCTTTCCCCCTGGACGCCCTGGTCTGCATCACCGGGGTTTCCGGTTCCGGCAAGAGCTCCCTGGTCATGGACAGCCTGTACAAGCACCTGGCCCTGGCCCAGGGCCTGAAAGTCGAGTCCCCCGGGTCCATCAAGGGCATGGATGGTGCCGAGGCGGTGGAGAAGGTCATCTCCATCGACCAGAGCCCCATCGGACGCACGCCCCGCTCCAACCCGGCCACCTACACCAAGGTCTTCGACGAGATCCGGGACATCTTCGCCGGCAGCAAGGATGCCAAGAAGCGCGGATACGCCCCTGGCCGGTTCAGCTTCAACGTGCGCGGCGGCCGGTGCGAGGCCTGTCAGGGGGACGGGCAGATCCGGGTGGAGATGCATTTCCTGCCCGACGTCTTCGTCACCTGCGAGGTGTGCGGGGGGAAGCGCTACAACCGCGAAACCTTGGACATCCTGTACCGGGACAAATCCATCGCCGACGTGCTGGACATGTCCGTCAGCGAGGCGCGGGCCTTTTTCGCCAACCATCCGGCCCTGGAGCGCAGGCTCGGGGTGCTGGAAGAGGTGGGTCTGGAGTACATCCGCCTGGGCCAGCCGGCCACCACCCTGTCCGGCGGCGAGGCCCAGCGCATCAAGCTCTCCCGTGAACTGGGCAAGCGCAGCCTGCCCGGCACCCTGTACATCCTGGACGAGCCGACCACGGGCCTGCACATGCACGAGGTCGGCAAGCTCATCGCCGTCCTGCACTCTCTGGTGGACAAGGGCGCGTCGGTGATCGTCATCGAGCACAACCTGGACGTGGTGGCCGCCGCCGACCATGTCATGGACCTGGGCCCCGGCGGCGGCGACAACGGCGGGATCATCGTGGCCCAGGGCACGCCGGAGGAATTGCGCAACAACTCCGGCTCCATCACCGGGCCTTTCCTGGCCCTGTAGCCGCATGTCCCCCCATACGGAGAAAGGCGGCCAGGTTCCCCCGGTCGCCTTCCCTTCCGTCCGATCCGCCCATCCTCAATACCGGGAGGTCAAGTGGGCCGATCCCCGCATCAGGTAGTTGTGCACATAGTCCTGCACGCCCTCTTCCAGGGAGCCGAAACCCACGTCGCATCCCCGTCCGGCCAGCTTGGTCAGGTCGGCGCAGGTGTAGTACTGGTACTTGTCCCGGATTGATTCGGGCATGTCCACGTATTCGATCCGCGGCTCCCGGCCCATGGCCGCGAACACGGCCCGGGCCAGATCGTTCCAGGTCCGGGCCTGTCCCGTGCCCACGTTGAAGATCCCGCCCACGTCCGGACGCTTGAGCAGCCAGTCCATGACCCGCACGCAGTCCTTGATGTACACGAAGTCCCGGCGCTGCTCGCCGTCGGCGTAGTCGGGCCGGTGGGACCTGAACAGCTGCAGCCGTCCTGTCTGGCTGATCTGGGCAAAGGCCTTGCAGACCACGGACTTCATGTCGCCCTTGTGGTACTCGTTGGGTCCGAACACGTTGAAGAACTTCAGGCCGGCCACCTTGTCCAGCAGCTTTTCGCGGGCCAGCCACAGGTCGAACAGGTGCTTGGAATAGCCGTACATGTTCATGGGCTGCAATGCGTCCATGACCTCGTCGGCGTCGTCAAAGCCCCGGCTGCCGTCCCCATAGGTGGCGGCGGAGCTGGCGTGGATGAACCGGGCCCCGTGCATCTGAGCAAAACGGCACATGGCCTTGGAGTACTCCAGATTGTTGCGCATGAGGTAGTCGCAATCGGTTTCCGTGGTGGAGGAGCAGGCCCCCATGTGGATGACCGCCTCGATGGAACCCTCCTGGTCCAGGGTGTGCAGATTGGCCAGGAAGGCATCCTTGTGCGCGTAGCGCAGATAGGACAGGCCGACCAGGTTCCGCCACTTCATGCTGGTGGACAGGTTGTCCACCACCACGATGTCCGTGTACCCCTGCCGGTTCAGCTCCCAGACCATGGCGCTGCCGATGAATCCCGCGCCGCCGGTGATGATGATCATAGCCCCTCCTTGAAGGAGGGTTCAACCTAGCCGGATTTCGGCATGGCGGCAAGGGCGGCCGGCGCACCACTCTGGAAAACCTTGGATTTTGGAACTTCTTTGGCTACAGTGCCTCTTTCCTTTCACCCTCTGTCTGAGGAGCGTTCATGCTCGCCATCCTGGACTACGAGGCTGGCAATCTGACCAGCGTCAAGCGGGCCCTGGACCATCTGTCCATCCCGGCCACCATCACGGCGGAAAAGGGCGTCATTGCCCGCAGCCAGGGCCTCATCTTTCCCGGCGTGGGGGCTGCCGGGTCGGCCATGGCCAACCTGCGCCGGTCCGGCCTGGACATGGTTATGGCCGCGGAAATCGCGGCCGGCAAGCCCATGCTGGGCATCTGCCTGGGCTGCCAGATCCTCCTGGACTACAGCCCTGAAAACGACACCCCCACCCTGGGCCTCATCCCTGGCCAATGCGGCGTGTTCACCCCGGACCTGACCGAGGAGGACGGCCTGCCCATCAACATCCCGCACATGGGCTGGAACACGGTAAAGCTGAAAAAGGAATGCCGCCTTTTCGCCGGAATCGCGCCCGAGAGCGAATTCTATTTCGTGCACAGCTTTTTCCCGGCTCCTGACCCGGAATTCGTCATCGGCACGACCCGATACGGCCGGGAATTCTGCTCCGTCCACGGCCGCGACGGGCTGTGGGCCACCCAGTTCCACCCGGAGAAGAGCGGCCGCCCTGGCCTGCAGCTGCTCTCCAACTTCTTCGCGTACTGCCGGGAGGTGGCCCATGCTCAGTAAGCGTGTCATCCCCTGCCTGGACGTGCGCAACGGCAAATTGACCAAGGGCGTCAAGTTCCTGGGCAACGTGGACATCGGCGACCCCGTGGAGACGGCCCGCTGCTACTACGAGGATGGGGCCGACGAGATCGTCTTCTACGACATCACCGCGTCCCACGAAGGCCGGGGCATCATGCTCAAAGTCGTGGAGCGGGTGGCCTCCCAGATCTTCATCCCCTTTTCCGTGGGGGGCGGCATCTCCACCGTGGCCGACATGCGCGACGTGCTCCTGGCCGGGGCGGAGAAAATCTCGGTCAACTCCGCGGCCGTGAAGACCCCGCACATCATTTCCGATGGCGCGGCGGCCTTCGGGTCCCAGTGCATCGTCGTCGGCATGGACGTGCTGCGCGTGCCCACAAGCGAGGCCATCCCCTCGGGCTACGAGATCGTCATCCACGGCGGCCGCAGGCACATGGGCATCGACGCCCTGTGGTGGGCCCGGGAGGTGGAGCGGCTGGGCGCGGGGGAGCTGTGCATCAATTCCATCGACGCCGACGGCACCAAGGACGGGTACGAGCTGACCCTGACCCGGCTCATCGCCGACAGCGTGCGCATCCCGGTCATCGCCTCGGGCGGGGCGGGCACCCCCCAGCACATGGTCGACGCCGTGACGGCGGGCAGGGCCTCGGCCGCCCTGATCGCCTCCATCGTGCACTACGGGGAATACACGGTGGCGGACTTGAAGGCCTTCATGGCCCGGCAAGGAGTCAAGGTGCGGCAGGTCTGGTAGCCTGCCGCGGCGGCCTCACGTGAACCATCGTCCGCAGGAGGCGTTCACCATGGACCACGCGCGTCTTTCCCAGGAAGAATACGAGTTCCTCTCCTCGCCCCTCGAAAACAACGCACGCTGGAGGGAAACCCTGCCCTTGCGCCGCGTGCATCCCGATCTCGGCGCCTTCCTCCGGGACATGCCCGTGGGCCAGTGCGCCCTGATCTGCACCACCCCGGAACACGCCCGGGCCACCCTGGAACTCCTGCGCCGGGGCAGCCTGGACGCCCAGATCCCCCTCCTGGGCTATGTCGAGGCCATGCCTGATCCGGACTTCGCCCCGGCCTGCGCCATGCTGCCCCGCACCGGCATCTCCCTTTTCGCCGCCGACGCCATGGTCCCGGAGCAGCTCGCCCTGCTCGCCCCGGCCCAGGGCCGGCCTGTCCGGTACGTGCATTCGGTGGACAGCCGCACCCTCCCGGCGGAATCCCTGTACCGCCGGGCCGTGTCCCTGTCCCGCCTGGAGCACGGGGCCGTGACGGTCCTCACCCTGCTGTGCGGGCCCGTGCCTCCGGCGACCCTGGCCTGCGCGTTCCTCTCCTACCCCGCGGTGGTCGTGGATTCCGTGCTCTACCTCATGGACCAGCCCCGGCCGGAGGCCTGGACCTCCCAGGCCGCGGTGCCCGAGGCGTGGGATGTCGTGGCCGTCTTCCGGGACCAGCACCGCCTGCAGCAGAAAAGCCGGCTACTGGAGGGAATCCTGGATTGCGTGGATCTGCCCCTTGTGGCCGGATACGCCGACGGCGAACTCATGGGCGGGAACCAGGCCTTCCTGCGCCTGAGCGGCTATCAACGCGCCGACCTGCATGCCCATTTCCTGCGCGATCTGGTCAGCAGGGAGTACGAGGCCGCGCAGGAAACTGTGTTCGAGGCCTTGCTGGCCACGGGCAGGGGCCAGGACCTGCGCACGGAGCTGCTTTCCGCCTCGGGCGCGCGCATCCCGTGCAGGTTGCAGCTGTTCGTGCACGCCGAAGACGGGCGGCCCCTTTTCTTCTGGGCCCTCTATGCCCCGGAGCAGATGGCCGCCGAGCCGGAGCAGGAACAGCTGACCGGCAGGGAACAGTTCCTCATCCGCCTGCAGGGCGCCCTGCAACGCTCCATCCGCCAGAAGGACTACGCCTTTGCCGTGCTGGTCATGGGCATCGACAACCACGGCATGGTCATGGAGCAGGTCGGAACCAGGGACAGGGACGAGTTTGCAGGCCTCCTGGCCAAGCGCGTGGACCGCTGCCTGCGCAGTCTGGACGTGCGCGCCCATCTCGACCCGCACCATTTCTTCATCCTGCTGGACGACGTGACCGACGTCATCGGGGCCGTGCGCGTCGCCCAGCGCATCCAGGAGGAAACCCGCAAGCCCTTCCGGTTGGGCCAGCGGGAGATGCTCATCACCTGCAGCATCGGCATGGTCCTGGCCCCCTTTTCCTATGAGAACCCCGAGGAGATCCTGCGCGACGGGGAAACGGCCCTGCAGCGGGCCATGCAGCGCGGGGAGCGCCAGACCGTCGTGTTCGACGACCGGCAGAACAACAGGGCCATGCAGTTCCTGCGCATCGAGACGGAGCTGCGCGGCGCCCTGCTGAACAACGAGGTGTGCATGCACTACCAGCCGGTCATGTCCCTGCAATCCGGGGCCATGCTCGGCATGGAGGCCTTCATGCGCTGGGAGCGCAAACACCGGGGGCTGGTCCGGGCCGAGCGGTTCCTGCCCTTTGCCGAGCACAGCGACATCATGTTCGAGCTGGAAGGCTGGGCCATCCGCCAGACCTGCAAGACCCTGGCCCTCATGCAGCGGCTGTGCGGGCCCGGTTTTTTCCTGGGCCTGAACGTGTCCCTGAAGAACATGCTCCGCATCGGTTTTCTGGAGGAGCTGGCCGCCGTGATCCAGGCCCACGACATCGACCCCGGCACCATCCTGCTGGAAGTGCGGGAGGCCTGGCTCCCGCAATTCGCGGAACGCTTTCCCGTGGTCCTCGGGCAGGTGGCCCGCCACGGCCTGGGCGTTGTCCTGGACCACTTCAACGCCAGGCGCACGTCCCTGCTGGACCTGCACCATCTCCCCCTGCGCGGGGTCAAGCTCGCGCCGTCCCTGATCGAGGACACGAACGTGGTCAAGAGCCTGGTGGCCATCGCCAAGGCCGCGGGGATGCACATCCACGTCCCTGGCCTGGAACAGGCCGGCCAGATCGCGACCTTCCGGGATCTGGGCTGCGACTTCGCCCAGGGCGAAGCCCTGGCCCCGTCCATGACCGCCGAAAAGATCCAGGATTTCGCGGCGGAACGCTTCCGCTAGGGAAAAACTGGTCAGATCCCTCTTGTTCTTGGTTCGACACCTCCCGCTCGTGGTTCGACAAGCTCACCACGAACGGCGATAGTATCTCCGCTCAGGACACATGGTAATTCGTTGTTCCCGTTTATTGTGAGCCTCTCCGTTCCGTTCGTGGTGAGCCTCTCCGTTCCGTTCGTGGTGAGCCTCTCCGTTCCGTTCGTGGTGAGTCCCCGTTCGTGGTGAGTCCCCGTTCGTGGTGA
>Ga0123333_10004508_pt1 | contig 13023 bp, 9 predicted proteins | sample BioC12SIPDNA_3_FD_89957 | JGI IMG/M metagenome (GOLD analysis project Ga0123333, IMG submission 89957) | Anaerobic biogas reactor microbial communites from Washington, USA - Biogas_R2_B C12 SIP DNA | ecosystem: Engineered > Bioreactor > Anaerobic > Unclassified | place: Washington, USA...
GGCGGATAGCTGTGCCCTGCGCCTGCGCGCAGGATATCTTGTGCCAGCGCAGCCGGGCTGTCCTCAATCCCCTTATAGATGATGCCACCCTGGGCGTAGTACGTATTGCTTTCCTCTGGGGCTTCCGTCCGCGTTGCGATGACGACTTGCACGCCGCGATCGGCCAGGCGCAGAGCTGTTGTCGCTCCGGCAATACCTGCACCGAGAATGAGGACATCCGTCTGAATCAGTGCTGACATTTTCAAGCCTTCGCGAAGTAAAGCGCCGACATGTAGCGCTTTGAGAAGTCCGGGTGGATCGTCAGTTCTACGTAGGTCACGCCGGTGGAGAGCCGGTCGGCATCAGCACGCCGCGCCCGCGAGACGAGCAGTTGGCGCGCGCCCGTGCCGGCAGCATTACCCACCTGGGAGAATTTGTGCAGAGGCAGCGGAGGGAACATGCCCACGCGAACGCTGCTCTCCAGATCGAGATAGGTGCCAAACGCGCCAGCCACGATGAACTCGTCGATATCCTCGTGGGTTGCCCCCGCCTCGGCCAGCAAAATCTCCACACCCGTACGAATTGCCGCCTTGGCCAACTGGATCTCGTTGACATCCTTCCGATTTACCCTGATCGCCCGGCCATGTCCCGTCTGCTCCGCGGGCACGAGAGTGAAGCCGAGCAGTGTACCGTCGTGGCTCACACCAGGCGAACTGGCCTGAAATGCTCCCTTGCGATCGATCGTGCCTGTGCGCACAAGCTCACTCACGATATCCATAATGCCTGAACCGCAGATGCCTACCGGGAGCTGGTCCTCGATGGTCTTCAGCCGCACCGTACCGTCTACGAATTGCGCTTTCTCGATCGCGCCCGGTGCGGCTCGCATGCCATCGCGGATGTGCGCGCCTTCAAAAGCGGGGCCCGACGCACAGGAGCAGCACCACGAGCGCCCACCACGCGTCACCGTGACTTCGGTGTTCGTGCCGATGTCCAGGGCCACGACGGCCTTATCAGTCTCCCACGCACGAGTCGCCAGCGCCATAGCGACATGGTCGCCGCCAACATAACCTGCGATGTTCGGGGGAACGTAGACATAGGCCGCTGGGGCAAAGTGCAGTCCCAACTCCGAGGCTCGCAACGAGAGCGCCTCACTGGCAGCCGCCACGTACGGCGCCAGCGCAAGCTGTTTCGCTGGCAGCCGCGCAAACAGGTGCTGGATGGCGGTATTGCCGACGATCACGGCATCCACGATATGCTGGGGCGTGCGTCCGACCTGTGCGCACAGGCTTTCGGCTAACTCGTTAAGCGTCTCGATCAGGCGTCGCTGCAGCGTCTCTGCCCCGTTGGCGTGGGTCATCGTGTAGCTGATACGGCTGATGACATCCTCACCATACGCGATTTGCGGGTTCGGCGCACCGCCTTTCGCAAGGGTGAGCCCGGTCTCCAGATCCACCAGGTAGGCTGCCACCTTCGTGGTGCCGACGTCGACGGCCAATCCAAGCAGACGCACACCCGCCGGAGCTAGGGCAATCACCTCGCCGTCACGCACAGCCAGGCGAGCCGTCCAATCTTGCTCCCGCAGCCTGGTTGAAAGCGTCTGGAGTACGGGCAGCGCGAACCGAACATCTTCACCGAGCGCTTCACGGAGACGGACCGTATCCGCGCGCAGGTCATGCAGTGTCGCGGCGGAAACCGTAACGTCGACCTGACGGACCACCGGATCGACCTCGGTCTCGGCCTCCCGGCCTTCGATCTGGAGCCGCTGCTGCGTGGCAAGCGACTCGGGCGGGATGTCGATCTTCACATGGCCAAGCGGCTCCGCCTGGCAGGCCAAGCGAAATCCTTGCGCAAGCTGCTCCGGGCTCAGGGCCGCTTCTTCAGACACCGTCACGGGAGATAGCTTACCTTCAATCACCCGTACCTTGCAGCCGTGACACCATCCTTCACCGCCACAGAGCGCGGTCAGATCGATGCCACCCTGCCTGGCCGCATCCAGTAAGGTCTGGCCGGGCTCAACTTCAGAACGCCGGCCGATCGGTTCCATGTCAATTCGATGCACGGTCTCCATCCTCTCCACAAATACCCTCTGAGTCCCACAAACCTCAAAAACAGCCTGAACTAATGACCCTGGTGCATGGCACGCCACACACGCTCCGGCGTGGCCGGCAACTCGTTGATCCAGGCGCCGACCGCGTCGTAGATGGCGTTAGCAATAGCTGGCGCCACACCGTCCATGGGCACCTCACCGACCGCCTTCACGCCATAGGGATGCGTGGGCTCGACGGTTGGCACAAATTCGGTGAGCATCTCAGGCATCTCATCGGCTGCGAAGATATGATAGTCTCGCAGGTCGCGCATCAGAGGCTGGCCCTCACCATCATAGGGCATCTCCTCACAGAGCGCATATCCCAACGACTGAGATACAGCGCCTTCCACCTGGCCAACCGCGGCTATCGGGTTGACGATCACGCCGGAGTCCATGACGGTTACGAACTTGCCCACCCGCACTTCACCGGTTTCGATGTCGACCGTCACCTCAGCGAACTGGGCCGCAAATGGAGGCGGCGAAACGGGCGAGTTGAAGGAGGCAACAGCCATAATCTGGCGCTGATTCGCCTTGTGCAATGACTCCAGTGCGATGTCTTCGAGCGTAACGCTGCGTCCATCCGGCGCCCAGGCGCGGCGGTCGGCCAACCGGATATCAGCGGGCGCCACATCATCGCCCAATAAAGCTGCCGCCACCTCGCGAATCTGCTCGGCCACCTGCTGTGCAGCCCGCGTCGCGGCTGCACCGGAGATGTACGTGGTGGAAGAGGCATACGCTCCCACGTCGAACGGTGTGAAGTCGGTGTCCGATGAATAGACGACGATATCCTCCACCTGGCACCCAACCGTTTCGGCAACCATCTGCGCCAGGATCGTGTCTGAGCCGGTGCCGATATCCGTGGCGCCGGCTAGCAGGTTGAAGGAACCATCGTCGTTCATCTTGAGCGATGCACCGCCCATGTCGATGAATGGGATAGCGCTTCCCTGCATGGCCAACGCTGCACCGACACCGCGGCGCAGGTTGGGACGGCCGGGAACCGCGTGCCAGTTCACGTTGCCCCGCTTCTCGCGCCATCCGATCAACTCTGCCCCACGATGCGCGCATTCCTCCAAGGCGCACGTCTCGATGTACTCAGGCACCGGCTCACGACCTTCGGACCACGCCTTCGAGAAAGGTTGAGCCTCTCCCGCGCGCACGGTGTTCTTCAGACGGAACTCCAGTGGATCCATCTCAAGAGCTCGAGCGATGCGTTCCATCTGTGTGTCCACCGGGAAGTAACCCTGGGGCACGCCATAGCCGCGAAACGCGCCCGAAGGAGCCGTGTTCGTGTAAACCACCTCTGCGGTGAAACGAATATTCGGGCTCTGCCGGTAGGGACCGTCACCGACATACAGCGCCATCGACTTGTGCCCGGTGTTTCCCGCCACCGTCATTGCATGCGACCCATTGGCGCCGGTATCCGATAAAAGGTACATCTCGTTAGCCGTAATCGTACCATCGGACTTCACGCCGGTCTTCAGCCGGATACGCATCGGATGGCGGGAGCGCGAGGCGATGAACTCCTCCTCGCGTGTGTATTCCAGCCTGACAGGCCTGCCGGTTGCAATGGTCAAGTGAGCGGCCGCATCCTCGATGAGCACCTCCTGCTTGCCACCGAAACCACCACCGACGCGAGGTTTGATGACGCGTATGCGCTTGACTGGCAGTCCCAGAACGGGGGCAAGGATGCGTCGGGCATGGAACGGCACCTGCGTCGAGGTGCGCACTACTAACCGGTCGTCCTCGTCCCAATAGGTGACGACCACATGCGGTTCGATAGAAGCCTGCTGGACCTTGGGAACGAGGTACTCGCCCTCGAAGATGTGATCCGCCTCGGCAAATCCCTGGTCGACATCGCCGATGTCGACAAAGATGTGCGCAGCCAGGTTGCGCGTCCGATCCGATTCCCCGAAGTCGACAAAGTCCGGCTCGTCATGGATGACCGGTGCGCCGGGCTTGAGAGCGTCTCGCGGATCGATGATGGCGGGCAGTTCCTCGTACTCCACCCGAATGAGGTCTATTGCAGCCAGGGCAACCTCTTCAGATTCAGCCGCGATCAACGCCACGCGGTCGCCGACGAAACGCACCTTCTGATCCAGCGAGAACGTGTCCAGCGGAGAAGGGAGCGGATGCGTCTGGCCGGCCGTGCAATGAGCGACGCGGGGCACGTCCTTATAGGTCAGCACAGCGGCCACACCGGGCAATCGACGTGCCTCGGTGACATCGATCGATTTGATACGCGCGTGGGCCACGGGGCTGTGCATGATCTTGCCGATCAACATGCCGCGCATGTCCAGATCATCGGTGAATGCCGGCTTGCCTTGGCTGAGTTTGACCGCGTCGACTTTCGCAACGGATTTCCCGACGACGCGCAGCTCCTCGCCCGGTGCAGTGACCAATAGCATGGGCGGCGCCTCGATTCGGGTGGTGACCCCTCCACGCGCCGGTTCAGGGCCAGGAAGGTCGCCGGCGCGTGGCTCAATTCCGCCAAAATCAACGGCAACAGGCAAGCCGCCCTCGTTCTTGGGATGGGCCACGGCGGCGCCAGGCGCCGGTTCCTCGCCGCGCAGTCGTGCCGCGGCCTTCAATACCGCCGCGACCGGTTTGGCGTAGCCGGTGCAGCGGCAGAGCACGCCTGACAGCGCCTCGCGGACTTCGGCCTCGCTGACCAGTTGCGGTTCGGGCCCGTCATAACCCTTCCGGTCAAGCAACTCCTGCGCGGCTAACAACTGGGCCGGTGTGCAGTAGCCGCACTGGACTGCGCCTAACTCGATGAATGCCTGCTGAAGCGGGTGCAACCCGGCCGTTTGTTTCCATCCCTGTTCTGCAACCTGACCGAGTCCTTCGGCGGTGTGGATGCAACACCCATCGACCTGCGCAAGCAGCACATGGCATGAATTGACCTGCTTGCCGTCGAGCAACACCGCGCACGCGCCGCACTCGCCGCGGTCGCAGCCGTGCTTGACGCTGAAGTAGCCAGCTCCGCGCAGCGCATCCAGCAGAGTGATGCCGGGCTCGCCGGTCAGCTCGAGCGGCCGGCCGTTGACATGAACATTAACCTGCATCGGAGACCTCCTGCGAAGCCAAGAGCGACGCCATGGCCCGCCCCAACAGGAGGGGCGTCATGGCCAGCCGATACTCAGCAGTGCCGCGTACATCGTCGCGCCAAGGCGCCTGGGCCATGGCCGCTCCCAACGCGGCGATCTCCTCCTCGACCTCGGCCCGCCGGAGCTGCCCGGCGCCGGAAACCATGGCAACGCGTTGATCCGCACCGCCTGCAGCGGCAATGACGTTGCGCAGCTCGCCGCCTGCCACTTGCACGCCCACGGCGACAGCCAGAATGGGTGCATCCGCGGGTGTCCGGCTGATCTCTTCGAATGCACATGCACGCCCGGTGGGAAGGAAACAGGCCGTAATCAGGTGCCCGCTCTCTTCGGGCTCTTGCAGGTACTCCTGAAGCGACATGAGCCGGCTGCCGGGCTCGATCATGAGCCGGGCATCGAGCGCAAGCAGAGAGACAAGGAGTGTTCCGGAGTCCCTTGTGGCGATCACGCCACCAATTGTGCCGCGCTGCCGGTTGTTGCGCGGCGCTTGCCGGACTGCAGCCCGGCGAATTACGGCCGGCAGACTTTCAGTAGCAGCAAGCTGATCGAGCGTCGTAGTTGCTCCGATCAACCATGCGTTTTCACCTTGAGCGGCGCCGTCCAGCTTCAGTGCCGACAGATCGACCACGGCCTGCGGCCACGAGCCACCCCGGCGATAGTGGGTGCCGCCGCCCAGTGGGCGGGTAATTGGATCGCTCCGGCCGAGGAGGGCCAGAGCCTCTGTAAGATTTGGTGGTCGGTGATATTCGCTGATCTTCGTCACTTTTGCACACTCCATTGTAGCAGTCCTATCGCAGACTAGAGTTCACCTTTGACGTACGGCCGGCCCAATACCTCCGGCGCCTGCACCTGCCCCCGGCGATTGCTGCGAGCCAGGAGCGCAAGGATGGTCAGGACATAAGGCAGCATGAGCAGGAACTCGTAGGGAATGGTCCCCGCCCCGCGCCCCACCTGGCTGAGCGCCTGGATTCGATACTGAACCGCATCCGCCAGGCCAAACAGTAACGCACCAACGAGCGCCAGTTCGGGCTTCCACCGCGCGAAAATGACCAGCGCGACGGCGATCCAGCCGCGACCACCCATGATACCCTCGCGGAACATCCGCAACTGTACCACCGTCAGAACCGCACCGCCGAAGCCGGCAAGGGCTGTGCCGATCAACGTGGCGCCATAGCGCACTGCAGCCACCCTCAGGCCAGATGTTTCACCCGCGCCTGGATTCTCCCCGACCGAGCGAATATTCAGACCCCAAGTCGTGCGAGAGAGAAAGAACCAAACCAACAGAACGAGGAGCACCGTGATATACACGGTCGCATCATGCTTGAACAGGATATCCCCGATGACCGGGATGCGGCTAAGCAGGGGCACCTCAAACACAGGCAGACCATTGGTGCGAGCGGTCAGCGAGCTGAACTGCTGGCGATAGATGTAGTTGCCGACCCCGTGGCCGAATACGACGAGCGTCACGCCGGTGATCACCTGGTCGGCCCGCAGGGTCACTGCGAAAACCGCGACGATAAGCCCCATGAGCATGCCGGCAGCCGCTCCCGCCAGGAGACCGAGCCACTGGCTGATTCCCGCCAGGGGTCCGCCTTGCAGAAAATATGCGACCAGAAAGCCGGAGACGCCGCCCACGACCATCACGCCGTCAAGGCCCAGGTTCATGACGCCGGAGCGCTCGGTCACAATCTCGCCGAGCGTGGCGAGCAGCACCGGAACGGCAAGGCGAATGGCAGCAGTGAAGAGCGCAATTACGAAGGCCCAGTTCAGAACGAGGCTCCAATCCATTACTGCCCCCTGTGAAGCTTTCCATGTGCAATGGCGTCCGCTGCCAGAACGCAGAGCACGACCACGGCCTGCACCACTCCAGCGAGGGTGACCGGTAACTGATAAAGAACATGCATTGATTGTGCACCGATAGTCAACGCCGCAAAAAAGAGGGCTGCAACCGCCACACCCACCGGGTGCATGCGGCCCAAGAGCGCTACAAGAATGCCGCTGAAGCCGTAGTCACCGGAAATGCCGCCCTTGAGCCGCGTATGCAACGAGCTCACCTCGATGATGCCTGCCAGGCCCGCGAGTCCACCGGAAAACATCAGCGCAAATAGAATGAGCCGCTCGACCTTGATGCCTGCATAACGAGCCACGCTGGATCGCGAGCCAACTGCGCGCAGGCGGAAACCGAGCGGGGTCGACCAGAGCAGAGCGTAAACGACAGGGATCATCAGCAACGCAACGAGAACGCCGATGTGAATCCGGCTGCCGGAAAGAGCGGGCATACGAGCGGCGGCTGCAAACTGGGCGCTTTCGGGCAGATAGCCCCCCGGCTCCTGCATGGGACCCCGCGCCATGTATTCTATGAAAAGGATTGCGATGTAGTTCAGCATCAGTGTGCTGATGATTTCATTGATACCGCGTCGAATCTTGAGGAAGGCCGCCAGTGCAGCCCACAGCGCGCCGCCGAGTGCCCCGGCAAGGAGCATGGCCACGATCAAAATGAAACGGGGCCATTGATCCGCGAAGTTCAGAGCAATCGCGCCGCCAGCCAGTGCACCGATGTAATATTGACCTTCGCCGCCGATATTCCACACGCGCGCCCTGAATGCCGCGGTCAGTCCCAACCCCATTAGCAACAGTGGGGCGGTCTTCAGCAGCGTCTCTTCGATCTGCCGCTTGCCTCCAAACGCACCATTCATCATGGCTGTGTACGCCTTGATGGGATCTGCCCCGGCAAGCAAGATCAGCAGCGCGCCGATGAACAATCCCGCCGCGACTCCGATCAGCGGTGCGCCAAGGGTGATCAGCCAAGGTAGGGCTCCGCTTTGCCCGGTCCGAGCTTTCTCGATCTTGACTGCCGTCACAACGCCTCCACTCCGGCGCCAACCGACCTGTTCTGACCGGCCATCATCAGGCCGATCTCGTTCACGTCGACCTCGCGGGCATCGAGAACGCCCATGATCTGACCCTCGTACATGACAGCAATGCGATCACTCAGCGCGAGGATCTCGTCCAGCTCGGTTGAAATGAGCAGAATCGCGACGCCTGCATCCCGCTGCTCGACAAGCTTGCGGTGTACGAACTCGATCGCGCTGACGTCGAGCCCGCGCGTCGGCTGCGCGGCCAGCAGCACCCTGGGTTCACGAGACAGTTCCCGCGCCAGGACCATCTTCTGTGCGTTGCCGCCCGAAAGGTGTCCGGCGTATGTCTCCACGGAGGGTACCCGCACGTCGAAGTCGGCGACCAGGTGGAGCGCATTGTCACGCATCGCCTCGCGGTTGAGCCAGCCACGGCGGGTGAACGGTTCGTCACCGACCCTTTGCAGCACGAGGTTCTCCGCAATGGAGAAGTCCCGCAACATGCCCATCCCGTAGCGGTCAGATGGGATATGTGCGAGGCCAACACCGCAGAACTCACCTTTTCCGCCCAGGGCGAGCGCGTGGCTGCAGATGGACATCTCGCCGTGGGTCGCAGATCGCAGGCCGGCAATGACCTCTTCCAGCTCGGTCTGGCCGTTGCCCGCAACGCCGGCAATACCGACGATCTCGCCTGCACGCACATCCAGGCTGACGTCGCGGAGTGCCGGCAGTCCGCGATCGCTCTCAGCGCTGACGTTCTTGAGGCTCAGGAGTGTCTCACCGGGCTGGCTTTCGCCTTTCGGAACGACCAACACAACCTCGCGGCCGACCATCATGCAAGCCAGGGCTTGCTTGTCCGTCTCCCGTGTGGCAACCGTGCCCACTACCTTGCCGTCCCGCATGACGGTGACGCGATCGGAAGCAGCCAGCACCTCGCCCAGCTTGTGGGAGATGAAGACGATCGACTTTCCCTCCCCGACCAGCCGCCTGATGATTCCAAGGAGTCCCGTCCACTCTTGCGGCGTGAGAACCGCGGTCGGCTCATCGAGGATCAAGACATCTGCACCCCGGTAGAGTGCTTTGAGGATTTCGACGCGCTGCTGCTCTCCGACCGAGAGAGTCCAAACCTGGGCGGAGGGATCGATCGCCAGCCCATACTGCTGGGATAATGCGGCCAGACGTTTCTCTACGACGCGGCGATCTTCTAACAGAGGCGCACGTCCGGAAGGTTGGCCTAGCACGATGTTTTCTGCAACAGTGAAGGGTCTGACGAGCATGAAGTGCTGGTGGACCATACCCAGCCCGTGCCTGATGGCATCGGCCGCATTCCGGAAGGCCACACGCTTGCCCTTCAACCAGATCTCGCCCTCATCGGCCTCGTGCAAGCCAAAGAGGACATTCATCAGGGTCGACTTGCCGGCGCCATTCTCGCCCAGCAGGGCATGGACCTCGCCGGGTTGCAGATCGAAGTCGACCCCCGCGTTGGCCGTCACGCCCGGAAAGCGCTTGACGATGCCCCGCATGGTGACAATGGGTTCAGGGGTTGCGGTCAAGGCTAAACGCCTCCTCCACAGATCCAAGCCACGGAGGCCCCAGGGTCCCAGAGACGGTCAGGTGAAGGCAGAGATGCGGCTCAGGCATTTTCCTGACCGATTCCCTACGCTCACCTGACCTCTGTGGCTGGGCACGACTGAGCACAAGACTGACTTGCGCCCTTGTGCTATTTCGCTGCTTCGCCTACGAACGGCACTTTGAAACTACCCGATTCGATCTCGGCGAAAACCTTGTCCGCCGCTGCCAGCGCTTCGGCAGGGATCTTGCTCTTCAGGGCGTCGTTGTACTTGATCTTCAGCGCGCCCTGCGGGACACCATAGTCATACCACGGGTTATCGAACGAACCGTCAAGGGTCTGTTCGAGCATCTTGGTGAACATGGGCACCAGGTCCCACATGATGTTCGTCAAGACGACCTCGGGACCATTCTCAGTCATGTCGCCCACATAGCCGGTCACATAACCGCCGCGCTCTTTGGCGGCCTCGATGGTGCCCAGCGCCGGTCCCTCACCGCATTCGACCCAGAAGTCGACGCCTGCGTCGGCCTGGGCGAGCGCAGCTTCCTTGGCCTTAGCCACGTCGACCCAGTCACCTACTGCGGTCATGATCAACTGCGCGTCCGGGTTGACGGTCTTCGCACCGGCTAGAAGCGCCTCACCCATGGAATGGCACACAGGGATGTCGAAGCCGTAGATCGCACCCAGCTTGCCGGTCTTGCTCATGTAGGCAGCGATGACACCGACAGGGTAGGCTGCCTGGTAGAATGGCTGGTCATAGTCGGCAACGTTCTTGGCCGTCTTCTTGATGCCGCCACCCCACGCGAAGTTGGCCTTCGGGTACTCGGTAGCCACCTGGAATGCTGCATCCCCGAAGCTGAAGGAGTGAGCCACGATCATCTGGTAGCCCTGTTCTGCATACTCGCGAAGGACGCGCGGCGCATCTGCGTCAGCCACGTTCTCTGAGTAAGTAATCTTTACCCCCTGCTTGCCGAGCTCCTGTGCGGCGGTGTATCCCGCCTCGTTCCAGGAGTTGTCATCCCAGGGGCCTGTCAGAAGCACCGCCAGGCTGCCCTTGTCGGCCGCCGGAGCAGCTGCTTCAGGGGCCTTGGTTGGTTCGGGCGCAGCAGGAGCCGCGGTTAGCGCGGCCGGTGCAGGCGCTTGCGTGGGGGCTGCGGCCGGGGCGCAGGCTGTCATCATCAGCGCAACGACCATGAGCACGACCATCACTCGACTGAACATGTTCTCCTCCTAATTGTGCATATGAGCAAGTCTCAGGCAAGCGGCAATCCCATTTGCCTGAGCTCGCCCTTCACCTGTTCGTACATCTCAAGCCACGCGGGACGCGGCTTGATCGTCACCACATCGTACACCTCCTGGAACGGCAGGCCCTTGGGTCGCTTGTCCAGGTCGGGCTTGTACAGGTCCACCAGGCGGCGGACGATGACATCGGCGTCGGCGCGAGGCATGCCGGAGGCCGCACGCGCCACCTCAGCCGTGAAACGCGCTTCCAGGCCAGATACATGCGCGATATTGACACCCGCGGCAGAGCGCGGGCCGATCAGGCCAGTTGCGCCCGAGGCTGCAGCCATGATCGCCATCGCGGCACACTCATACAGCAGTGTCTTGGTACCGGGGCCGCCCACCGGCGTGATCACGACATCGGTCATCAGCCGGGAGTTGCGCGCCAGCGCTTGCTGCGCCAGGCTGATGGCCTGGAGGATTTCCGGCGTTGTGTCGTTGTCGTAGAAGGGATGCGCTGGAGACACGGAGTGCGTGTTGGTCATATACAACATCTGGAGCAGGATACACCCCGACACGATTGCCAGCGCCATGCCGTCCCGCCCACCGCACGAGCCGCCGTAGATGGTATTGTAGAAAGCATGGATCACGCTGCCGGTGCGCACCAGGTGCGCCAGCTTACTGAGCGCCATGTAGTCGGTCTTGAACTCGGAGATCATGGCGATGTGGTGCCAATCCTGCGTGCTGAACCCTCCGTGCGAGGTGCCGGACAGCTCACCGATCTCCGATACAGCATTTTCAACGCAGCCCAGCGCCAGGCCCGGCCGGCCCGCGCGTTTGCAGGCCGTCTTGGACAACTCGACCTCGTGCCATGCAGCCAAGACCTCCCAAGGCGTCCGGCTGCGCAGCTCACGGCCGTACACATGGCTCAACGTGCAGTTGATGACCGCATCGATCAGCGGCTCCTGCGCGTAGGATTGCGTGACCGGCATATAGAGATCCTCTGGGAGAGGCGTGCCGACGCCGCCGCCTTTGATGAATGGCGGCAGGCGGTCTTCCACCTTGCGTTTTCGCTCGGTGGCGCGATCGTTGCCTTCGCCGATCGTCACTTCGACCGGTGCAACCTCCAACGCCGTGCGAATCTCCTCGCGGGTGAACTGAATCCGGCGGCTTGTGCTGACGCAGTATGCGCCGAGCTGCGCAGCAAGGCTGAAGCCTGCCTCAAAAAGGCGGTCCGCCAGGGCATCATCCGTGGTAACCACAGAGTCGGCCACGGAAGGCATCTTGATCTTGTGCTGCGCCAGCAGACCCATCACGGCCTGCGGCACGATCTGCATGTCCCACTGGAGCTCTTCCACGATTGGGCCGGATTCGGCACGGTCGAGCACATCCAGGAGGCGGGTCGTATTCCTCATGAGGCCACCCCCTTGCGGCCGGCCATGAGACCCCGGCACATCGCCACGGCCTCGATGGCGTCCTCCGCAAAGCCGTCAAGCCCGGCCGCCTGCGACCACTCGGTGGTCACCGGCGCACCACCTGCCACGACCATGAACCGCTTGCGTTCACCGGCCGCGTCCAGACGGGCGAGCACGTCCTTGATAAAGGGAAGTGAGGTCGTAAGCAACGAGGACATCGCAATGATGTCAGCGTTCTCCCGCCGGGCTGCGTCGATGATCGCTTGGGTCGACACATTGGTTCCCATGTCGGCCACCCGGAAGCCATTGACCTGCAACATCAGGGCAACCATGTTCTTGCCGATGTCGTGGATGTCGCCCTGCGCCGTTCCGATCACCACAGTGCCTTCCGAGGTGCTGGCGCCACCCGATTGCCGGATCGCGGGTTCGAGCACCTCAGACTGGATGGCCTTAACGATGACACCCGCGCGCATCAAATCCGGCAAGAACACCTCAAGTCGGGAAAATGCATCGCCGATCGCGGTCAGCACTGGTTCGATGACGGAACGAAAGAAGTCCAGGGGTGAAAGACCGGCCTCCAGCGCCTCGCGAGCAAGCACTACCGCATCAGCCTCATCCAATCCCTCGATTGCGCGTCGGAGACGTGTCTGCATCTCCGACGACTGCCAGTTTGATTGATTCATAGGTCACCTACCAGAAAGAGAGGACCGCAGAAAGGAAGTTGCGCCTCACTATATGCGGCCACTTGGACATTGTCAAGACGGCCGCGCCGAAAACTTCTTGCACAACTCGA